>WBZO01000443.1_pt1 | contig 89137 bp, 78 predicted proteins | sample 5204261 | NCBI WGS metagenome assembly WBZO01 (sample SAMN12412400, study PRJNA552823) | activated sludge metagenome | isolation source: activated sludge from anammox sidestream of wastewater treatment plant... | place: USA: North Carolina | collected 2017-09 | reverse complement strand
GAGAAACGGTGCGATGGCGGCATCGAACTCGGCATGGAATTTCTCCACGCCGCGCACCAGCTGCTCGAAGTACTCCAGGTCGGCGATCTGCATGTCCTGCTCGTGGCGGAACTGCGCAATGACGTTTTCGATGCGGTTGCCGGACATCTGCCAGGCATAAACGGCCTGCAGGGCGCGCCGGCGCGCGCGCGAGCGCGCCGCAGGGTCGACGCCGGCCGGATGCGATGAATGACTCACAATGTCCTCCACAAATCGATCATTTCCAGTGCCGCCAGGGCGACTTCCTCGCCCTTGTTGCCGTGTGCGCCACCCGCGCGCGCCTGCGCATCGGCGTGACGCTCGACGGCCAGCACGCCGTTGAGCACGATGATGCGCCGGTCGAGCGCAACCCGCATCAGGGCCTGCGCGCAATTGTCGGCGACGTGTTCGTAGTGCCGCGTATCGCCGCGCACCACGCAGCCCAGCGCAAGAATGGCGGCGTAGCCGCTGTCCGCGATGCGCTCGGCCACCTGCGCAATCTCCCATGCGCCGGGCACGCGGATCACGTCGATTGCCGCCTCGGCCACGCCATGCGCATGCAGGCAGCGCACGGCGCCCTCGACCAGCGCATCGACGATGCGCGGGTTCCAGCGGCTGGCAATGATGGCCAGTCGGGCATCGGGGGCGGCACGCAGTTCGCCGGTCAGGAGAGCCATGGTCGAGAACGATTCCGGGTCGAGGGTTTTGCAGCCTGCAGCCGGGCACCGGCCGGAAATGGCGCGGCAGGCCCGCAGGCGCGACGAGGGCGCAGTTTACCGGTTGCGCAGGATGCCTGCGGAATTCAGCACTCCACCTGGTCGACGACTTCCAGGCCGAACCCGGCCAATCCGACGAGCTTGCGCGGTGTGCCGAGCACGCGCAGCCGGCGCACCCCGAGATCGACGAGGATCTGCGCCCCCAACCCGAGGCGGCGCCACTGCGCCGGTGTCGACGGCTCGCCTTGTGCACTGACGCCGCCCAGGCGGGCCAGCAGCGCTTCGCCGCCATCGTCGCCGGCGAGCACCACCACCACACCGCGCTCCTCGGCGGCGATGCGCCGCAGCGCCGCGGTGACGGTCAGCCCCAGATCGGGGCGCTGCAAGTGCAGCACATCCGACAAGGTGTTGCGCACATGCACGCGCGTGAGCACCGGTGCGCCATCGTCGATGCGGCCGCGCACCAGCGCAAAATGCAGATCACGCGCCAGAAGATCGCGCCAGGCCACGAGATGGAAGCGGCCGAACTCGGTATCGACTTCGCCCGCGTGCACGCGCTCGATGCTTTTTTCGGTTTCGAGCCGGTAGCGGATCAGGTCGGCGATGGTGCCGATTTTCAGACCATGGCGGGCGGCGAAGCGTTCGAGTTCGGGGCGTCGCGCCATGGTGCCGTCTTCGCTGAGCACTTCGACCAGCACGCCCGCCGGCTCGCAGCCGGCCAGCGCCGCCAGATCGCTGGCCGCCTCGGTATGCCCGGCGCGGGCGAGCACACCGCCGGGCTGCGCGGTGAGCGGAAAGATGTGCCCAGGCTGCACGATGTCGGCCGGCCCTGCATCGGCGCGCACCGCAGTGCGGATCGTATGCGCGCGATCGTGCGCCGAAATGCCCGTGGTCACGCCATCGGCCGCCTCGATCGATACCGTGAAGTTGGTGTGGTGCGGCGAGGTGTTGGTCTCGACCATCGGCTTGAGGCCGAGCTGCCGGCAGCGGGCGCGGGTCATCGACAGGCAGATCAGGCCGCGCCCTTCGCGGGCCATGAAATTGATGTCCTCGGGCCGCACCTTGTCCGCCGCCATGATGAGGTCCCCCTCGTTCTCGCGGTCTTCGTCGTCGACGATGACGACCATGCGTCCGGCGCGGATTTCCTGAATGATTTCGTCGATGCTGGCAAAGCTCATGGGATCCTCGGGCTGCGCCGGATTGAGGCGCTGTCGCATGAAAGGGCGCAATCAGCGCGAGTCGAACGCACGCAGACGCTCGACATAACGGGCGATGAGATCGACTTCGATGTTGACGGCATCACCGACGCGACGCGCACCGAACGTGGTGACGCCCAGCGTGTGCGGAATCAGCGTCACGCCAAACCCCGTCGCGTCGACGGCATTCACGGTCAGGCTGGTGCCATCCACGCAAATCGAACCCTTGACCGCGGCATAGCGCGCCAACGCGTCGGGCAGGCGGAATGTCCAGCGCTGCGCCGCACCCTCGTCGTCGATGCGCTCGACGCGGCCCACGCCATCGACGTGGCCGGAGACCAGGTGCCCGCCCAGGCGGTCGGCGAGACGCAGCGCCTTTTCCAGATTGACGCCATCGCCGCTGCGCAGCGTGCCGAGCGTGGTGCGCGCCAGCGTTTCGGCCGAGACATCGGCGCTCCAGCACGCGCCTTCGCGGGCGATGACGGTCAGGCACACGCCCGCCACGGCGATGCTGTCGCCCAGCGCGACATCGTCCAGATCGAGCGGGCCGGCGTCGATGACGAGGCGCGCACCGCCATCGCGTGGCTGGAGCGCAGCCACCTGGCCGACGGCCTGGATGATTCCGGTAAACATCGTCAACTCCTCGTTCAAGCCCGGAGCATGCGCATGCGGCATGCCATGGAAGAATTCATGCGTCTGGCCGCAGCAGCCAGCGCCAGTCCGCGCCGATCGCGCGCTGCTCGACCAGCCGCAGGCGCCAGCGTTCGCGCATGTCGGCGAGTGTCGGCAGCGCCAGCAGCGGGCGCGCCGCATCACCGAGAAACACCGGTGCGACATACAGCAGCACTTCGTCGACCCAACCGGCTGCGAACAACGCGCCGCACAGTGTCGGCCCGGCCTCGACCTGCACCTCGTTGACTCCACGGCGCGCCAACTCCGCCAGCACCTGCCGCAGGTCGAGTCCACCGTCACGGCGCTCGACCGCCACTCGCTCGACCGCCGCCCATCCTCCGTGGGCGGGCGATGCGTCCGCGGCGTGGAAGATCAGCGTCGGCGCGCTGCCATCGAGCACCTGCGCGGTGCGCGGCGTGCGCAGATTCGAGTCGAGCACGACGCGCAGCGGCGGCACCGGCGCAGGCTCGGCGGCAAGGCGCACGGTCAGCCGCGGATCGTCCGCGCACACGGTTCCGCTGCCGGTGAGGACGGCGCTGCTGCGTGCGCGCCAATGCTGCACGTCATCGCGCGCGGCTTCGCCGCTGATCCAGTGCGACGCGCCATTGGCCAGCGCCGTGCGCCCATCCAGGCTCATCGCCAGTTTCAGGCGTAGCCATGGCCGTCCGCGCTCGATGCGCGAGAAAAATCCGCGATTGAGTTCGCGCGCCGCCGTCCGCTGGAGCCCAGTTTCGACCACGACGCCGGCCGCGCGCAAGCGTGCAATCGCCGCGCCTGCGTGCTGCGAGGCATCCTCGCCGGCAATCACCACGCGCGCGATACCCGCTTCGATCAAGGCATCCGCACAGGGTGGCGTGCGGCCGTGCAGCCCGCAGGGTTCGAGCGTGACGTAGGCGCTTGCGCCGCGCGCGCGCATGCCGGCGGCACGCAGCGCATGCACTTCGGCATGCGCCTCTCCGGCACGCACGTGCCAACCTTCGCCGACGATCTCGTCGCCGTGCGCGATCACGCAGCCCACGCGCGGATTGGGTTGCGTGGTGGCCAGCCCGCGCTCGGCCAGGCGCAGGGCCCGCGCCATCAGCACATGGTCGAGCGATGAAAAGGGCATGTCATTCAAAACCGCACGGGATCCCTGCCGCTCAGCGCGCCCTCCATCCACTGCGCGATCACTGTGTCCAGGCAATGCCGGGCTGCCGCACCGATCACCGGATCGGATGCCATCTGCGTCTGGGTGGCGAAATATTCCCCGCGCGCCACGCGCTTGTACGACTGCCCCTCGACGCTCGCACGCAACGTGCAGGTGAAGTGGTTGGTGCCCGAGGCCTCGCCCGAACCCACGCTCGCACCCTCCGGCCCGACGTCGACCTGCACGTCCAGACCGGTGGTCGCGCCGGTATTCCACAGGATGTCGAAATCTTGCACTTGCACTTGCTTGAAGCGGGCAGCAAATGCCGGCGAGGCATCCAGCGCCGCCTGCAGCACGCTCAGCCGATCGGGCAATGTGTCGTGATCACCGATGTAGCTCAGATTGCCCTGCCGACCAAAGCGCGGATCGCGCCAGGGCTGCTTGCGGCTCTCCGGCCGCTGGTCGACGATCGCAACATGACTGGCCGTGGCGCCGTTCACCGCCCCCAGGCGAATCCCCAGCGACGGCACCGCACATCCGCTCATGACCAGCGGCAGCCACAAGGTCATCGCCAGCACGCCACCGCGACGCTTTTGTCCGCTCATCCCTCTCTCCTTGTCAGCATGGAATATCCTGCGCGCCGGCGCGACCGCCTTCAGCGCTTTCTTGCTGTCGCCGCGGCATCGCCCAGCAGCGGCAGCTGTAGGCCCTCGATGACCGGAAGGTCACGTTCCAGGCGTTCGATTTCCTCGCGGAAGGCCTGGACGTCCTCAAAGCTGCGATACACCGAGGCAAAGCGCACGAAGGCCACCTGATCGAGCTTCTTCAGCGCCCGCATGACCAGCTCGCCGATCTGCCGCGACGGCACTTCGCGCTCGCCACTCTTGCGCAGATCGTCGGTGACGGCACGCATTGCCGCATCGATGGCATCGCTGGCCACCGGGCGCTTGTGCAGCGCCAGCTCGAAGCTGGTGCGCAACTTGCGCTCATCGAAGGGCTCACGCCGACCATCGTTCTTGACCACGTTGGGCAGCTTGATTTCCGCAGTCTCGAACGTGTTGAACCGCTCCGCGCAGCGCGCGCACTCGCGCCGGCGGCGGATCGAGGTTCCGTCGTCGGAAACGCGCGAATCGATCACGCGCGTGTCGTCATGCTGGCAGAACGGACAGTGCATTGCGGTTTGTGGGAACTCCCGTCGTCAGGTGTCGCGGGCGGAAATGCGGAGGATGACCGCCCGCCGACGCACGGCGGACGGCCGCTCAGCCGTACACCGGATATTTGCGGCACTGCGCAGTGACCTTTTCGCGCACTGCGGCAATCACCTGCTCGCTGCCGGGCGCGTCGAGCACGTCGCAGATCCAATGCGCCAGGTCCACGCAGTCCTGCTCACCGTAACCACGCGTCGTCACCGCCGGCGTGCCGATGCGCAGCCCCGAGGTCACGAAGGGTTTCTGCGGATCATTGGGCACGGCGTTCTTGTTGACCGTGATGTGCGCCTTGCCGAGCGCCGCCTCGGCATCCTTGCCGGTCACACCCTTGCCGATCAGGTCGATCAGCATGAGATGGTTCTCGGTGCCGCCGGAAACGATCTTGTAACCGCGCGCGATCATCGTCCGCGCCATCGCCTTGGCATTGGCGACGACCTGCTGCTGATAGGTTCTGAACGAGGCATCGAGAGCCTCCTTGAACGCCACCGCCTTGGCCGCGATCACATGCATGAGCGGGCCGCCCTGCAAGGCCGGAAACACGATCGACTGCAGCTTCTTGACCAGGTCCTCGCTCGGATCCTTCGCCAGCACGATGCCGCCGCGCGGGCCGCGCAGGGTCTTGTGCGTGGTCGAGGTCACCACATGCGCGTGCGGCAGCGGATTGGGATAGACGCCGGCCGCCACCAGTCCGGCCACGTGCGCCATGTCGACGAACAGGTACGCGCCGACCGAATCGGCGATCGCGCGCATGCGCGCCCAGTCGACCACTTGCGAATAGGCGCTGAAGCCGGCCACCACCATTTTCGGCTTGTGCGTGCTGGCCAGGCGCTGCACTTCGTCGTAGTCGATCAGGCCGTTGTCGTTGACGCCGTACTGCACGGCGTTGAACAGCTTGCCGGACAGGTTGACCTTGGCGCCGTGGGTCAGGTGGCCGCCATGCGCCAGGCTCATGCCGAGAATCGTGTCCCCCGGTTCGAGCAGGGCGAAATACACCGCCTGATTGGCCTGCGAGCCAGAATGCGGTTGCACATTGGCGTAATCGGCGCCGAACAGCTGCTTGACGCGCGCAATGGCCAGTTCCTCGGCGATGTCCACGAATTCGCAGCCGCCGTAGTAGCGCTTGCCCGGATAGCCTTCGGCGTACTTGTTGGTCAGCACGCTGCCCTGTGCTTCGAGCACGCGCGGACTGGCGTAGTTTTCCGAGGCGATCAGCTCGACATGGTCCTCCTGACGCTGCCGCTCGTGGGCAATCGCCTGGGCGAGTTCGGGATCAAAGCCTTCGATGCGCGAATCCTTGGGGAACATGGCGGAACCTGTGCAGGCGGAGGGAAACGGCCATCTTACCGCGATGCAACAGGATTGTTGCCGCCGGCGCCACAGATCGCGCCGGCCCGCATGACGCAGTGCCCCTTGATCGGCGATAATCGGCTGTTCCGTTTTCCGTCCAGCCCGACGCCCACGCGGCGCCGGCGAAAGCCTGCCCGGAGTCCACATGCAATACATCTACACCATGATCGGCGTGAGCAAGGTCGTTCCGCCCAAGCGCCAGATCATCAAGGATATTTCGCTCAGCTTCTTCCCCGGCGCCAAGATCGGGCTGCTCGGCCTCAATGGCGCGGGCAAGTCCACCGTGCTCAAGATCATGGCCGGCGTGGACACCGATTTTCAGGGCGAGGCCCGGCCGCAACCGGGCATCAAGGTGGGCTATCTGGCGCAGGAACCGCAGATCGACCCCGAAAAGACCGTGCGCGAGGCGGTCGAGGAAGGCGTTTCCGAAGTCCTCGATGCACAGAAGAAACTCGAGGAAATCTACGCCGCCTACGGCGAGGAAGGCGCCGACTTCGACAAACTCGCCGCCGAGCAGCAGCGCCTGGAGAACATCCTGGCCAGCAGTGACGCGCACGCCCTCGAGCGCCAGCTCGAAATCGCCGCCGACGCGCTGCGCCTGCCGCCCTGGGATGCCCGGGTCGGCAACCTTTCGGGTGGCGAGAAGCGCCGCGTGGCGCTGTGCCGGCTGCTGCTGTCCAAGCCCGACATGCTGCTGCTGGACGAGCCGACCAACCATCTCGACGCCGAATCGGTCGAGTGGCTGGAGAACTTCCTGCACGACTTCCCGGGCACGGTGGTCGCGGTGACCCACGACCGCTACTTCCTCGACAACGCCGCCGAGTGGATTCTCGAACTCGACCGCGGTCGCGGCATTCCGTGGAAGGGCAACTATTCGTCGTGGCTGGAGCAGAAGGACGAGCGCCTCAAGCAGGAGGAAAACCAGGAAAAAGCCCGCCAGAAGGCCATTCAGCGCGAACTGGAATGGGCACGCCAGAACGCCAAGGGCGGTCGCTCCAAGGGCAAGGCGCGTCTTGCGCGCATCGAGGAGCTGCAATCGGTCGAATACCAGAAGCGCAACGAGACCAACGAGATCTTCATTCCGCCGGGTGAGCGCCTGGGCACCTCGGTCATGGAGTTCAAGGGCGTGTCCAAGTCGTTCGGCGACCGCCTGCTGATCGACGACCTCAGCTTCATCGTGCCGGCCGGCTCGATCGTCGGCATCATCGGCCCCAACGGCGCCGGCAAGTCGACCCTGTTCAAGATGATCACCGGCCAGGAAAAGCCGGACAAAGGCGAGATCATCAAGGGCCCGACGGTCAACATCGCCTACGTCGACCAGAGCCGCGACAAGCTCGAAGGCAACCACAACGTGTTCCAGGAAGTCTCGGGCGGCGCCGACATCCTCAACATCAACGGTGTCGAAATCCAGTCGCGCGCCTACATCGGCCGCTTCAACTTCAAGGGTCCCGATCAGCAGAAGCTGGTCGGCACCCTGTCCGGCGGTGAGCGCGGTCGCCTGCACCTGGCCAAGACCCTGTTGCAGGGTGGCAACGTGCTGCTGCTCGATGAGCCGTCCAACGATCTGGACATCGAAACCCTGCGCGCACTTGAGGACGCCCTGCTCGAATTCCCGGGCAATGCCTTCGTGATCTCGCACGATCGCTGGTTCCTCGATCGCATCGCCACCCACATCCTCGCCTTCGAGGGCGATTCGCACGTGGAATTCTTCCAGGGCAACTACCGCGAGTACGAAGCGGACAAAAAGCGCCGCCTGGGCGACGAGGCCGCCAAGCCGCATCGCCTGCGCTACAAGAAGCTGGCTTGAGCTTGAGCCCGCGCATCGGCCATCCCCTCTGGGTGCGTCGTGGCGTCGTTCGCCGGAATGGCGCCACGGCAGGAGTCTTCCCATGAACTTCATGCAATCGCTGCAGGCGGCCTGGCGCAACCACGATTCGCTGGTCTGCGTCGGGCTCGATCCCGAGCCGGCGCGCTTTCCCGCGCATCTGCAGGGGGATGCCGACGCGATCTTCACGTTCTGCCGTGCGATCGTCGATGCCACCGCCGATCTGGTGTGCGCGTTCAAGCCGCAGATTGCGCATTTTGCCGCGCAGGGTGCCGAAGAAGCCCTGCAGCGGCTGATTGCGCACATCCACGCCGCGCATCCGGGCGTGCCGGTCATTCTCGATGCCAAGCGCGGCGACATCGGTTCGACCGCGCAGCACTATGCCGCCGAGGCTTTCGATCGCTACTGCGCCGACGCAGTCACGGTCAATCCGTATCTGGGCCGCGACTCGGCGCAACCCTTTCTCGACCGCGCCGACAAGGGCGTGATCCTGCTCTGCCGAACTTCCAACCCCGGTTCGCGCGACCTGCAGGAACTGCGCGTATCCGACCCACAAGGCGAGCGCACGCTGTATCAGCACGTCGCCGAGATCGTCGCGCGCGACTGGAACGCCAACGGCAACTGCGCGCTGGTGGTCGGTGCAACCTGGCCACAGGAACTGGCCGACGTGCGCGCACGCGTCGGCGCCCTGCCGCTGCTGGTTCCCGGCGTCGGCGCGCAGGGCGGCGATGTCGCCGCCGTGGTGGCCAACGGCTGCAGCGCCGACGGCACCGGCCTCATGATCAGCTCCTCGCGCGCGATCCTGTACGCAGGCGATGGCACCGACTTTGCCCAGGCCGCACGCGCGGCCACGCGCGCGCTGCGCGACGACATCAACCGCCACCGCCGCTGAGGCCGGCCGCCCCGGCGGAAGGCCGTGATCCCGGCCTTCCTGCGCAGCCGCGGCGTGACGCTCGCGCAACGCTGTGGTTTCATTGTGCGGATCGCGCTGCGCGCGGTACGTCCCCCGATCGCAAGGAACCGACATGAATACCTCTCCGGCCGCGTCCGCGCGCGTCCCCCAGCTCACCGTGCGTGCGGTGATCCTGTCCGTGCTGCTGGCGATGATCCTCGCCGCCGCGAACGCCTATCTCGGCCTGTTCGCCGGCCTGACCATCGCCACCGCGATTCCCGCGGCAGTGGTGTCGATGGGCGTGCTGCGCCTGCTTGGCGGCGGCACCATCCTCGAGAACAACATCGTGCAGACCGGCGCCTCGGCCGGCTCATCGATCGCAGCTGGCGTGATCTTCACCATTCCGGCGCTGATCATCCTCGGCTACTGGCAGGACTTCCGCTATTCGTGGGTGCTCGCCATCGCCGGTCTGGGCGGCCTGCTCGGCGTGCTGTTCTCGGTGCCGCTGCGGCGTTCGATGATCGTCGAGGAGCCGCTGCCGTTTCCCGAGGGCAAGGCGGCGGCCGAAGTGCTCAAGGCCGGTGACAATCCGGGGCCGGGCCTGAAGATCCTCGGTCTCTCCGGCCTCATCGGCGCCGTGGTCAAGTTCGCCGCCGCCAGCGGTCTGCGGGCGATTCCCGACAATGCGGTCGGCGCCTCCTTCCTCGGCAAGTACCTGGGCTACATCGGCACCAATCTGTCGCCGGCGCTGCTCGGCGTGGGTTACATCGTCGGCCTCAATGTCGGCATCGTGGTGGTGTCGGGCAGCATCCTGTCCTGGCATATCGCAATCCCGCTGTTCCATGCCTTCTTCCTCGACACCGATCCTGCGCTGGCCGCGTCCATTGCCAACGCCGGCGCGGCCGACGCCGCCGGTGCGATCTGGTCGGCGCAGATTCGCTACCTGGGCGTCGGCGCGATGCTGATTGGTGGCGTGTGGACCTTGTTCTCGCTGCGCAAATCCCTGCTCAACGGCGTCAAGAGCGGCTTTGCCGCCGCGCGCAAGGGCAGTGGCGCGGCGGTGGTCGAAACCGAGCGCGACATCCCGATGAAATGGATGCTGGTGGCGCTGGTTTCCTTCGTCGTGCCGCTGGCCCTGCTCTACCACGCCATCGTGCAGACTTGGGGCGTGAGCCTGACCATGACGATCATCATGATCGTTGCCGGCTTCCTGTTCGTGTCGGTCTCGGGTTATCTGGCCGGCCTGGTGGGCTCGTCCAACAACCCGGTGTCGGGCATCACGATCGCCACGATCTTGTTCGCCTCGGTGGTGCTCATGCTACTGCTCGGACGCGACTCGGCGATCGGCCCGGTGGCGGCGATCATGATCGGTGCCGTGGTGTGCTGTGCCGCCGCGGTCGGCGGCGACAATCTGCAGGATCTCAAGGCTGGCTACTTGGTCGGCGCAACTCCATGGAAGCAGCAGCTGATGCTGGCGATCGGCGCGTTCTCATGCGCGCTGATCATGGCGCCGGTGCTCAACCTGCTCGCCGCAGCCTACGGCATCGGCGCGCCTACTCCCGAGCATCCCAACTCGCTGTCGGCACCGCAGGCCACGCTGATGGCCTCGGTGGCCAAGGGGCTGTTTGGTGGCCAGCTGCCGTGGACGATGATCGGCATCGGCGCGCTGGTCGGCGCGCTGATCATCGCCATCGATGAATGGCTCAAGGCCCGCAAGTCGAGCTTCCGCATCCCGGTGCTGGCGGCGGCGATCGGCATCTACCTGCCGCTGGAACTGATGGTGCCGATCTTCCTCGGCGGCCTGCTCGCTCATTTCGTCGAAAGGAAGCACGGCGTCAATCCGCACGACGAAGCCGAGCGCGATCGCGTTCATCGTCCCGGCACGCTGTTCTCCGCCGGCCTGATCACCGGCGAAGCGCTGACCGGCATCCTCATTGCGATCCCGATCGTGGTTTCGCAACGCGCCGACGTGCTGGCTCTGCCGGCCTCCCTGCAGTTCGGGCAGAGCATCGGCCTGGTCGTGCTGGCGCTCGTCGGCTGGCTGCTTTATCGCAGCGGTGCGCGCGGCAGCGTCTGATGCCGCTCAACGTGTCGCGTGGCTGCGCACGGCCAGCCACGCGGCACGCAGGGCGAAATGCCCCCACAATCCACACCACACCAGGGCGCGCAGCAAAGGATTGCGCGCCGCCGGGTCGAAGCGGTTGAAATAGCGCCACATGCCCCGCCGCTTGGCGCGGGCCACGAACACCGGCCGGGAACGGCTGGAGCTGCCTTGCACATGCGTGACGCGCAGCTCCGGTGCGTAGGCCACACGCCAACCCGCCTCGCGCACGCGGCGGCACAGATCCAGATCTTCGACATGCAGGAAATACCGCTCGTCGAAGCCGCCGACGCCATCGAACACTGCACGCGGCATCGCCATGCAGGCCCCGGATACCGCTTCCAGATATTCGATGCCCTCGCCGCTCGCGGGCGGCATTTCCACGCCGCCCAGGGCCGGCCAGCGCTGCTGCCAGCGCGCCAGGCCACTCAGGCTCATCACGGCGCGGCGCAGACTCGGGTCGCGGCGTCGATTGCCCCGTGCCGGCGCTCCCTGCGCATCGACCACGCAAACACCCAGCAGACCGATGCCCGGATCGTGGTCGAGCACGGCGCGTATCGCTGCCGGAGTGCCCGCTGACCATTCGCAGTCGGGGTTGAGAAAGATCACGACATCGCCCGCGGCGATGCGCGCACCGCGATTGCAGGCCGGGCCGAAGCCGAGATTGGTCTGGTTGCGCAGGCACTTGAAGCGCGCATCCGCGGCGTGCGTCGCCTGGGCGCGCTCGACCTCGCCATCCCGCGAGGCGTTGTCGACGAGGATCAGCTCCAGCGCCGCCTCAGCCGTCAGCACGGAGGCCAGGCAGGTGCGCAGCAACGGCCCGCTGTCGGCCGCCACAACGACCACACTGATCAAGCGCTGACGCGAATCGTCGCTCACGAGCACCGATCACACGGTGCTCAGCAACCGCTCACCCTGCTCGCGCGCATACGACCACACGGCGGGCCAGGTTTCGAAGGCTTCGGCGAGCTGCGTGGCTTCCTCGCGCAGCCGCTGGGCGCAGGCGGCCTCGTCGAGACCTTCCGGCCAATCTCCCAGGCGCGGCACGGCATTGGCCACCAGCGCCTTGCCGTTGGCTTCGATGATCGAACGCACGTCAGCCTGCCAGTAGATGGGCGCATTGGCTGCGCTGTCGTACTGATTCTGCAGCCGCTCGATGACATCCGAGCGCACATACGCCAGGTATTCCTTGAGCTGCCGTACCGCGTTGTGCTCGCTGGCGCCGGCCACGTCGCGCAGGTGTGCCGCGAGCAGCGACAGACGCTGCGCCGGATCGCTGGAATTGAGCTCGGGCAGCTGGCGTCGCACGAAGTCGGTCACGAAATAATTGAACTTTGGCGTGTGCGCGGCCAGCGTCAGCGGTGAGCGTTTGCGCTGCCCCTCCTGCACGTGGCCGATCGCCATCGGCAGCTCCAGCGCAAGCGCTCCCGGATGGCACAACGCAACGACGTTGGAGAACAGCGCATCTTCGCCACGCCCCCAAGGGTTGGTACATGGCAGCATCACGCTGTTGTCGATGGAGAATGGCGAAAACGTAGCGGTTTGCCGCGCATTGGCCTGCTGATAGCCATACCACAGACTGCCGGCTTCCATGTTGTGCAGATAGCTGTCCCGATCGCGCACGAACTCCGCGCGCGCCTCGGACGGCAGCTGGTACAGCCACAGCCCGGATTCGGTGCGCGAACTGCCGTAGCTGCCATGCTGGGTCGCCAGCACCGGTGCATCGCTGCGCAGGTGATCGAGGCGACTCAGGGCCAGCCCGCGCAGCGATGCCGCATCGATCGCGTAGCGGGCGTCCTGCGTCAATGCGCCCAGCGGCCGACCAAGCGCCTCCAGATGCCATTCGAACGGATCGCCATCGACCTCATTCCCGGCAGCCAGCGCGTTTTCGAGATTGCGATGGAACCGCGTCACCGCCGCACGGGTCGGATCGGGATCCAGCCCCGGACGCACGTCGTCGAGACGGCGCAGGGGCAAGCGATGATCGTCATCGAGCAAAACAGCGCGCGCCCCCGCGCTGAGCAGCAGCGCCAGATTCCATGCCCGGCCACCGCCAAAGCGTCCCGTTCCACCCTCGCCAACCACGATGCGCGACAAGGCGCCTGCCGCAGCCGGCAGCGCACGCGACACCTTCTCGATCAAGCGACGGCTCTCGGTGGCGCCCACATAGGTGAGCTTGCAGCCGGTGGCCCGCGCAAACTCGCGCAGCAGATCACGATGCCGGTTGGCCGCGTCGCGCGAAGCGGAATCGTCGATGAGCACGTAATGCCGATTGGCGCGATAGCGGCGCTCGTATTCCGCCAGTGAGTCGAGCAATCGGGACAACTGCTCGGGGCGGTCGCAGGCGCGGATGAACACCCCGCGCAGCGGCGCGATCGCACGTGCCGGCGCCTGGGAAAACCGCTGCAGGAACGATTGCCCGGAGACGAGCAGACCACGACCAATCAAGCCTTCGAACACGCGCATCACCGCCTCGCGCTGCGCAGCCAGGCCGGAGATCGACGACATGACGCGCTCCGCATGCTCGTCAAGCGAACGAAACTGTCGCGTCTGATCGAGCGCCTGCAGCACCTGATAGGTCATGACATGCGTTTCGCCAGTGCGCTTGATCTGGAACAGGCATTCGTTGTTCGACAGCGAAGCGACGACCCCGTCTTCGGACGCGTACAGCGGCGCATTGGGATCGAAGCGCGACGTGCTCACGGCTTGCGTGGGGTAATTGATCTGATATTCGAACTGGGTGCTCATGGTTTTCCTTGGCTCCACGGCTTTTCAGCGCGTGCCGCCCGTGTCCTGATGAGAGGCGTTTGCAGTGAGCGCGCGCAAGCGCTCCACTTCGGCCTCAAGTTCGGCGATGCGTGCACCAGCCGCCATGTTCTTGCGGATTTCGTGATTGTAATGCGCGTAAACCGATTCTTCGCGGTCGCCAAACAGGGACAGCGCAGGCAACTCCGCCGGTAGCGGCGCATTGCTGCACACCGCAATGAAATACAGCGGATCGTAGTTGAGTCCCGGCCGCAGTGTACCCGCCCCCTGCTCGGCGGTTGCCGCCTCGAAGCTCGGAGCGGATGAATCCAGCGCCCAGATCGCCGATTCGAACAGCAGCTTCTGCCCGAACAACCGGATCACGGAAAAATGCGGCGCCAGCAGATTCAACAGCTCGTCACGGTACAGCTCACGCACATGAAACTCATTGCGGAACCCCGTCAGATCGCTGTAAGTCCGCTTGTCGGGCGAAGACAGGATGAGTACGCCATCGCTTGCGAGGACGCGCGCGAACTCGCGCATCAGCTGCTCCTGCTCGGCCAGATGCTCCAGGGTTTCGAATGACACGACAACATCGAAAGCCGCATCGGGAAATGGCAACCGGGTGACATCGGCTTCGTGAAAGCGCAGATTCGCCATGCTGGTATAGCGCGCACGGGCATGCTCGACGGCAGCCGCATCGACGTCCACCCCCACGGCCTCGCGCGCCACCGTGGCCAGCAGCGCCGTGCCGTAGCCTTCGCCGCACGCCGCATCCAGCACGCGCCTGCCCACGACATGGCGCCGCGCAAAGGCGTAGCGATGCCAGTGCTCGTACCAGATTTCGCGCACGCACTCGGGCGTGAAACGCTCTCCCGTGAACGGCAGCGCAGCCACTTCGCTCATGCACCCACCTCGCTCACACCACGCCAGCGATGCGCCAACCGCACCATGCCGAACTCACGACTGCTGCCACGCACGACCAGCGTGCGATCCAGCGTATCGAATATACGCACCCCTTCCGGATCCATCGGGTGCACGCGTATCGTGTAATTCCCGGGCAGCAGGCCCGGATGATCAAAGACGATTTCGCAGCCGTACTCTCCATCCCGATCCTGCGCCAGGACGAAACCATCCATGTCGCTGCTCACTCCATACACCGGCGTGCCATCGGCACGCACGATGCCAATGGCAAGCGCAGGCACGCGTCCATCACGCGAACGTACACGCGCACGCACAAGCAGTGGCTGGTCGCCTTCCAAGGTTGTCGGCAGATCGTCGATCGATCCGTTGATGGCGACGTCGATGAGGAAGAACTCGGTTCCGTTGTCGCGGGTCTGGCGCACGGATTCCGTGGCTGCCGCAGTCTTGCGTTCCTGGAATGCCAGATAAGCCTGGGTGACGTCAAAGACATCTCCGAGCATCTCCACACGCCCGTCGCGCAGCCAACACGCATGCCGGCACAGCTTCTGGATGTGATACATGCTGTGCGAGACGAGAATCAGGGTTCCGCCACCGTCCAGATAGTTCTGCATCCATGCAATGCATTTCTTCTGGAATGCCTCATCCCCCACCGCCAGCACTTCGTCGGTGATCAACAGATCCGGCTTGAGCACGGCGATGACGGCAAAACCGAGGCGGACGACCATGCCGGACGAATAGTGCTTGACCGGCTCATCGATGTAATGACCGATGTCGGCAAACTCGATGATCTGCGGCAGCAGCTCCTTCAGTCGCGTACCGCCGATGCCATGCAGTGCAGCCGACATGGCGACGTTCTCACGTCCCGTGTAATCAGGATGAAAGCCCGCACCCAATTCGAGCATGGCGCCGATCTCGCCATGCACCGATACCGTGCCGCTGGTTGGCGTCAAAACTCCGGTGATGAGCTTGAGCAACGTTGACTTGCCCGCCCCATTGGCGCCGATCAATCCCAGCGACTCACCACGCCGGACTTCCAGATTCACGTCACTCAGGACCGCAGTACCGTCGACATCGCAACCAGACACCAGCAGACGCCACATCGCGCGCACTCGATCTGCGCTGCGATGCACCTTCGGATAGGCCTTGCCCAAGGCATGAACGCTGATCAGCCTATCGCTCACAGAAAATCCTCAAAATGAGGATCCAGCCTGCGGAATACCCAGCGACCAACGATCAGCACCACAGATGCCACCGCAATGGCAATCAGCAGCTTCGCACCATCGAACTTGCCATAGCCAAGCAGCAGCGCCCGGAATGATTCCGCATAAAATGTGAGTGGATTGACATCCAGCCAAGGACGGTATGCAGCAGGCAGCAACGCGCGATCGTAATAGATTGGCGCGCAAAACATGAGCAGCTGAATCAGTTGCGCAAGCACCTGCGCCAGATCGCGCACAAACACCTGGATTGCGGAAAATGCGAGCGCGCCCCCAAGGGCGAGCATCCACAACGGAATGAACAACATCAATGCAGGAACAAGATATGCCAGGTGTACTCCCTTGCCCATCAAAGCCAGCACGAAAACCACAGCAACAAAACCCGCCACGTGCACGACAAATGAGGCACAGACACTGGCCGCAATCAAAAGCTCACGAGGAAAAGCCACCTTTCCAATCAATGCCGCGTTATCGTGCACGGCAGTTGTCGCACGCACGAACGCCTCCGCAAAGGCTGTCCACGGCCAGAAGGCAACGGCCAGATATGCCACGTAGTCAGGAGCATCCTCGCCGGGGACACGTGCCTTGAACACTGTCACGAACACAAATGCATAAATCGACAGTTGCAGTAATGGCTGCAGAATCGCCCATAGCCCGCCAGTTATGTTCGCAGAGAATCGATTGCCCAATTCGCGCAGAAACAGTTGGCGAGCAATCATCAATGACATGGCGGCAACAGAAAGTTCATTTGCAGTCTTGGAAAACCGGACGAGAAGCCGCGCTATACTGGACCAATGACGTCCCACTTCTCGAACAAGCGCGCAGTCATTCATCTCATCGGATTTAATAACCCAGGCCAGCGATCGGGTTATCTTGCAACACAACGCCACATACCGCCCATTCCGGGCCGGCGATAGCAATCAGCCCGTGCACCCCACACTCATTGAGTGATGCATTGCCCCCTGCATTCGCTGAAGACAATGCACACCCTGTCTGCCAGCGGCACACAAGCCTTGCCTAATCATCGATATCCTTTCGATCCATAGGCACGACTTGTCGATTCGGCATGCCTCCATGCGCCTGGAAATCTCTGCCCGTGATCCGCTTTACTGTTTAATCAAAAAGCGGCTACGCAGTGAGTTCAGCAAGTCCGCATTGGTGTCCATTGGCATGTTGCGGAGATCATCGGTATGCCCGCGCACACTCTTTTCGATGTAGTTACGCTTGAGCTCGGCAAGAATCCTGTCTTTGACCTCTGCAAACGATGGCACCACATCCGGCGTTCGCACGATCAGTTTGATCACGTGATAACCGAACGCACTCTTCACTACTGGAGAGATTTCGTTCGGCTTGTCGAGCTTCTTCACTGCATCAACAAACGCGGCATCATAAAGCTTTGAATTGCCAGCGTCCTCGACTTTGCCATGGTTTGTAACCTTGCTCTGGTCGTCGGAATATTGCTCCACCAGAGACTCGAATTGCGCCGGATCCGCCTTGGCTTTCTGCGCAATGGTCTCGGCCAGTTTGCGCGCCTCATCATCACTTCGGCTGGCCGTGGTGATCAGAATATGTTCGACAACGAATTCACCCTTCTGCACATATTTTTCCTTGTGCGCGATGAATTCCTCCTGCGCCAGCGCCGTCATGTCTGGAACCTTCAGATCACGCTCGTATTGCTGCATGCGTGCAGCAGATAGCGCTTCGTTGGTTGCTGCTTCGATCTGCAATTGAACCAACGGCTGCTTGTCGAGCCCCGCCGAACGCGCTTCCGAAGACAACTGCTTGGCCAAGAGAATATTGTCGATGGTCGATTCAATTCTCTTCGGGCTGTTGAAGTAACCAGGACGCTTATCTTCTGGAATTTTCTGCGCGAACGCATCGATATCCGAAATCGTGACCGTGGCACCACCACGACTCGCAATGACGGTGGACGGCGCTCCAGCCAAATCCACTGCCTGTGCGCTTCCGGCAGCCAGAACGCCCGCCACCAGCACCCACACGGTCTTTCGATTGAATCGTTTCAACTTGTCTCTCCGCTGTTGTTTCACATGATCAAAACGGGCCGGAGTCACCCTCCGGCCCGCCTCGCTCAACTCTGACCACATTTCTCGCGGATTGTTGCAGCCGGGCTGCGCGAGAATCGCGTCGATCAGATCTCGCCTCATACCCACCGCAGAAAACTCAACTCATCTCCGCGTGTAACGAATGCGGCACATACCTGTGGTAGAGGGCGTCGTGCATTTTCCACCCACCTGTTGCTGAGTGGAGGTGAACATCATATTGAGGTAGTACTTAGTCCCCGGCTTCAAGTAACAGAAATACTTGGACACACCCTGCTGCCCGCCACTGTCGTACACCCATTTCAGGCTGCTCGTGTCGGCCGATGCCACGTTGTTCGCATAGCATGCGTTAACATTGGGATCACCAGAAAAATCACCACACTGTGTACTGATCGAAACCGAGATCGGATCGGTTGCGCCGTAGGTCGTGTAGGTGAAATAGCCGCTGGTATTGGCTGGCGGCGGATCACTAGCCAAAGGAGTCTTGAAGTACGCGCCGAAGTAGCCATTGCGCGGCATCATGAACCCAGGGGACGAGCCGACGATTCCGGGCCAACCCACTGGCGATGTTGCCGTCGAGTCTGCGTACCCCCACAGGTTTGCAAATTCGGCGAACGGCACACTTGGACGAGTGCCTGTAGGAACGGCATTGTATTGGATGTCCGCAGCATCAAATCTCACACGCGGCGTCGTGTCAGCAATGCCACTGAAGAAATTAGTCGTGGTTCCGGCACAGCTGGTCTGCACCGGACTGGTCACAGTCAGTGTGGCCGGAGCTGCCACATCATCCGATGCTGTCTGCGTACCGCTGCTGCAGGACAGTTTGAACACATAACTCCCGGAAGCGACCGCATTGGGTACGGTAACCTGCTGCGAAATCGCGCCATTGGCTCCCGCATTGAAGGACTGCGTCCATCCCGCCCAGCCAGTCGTGATCGACGTACCTCCATTGAGCAACAAGCTGCCCGTGCAGGGCATGTTCGCCATTTGCGCATTCGCAGCCGAGGACACCGTAAGCGTCGAGGGGTTCGGAGGTGAGCCGGAAGTCGCTGTGGTTGCCGACAAGTTGAGTGCGACGGTAATGGGTGTCCCTCCTCCATTACCGCCGTTGGTGCAGACATGCGAGTTGGGGCCATTGGCGGGATCTTCACTCAACGTGACGTCATCCACCACCAAGGCGGATCCACCTTGTGGATCAAGATGAACCCCGTCGGCATCATTCGTCGTGGCAATACAGGTGCCGCTGGCGGTACGCAGGTAGATGGTTGTCGTCCCAGCCTGGCTCATTGGCGCTGCGCCCATCAGGCACGCGAGCACCATGAGGCCCGGTAGTTTTTGCGAGGCGTTGGTGAACATGGGTCTCTGATTCCATTGCATGAGGCGCCCGGATTATACATTGCCGCTCTCGACGAAATTGTCAGAATCGCGTGAAGCACGTCACTGCGCACACCGCATCTACGCTTTGCCACGCATCCTGTCAAAGCCGCCATCATGCTCCAAAGCCGGCTGCATCGCCGAGATGTTCAAAAAAAAGAGGGAGCCTTTCGGCTCCCTCTCTCAACAGCTTTGCTGCTTACGGCATTACGAGCAAGCACCGCCAGCTTCAAGGCAGGTGCGATGCGCGCGATGACGCCACACGCCATTGTAGTTCGCCGAAGCGGAACCGCGCGAGGCCAGCGTAGCCCAGAAGCCAGTGGCGGGCAGACCGTTGAAACGCGTCGTGTTGCCGCTGACCGGGTTGGTACCACGATCCAGATAGTGGCCGCCGTCACCGCTGGCCAGATCCAGCTCAGCCCAACCACCGGTTGCACCGAACGGATCAACCGTGCGGTACAGGGTCGAACCGAACACCGTCGAACCACCAGACGGCGAGGTCTTGGTGAACGAGATCACGTTGACTTCATACGGCAGATACGGCGACTGGGCGAAGCACGACGCGTCCGGCGGCGACGGGCAGCGCGGAATCACGGTCTGGGCACTGCCTTCTTCGTGATCGTACGTGTACAGCGTCACAGCGATGCGCGACTGATCGTCTGCGGTCGTGCTGAACTTCTCAGCAAACGGCAGCGTGACATGAGCCGGATACAGAGCGTTGTCGACGTAGAAGCGCTTGGTCGGGAAGGTGACGACCCAGTCGCTGGCGCCGCCGATGGCGCTGTTGATCATGTACTCGTTATAGATCGAGTCAGCCATGAACACCGCGCTGACCGCGTCTTCACCAAGCGCGTAGTCGGAACGCAGCAGCGTGCCGTCTTCACCAAAGACGAAGGCACGAGCCTGACCCATGAGGGCCGGGTTGGCGGTAACCGGATTGGTGAACGCATCCTGCAGCGTCGGGGTCAGATCCGACGGGCCGGTGTAGTTGACGAGGTAGTTGAAACCTTCGATGGCATCAGCGTTGTAGCTATAGGCGATACCACGCGAAACGTCAGCAATCCAGCCACCACCGAACAGACCGCTGGTCGGCGGTGCCAACGCAGCCACGATGGCCGCATCGTCGCCAGCGGCGAGGATGCCACCGCAGGTCGGGACGCCACCATCCGACGAACCGTTCTGCTTATGGGTGATCACCGTGCCCAGCGCATTCGGCGGCGGGGGGATGTCGCCCATCAGAATCATTTCGACATAACCTTCCTTGGTACGGTCGGCAGTCTTCGGACCCTTGTCGGCCGGAATCGGCACGCCACCGGAGATACCCGAACCATCGAAACCGCCCGTGAGGAAGTTCTGCGGCCACGCCGGGATGAAGTCGACGCAGCTGGTGTCGATCGTGTTGATCTGCGCACCGCCAGCGCCGTTATCGCTGATGGCAGCCGTCCACACGTCGGCAGCCGACAGGTAGAGGTTGAAGTCGAGCACTTCGCGGCTGTTATAGCCTTCGAGGAAGCGGACTTTGACGGCCTTGCCATTCACCGTGTCGGTATTGACGACGGAGATGAGCGTGTCCTGCCCGTTCCGAACCGTGTAATACGGGTAGAGCAGAACCTGACCGACGCCATCCGGATTGAGATCGACGGCGTTCGCCAGGCCCGCGAAACCGGCGATGCCGGCGATGCCGGCGACGACGGCGGTCGTCAAGCTGTTTCTTTTCATCGCAACACTCCTAAATTTTTGACCACAGGGCTTTTTGCTTTATCGCCGATCCTGCTGTCGCATAGACGACACGCCTACCACGCCATGGATCAGCCTTCGGCTCGCGCATGTTAAGCGAAAGGAAAGAACCATGCAATCCCCTCCCCGCGCCTAACAATTGCAGGAAGATCAACTGTTTGGCAGGTAGTACCACTGCCCATCGAGACGAATCCAGGTCTCGTGCTGGATGCTTTTGGCCTCGGATCGCCGTCCGGCAGCCCCGGGGATCGGCATCGAGTAGTCGATGCTCACATCCACCTTGCAGCGATCACCGTCGCATTCCTTCTTTTCAAAGACCGCACTCTTCCATGCCACCGGGCGATCATTCATCTCGCTGGCATAGGCTTCGCGCGTCTTGGTCTGGCGATATCCAGGCGTCAGATAGTCGTAAGCCTTTTCTGCCTCATGCGCAATGAGGTAGTTCCAGCGCTCGACGCTGCGCTTGTCGATCATGTCGGGACTGCTCTTGTCGACGCATCCGGTGACGAAGACGGTGCACGCGCCCAGCGTCAGCAGCAGGGCGTTGCGGATGGAATTAGTGGTCATGCGGTGGTTCCTGACGGGATGTTTCGGGATGTGCGGCGGGCTGCGTCTGCGCGGGCGAAGTGGTGCGCGGTGCGACGCCATCGGCAGTCTGCCTGGCGCGCAGCGGCGTCAGCGACTCGAACTGCTTGACATAGTCCTCGGTGATCTGCCGCGCGTCATCGCTGTTGTTGATGACGCGCGGCGTGATCAGCACGATCAGTTCGGTGCGGTTGGTGCTGTTGTTGGTGGAGCCAAACAGCTCGCGCAATCCCGGCACCTTGCTGATCAAGGGCACGCTGGTCTTGCGATCCTGGCGCACTTCCTTGATCAGGCCTCCGAGCAGCAGGGTCTGGCCACTCTGCACCGCGACCGAAGTCTGGATCTGGCGCTGCGCGATTGGCGGATTGCCGCTGGCATTGGAGGCAGCCCCCGGCGTGCTCACTTCCTGATCGATGTCGAGATAGACCAGACCGCCCGGATTGACCCGCGGCACCACATTGAGCGAAACACCGGTGCTCAGGTACTGCACCGAGCCGGTCATGCCGCTGTAGTAACCGTTATTGGTGCCGGTACCGGTTCCCGTATTGATGTTGCCGACGCCGCCCAGGCCGTTGTAGTAGGTCTGCACGACCGGAATCTGATCGCCCACCGTGAGCGACGCTTCCTGATTGTTGTTGACGACCAACGATGGCGCCGACAGCGTCTTGGCCACGCCCGACGACTCCAAGGCGCTCAGCGCAACCTGGAATTTGCTGTTGAGGAACGAGTAGAAGAAGCTGCCAGCCCCCTGTCCGGTCGGCCCCGGGCCGGCGGCGCCGATCGTGCTGCCGCGACGATGGTAGGGATTGGGATACTGATTTGGACTGCGATCGGTGTCATAGACGCCCGGCGCGGTCATCAGATTGCCCAGCCACCACTGCACGCCGTATTGCAGGCCACCGGTCAGGCTGACTTCGAGAATGCGCGCCTCGATCTGCACCTGCAGCGGCGGCGTGTCCAGGCGCCGGATCGCGGCCTGCATCTGCTCCCATTCGAACGGCTGCGCCATGATGAGAATCTGGTTGTTCTCCTCGATCGCCGAGATGCGGATGTCGGACTCCTTCTTGCCCGAACCACTCGCCGCGGGCGCGGCCGCAGCGGCGGCTGGCGCGGCGGCCGGCGCCGCCCTTTCCGCGTTGGATTGCGGGCGCAGGGAATTGCCGTAGCTCATGCCGTTGTTCATGCCGCCGCCGAAGCCTCCCGTACCACCGCGACTGTTGAGCGAGGTGGAACGCAGGCCTGGCGCAACGCGCCCCGACGTGCTGCTACGATGCGACGACCCCGAAGTGCCGAGGAAAATCTGGCTCAGGTAATCGGCAAGATCGCCGGCTTTCAGGTTCTTCACGTTGTAGACGTAGAGCTGCACCGCATTTTCGGCGCTGCCGCGATCAAGCCGGTACAGCCACTCCGCCGCCTGCTTGAGATATTCGGGCTGCGGTGTGATGACGATGATCGAGTTGGTTTCCTCGATCGGCATGAAACGGAACATGCCGGCCAGCGGCGATTCGCCCTTGGAACCGAACAGCTGATCCAGATCGGGCATGAGCTTGGCGACATCGACGTGCTGCAGCGTGTACACGCCCACCGACATGCCCTTGAGCCAGTCGACGTCGAAGGTGTCGATGGTGCGCTGGTAATTGGCCAGTTCGGACGGATTGCCCGCCAGCACGAGCAGGCTGCGGTTGGGGTCGATCTGCACGAAGGCGTCGGCCTTGGCATACGGCTTGAGCAGCTTGGCCATCTCCACCGGCGAGATGTACTTGAGCGGGAAGATGCGCAGGCCGTATCCGGGCTGCCGGCTGACCCCCACTTCCGGGGTCAACTTGCCAGGGATGGCGTCCTTGGCCTGCAGCACGGTGTAGCGATTGCCCTCGCGCACCAAGGCGTTGCCGGTCCACGACAGCAGCATTTCGAGCACCGGCATGGCGTCTTCGCGGCGGATCGGCTTGGACGTCGAATAGGTGACATTGCCGCCCACGTTCGGCGCGATGGTGTAGTTTTCCTGCAGCATGTCGCCAAGGATTGCCTTGACCACGGCCTGGATCGGCTGATTCTCGAAATTGAACGTGACCTGTCCTTCCCCACCGCTACTCGGCTGCGCTGGCTGGGTCTTGAAGAACTTGCCGTTGCCGATTTCGATCTCGGGCCTGGGGGGCGGCTGGTCGGCCTTGGTCTCCGGCGAAATGGCAATGCCCTCGACCGGCGCTTCGCTGGCCATCGGCGGAGGCGATTTGAGGATCGAATCGGCGGTGAGAATGTCGCCGCTCTTCGCGCCGGGACGCAGGGCGTCCTGCGACGGCGCGCAGCCAGCCAACAGCGTCAAGCCGAGGCTGAGCAGCAGGGGGATCGTTCTGGATCGCACGTATTTCGCTCCCTTACTTCTTGTGTGGCGCAGGCGCTGGAATGCCCTTGCGATTCTTTTCGGCTTCTTCGCGCATCTGGCGGCGACGCTCTTCGATGCGCCTGGCCAAATCACTGGCATTGTCGCTGCCGCCGGCCCTGGCCGGCGGCGGTGTAGCGGCCGGGTGTGCCGGAGTCCCCGAGCGGCCCGATCCATTGCGTGACGACGCATTGCCCGGCGCCTTGGCGGCACTGCTGGCAGTTTCCAGCTCAACCTCCGTGGTTTCCGCCGTGGCGTTGCGGAACACCGCAACGCGCGGCTTGAGTTCGACCAGCGTCCAAGCGGCCTGATCGCCCTCCAGCGGCATTCCGACCTTGAGACTGACCGGAACGTTCCGCGCCTTGTCGAGCAGCATGGCCACCCGCACATGGCGGGCATCGTCGATGATGACGCCGGTCAACTGCACGTTGAGCGGATTGGCAGGCGGCGCTTCGCCGGCATCGGCGGCATCGTCAACCGGCGAGGGCTGGCGATCGACGTTGAACAGCGGATGCGCATCGATGGCGGCAAACGCGCCGGCGGGCGGCATCTGCGGCGCCTGCCGGTCGATATTCGGCAACGGATGGGGGGCGTCGTCAACCGCGGCAGCACTGCCCCAGCCATAACCACGCCCCAGTCCCGCATACTGCGCGATCAGCAGGAGCAGCAGCACGGCGCAGATCGCACCGAGTCCCTGGGTCATCATCCGGGCGGCACGAACGTTCATTTGCCCTTGCCCGCCTGGCGCAGATAGCCGGAAAGGTTGAAGCGCACATCAAGTGGCGGCACCACGACCTTCGCCCCCGGCGGGGCGTAAGTCTGCTGCCGGTAGATCATGACGTTGTCGACGAACAGATACGGCTGGCCGCTTTCCAGATCCTGCAGCACTGCCGCCAGCGGCTCCAAATCGCATTTCAGGCGTGCCTGCACGGTGACGCGCTTGTACACCTCCTCCTCGCCACCGCTGTAGCTCTGCGTGCCGGTACTCTGGCAGCGCGCCTCGTTCTTGACGTGATTGTTCATCACCTGTTTGAGCCGCTGGATCAACGCCGCCTCGGCGGCATTGCGGTCGGTTTCGGGCAGAAACGCCTGATTGCCCTGCTCGTAGGTCTTGATCTCGGCCAGCCGCTTCTCGATGTCTGACTTCTGCGCAATGACCTGGCTGTACTTGGCATGCTGCTCGCGCAGATCCTGCATATCGCTGGAAAACTGCAGATGCGGCGCAACGAACCACCAGTGCACGCCAACCAGATAGATCAGCAGCAGCACGATCAGCAGCAGCACGACAGCCAACAGCCGGCCATCCTTGGGCTGGAATTTAATGGTCGACACGCTGATTCTCCCTCGGCACGCCGCGTGGCGTGCGCGCCGTTGCCGGTGCCGCCTTGGCATCCGCACGCTTGGCTGGCGCCGGCGTCGCCGGTGGCGTCGGCGGCGCCTTGTCCGCAGCCGGTGCGGCAGCGGCGGGGGGCTCGGCCTTGGTGGCGTTGGCCGCCTGCTTGGCGACCAGCGCCGCCTTCTCATCCGCCAGCGGGTTGCATTCCTTGAGTTCGGCGTTGATCTGGAAGCGCTCCTTGCCAGTCCGCGGATCCGGCTGCACCTGCCCCTGGAAACCCGGGTTGCCCAGGCAGGAGGAAGCACCGAGCAGGGCAATCAGCTTGGCGGCCTCGGTAGCCTGCCCCTGCAGCTGCACCTGCTTGTTTTCGATTTGCAGTCGCTCCAGATAGCTGTCCATCGGCAGGCGCCGGGTAATGTCATCGATCAGCGCCACCGTGGTCGGGCCCTTGCGCTTGCGCTCGACGAGGAAGTTGGCTCCGGCGATGGAATCGGTCAGGGTCTTCTTCAGCGCCGCCACCTGCTTGGCCTGCTTGGCGGCATCATCCACTTCCACCCGCATCGCCTCGAGCGCGGCCGATCGGTTGGCCAGCGACTCGTCCATGTTGAGCACGAGCAGCAGCAGGGCGGCGGCAGCCAGGCCGAGATTGAGCGGCAGACGCAGATTGCGCCGCCGTGCGCGGCGCTCGGCCGGCAGCAGGTTGACCCGCCGACGCGCGCTGCCGGGCTCCGCCTGCCAGGCATCCACGCCATCCAGCTGGGCGACACCGCCCGGCAAGCTGGCCAGTTCCGCATCGAGTTGCGTGCGCGGCAGCAGCACCAGTTCGACGCGCGCATTGCGCCCGCTGGCGTCCTGGCCGATGACGCGGCTGTCAAAGTAGATCTGATCGGCCTTGAACGGCGTTTGCCGATCCATTTCGAAAGCCAGGACCTGGGCCAGATTGTCGGTGGCCGCCACCGGCAGGTTCAGCACCCGCGTGAGTACCCGCGCCGCCGGCATGCAATACAGCATGCGCGCATTGGGATCTTCGATCCCCTCCCGCAGCCGCTGCAGCTGCGCTGCCTGCGCCTCGACCGGCAGGTCGCGCGCGATGCGGCCCTGCTCGCTGATCGCCTCGCCGCGCTCGCGCCAGATGACAAAGGCTTCGGGGGTGGCGCCGATCAGCAGGGATTCGGAGCGATCGGCCAGAAACGCACGCCACCGCTCCGGCAAACAAGCCAGCAGCTCGCGTCCCCACCACGCGAAAAAGCGCGGCAGTGGCGTTTGGGCCAGGCGCGTGCGCGCACGCGCGATCAGTCTGTCGACAGTCGGATTCACGGCTTTCAGGAATTTTCCCCGTCGCGCCAGCGCAGGATCACGAACGGCCGACCGGCCACGTTGATCCCACCCATGCGAATGGTGGCATCCAAAGTCGTGCTCGCGCCATTGGGCAGCTTCGCACGGGACTGGACACTATACGTGACGCCCCCGCCGCCCGCCACGGCACCGATGGAAACCCCGCAGATCGGCGCACTGGCCTGCGGCGGATCGCCCGGATGCAAGGCCTGGCGCTGCTGGATGATCTGCTGGGCACATTCCGGCGTCATGTCGGGCAGCGCCTCCAGCGCTTCAATCGGTGCATATTGAGCATTGGGCGTGGACTGCCCGGTATAGATCGTCAGGGCAGGTTCGACCTGGGTGAACAGCTCATAGTTCATGCCCAGCACCTGCTGCAGCTCGGACACGGTGTTGAACGGCGCATTGGCCGGGCCATAGGACAGGCCCGCCGCCTTGTATTCGGGCATTTCCGCCCCGTTGAGGGTGGTTTCGTCGTCCCCGTCGACCCAGTCGCGGATCGCCGCCGCCAGCGCCTCGGCCTTGTCCTGCGGCACGCCGCGCGCCATGAACAGATTGGTCAGCACGGTCGGATCGGCAGCGTTGAGATTGAGCTTGCCCGAGTCATCGGTGATGCGGACTTCGACCTCGGCATCCCCGAAATTGAACGCGTAGGGCCGGCCATCACCGACCCAGCGCTGCATCGGATCGGACTTGCGCAGCTCGTAAGCCGCCAGGTTGAGGCCCGCTTCTGCGGCATAACGTGCCTGGGTGGTGTCGAACAGGTGCCGTGCCTGCAGGTTTTCGGTGCGCGCGATCAGCGAAAAGCTGCCGAGCAGGATGGTCAGCATTGCCACCACCCACAGTACCAGCACAAAGGCGATGCCGCGCTGGCGCCCGGGCCCGGGATGACGAAGCGTCGCGTTCATTGCGTCCTCGCCGTCGGAGGCGGCGTGCGTACACCATGGCCTTCCTCCAGCCGCCGCCCCGGCATCGAACGCCCCATCATGCCCATCGGCATCGATCGCGTGGCGCCGGCATCGAGCATGAGCGGAATCTCCATTTCGGGAAATTCCACCCGTGCCTCGGGCAGCATGCGCACCATGATCCGCACCATCACCGGCGTCACGCCCGGATCATCCCACTGATCCGACCAATCGCTGAGCTCGCCGTTTTCGTCGATCGTGCGGAATTCGAACCGGCCGTCGGCAATCTGGTCGAGCAGGATCGACGGCTCCTCGTCGTCACCCGCCGTCTCGTCGTAGCCATTGAGCATATGCGCGGTGAACAGCAGCTGCCGTCCTCCGCGCCGATTGCCGGCAAAGCTCAGTGTCTGCACGTATGGCCCGCCCTTGGACAGGTAGCCCGGCATCGGCGCGACGAAGCGCATGAAATCGCGCCGCCCGTCGAACACGAAGTTGCTGTTGGTGTTGTCGTCGCGCGCAAACGCCAGCGGCAGGATGCGGCTGACCTGATGGCGGATGAATTCCTGCGCCACACGCAGACGGCTGGTGCGATCGATTGCCAGTTCGCCCGAATGCATCGCATGCACCGCGGTGCGGATTGCGCCCACCGTGCCGGCAAGCAGCAAGGCCAGCAGCAACAGGGCGAGCATGACTTCGAGCAGCGTAAAGCCGCGCATCGGCCGGCGTCGGGACATGATGGCCATCATCGGCTGCCTCGCCGGTCGAGCCCGATGCCATGCAGAGCACCCTTTTGCTGTTCGGGGTTGACTGCACGCAAGGTATGGAACTGCGCCGTGCGCGGTGTACCGCCATGCTGCGTTCCCCACGACACCACCAGATCGACCTGGTACAGATCGAAGGGCGCATCACCGGGGCCGCCGGCTCCACCGGCCATCGCCTGCGCGGCCTGTGCCGCCGCATTGCGGGCCTGATTCTGCGCCTGCGCCATCTGCTGCGCATTACCGGCGGAAAGCTGCGGCGGCGGCTCGATGGCTGCCGCATCGACGCGGTGTATGTCCAGGTCCCAAGCGTACTTTTCGTCAAAACGCCCACTGCTGTGACCTTCCTCGACCGGAATGCCGACTCCGACCACGTCGAGTTTGCTCTGCGCCCACAGTGCCGCCATGGTGTAGTCCGACGACAACCGCGTATTGCGCATCGCCGCAGTAAGCACCGACATCAGCACGCCGATGGCTATCGCAAAGACGAGAAACGCCGCGACCATCTCGATCAGGCTGAATCCGCGCATCGATGCGCGACGGAACGGGGGGCGGGACAGGTGGTTCATGCTGGAATGGACAGGCGGCACGCGGGCGTGTCTGCCGGGGCGGCTACTCGCCACGCTCGTTGAGTTCGATGTCGCCGGTGAGCCAGGCAACGTTGATGCGCCATTCGCGCTGTCCCTGCAGCACCGCGATGTTGCCCCCGGTGGAGCTGCCGTCCGGGAAGAAGCGGATGCCACCACTGTTGGCACCGGTCTGCTCGATTTGCGCAGTCGTCAGGCGCAGCACCATTCCCTCGGGCAGCAGCTTGGGCGCCTTGCCCGGCGCGGTGTAGGAATTGTTGTCCAGATCGAGCACCAGAGCCTGCGACTTGCCCTTGACGATGGCCTGGCCGCGCGTGTAGCGCAGCGCCGCCACCAGATCGCGGCTGGCGGCGCGGATCTTTGCCGCACGCAGGCTCTTGGAAAACGACACCGAGACAATCGTCATGGCAATGGCGATGAGCAAGATCACCGCCATCAGCTCGACCAGGGTAAACCCGCGCGCCCGGCGCGCACCGGGAATCAAGCCGGAGCAGGCCGCGGCGACGCCGGCACGCGCCGGTCGTTCCGCTGCGGCAAGGTCCGCACTCGATTCCCGCTGGTTCATTGCCAGTTGCCGTAATCGGCGTTCACGCCATCACCGCCGGATTGACCGTCCTTGCCGAGGAAGGTGATGTCGAAATCGCCGTGTTCGCCGGGAGCCTTGTACTGGAAGGCATGGCCGAACGGATCCTTCAGATCGGATTGCTTGGCATACGGCCCCTGCCAGTTGGCGGCATTGCCGGGCTTGGTGGTCAGATCCTCCAGGCGCGACGGCGGGCCGCCGTTGTCGAGCGCATAGGCATCGACCGCTCCCGCCAGACGCCCCACCGCCGCCTTGCCCGCGCCCCACTTGCCCTTGTCGACGTTCTTGCCGACCTGCTGCACCACGATGCCGGCGACGATGCCAATCAACACGATCACCGCCAGCATCTCGATCAGGCTGAAGCCTCTCGTGCGCGGCAGGGAGCGGATGTTGCGATTGCGATGGTTCATGATGCTTGGTTCCTCCGTTCAATTCCGCCCTGCCGGGCGCGGTGGCAGCGACACTGTCGATGCCGGTTTCGATGACCAGACTTACTTCACCGCACCCGCGATGTTCATGATCGGCATGACGATGGCGAGCATGATCATGGCCACGATCACCGTCATCACGATCGTCGTGGCTGGCACCAGCGCAGCCAGCAGCCGGTCGAGCGTGTTCTTGACCTCCACATCGAAGGTGTCGGCCACCTTGAGCAGCATGGTGTCGAGCTCGCCCGACTCCTCGCCGACGCTGATCATCTGAATCGCCAGCTTGGGAAACCGCTTGGACTGTGCCAGCGCATGTCCCAGGCCGCCCCCCGTCTTGACTTCCTCGGTGGCCGTCTCGACCGATTCGGCCAGCGCGGTATTGGTCATCACGTTGCGCGCCACCGTCAGGCCGTTGAGCAGCGGCACGCCGTTCTTGAGCAGGGTGCCGAGCGTGCGGGCAATGCGCGCCGTCTCGATCTTGCGCACGATGTCGCCGACCACGCGCAAGCCAAGCAGGCGCTGATCGATCTTCAGGCGCGCTGGCGGATCGGCCATCTGCCGCCGCAACCAGGCCACGCCAACGATGATGAGTCCCAGAATCGCCCACCAGAAACTCTGCAGAACCGAACCGACGCCCAACACCACCCGGGTGATCAACGGCATCTCGATGTCCATGTCGGCGAACATCGGTGCAAACTGCGGCACGACATACACCAGCAGCACCATCAGCGACACCAGCACCATGCCAACCAGAAAGGCCGGATAGATCATCGCGTTGATGACGCTGCTCTTGAGCGCCGCACTGCGCTCCAGATATTCGGCCAGGCGCGCCAGCGTGCCATCGAGCGAGCCGCCGGCCTCGCCGGCACGCACCATGTTGACGTACAGCCGCGAAAACGTGCCCTGCTCGGCTTCGAGCGCATCCGACAGCGGCGTGCCGCCACGCACTTCGTCGCGGATGCGTTCGAGCATGCGCCGGGCCTTGTCGCTCTCGGGCAGATCGAGCAGGATCTGCAAGGCGCGATCCAGCGGCTGCCCGGCACCGAGCAGCGTCGCCAGCTGCTGGGTGAACTGCACGATCTGCGCCTGCCGCAAGGTGGCGCGCTTGAACAGCGCGGCGAACAGGCTGGCCGAATCACCACCATCGGCCTCGCGCACTTCCAGCGGGATGTTGCCCGCATCCTGCAGCTTGCCGATCACCTCGTCGCGGCTGGCCAGGTCGAACTGGCCTTCAAGCACCTCGCCGCCGGGCGTGACCGCCTTGTAATAGAAAATCGTCATCGATCAACCATCCGACGAAGTGACGCGCAGGACTTCCTCGATCGTGGTCTGGCCCTGCAGCGATTTGACCAGGCCATCCTCGAACATCGTGCGCATGCCCTCCTTGCGCGCCTGTTCCTCGATCTCGCCCATGCCGGCGTGCTGCATGATCAGCCGCCGGATCGAATCGGACATGACGAGAAACTCCATGATCGTCGTGCGACCGAAATAGCCCGTCGGATTGGCCGCACTGGCACCGGGCCGGTACAGCTGGACCGGGCGCGCGTCGGTGAACTTGTCGAGTTCGTACTGCCGGATGACCTCGGGCATGGCCGGATATGGCGTCGCCGTCGCGGCATCGAGCCGGCGCACCAGGCGCTGGGCGAGAATGCCATTGACGGTCGAGGTGAGCAGGTAATCCTCCACCCCCATGTCGAGCATGCGGGTGATGCCACCGGCCGCATTGTTGGTGTGCAGCGTCGACAGCACCAGGTGACCGGTCAGTGCCGACTGGATGGCGATGCGCGCCGTCTCCAGGTCGCGCATTTCGCCGATCATGATGATGTCCGGATCCTGGCGCACGATCGAGCGCAGCGCATGCGAGAAGTCCAGCCCGATCTGCGGCTTGGCCTGGATCTGGTTGATGCCTTCGATCTGGTACTCGACCGGATCCTCGACGGTGATGATCTTGACGTCGGCGGTGTTGAGCTTGGACAGTGCCGTGTACAGCGTGGTGGTCTTACCCGAACCGGTCGGGCCGGTCACCAGCATGATGCCGTGCGGCAGCTCCAGCACGTTGAGAAACTTCTGCAGGAACTGATCGGTGAAGCCGAGCGTGTGGAAGTCGAACACGACCGCTTCGCGGTCGAGGATGCGCATCACCACCGATTCGCCGTGCGCGGTCGGCACGGTCGACACGCGCAGGTCGAGTTCCTTGCCCTGCACGCGGATCATGATGCGGCCATCCTGCGGCAGGCGGCGCTCGGCGATGTTGAGCTTGGCCATGATCTTGATGCGCGAGATCACCGCCGCGGTCGATGCCGCCGGCGGTGATTCCACCTCGTGCAGCACGCCGTCGATGCGATAGCGCACCTTGAGGCGGTTCTCGAACGGTTCGACGTGGATATCCGAGGCGCGCTGCTCGACCGCGCGCTGGATGATCAGGTTGACCAGGCGAATCACCGGCGCTTCCGAGGCGAGGTCGCGCAGATGCTCGATGTCGTCTTCGCTGCGGTTATTCTCGTCGGTGAGGTTCTCGACGATCGTGCCCATCGCCGAGCGGCCCGAGCCGTAGTAGCGCTCGATGAGATCGTCGATCTCGCTGCGCAGGCCGATGCTGAGCTTGACCGCGCGCCCCGTGGCGAGCTCGAGCGCCTGCATCGGAAACGCATCCGCCGGATCGGCGACCAGCACGGTCACGTCGGTTTCGGTTTCGGCGATCGGGCAGACGTGGTGATGCTTGAGGAAGCGGATCGAGCACTGCACGTTGGCGGGCGGCGATTCGGGGAACTCCTTGGCCGCCAGCAGCGGCAATCCGAGCAGCTCCGACACGGCCTCGGCCATCTCGCGTTCGGACACCAGGCCCAGTCGCGTGAGCAGCGAAACCAGGCTGCCCGAAGCTGCGTCCTCCTCATGCAGGCGGCGGCCGCGCGCCAGGTCGTTCTCCTTGAGTCGACCGCGGGCGACGAGGAACTGGCAGATGCGCTCGTCCAGCGTCTCCGGTTCAGACGCCTGGGCGATGGCGGAATCGTCGATTGCGGCTGCAGCCATGGAACACTCGGCAAAGGTTCGTCGGATCGTTCATTGTTTCACAACGATGGCGTCGACGACGCCCGCGTGCTCAACCGCCGCTTCCCGGGGGCTGAGCGGTGCTGTGACCTTCGGCAGGGGAGGACGGTTCCCCACCCCGGCGCACCAGCTGCTCGATATAGGCCCGGTTGAATGCCACCCACAGCACCACCGGCAGCACTGCCGGCAGGATCAGCACGCTGAACTGGTAGGCCACGGCGATGACATTGGGCTCCAGGTGCGCCTGCGCGATGGCCTCCACGCCCGCCGCTCCCGACTCGAAGGCAATGGTCTTGAGCGCCTCGGCAACGATCCCGAAAGCCTGCGCGCACCAGATCGCCGCAAACGCCACCGCGAACTGCATCGCCCGCCGCGCGGTCGTTAGTGGCGTGGCCATGGCCAGCCCGACATACAGAGGCAGCGACCAGGCATACACCATCGGATTGAGCGTGGGCTCGAGCAGACCGACGCCCCCGGCATGACTGCCGCTGGCGGCCAGCGTGACCTGGATGCGCGTGCTCACGGTCACCAGATACGAGGCACGCGCCACCACCCGCCCCGCCTGGTCGAGCAGTTCACCGCCCAACGTCAGATTGTCGAACAAGCCTCCCCACAGGCCGAGCAGGGCGAGCTTGGCCAGGTGCATCGCCGGCAGCACCCACAGCGGCGCCCACGCCATCCACAGCACGAAAGCCAGCGGCAGCCACAGCACCGCCTTGACCGCAAACTCGCGTACCGGCGACAGTTTCATCTCAGTCCACCCAGGCACGGGCGTTGCGGAACAGACGCATCCACGGCGAGTCCTCGCCCCACTCGGCCGGATGCCAGCTCATCTGCACGCTGCGGAACACGCGCTCGGGATGCGGCATGAAAATCGTGGCGCGGCCATCGTCGCTGGTGAACCCGGTCGCCCCACCCGCCGAGCCATTGCTGTTGTACGGATAGCGTTCGGTGACGCAGCCGGCATTGTCGACGAAGCGCAACGCCAGGCGCGCCCGCTCGGCGTCGCTTCGCTGGTCGAATTCGACCCGTCCCTCGCCATGCGCCACCACCACCGGAATGCACGAACCCGCCATGTCGCGCAGCAGGATCGACGGCGAGTCGACCACTTCCACGGCGACCAGCCGCGCCTCGTACTGTTCGCTGGCATTGCGCTGCAGGCGCGGCCAGTGTGCCGCACCGGGGATGATGCTCTTGAGCTGCGCCAGCATCTGGCAGCCGTTGCAGACACCGAGCGAGAACGTGCGCTGGTCGGCAAAGAAAGCCGCGAACTGATCGCGCAGGCGCGCGTTGTAGAGCACCGACGCCGCCCAGCCGCGTCCGGCGCCGAGCACGTCGCCGTAGCTGAAGCCGCCGCACGCGGCAAGACCGCGGAAAGCACCCAGTTCGTGCCGCCCGGCCGCCAGATCGCTCATGTGCACATCGACCGCATCAAAACCGGCGCGCGTGAACGCCGCAGCCATCTCGACCTGACCATTGACGCCCTGCTCGCGCAGGATTGCGATGCGCGGACGGACACCGCGTGCGATGTACGGCGCGGCGATGTCTTCGGCAGGATCAAACATGAGACGCGGCGACAGGCCGCGATCGGCCTCGTCGCAGCGCGCGGCAAGCTCGGCATCGGCGCTGAGCGGATTGTCGCGCCGGCGCTGCATGGCATGGCTGGTTTCCGACCAGGCCCGCATGAGCTCGCTCCAGGTGCGATCCGACAGCGTCTGGCCATCGAGCATCACGCGCACGCGCAAGGCGTCGGTCGGTGATGCGACGCAGTGCGCCAGCCCGGCCACGCCATGCGCGGCGAGCACGTCCTGCCACGCCGCGCGATCACACGCACGGATCTGCACAAAAACACCAAGCTCTTCGCTGAACAGCGCCGAGAGCACGCTGTCGCCCCAGCCATCGAGGCACATGTCCAGACCACAATGTCCAGCCAGTGCCATTTCGAGCAATGCGACATAGGCGCCGCCATCGCTGCGATCGTGACAGGCCAGCAGCAGGCCGGCGCTGCGCGCCGCCGACAGTGCCGCCCACGCGGACTTGAAGCGTGCCGCGTCGTCGAGATCGGGCGCGTCACCCCCGCCGCGCGCAAAGGCCTGCAGCAGCGCGCTGCCTCCCAGGCGGTTGCGCCCGGCACCAAGATCGAGCAGCCAGATTTCCGATGCGCCCTGATCGAGCTTCAGCTGCGGCGTCAGCGTGCGGCGCACATCGTGCGTGCGCGCGAAGGCACTGACGATCAGCGACACGGGAGAAACCGTCTGGCACTCGGGCGCAGCCTGGGAACCCGCAGCCCCAGCGTCGCTCGCTCCCGACCAGCGGGTCTGCATCGACAGCGAATCCTTGCCCACCGGAATCGACACGCCGAGCTGCGGGCACAGCTGCATGCCCACGGCATGCACGGCGTCGTACAACGCTGCATCCTCGCTGCCGAATCCGGCCGCCGCCATCCAGTTGGCCGACAGCCGCACCTCGTCGAGCGCGACATCGGCAGCCAGCAGATTGGTCAGCGCCTCGCCCACGGCCATGCGCGCGCTCGCAGCGGCGTCAACCAGGGCCAGCGGCGTGCGCTCGCCCATCGCCATCGCCTCGCCGGCGTAACCGTCGAAATCGGCCAGCGTCACCGCGCAATCGGCCACCGGCACCTGCCACGGCCCGACCATCTGGTCGCGCGCGCACAGTCCGCCGACGCTGCGATCACCGATGGTGACGAGGAACGACTTGCTGCCCACCGCCGGCATGCGCAGCAGACGGTCGATGGCCGCATCCAGCGCAATGCCGCTGATGTCGGGAACACGGAATCCGGGATCGGGCGGGCGCCGCGATTCGCGCTGCATGCGCGGCGGCTTGCCGAACAGCACCTCCAGCGGCAAGTCGATGACCCGATGCCGTGGATCGCTGTCCGGCCAGTGCGTATCGGCCAGGATCAGGCGGCGCTCCGCACTGGCGTGACCGACGACGGCGAACAGGCACCGCTCGCGCGCGCAGATGGCGCTGAACCGCCCAAGATCCTCGGGCCGCACGCCAAGCACGTAGCGTTCCTGCGCCTCGTTGCACCAGATCTGCATCGGCGACAGCTGCGCGTCGTCGCAGGGGATGGCGCGCAGATCGATGCGCCCGCCCACGCCGGAATCGTTGAGGATTTCCGGTATCGCATTGGACAGGCCACCGGCGCCGACATCGTGGATGGAGATGATCGGATTGGCCTCGCCGCGTGCCCAGCAGGCATCGATGACCTCCTGGCAACGCCGCTGCATCTCCGCGTTGTCACGCTGCACCGAGGCAAAATCGAGCTGCTCGCTGCTCGCTCCGGCGGCAACCGACGAAGCCGCACCGCCGCCCAGGCCGATCAGCATCGCCGGGCCGCCCAGCACGATCACGCAATCGCCATCGGACAGCGTGCGCTTTTCGACATGGCCGGCACGCAGATTGGCCAGGCCACCGGCAATCATGATCGGCTTGTCATAGCCACGATGCAGGCCCGCCACGCCGCCTTCCTGCTCGAAGGCGCGGAAATAGCCGCCCAGGCAGGGGCGGCCGAATTCGTTGTTGAATGCCGCCGCACCCAGCGGCGCATCGCGCATGATCTCGAAGGCACTGGCAAACCGTGGCGGCAGCTGGCGCTCGCGCTCCCAGGGGCGTGGCAGCCCCGGAATGCGCAAGTCCGACACGCTGTACCCCACCAAGCCGGCCTTGGGCTTGCCGCCGCGCCCGGTGGCGCCTTCATCGCGGATCTCGCCGCCCGCACCGGTGGACGCGCCGGGGTACGGCGAAATCGCCGTCGGATGATTGTGCGTTTCCACCTTGATCGCGTAAGGCACGGCTTCGGCATGTGCGCGGAAGGTGGCATCGTCCGGATCGGCAAAGAACCGCTGTGCGGTGCTGCCTGCAATCACCGCCGCATTGTCGTGGTAGGCCGACAAGGTGTGCGCCGGCGAGGCCTGGTGCGTGTTCTTGATCATCGCGAACAGCGACTTCGGCTGTGCAACGCCATCGATGGTGAACTGCGCGTTGAAGATCTTGTGCCGGCAATGCTCGGAGTTGGCCTGCGCGAACATCATCAGCTCGGCATCGCTTGGATCGCGTCCGAGCGCGGCGAAATTCTCGGCCAGGTACTGGATTTCGTCGTCCGCCAGGGCCAACCCCAGGCGTGTGTTGGCTGCCGCCAGCGCGGCGCGCGCATCATCGCCCAAGGCCACGCGCACCAGCGGCGCCGGTTCGCCGGCGGCAAACAGATGCCGGCACTCTTCCAACGCGTCGACGACGGTTTGCGTCATCGGATCGTGGAGCACGCGCACGACGCGCGCGCGCAAGGCCGCTTCGGCGGGCAGTCCGTCCAGCACCAACGCCATGCCGCGCTCGACCCGGCGCACTGCGAAGCCGCAGCCGCGCAGGATGTCGGTGGCCTTGCTTGACCATGGCGAGCGCGTCCCCAGCCGCGGCACGACCCACACGGCCGCCGCCTGCGGTGGCGCATCGAGCGCCTGCAGCACTTCGCACAGGCGCTGGCGATCGAGCGTGTCGTCGCCATCGATGCAGTAGATGTGGCGCGCGGCGCGCAGAACCACATCGGGCGCGATCAGGGCCAGTTCGGTATTGAGTCGGTCGATGCGGAACGCGGACAGCGCAGACTGGCCGTCGAGAACGATCATGGCGCGGGCGGCTCGGAAACGGAGCCCGCTATTGTAGTGGATGGCTGCCGCATCGCGGGGAGCGATGCCGTGGCGGTCGATCGCCGGCCGGCGCGATCCGCGCTGGCGCGGGGCAGCGGGTCATGGCCGCAGTCGCCATGCCCGCCGCCATCGCCAGCCTCAGTTGGCAACCAGCTTGGCGGCGCCGTGGGCCTTCAGGCGGGTCAGCATCGCTTCGGGATCGAGATAGCCGCCAAGCTTGACTCCATCCTCCGTGAAGATCGCCGGCGTGCCGTCCACGCCGACCTGCGCACCGAGCGCAAACTCCTCGGCCACCGGGTTGTCGCATTTGAGCAGGGGCGGCGTCTGGCCGGCCTTGGCTGCCGTGAAGGCGGCCTTGCGATCCTTCGCGCACCACACCGACACGGCCTTGTCGTAGGACGGCGTGCCCAGGCCCGAACGCGGGAAGAACAGGTAATCGACTTCGATGCCGCGCTTGTTGTATTCGGCGATCTGTGAATGCAGCTTGCGGCAGTAGCCGCAATCGATGTCGGTGAACACGGTGATCTTGTATTGCGGCTTGCCGGCCGGTGCGAACACGATGCGCTTGGTGGCGGGCACCGCTGCGAGCTTCTTCTTGACGTCGACCGCCAGGCGATCGCTGGTCAGGTCACGCAACGCACCGGTGTCGAACAGGTGGCCCTGCAGGATGTACTTGCCGTCATCGCTGACGTAGACGAGCTGGCCGCCGACGATGATCTGTTGAAACCCGGCCATCGGCGCGGCTTCGATGGCGTCGATCTTGGCCTGCGGCACGAGATCGGTCAGGGTCTTGCGGGCGGCAGCCTGGGCGGGCGTGTCGGCCGCCTGGGCCAGGCCGACGCAGAGAAAGCCGGTGGCCAGCATGGCCAGTGAAGAGCGCAAAATCATGGCGGTGTCCTCAATTTTTCGCCGTTGCCGCCGCCTGGCGGTCGAGTTCGGCTGCCAGCAGGTCGGGCGACATCGCCACCTGGTTGGAAATCTGCATGCCATCCGGGCCGAGGATGGTCGGTGTCGCGGCAATGCCAATCGACTGCGCCAGCGTCGCCAGCTCGCTGACCGGATTGGGACAGGTCGCCTGCCCCGGATCCTTGCCCGCCATCGCCTCGGTGAAGGCATGCTGGCGATCCTTGGCGCACCACACGGCCTGCGCCTTCTTGTCGGCGCCAGGATGGATGCTCAACGGGAAGAACAGGTAATCCACGGTGATGCCCTTGGCGTTGTAGTCGGCGATCTGCTGATGGAAGCGCCGGCAGAACGGGCAATCGATGTCGGTGAACACCGTCACCGTGCGAGCGGGCGAAACCGCCCCTTTGCCGGCAAACACGATGCGCTTGTCCGGGCCGATCTTGTCGAGCGCCGCCTTGCGCACCTTGGCGCGCGAAAGCTGGGTCAGATCGCGCTTGTTGGCCACATCGAAGGCACTGCCATCGAGCATGTAGCGGCCATCCTTGCTCACATAGATGAACTGGCTGCCGAGAACCGCCTCGTAGAAACCAGGCACCGCCGACTCCTGCGCGGCGTCGATCTTGGCATTGGGCGCGAACGCATGCACGGCCTGCTTGACTACCTCCTCTGGCGTTGCGGCAGCGGCCAGGCCGCCCAACAGGAGTCCGATTGCAACCAGAACGACACGCATGATGACCTCGACGGTACGGGCAATGGGTGAAATGACCGGCGTCGCGGGAAAATACTTGCAAACGGCGGCAAACCATGGACAGCGCCGCGGCACCTGGGTTCCGGACGCAGATCCTGCCGATTATCCCACGCCTCCCGCTGCTGAGAAAGCGCATGCATTCAGCCGCGCGGATGGTGCTGCGCATGCAGGCGCTTCAGGCCTTCCTTGGCCACCAAGGTGTAGATCTGCGTGGTCGACAGCGAACTGTGTCCCAGCATGAGTTGCAGGGCGCGCAGATCCGCACCGTGATTGAGCAAATGCGTGGCAAAGGAGTGGCGCAGCACATGCGGCGAAACGCGACTGGCGGCAATGCCGACCTGCTGCGCATGCCGCCGCACCAGAGTCCAGAACATCTGCCGCGTCAACGGTGTGCGCCGCGCGCTCACGAACAGGGCATCGCTGCGTCCGCCCTTGAGCAGCACGGGGCGCGCCTGTTCGACATAGCGCAGCAGCCAGTCGGCTGCCTCCTCGCCCAGCGGCACCAACCGTTCCTTGCCGCCCTTGCCGACGATGCGCAGCACTCCCTGCCGCAGATTGACCTGCGCCGCCGCGAGACTGACCAGTTCGCTCACGCGCAATCCGCAGGCGTACATGAGCTCGAGCATGGCGCGATCGCGCAGACCCAGCGGAGTGTCCGGCGGCGCGCGCAGCAAGGCTTCCACCTCGCTTTCGGACAGGGCCTTGGGCAGGCCGCGTGGCAGTTTCGGCGCATCCACCAGCAAGGTCGGATCGGCATCGATGCGCCCGTCGCGCACCAGCAGTCGGTAGAAATGCCGCAGCGTCGACAGCCAGCGCGCCGTCGACCGCGGTTTGTAGCCAGCGGCGCTGCGCTGCGCCAGAAAGGCCTGCAGCACATCCCGCCGCGCCGTCGCCAGTGTGTCGCCACGCACCGCCAGCCAGCGCGCAAATCCCTGCAAATCGGTGCGGTAGCTCGCCAGGGTGTTGTCGGAAAGCCCAAGTTCGGCCCAGCAGCGCTCGCAGAACCAGGCAATCAATGCGGCATCGTGCTCGGCCACGGCGGCCGGCGGCGGCCGACCGCGCCGCGATCGTGCAGGTGAAGCGGATGCCGCTGGGGAATGGGCCACGTCGATTGCCGCGATGATGCGCGCTGCGCTTGCACCGGCGAGACTAAACCGCGACGCTAGGCGCCGTCATCTTCCTGCTTTTGCGCATGAACGTTCCCGCTTCGCTGTGGTCGCGCCTCGCCGCGCTCGTCTACGACTTGTTCCCGCTGGTGGCGTTGTGGATGCTGGTGAGTGCGCTGTTCTTGCTGGCTGCGCACGGCAATGTCGACGTGGCGCATCCACCCGGCACCTATCGCCTGGGACTACAGACTGCGCTGCTGACGATGAGCGCGACCTACTTTGTGGTGTCGTGGGCGCGCGGCGGGCAAACGATCGGCATGCGCCCGTGGCGCATCCGCGTCGTCGCCGTCGATGGCACCGCGCTGCCATATGCCCGCGCGGTGCTGCGCTTCCTCGTTGCCCTCGTCTCGCTCGGAGCCTGCGGCCTGGGTTTTGCGTGGTGCCTGATCGATCCTCAGGGGCGGGCCTGGCACGATCTGGCTGCGCGCAGCCGCGTGGTGCGACTGCGTCCGAACTGACACGCTCTTGCGCAGCGCAGCGCCGGCGCGGGCTCAGGCGTCGCTGCGGGAACTCAGGCAGCGAGCGCCTGCGCAACCATGCCCTCGATCATGTCCAGATCGGGAATGATCGCGCGATCGTCACGCACCAGCACTTCGGCGCGCACGCCGGGAGCATGCAGCTCGTCATCCGAAGTGGCGATCAGCAGCTCCTGCGTGATCGTGGTCAGTCGCGGGAATCCCTGCACCAGCAAGGCGATGAACGGCATGCCGGCATTGCCGCCGAGCGCCTTGAGCACCGCCACGCGCGCGTTGGATCGATCTTCCTCGCTCAACCGGCCCGTCAGGATCGGCAGCGAAACCAGCGGCAGGCGCCAGCCACGCCAAGTCAGGCGCCCGAGCAGCCAAGGCGGGGCGCCGGCAATCGCCTCCGGCGTGGTGTAGCTGATGACCTCGGCCACCGTGGCATTGGGCAGCAGCACGCGACCCTCGGTGACCGGCACCATGACGCCGCGGATTTCACGTGGAAGTTCGGCCATCTTCTTTTTCCTTCAGCAAGCGCCGCCGCATTGGCGCTGCGCAAGGAGCGCGATCAACCCCGCTCCTGGATGAGTTTCAGCGCGAGTTCCTCGGGTGTTCCCTGGAACTGCACGACCCCGGTTTCCAGCACGCCATCGACCATCGTGCTGACGACACAACTCTCCGGCGACTGCACGTAGACACGCCCGCCGCGCTCGGCAACGGCCTTGCAGCCGGCCACCGCATCGTCGGACATGCCGGAGAAGATGACCGCGCCCGCACCTTCGCCGAACGTTTCGGCAACATCGGCCAGCACGCCGTCGATTGAAGGCCGATGCGCGCTTGGTTGGGACAGTTCCTGCAGCACGACGACGCCGTTGGCATCCACGCGCAGCCGCTTGGCATTGGGCACGACCAGGACTTCGCCATGGCTGGCGCGTTCGCCATGCGCGGGAGCGCGCACGGTGAGCGTAGTGGCACGCGACAACTGGCGCATCATCGTCTCGACATACTCATCGCCCAGATGTTGGGCGACGAGGAACAGTGCCGGATAGTCTCGCGGCAGCTGCCCGAGGAAGGCACGCACCGACTCCGGGCCGCCGACCGATGCGCCGAGCACCCAGACCGTGCGGATCTTCGCCGCCGGAGCGGCATCGGGGTCGAGCCAGTTTTCGTGCGCAGCCTTTTCGATGGCGACCGGTGCAACCGCCTCTTCCAGCGGCATGAGTTCGAGCTTGATGCCACTGCCTGACGGCATCGCCGGCGGCGGCATGTCTTCGGCATCGGGCGCCAGATATTCGGCCGCGCTCATCTTGTCGACGACGACCTCGTCATCGGGCTTGACCGGCGGAGGAGCCAGCACGTCATCAAGCAAGGCATCGATCGACCATTCGGCCGCATCACCCGTCGAAGGCAGGCTGTCGCCCGGCGTCTCCAGCTGCACCGGAGGCGCAGTCGCATCGAGATCGAAATCCAGATCCAGGTCGCCAAACGCCTCGTCAGCAGCTTCGACCGGCTCTTCAACCAGCGACAAGGTCGGCGGCAGCGACGGCGGTGCGGCGGGGATTTCGGTTTCGTCGAACGTGCTCAACTCGATTGTTTCGAGATCCTCTCCGGCATCGGCCGACGACAGCTCGATCACCTCGAGTTCATCGCCCAGCAGCGGCGAGCTGGGAATGTCGGCCGCCGGCAGCTCGGGAGTCGCCGGCGCTTCCACCGGAAGCTCAGGCGCAAAGGCATCTTCGAGTTCCAGCGTGAAGGCGTCCTCTTCGACCGGATTCGCTGCCTGCGGATTCGCAGCGGCAGCGACTGCCGGTGCGGGAGATGGCGGCTCGGGATCCAGCGCAGGCATCGACGGTGCTGCGGGCTCCAGTTCGAGCGCCGGTGGCGCGGACTCCAGCACGATGGCCGGCGCCTCGGCGGCGATGGACTGCACCACTCCGCTGCCGCCCTCGTCGCCGCGTTCCAGCATCGGCACGGCCTCGGCATTCGGTGGCCGTGGCGGCTGAACCTCGTCCTTGCCGAAGATCTTGGCTGCCAGGTGGCGCATCCAGCGTGCCTGATCCCAGCCCGACAGAGCGCTGCTCACGCCACCGTCGTTGATCAATACGCGATAGCGATCCTCGTCGAGCAGATCGTAGATCTCGTCGAACTTCGGATCATCGCCGTCATCGAGATTGACGATGATGACTTGCGCCCCCGAGCCATCGAGCGCACCACGATCGAAGGCGCTGGCCCGGCTTTCGTAGGCGATCGACGCCCCCAATGCGGTGAGTGCGGCACGCAGATGTTCGTCGCGTGCCGGTTCGTCACTGAGCAGGGCAACGGCGATGGTGGCGTTATCAGGCACGTTCACGACTCAGCACTTCCTGTACCTGGCGCAGCAGGTCATCTTCCTGGTACGGCTTGCCGAGATAGCGCTCGACACCGATTTCCAGTGCGCGCTGGCGATGCTTCTCGCCGGTACGCGAGGTGATCATGATGATCGGGATGCGCCGCAGGCGCGCGTCGTTGCGCATGTAGGTGGCCAGTTCGTAGCCGTCCATGCGCGGCATTTCGATGTCGAGCAGCAGCAGGTCCGGCGTGATGTCCTGCAACTTTTCGACCGCATCCAGACCGTCCTTGGCGGTGGCCACTTCGTAGTCGGCGCGTTCGAGCACGCGGGTGGTGACCTTGCGCATCGTGATCGAATCGTCGACCACCATGACCAGCGGCTTGCCGCGTTCGTCGGCTGGCTGTTCCTCGACCGGAGCCAGGAACGCCGGCAGCTCCTCGACCGTGCCCTGCTCGATGCGGGCCCGCAGGGCGGCCAGACGACGCACCAGCGGCGCCAGATCGAGAATGATGACGACCGAGCCATCGCCCATGATCGTCGCGCCGAAGATGCCGGGGATCGAGCTGAGCTGCGGGCCGACCGATTTGACGACGATTTCGCGCGAACCCACCACGCCATCGATGCGGATCGCTGCGCGCTGGTCGCCAGTGCGCGTCATCAGCAGCGGCACCTGCGTCTCGTCGCTGTTGACGTGCACGCGCGGCAGGCCGAGCAGATGCGACAACTCGTAGATCGCGTATTCCTCGCCCGCATACTGATGTCGCGGATCGGGCTCGGCGAGACGACGCTCCAGATCATCCTGGGCAATGCGCGCCACACCCTGCACCGACGACATCGGGATCGCGTACTGGCTTTCGCCGAGCTTGATCAGAATCGCCTGCGTCACCGCCAGGGTGAACGGCAGGCGGATCGTGAACTGCGTCCCCTTGCCGCGCGTGGAATCGATCGCCAGCGAACCGCCCAGTTGCTTGATTTCGTTGTGGACGACGTCCATGCCGACGCCGCGACCCGCCAGCTGCGTGACCTGCTCGGCGGTGGAGAAGCCGGTTTCCAGAATGAAGCCATACAGATCGCGGTCGGACATCTGCGCATCGGCGGACAGCAATCCGCGCTCGATCGCCTTGCGGCGGATCGCTTCCCGATCCATGCCGCGACCATCATCGTTGACGCGCAGCACGACTTCGGTGGCTTCGCGGCTGACCGTGATGTTGACCGTACCTTCGGCTGCCTTGCCCGCCGCTTCGCGCTCCTGCGGCGTTTCAATGCCGTGTGCAAGCGCGTTGCGCAGCATGTGCTCGAACGGCGCCTTCATGCGCTCGAGCAGGTTGCGATCCATTTCGCCGTGCGCGCCTTCGACCTTGAGCTGCGCCTGCTTGCCCAGTTCCTGCGCGGCCTGCCGCAGCGTGCGGCGCAGGTTTGGTACCAGGGATTCGAACGGCACCATGCGCGTGCGCATGAGGCCTTCCTGCAGCTCGGAACTGACGCGCGACTGCTGCAGCAGCAGCGTTTCGGACTGGCGCGTCTGGTCATCGAGCAGGTTCTGAATCGACACCAAGTCCGAAACCGATTCGCTCAGCGCACGCGACAGCTGCTGCAGCTGCGAGAAGCGGTCGAGTTCGAGCGGGTCGAATGTCGAATCGGCATCGTGCTGCTCGCGCTGATAGCGCGCGATGATCTGCGCTTCGGTTTCGATTTCGAGCTTGCGCAGCTGTTCGCGCAGACGCGTGACGGTCTGGTCGAGTTCGACCAGGTTGCCGCGGAAGCTGGTGACCTGCTGCTCCAGGCGCGAACGGTAAATGGAGACTTCGCCAGCGTTGTTGACCAGTGCGTCGAGCAGGTCGGCGCGCACGCGGATGATTTCCTGCGGCGCGTGCGGAGTCTCCTCGCGGTCCATGGCCGTGAGATGGCGCGGCGCCGGGCGCGCAGGCGCCGCAGGCGTCGCAACCGGCGTGGGCGCAGGTTCGGCTTCCTGCACAACCGGGGTCGGCGCCACCGGCACCTCTGCCGGTGTTGCCTCGACGACGGGCGCCGCCTCGCTGGCGGGCAGCACGAAGGCCGCCGGCCGGTCGATGCCGGGCACGAGGTCGTACAGTCGCGCAATGGCATGCGTCGGCATGGCAATGGCGTGCCGCTGCGCAACGCGCTGCACGAGCATGTGCAGCCGGTCGAAGCTGCGCTCCAGAGTCTCCACCGACGCCCGATTGATCGCCACGCGGCCATCGCCCATGGCATCGACCAGCGACTCCATGGCATGGCTCAGGTCGCCGACCGATGCCAGACCGGCCATGCGTGCGCCGCCCTTGAGCGTGTGCAGATCACGCTGCAGGGCATAGATGAGTTCCTGATCGTGCGGGCGGGCGCGGAACTGCGCAACCACGCCATCGGAATGGTCGAGGATGTCCTCTGCTTCGGCCACGAAGACTTCGAGCAGGTCGTCATCGACATCGCCGGCATCGAGCGCACCATCCGGCTGCGGATCATCGATCAGCGGCTCGGCCGCGGGGCCGGTCAATTCGGTCACGAGCGGCGCGGCAGGTGCGGCAGGTTCCGCCGCTGCAGGAGTCGCCGTTTCCAGAACGATCGGCTCGGGTTCGGGTTCGGACACCGGCTCGGCTTCGCGGACAGGCTCGGGCATGGGTTCCGGCTGCGCCACGGCGTTCCATGTGAGCACCGGCTCGACCGGCGCAACCGGCTCGGGAGCGATCAACGTCACGGAAGGCGATACCGGAATGCTGCTTTCGAACGCCACACTGTCTGCCGACAGCTCGTCCTGGACGGCGGCCGGCGTCGCTGCTTCCGGCTCGACGTCGGCCACCGAAGGCAGATCGAGATTGAGCGCGCGCGTCGCCGCCTCGATCTCATCGGGCGCGAAGGCGTCGCTCAGACTCACGGCTTCGTGCAGCGTCGCCGGCGCCTCTTCGACGGCGGTCTCCTCGACGGCTGCTTCTTCGACTGCCGCCGATTCGGCCTCGCCCGCCAGTTCCTCCACGCCATCGCTGTACCACGGCAGGGAGACCGCCGGCTCGGGCACGGCATCGCGCAATGCCGTCACCCGCGCGGCAAGCTCGCTCGAATCCGGCAACGGCCCCTGCTGCGCAGTCAGGCGCAGCATGACATCGCGCGCCAGGGTTGCGGTGTCGCGCAGGGCATCCAGTCCGGCGGCGGAAATCGGCGAATTCGCCGTGCGCAGCCGCTTGACGTAGGTTTCCAATGGCGCCAGCACATTGTCGATCGACGGAATATCGACCATGGCGATCGCGCCGTGGAACGTATGCACGGCACGCAGCAGCGGTTCGCTGACACGCGCATTCTGCACATCCGCGCTGGCGACGTAGTCGTCGATCACGCCGACATGGGCAGCCACCTCGGCCTGCAGGATGTCGAACAGCACCGGATCGATGTTGGGCAGCGGACTGGCAACGATTTCAGCCGCCGCGGGTGCACCGAACGCCGCAGATACTTCCATGGCGGGCTGCGCAGGCGCCGGTGTCGCGGGACGCGGCGCGGGTACACGCCGACGCACGGTGCGACGCACCGTCTGCGTTGCCGCCGGAGCCTGATCGGGCACTCGCGCATTCTCGCCCGCCGCCAGCTGGTCGGCCACGCCCATGATGGCGTGCATGCTGAAGGCATCGACCTTCTCGCCGCGCAGCGCGGCCAGCAGTCCCTCGGCGGCGCCCAGCGCACGTTCGACCAGATCGATCACCGCCGCATTCGGCTCGATCGTGTGGTCGAGCACGCGATTGAGCATGTTCTCGACCTTCCAGCTGAATTCCCCGAGGTTGGCAGCCCCCACCAAGCGTCCCGATCCCTTGAGCGTGTGGAACGAACGCCGGATCGGCACCAGCTGATCGAGCTTGGATGGATCGGCGCGCCACTGCGGGAACTGCTGCTTGAGATTGCCGATTTCCTCGGTCACTTCCTCAAGGAAGATGTCACGAATGTCGTCGTCGATTTCGTCGCCGGCCTTGGCGGTAAAGCCCTCCGGCAGGTATTCGGCGGCGGCAGGAACGACCTCTTCGATTTCCTCCTCGATTTCGATCCAGTCGCCATCGTCGGCCGAAACGGCCGGAGGCGCGGCATCGCCTTCGGTCTGCACCAGGCGCAGGCCGGTCACGTCCTGCTGCTCGGGCTCGTGCGCGGCGGCCTGGCCAACGATCAGGTCTCCCAGATCCTTGCCCGGCAGCACATCGACCACCGGCAACTGTGCCTGTGCCTCGGGTACCTCGCTCGCGGCAGGCGGCTCACTGGGAGCCGCTTCCGCCTTCGCTTCCGGCGCGACCGCAGGCGACGCGGGGGCCAGGGTCGCCGGTGGTATATCGGCGTAGTTGCTGGTCTGCGCCATGCGCGCCTCGACCGCCGACAGCGGCCAGTAGCCCAGCGCCTGCAGGCTGTCACGCGCAACGTCGAGGATCGCGCCGCGATTGCGCCGCTGCTCGCGCGTGGCTTCGAGGTAGTACTCGGTCGCGGCCAGCGAATCGGCCAGCTGATCCATCTGCTCGGCCGTCGGCACGCGGCGATGCACGATCAGTTCGATCTGCACGAAGCGCACGATCGCTGTGACCAGCGCGCCGGCGTCGGGCAGATCCAGCATGCGCAATGCGCCGGAAATCTGTTCGAGCAGTTCCGGGATGCGCTCGACACGCGCATGGTCCCAGGGCGACTCGACGAAAGCGACGATGTCCTGCTTGGCCTGCTGCAGGTTGACGCTCGCCTCGCGCATCAGCGCATCGAGCACGCGGCGGCTTTCGGCCTTGGGCAGGGTTGGTTCGCTGTCGTGTGCCTCCTCGGCCTGGGTGTCGCCAAGGCGGTCGATGTGATCATCGAGCGAGGCTTCGACATACAGCAGGGCGCCGGCGACGTCGAGCAAGGCGCCTTCGTCGACCGGGCGGCGCGACTGCGCCATTTCCTGCAACACATCGCGCTGCTCGCCGACCACGCGGCGCGGCACGCCCAAGCCGAGCATGCCCAGCGTGTCGCCGACGCGATTGAGCACCTCGGCCTGCGCCTCCAGGCCGCTCGAATCGATCTGCTGACCCCGCAGCACGATGTCGAGGGCTTCCTTGACGCGAACGAGGTCATCCTTGATCGCGTTGGACACGGTATCGAGCAGGGCCTTGTTGCGCCCGGTCATCGATCCCTGGGCATGCTGCAGTTCGGCCTGCGTGGGCAGCAGGGCATCGAGATGGTAGACGCGGCGGATTTCACTGGCGCGCGCACCGTGCGCCTTGCCCGCATCGGACTGCGCCACGTAGTACAACAGGTTCTTGGTCAGCTCGCGCGGCGGCTTGGCGGCAAACGCAGCCTCGCCGCCTTCGGCGAACCGATGGATCTCACGATCGACACGCCCCAGCAGCAGCTTGACCGAAACGCCGGCTTCCAGCCCGCCATCGATCAGGCACTCCGCCACACCGGCGGCGATCCACCACAAGCGCCGCGGCTCCGCGCCGTGCGATAGGCCACGCAGATAATCGAGCACTTCGACGAGGCGACGCAGATGCTCGGTCGAGATTTCGCTGCGGAACCATTTGAGCAGCGCGGCCTGGAAAGCCAGGCGCAGGCGCAGCGTCTGCGTGCGCAGCTCTGCCGGCGGCAGCGGCTGGGCCGCGCCGGCGGCAGATTCAGGCAGGGCAACGCCGAGATCGGGGGTGAACAGCGCCGATTCGCTGAGCAGGTTTTCGCCCAACACCGCGCGCAGATCGTTGAGCAGCGGCAGTAGGACGATCGGGATGTCCTTGTGACCGCTCTGCAGGCGCTCCAGATAGTCGGGCAGCTGCACCATGCCGCGCATGAGCACGGAATAGGCTTCGTCGCGCTTGCGAATCGTGTCGGCCACCAGCGCATCGGCGATGCGCTCCATGTTTTCCACGACCATCGCCGCGCCATACAGCTCGACCATGCGTAGCGTACCCTGCACCTGATGCAGGCTCTGCGCGCACTCGCGCAAGGCATCGGGATGCTCGGGTTCCTCGACATGCCGTTCCAGCGCCTCGCGCGCCTGTGTGAGCGTGGCATCGAGCGCTGGTTTGACCCAGCTCAGCGCGGTGAAAGCACCGTCGTCATAGAGTTTCATGCGGTCAACCTCGACGGCGATACGCGACGCAACGCGACGCGCGGTACCAGCACACCTTCCCGGCGTGCGGCTGTGGAGCAATGGAGCGGCGTGCGCTTCATCATTTCAATGTTCAGCCCGGCAGCTTGAAGTCGGCGACGGAGCGGCGCAGGTTCGCCGCCAACTGCGCCAGGTTGCCGATCGACTCGGCCGTCTGGCTTGCACCCACCGATGTTTGCGACGTGATTTCCTGAATGACGTTCATGGTCGCGGAAATGTTGGTCGCGGCCGCCGACTGCTGACGCGCCGAGGTCGAAATGCCCTGAATCAGGGCCGCCAGGCTGTTCGACACGTTTTCGATCTCGCCCAGCGCCTGACCGGCGTCTTCGGCGCGACGGGCGCCCGACACCACTTCGGAGGTGGTTTGCTCCATCGAGCTCACCGCCTCGTTGGTATCGGACTGAATCGTCTGCACCAGCGTTTCGATTCGCTTGGTGGCGCCCGAGGCGCGTTCGGCCAGACGCTGCACTTCGTCGGCAACCACTGCGAAGCCGCGGCCTGCCTCACCGGCGGAGGCCGCCTGAATGGCGGCATTGAGCGCGAGGATGTTGGTCTGCTCGGCGATGTCGTTGATGAGTTCGACAATCGAGCCGATTTCCTGCGACGACTCACCCAGTCGCTTGATTCGCTTCGAGGTTTCCTGGATCTGGTCGCGGATCGAGTCCATGCCTTCGATGGTCTGGCGCACCACTTGCGCACCATTCGCGGCGATCTGCACCGAGCGTTGCGCCACGTCCGCGCTCTCCGAGGAGTTCTTCGACACGGTGTCGATCGATCGCGCCATGTCGTTGATCGCCACCGAGGCCGAGCTGATCTGTCGCGCCTGATGCTGCGCGGCATCGGCCAGGCTCATGGCGGTCGACTGCGTTTCCTGGGCAGCGGTCGACACCTGCACGGCGGTCTCGTTGATCGTCGTCACCAGGCTGCGCAGCGCCTCCACCGCAAAGTTGACCGAGTCGGCGATCGCGCCGGTGATGTCCTCGGTGACCGTGGCCTTGACCGTGAGATCGCCTTCGGCGAGCGAACCCATTTCGTCGAGCAGACGCAGAATCGCGTCCTGGTTGCGCTGGTTGAGTTCGTTGGTAGCCTGCAGGCGGCGACGCTGATCGCGGAACAGATTGAGGCCGAGGAACAACAGCAGCAACATCGCCGCCGCTGCCGCCGCCACACCGATCAACGGGTTGGCGAGCGGGCGCTTGCCGGACAGACCGTCGATGAGCTGGGCAACGCGGATCGCGCCGAGCAGCACGCCCTGACTGTCGTTGAACGACTTGTCGGCGGCGTCCTTGGCTACCTGGACGTTGGTGGCGGAATCGAGAATCGTCTTGACCGGCTCGGTCACCGCGGTCCACTGCTGGGCCACGTCTTCGATGATCTGCTTGGCCGCGGCATTGTCGAGCGGCTTGATGTTGAGTTCGGGTGCGCCGTGCAGCAAGCCGGTAACGACGGTCTGGTACAGACGCGAGTCGCGCTGCAGGCCGTCGGCGGAGGCCTGCGTGTCGGCACCACCGGCGAGAATCTTGGTGACTCGGCCACCCATGCGGTCGGCCAGCTGCATCTGGCGTGACGCGACGTACACCTGCGCACCGCTGGCATTCTTGTCGGTGAGGATGTTGACCACTTCGCTCATGCGCGCGTTGAGCGCGGACAGCTTGTCGTTGAATTCCTTGCCGCTGGTGTTGGCGCTGAGAATGACGCTCTTGTTGTCGAGAATGCTTTTGGCGTCCTTGCGCAGCATGCCCCACGCCTTGGTCAGATCCGCCAATGCCGGAGCCACGCTGGCTTCACCGGTGTAGCTGGGCATGCCACCGGTCTTCTGTTCACCCTTGTTGAGCGCATCGATGTAGAGATCGATGTTCTTGCTCGTGCTCTCCAGCTCCTGGAACGCCAGCTCGTTGCCGCCCGCCGCTTCGGCGGCGAACTTGGCCAGCTGCTGCGACGACACCTGGATCTGCGTGGTGTAGCCAGTTGCCTTTCGATCCTGTGCACTCTTGAGGTACAGGAAGGCAAATTCGGCAATTGCGATCGCAAACAGCACGCCGAGCAGAACGAACAGCACCGTGTTGGCACGTCCGCGATCGGCACCCGTCGCATTCATGGTTGTACTCACACTACACCCCCTGTCACGTCATGCCGCCACTGCGGCCCTGCTGCACCTTTATGCCGCCGCCTGCTGGAACTGCGTGCTGCGCACCAGTGCAGTCATGCTGAACAAACCCCATTGAATGTCGCCAAGCTGCATGATCTCGCCGACGAAACGCGCAAAGTTCTCATCGCTTTCGCCCGCTGCCGCCGCCAGTTGCTCCTCGGCAAAGCTGCGCTGCCCGAGCACCTCATCGACCAGCAGGCCGACGCTGCCGCCGGTCTGGCGCACGATCAGCACGCGGGAGGCATCCGTGGCCTGGCTGCGCGCGCCCAGAATGAAATCGCGCAGATCGATGACCGGCACCAGGTTGCCGCGCACATTGGCAATGCCGAGCAGCCACGCCTTCGCTCCCGGCACACTGGTCAGGGCCGGCAAGGTCAGGATTTCGTTGACTTCGGAAATGCTGCTGACGAAATGACGGTCGGCAACGCGAAAACCGATGCCGCGCCACAACCCGGCCGCTTCGACCTGTTCGGGCGCACCGGCCACATGGGCAAGGCTGCGCTGCTCATAGGCCGCAAGAATTTCGTAAGGCGTGGCAAACGCGTAACCCGAGCTCATGGCCGCCCCTCATCGCCGCGCACGGCAACCAGCGCGCGACGCAACGCCCTGCGCGGAAGGTTTGTCGTGGAAAGATTTGCACTTTCCATTTTTGTCATGACCGCCATCTGTTCCCCTTGATCCAATGGCAATCCCGAATCAGGCCCCGTCGACGTATTTGCGGATTGCGCCGAGCAATTCCTCGCGCGTGAACGGCTTGGTCAGGTACTGCTCCGAGCCGACGATGCGTCCGCGCGCCTTGTCGAACAAACCATCCTTGGACGACAGCATGATCACCGGGGTTTGCTTGAACAACTGGTTGTTCTTGATGAGCGCGCAGGTCTGATAGCCATCCAGGCGCGGCATCATGATGTCGACGAAGATGATCTGCGGCTGCTGATCGGAGATCTTGGCCAGCGCCTCGAAACCGTCCACGGCCGTGACGACGTCGCAGCCTTCCTTGCGCAGCAGGGTCTCGGCTGTGCGACGAATGGTCTTCGAATCGTCGATGACCATGACCTTGACGCCACTCAGGCCGTTGTCTTTCGTGTCGTCCACCTGTCCCCCTTGCCTCGACGCCAGAAAATTGCCGGTCGCACCCGCTTCGTCGGCGGTTCAATACCAGCATGCAATTCGCGTGCCTGCGAATGTCGCATCCCGCCGAAACGACGCAGCTGTCGCAGGATGTTGCGCCGTTATCCAACATGCTTGGCGAACCTGTCAAGTTAGTCGCCTAAGTCCGCGAATATCCGAAGGTTGCAACCGGATCGAACGCACCAAACCGCAGCCGCAGATTAATATCGTCCGACGGCGTGAACCGCGATGGGGTTCGCGTTGGCACGAATTGGCACAGGTACGAGGAAACGGCGAAATGTGACGCCGCCGAGCACACCTTGCCGCAGCCGTGCCGGCTATGCTCGCCCTGTTCAACCTGGAAAGACCGATGTCCGCATCCCTCGTCGTCCTCATGGATCCCATCCAGGCGATCCACCCGAAAAAGGACACCACGCTCGCCCTGCTGCTGGAGGCCCAGCGGCGCGGTTATCACCTGCTGTACGCCACCCAGGGCGCCTTGGCGATCCGCGATGGCGCCGCCTGGGGACAGCTCGCACCCCTGACGGTACGCGACGACCCCCACGACTGGTTTTCCCTTGCTGCCGCGCAGTGGCAGCCGCTGGCCGGCATCGACCTCGCGCTGGCACGCAAGGATCCGCCGGTCGACGCCCAGTTCCTTTACGACACGATGGTGCTGGAGCTGGCCCAGGATTGCGGCGTGCTGGTGATCAACGACCCGCGCGGCCTGCGTGACGCCAACGAAAAGCTGTTTGCGCTGCGCTTTCCGCACTGCTGCGCACCGACGCTCGTCGCCCGCGATCCCCGCGAACTCCGGCGCTTCGTGGCCGAGCAGGGCGAGGTCGTGCTCAAGCCGCTCGACGGCATGGGCGGGCGCAGCATCTTCCGCTCGCGCCATGGCGACCCCAATCTCAACGTCATCCTCGAAACCCTCACCGGCAACGGCCATGCCTTTGCCATCGCGCAGAAGTTCATCCCCGAAATCAGCGCCGGCGACAAGCGCATCCTGATGATCGACGGCGTGCCCGTGCCCTATGCCCTGGCGCGCATCCCGCAAGGCGACGAATTCCGCGGCAACCTGGCCGCCGGTGGCAAGGGGGTGGGCGTGCCGCTGTCCGAGCGCGACCGCTGGATCGCCACCCAGGTTGGGCCGGAGCTGGTGCGTCGCGGGCTGCGCTTCGTCGGCCTGGACGTGATCGGCGACTGGCTCACCGAGGTCAACGTGACCTCCCCCACCTGCGCGCGCGAGCTCGACGCACAATTCGGCCTGAACATTGCCGGGTTATTGTTTGACCGGATCGAACACGGAGCGGCAGCGGCGACATGAGTGACGCAACCACCGGCAGCAGCGACCGCCTCGGCGTCACCTTGCTGTTCTCCATCGTCGCCCACGCCGTGATTGCACTGGGCGTGGTATTCGATTTCGAAAAGGCTCCGCCGAGCCTGCCCTCGCTCGACGTCATCCTCGTGCAATCGGCCAATCAGGAAAAACCCGACAAGGCCGATTTCATCGCCCAGGCCAGCAACAGCGGCGGCGGCAATGCCGAACGGGCGCACCGGCCATCGCAGCCCCTGTCCAGCCCGCTGCCCAAGGCCACGCCCGGAATCGCGCCGATCGAGCTCAAGGACGGCGCGCCGCAGCCGTCGCAGGCCACGCCCACGCGCCTGCTCACCCAGCGCAGCTCCACCTACAGCGTGCCCAATGCGCCGCAGTCGCCACAGGCCGAACCCCACCCCGACCTGCCTGATGCCGAAAGCGAGCAACGCCGCCTGGAGATGGCGCGCCTGACCCAGGAAGTGCGCAAGGAAACCGAGCAGTACGCCAAGCGCCCCAAGCGCAAGTACATTTCGGCCAACACCAAGGAATACGAATTCGCCGCCTACATGCGCGCCTGGGTCGCACGCATCGAGCGCATCGGCAACCTCAACTATCCCGATGAGGCGCGGCGCCGCCAGCTGCACGGCCAGCTGGTGCTGACTGTGGGCATCCAGCGCGACGGCTCGATCAAGAGCATCGACATCATCCAGTCCAGCGGCCACAAGGTGCTCGACGACGCGGCGATCCGCATCACGCGGCTCGCCGAGCCGTTTCCACCGCTACCCGAGAGCAAGGAAAAGGTCGACGAGCTGTACATCTCGCGTACCTGGCAGTTCCTGCCCGGCGACATCCTGCGCAATCGCTGAACGACGCGCCATGACTGCGCCGCGGCCACCGAACGCCGCGGCGTGCTCGCGTACAATCGCCCCATGCCCGCCACCACGCCACTGGCCAACCAACTGCTCATCGCCATGCCGGGCCTGAGCGATCCGACCTTCGCCCGCGGCGTCGCCTTCCTGTGCCAGCACAGCGAGGATGGCGCGATGGGGCTGATGATCAACCGCCTGTCCGAATACCGCCTTGGCGACGTGCTGGCGCAGATGAACCTGCATGCCGCGCAGAGCGCCGTGGCCGATGCACCGGTGCTGATCGGCGGCCCGGTGCAGCCCGAACGCGGCTTCGTGCTGCACACCCCGGGTGGCGCATGGGAATCGTCGTTCCCGATCTCCGAACACATCAGCGTCACCACCTCGCGCGACATCCTGGTGGCGATGGCCGCCGGCAATGGCCCGCGCCATGCCATCGTCACCCTCGGCTATTCGGGCTGGAGCCCGGGCCAGCTCGAACAGGAACTGGCCGACAACCAGTGGTTGACGGCACCGGCCAACCAAACCCTGCTGTTCGAAACGCCGCTCGACGAACGCTGGCAGGCCGCGGCGCATCTGCTCGGCGTCAACCTGCTTCAACTGGCCAGCCATGCCGGCCACGCCTGACGGGCCGATGCTGGCTTTCGATCTGGGCACCCGCTGGATCGGCGTCGCCATTGGCCATCCGCTCGGTGGCGCGGCGCGCGCCCTGAAAACCATCGCCGCCGACGACTGGCCGGCCATCGACGCCTTGATCGCCGACTGGCAACCGCAAGCCCTGGTGGTCGGCCTGCCGCTCGCCCTCGATGGTGGCGAACAGCCGATGACACGCCGCGCCCGCGCCTTCGCCACCGCCTTGCAGCAACGCTATGCCTGTCGCGTCCATCTGGCCGACGAGCGCGGCTCCTCGCAGGAAGCGGCGCGCCGCTTTGCCCGCCGGCGTGCCGATGGCCATGCGCGGCGCAAGGATGCCGCCCATATCGACGCACTCGCCGCCGCGGTCATTCTCGACCAATGGTTCGCCGGCACCACCCCATGAACCCGCATTCGGACTGCCCATGACCTGCGATCTGCAAATCGATGCCGACCACCGCCTGCGCCATCTGCTCAGCCTCGACGGCCTGCCGCGCGCGCGCATCGAAAGCCTCCTCGATGACGCCGCGCGCCTGCGCGAGCAGTGGCGCGGCCGTCATCCGCTGCCGCAGATCCTGGCCGGACGCAGCGTCGTCAACCTGTTCTTCGAAGCCTCCACGCGCACGCGCACGAGCTTCGACCTTGCCGCACGCCGACTCGGCGCCCTGGTCATCAACTTCGACATTGCCGCCTCGTCCACCAGCAAGGGCGAATCGATCGAGGACACGCTGGCCACGCTCGAAGCGATGGATGCCGACGCCTTCGTCGTGCGTCACAAGGAAAACGGCACGCCGGCGGCACTGGCCGCACACGCACGCCGCGCCGCCATCCTCAACGCCGGCGACGGCAACCGCGCCCACCCCACGCAAGGCCTGCTCGATCTGCTCACCCTGCGCGATCACAAGGGTGGCATCGACGGCCTGCAGGTGACGATCTGCGGCGACATCCGCCACTCGCGGGTGGCGCGTTCCGACGTGCATGGCCTGCGTGCCCTTGGCGCGGCATCGATCCGCCTGTGCGCCCCGCGTGCGCTGCTGCCCGATGCCGACGAATTCCCGGACTGCACGCTGACCGAGGACTTCGACGCCGCGCTCGACGGCGCCGACGCGGTGATCATGCTGCGCATCCAGCGCGAGCGCATCGCTCATCTGTCCACGCTCGATGGCGACACCTATCACGCCCACTACGGCCTGACGCGCCAGCGTCTGGCGCGGGCGCGCCGCGACGCGCTGGTCATGCATCCGGGGCCGATCAATCGCGGCGTGGAAATCGCCAGCGAGGTGGCCGATGGCCCGCAATCGGCGATCCTCGACCAAGTCGCCAACGGCGTATTCGTGCGCATGGCTGCGCTCGCGCAACTGCTTGCACACTGAGATTCGTTTCCGCGCCCACCCGACCCGTGCAGGTCGGACGGATGCGGCTTCCGATCACGCCACCGCAGCCACCCATTCGAGCACCGCGCGCCATCGGGCCAGCTTGTCCACCCGCGTCATCGACGCATTGGCCGGGCTCGTCGATGGCAGCGCCAGCACGGCAACCGGGCGCCGGATCTCCGCCGCCAGACGCCGCGCGACATGCCGTTGGAAAAGCTGCAGCGCCTTGCCACCATTGAGCGCAACCGCGGCGATCGTCGGCTCACGTGCCAGCAGGCCGACGATGTCGTTGGGTACTTCGGAAGCCGCGACGATGCCAGCGTCGAGCGAACCGCGCCGTTCGCAGCGTTCGAGCACATCCCACACGCCGACGCCGCGTGCCTGCAGCCGCGCGATGCGCTCGGCATAGGGCCATTGCACTCCGGCATCAAGCAGCTCGCCCATGAACGGCCAGAACAGATTCTGCGCATGCGCATAGGACTGCTGCAGCTCCAGCGAGCGCCGGCTCGGCACCGTGCCCAGCACCAGCAGGCGACAACGCGCGCCGACCTGCGGCGCAAAGCTGCAAACCGGCGTCGCCGCACGCGACTCAGCGTGCGGCACGCTTGAGCGCATCGAGGTCGGCAAGCACCTGCTTGGAATTTTCCTTCGGGTCGACATCGACATAGCGCTTGGCAACCTTGCCCTGCGGATCGATGAGAAAGGTTTCGCGCCGCGCATACTTGAACGGGCCGCGCTCGGCATACACGCCATATGCCCTGGCAACTTCGGCATCGGCATCCGACAGCAACCGAAAGGGAACATGGTATTTCTCGGCGAACTCGGCGTGCGATTTCACGTCGTCCAGACTCACTCCGAGCACATCGGCGCCGGCCTTGCGCAAGGCGATGATGTCGTCACGATAAGTGCACACTTCGGTCGTGCAGCCGGGGGTGAAATCCTTCGGATAGAAATACAGCACCAGCCATCGCCCGCGTTCGTCCTGCAGCGTGTGCCATTCGCCTTTCTGATCCTGCAGCCGGAACGCCGGCGCGGCCTCGCCGATGCCGGGGCCGGTGGATGGCGCCGTCCCGGCTGCCGACAGCAGCGACGTCGCAAATGCCAGGAACGCGGCCAGACCCAATGCCCACATCTTCATTTGACAGTTCTCCATGGCCGGCGCGCTGCGCGGCCCATCCGCGCAGTCTACTGCCGACGTGCAACAGACCGGCATTGGCCGCAAAATCATGCACCGGTCACTGCATTGCGGAGCCTCGATGCCATGAGCGGCCTCGTCCTCAAGCACCTGTACCACGCGCGCGGCAGCGACGGGCGCGATTACGAAGTCCACGTCTACGCCGAGCCGGCGCACAAGGACAACGCCTGGATCGAACGCATCGCCAAGGTCTGCCTGAGCGACGGCAGTGAATTGCGCGTGCTGTCGCGGCACCACTACCAGATCGTCGCCAGCGGCGTCACGCTCGAAACCGGCGACGCCGAGGCAATCTGAGGCCGCGGCGCGGCGCTACTTCCTGCCGCGCGCAAGTTGCGGAAACTTGCTGGCATCGTAGCCACCGACCTCGAAGGTCAGCGTGCGCGGCCCCTTGAGCTTGTCGTTGACCTTGATCGTGATCTTCCGGGTCTGCGCAAGTTTGGCGATGAAGGCCTTGTCATCCTTGATGAAGATGGCCGGCTCGCCGGTATCCGGCAGAAACGCTGCCAGCTTGGCCGGATGATCATCGAACGTCGCTTCGAGCTGGCACACGCCCTTGCACGCGAATCCCTTGCCACCGCCGAACAGATAGACGCTCTGCCCCCATTGCGCGTGGCGGCGCAGGATCAGGCGCACGCGCTCGTTGGCGTTGAGATCGCTGCTGTAGATTGAGGCGGTGATCTGGTCGCCCCCCGATTCCTTGCCGGTCTGGTAGATCCACAGCGCCGCAAGCCGGCGCCGGGTGGTCAGCTCCGTGGCCTTGGCGGTGGCATCGGCCAGGGTCTTGCGCACCTCGTCCGCGGCGGCGCTGCCAGGATATTTCTCGACGATCTCCTTGCCGATCGGCGCAGCCAACTCCCACTGCTCGCCCTGCAGCAACTGCCGGTACAGCGCCAGCGCCTTGGTCTGCGCCGGATTTTCCACCGCAGCCGGTGCCGGCGCCGGCGCGCTCTGCTGCGGCGAGGGCGAACACGCAAACAAAACCAGGCTTCCTGCGAACAGGGCGATCGGGCGAAACCATGCAGACATGCGCGAACTCCGTGGCAACGATCCGCCCATCCTACCCGCGTCGGCCATGTGCGCACAGGAATACCCGACTCACCAGCGTCGGCACGGGTCGCGGCCCAGGTTGCGCTCGTAGGTGGACACCGTGTCGTTGCGCGAGTCGCCGATCGACGCCGTGCGCGCGATGCGCCGGCATGCTTCGCTGCGCGGCAGCGCCACTGCCGACACCGCGATCGACGCCGCGCCGCGAGTCGCACCACGCAGGCTCGACGGGCAATGCGCATGGCGGTAGAACACCTCGCCATTGGCCGCGCGGCATTCGTAGGACAGCGGCTCGGCCTTGCGCACACGCCCATGCATGGACATGTGCCCGGCACGGTGCGCGGACGACGCCCCGCCGCGTCCGTGCCCATCCGCCGCAGCGGCAACCGCCACCGCCGGCGGCGGCGCTGCGATCGTCACCTCGCTCTGCGCCTGCCCGCGGGCACAGGGATGATCCTGAAACGCCAGTGCGCCATCGGCCGCACGGCAGCGATACACCGATTGCGCCAGCGCCGGCGGCATCACCCCCAGCAGGCCGCCCGCGATCAGCCAGCCGATCCATCTTTTCATTGCCTTCTCCTGCCATCTGCCGAGCCGGCAGTCTCGATCGGCCGACACCCGCACACAGCCATCCAAGGTTGCGTCCACTTGTAGGAAAATCGCGGCTCTCCACGTGCGCCTTCTCACCACCGACGCCTGATGCGCAAGTTCATCCACATCGACATGGATGCGTTCTACGCTTCGGTCGAGCAGCGCGATGCTCCCGAGCTGCGCGGTCGCCCCGTGGTGGTCGCCTGGCGCGGCGCGCGCTCGGTGGTGTGTGCTGCCAGTTACGAAGCACGCCAGTACGGCGTGCGCTCGGCGATGCCGGCGCTGCGCGCCGAGCGCCTGTGTCCCGACGCCGTGTTCGTGCCCCCCGACTTCGCACGCTACAAGGCGGTCTCGCAGCAGGTGCGCGAGATCATGCTGCGCCATACCGACCTCGTCGAACCGCTTTCACTGGACGAGGCCTACCTCGACGTCACCACCCCAAAATCCGCCTTCGATTCGGCCACCGCGATCGCCAAGGCGATCCGTGCGCAGATCCGCGAGGAGACGCAACTCACCGCCTCGGCCGGCGTTGCGCCGGCGAAATTCCTCGCCAAGATCGCCTCCGACTGGCGCAAGCCCGATGGCCTGTTCGTGATCCGCCCGCACGAAGTGCTCGACTTTCTCACCCCGCTGCCCGTCTCGCGCATCCATGGCGTCGGCAAGGTCATGGACGGCAAGCTCGCCGCGCTCGGCATCCGCACCGTCGGCGAACTGCGCGCGCACGACATACACGAACTCGAAGCGCGCTTCGGCCGCTATGGACGGCGCCTGTCCGAGCTCGCCCGCGGCATCGACCACGGCGAGGTCAAGCCCGACCGCCCGACGCAATCGATCTCGAGCGAAGACACCTTCGCCACCGACGTGCCGCTCGAAGCGACCGAAGCGACGATCCGCGACCTCGCCGCGAAGACCTGGGCCGCGAGCCGCCGCACTTCACGCATCGCGCGCACCGTCGTGCTCAAGCTCAAGACGCGCGAATTCCGCATCCTCACGCGCAGCCGCACGCCCGAACATCCGCCACGCTCCGCCGCCGAGCTGACACGCATCGCCCTCGAACTGCGCACGCAGGTCGCGTTGCCCGACGCCACGCGCTACCGCCTCGTCGGCGTGGGACTATTAAATTTTTTCGATGCTGATGACACGCCGGGACAGGCGAATCTATTTGATGCGTCGTAGTGAAGCCGCTGGGGGTTCCGCTTTGCTCCATTCCAGCCCCGCAGGCTGGGATGCGCGCAGCGAAATCCCGGCTTGCGAACTACGGGACAAGCCACGCCCCGTCAACGATGCACACGCTCCAGCCACCACAGCGCCCCCGCCAGCACAAGGAATGCGAAATAGAACGGCCAGCGCGGTCGCGGAGCTTCGCGTATCGCTTGCGGCGAATCCTGCGCGGCCGAGCCGAGCAACGCGCGTGTCGCTCGCGCATCGCTTGCGCGCGTGAGCGCGGTGGCGGCATCGGCGGCGCGCACGTCGAACGGCCAGCGCGTGTCGCCGCGGACGAGCGCATGCCAGCCCGCTTCGCGCGGCCAGTACGCGGCGCAGCGCCTGCCGGATGGCTCGGCTTCGACGACGAGCGGCGTGCGGACATTGCGTGCGTCCTCGACGGCGTCGCCGTCGCCAACCCCGCAGAGCACGGCGCGCACGCCAACCCGGGCATCCACCGGCAACGCTGGCGGCGCCGCGCCGCGCGCCCGCGCGAGCTGGCCGACGATGCCGCTCCACAGCGTCGCATAGGCGGCGCGATGCCCGGCGAGCGCGGCGCGCCATTCGTCGGTGAACCAGCTCAGGCCAACGCGGCCCTGACCCAGCGCACGCCAGAGGGCAAGCACCGATCCATCGTCCGCACGCAGCAGCGGTGCGGCGTCGCGCGCCGTGGCCAGCAGTGGCAAGGGCATGAAGGTCAGGCGTGCGTCGCCCAGGCCCAGCGCCCGATCAAGCGTCACCCCGCGCCCCGGCGGCGTTGCCTGCAGCGCAAAGCCGAATTCCTGCCAATCCTGCGCGACTTCGGCCGGCAGCGGCCCGGTCGCGCGCAGCAGCAGACCCAGGCCTTGCTGCACGGCATTGCGCAGGGCGGCCTTTTGCGCCGCATCGAGCAGCGCCCAGGCGCGCTCGTCGAAAATGACCAAGTCGACCTGCGCGAGCGTGGCGGCATCGAATTGCGCGGCGCCCTCGGTCAATGCCACCCCCTGGCTGAGGCCGATGCGGCTGTCGAGCGTCAGGCCGGCATCGAGCGCCCAGCGGCGCAGGTACTTGAGCTGTGCATCGGGCGCGCCGGCATGCAACAGCACGCGCAGCGCCTGACCTTCGCGCACGACGACGGGCACGCCGACTTCATCACACGGTGCATCATGGAGGTCGAGCGCACGCAGCGAGAAACGCGCAGGACCCGCGGCCTTCACCGCGGCGACGAGCGCGAAGCGCCCGGTTTTGTCGAGTGGCGCCGATGCAACGACCGCACCGGACGGGTCACGCAGCTCCACACGGCCCTCCGGAACGCCTTCGACACGGCCCTGCACGCGCCAGATCGAACCGGCCGCAACCAGCGCCGGCGCATCGAGCTCGACGATGCCTTGCGGCAGTGGCGCGGCGTCGAACGCGGTGACCAGGCCGCGTGCGGCATCGCGGTCGCGCGCGGGCAGGCCACCACCCACGATGCGCAGGCTGTGCGCATCGGCATGCCGCCGCAATGCGGTGCCCAGGTCGGGAACGCGCTCGATCGCGCGTGGCGCGTCGACGCCGGGCAGCGCGACGCGCGTGCCATGCGCCGCATCGATCTGCGCAGGCGTCGCACCGGGAGTCAGCACGACGAGTTCGCCGCGCACGTAATGCTCGGCAATCGTCGGCGGAAACAGGCACAGGTACAAGGCCGTGGCGACGGCGATCTGCAACCCGCAGCGCAGCGCACGGCGTGGCATCCGCGCGCGCCAGGTGCGCACGCAGCCGAGCACGACGCCCAGCAGCAGCACTCCGGCAACCACGAGCGATGCGTTCATCGTTCACCCTCCGGCGCAGCCTGCACGGCATCGAGATACGCCTTCGCGGCCACATCGGGCGGCACGCGCGGCACGACTCGCGCAGCCGGCGTCGGCAGTAGGGCCCACAGCTTGTCGCGCAGGCGTGCGCGGCAGGCGTCGCAATCGGGTTTGCGCTGCGCCTGATCGAGTGCGGCAAGCACATCGAGCACGGCCGGCGCGTCGGCCGCCGGCGCGCGCAGCTGCTGCGCCGCGGCCTGCCAGTCAGGCGTGGCGCCCGTTCCCAGGGCCTGCCACAACCGCTGCAGCGATGCCGTCTGATCCGGCACCGCCCGCAGGCTGCCGGCACGATCCTCCAGCCCCTTGCGCTCGCCGCTCAATCGCCGCTTTTCGTCCGGCACCGGCAATTCCAGGCCGACGCGAGCGAGATAAATGCGCGTGGCCTGCTGCACCTGCTTGATGAATTCGAGCGCCCGTTGCTCAAACGGCAGCGCCGCGGCCGGTTCGCCCTGCCGCAGGTGCAGCTCGGCCTGCCACATCGCATCGAGCGCCGACTTGAGCGTCGCGCGCGTCTGCGCATCGAGCAGGGTGGCCGCCTCGGCAATGTCATGCACATGGCCGTATTCGGCGACGACGTCACCGGCCTCGCCGAATTTTCCCGCCGCATGCGCCGGCCGTTCGCCGGCTTCGTGCGCGGCAGCCAGCGCGCCCAGCTGCGAGGCTTCCCCGGCCTGGCCGCTGCTCACCGCAGTTTCGGCATGCCCTTCGGATTCCTCGCCGAGAAACTGCCCATAGCGCAGGCGCAGGATCTTCTGATCGACGCCAATCGCATCCGAGCGCGCGACGAAAGCGTCGTGCGCCAGCTGCGCCTGTTCGGCCAGCAGCGCTTGAGTGTCGATGATGATCTGGCGCTGGCTGCGGAAATAGGCCGGCATCGTCTTTTGCACCACGCCTTCGAGGCCGGCGCTTTCCTGCGCTGCCGGCGCCGGCCAGCGCAGGATCAGGCCGGCACTGCGCGTGGTGTTGGCCGTGGGTTCGCGGTTGTCGCTGACCAGCAGGCGCGCAATGACCTCGTCGCCCGCGGCAAACCCCAGCGCCGCCAGGTCGACGGTGTGGCGGTAGCGCAGGCGGTGGCTGCCGGCCTCGTCGTCGGGTGCCTGACCTTCGAGCACCACGCGCTGCTCCTTGAAGGCCACGTTCTCGCCCGAGCCTTGTGCGTGCGTGATCGACAGCTCGGCGCGGCGGATGCCGTAGTCGTCGTCGGCCTCGAAGGACAGCGCCCAGGTTTTCTGCACGCCGTCGTAACTGGACAGGGTCTGCTCGGGTGCGAGCACGCGGATCGTCGGCGCGCGATCGGTGACGACGTCGATGCGATGCAGGTCGCTCTCGCCTTCCTGCGCATCATTCAACTGCAGGCGGTACAGGCTCGATGCCGCCAGCACGCGCTGCCCCGTCCACCATGCGCCTTCGCGCTGCAGCTGCACGCGGCTGCCGTCGTGGAACAGCAGCTGCGCACTGCGCGGTGGCGGCTCCAGGCGCAGACTCCAGTGCAACTGCGCGTCCTGCACGACCTTGGCATCGAACGCCGCCTGCGTGCGGGTCGGCAACTGCGTGTAGGCCGGCGGCGTGATGCGCAGCTGCACGTCGGTCGGCTGCGTGCTGGCCGCGGTTCGCGAGGCCACGTCTGTCGATGTCGGCGGCGTCAGCGTGTGCATGGCAGGCCACAGCGCGGCCAGCACGAACAGCACCAGCGCACTACCGGCGCCGATCCACAGCATGCGGCGCGGCCACGGCGCGCGCACCTCGAGCGTCAGCGATTGCAGACGCGCCTGCAATCGCTCGCGCTGCAGGCGCTGGATCGGCGTGAGCCCGGACTCGGCCAGCCACAGCAGGCTGCTGCTGTCTTCGAGCCGCGGCGCCTGCGCATCGAGCCGGCGTGCCAGGCTGGCCGGATTTTCGCGGCGCGCCCAGCGCCATGCCGCAAAGGTGATGAGCGCCAATCCGAGCACGGCCACAATGCCGACGATCTCCGCGCGCACGCCACGCGCCAGCAAGGCGAGCAAGCCCGCCCAAGGCGGCAGCGCGCATGCCAGCACGCTGGCCGCACGCCGGCGGCGCGCCGCGGCTTGCCATTGCGCGAGCTGGGCTTGCACGTTCATGCCTGTCCCTCGCGGCGCACGCGCGTGGCAAGCCAGCGTTCGCACGCGAACAGCCATGCCAGCACCAGCGCCAGCCAGGTGTCGAGCACCTGTGCCGTCTGTCCATCCTGTCCAATCGCGGCGCCGTCGTGCGCGGCCGCACGCCCGGGCACCATTGCCTGCGCCACCGCCCGATCGGGCGCCCGACCCGGGCCGTGCAGGGTGGCGAGCAGACGCCCGGCGAATTCCGGCTCGGCAAGCCCGGGCAGATCCTGCGGCGCAAGCGCGCCCGGCAAGGCAATCAGCCGTCCGCTGCCGAGCATTTGTTCGCTGGCCAGCACGCGACCATCGGCGCCATGCCATAGCGGCGTCGCCTGGGGCGGCGCGCGGTGCGTCGCCACGGCGATGCCGCCACGTTCGATCCATGCCTGCACGGCCGGCGGCATGTCGGGCGCCAGCCAGATCAGCCAGTGCGCGGAATCGGCCAGCGGTTGTGTCAGTGGCTGCGCATCGAGGCTGTAGCGTCCTGGTTCACGCACATTCCAGGCAGCGACGGCGGCGCGCAGCCAGCGCAGCGCGGCACTCTCTGCCGCGGCGTAGCGCACGTGCAGGGTGATTGGTAACGGCGATGGCGGCGCAGGCTCGGGCGTGCTGCCGGGAACGACGATCCACTGCACGGCATGCCGCAGCTGCGGGCGTTCTCCATCAAGCTCGCCGAGCGTTTCGGGCACGACGATGCGCAGTGGCGCCTCGCCTGGCACGCGCGCATCGAATTCGCGCAGCAGGCTTGCGGTGGCATTGGCGGTCGTGGCCGGCGCAGTGTCCAGACGCGGAAATCCCTCGCTCAGCCAATGCCACTCACCTGCCGTCGACAGGCGTTCACGGGCCGCTCCCGGATCGACTCCCGGTGCCAGCAGAATCCAGTTTCCGGGTGCTTCGGTCGCCGGCGTCAGCCACGCCAAGCGCGCCAGCAGCAGGGCCAGCAGGGCCAGCAGCAGCAGGCGCAGTGCCAGCAGCCAGGGGCGCTCGAACCGCAGGCGGCGGTGCGGCCGCGTCCGCGGCGAAATCCAGCGCAGCGCGGCGAATTCGGTATCGATCCAATGCGGACGCCGCACCAGGTGGATGAGCAGCGGCAGCAGCCATGCCGTCAAGGCAGCCAGTCCCAGCGGCGCCAGCAGCGTCCAGCTCATCGGCGTGCGTCCTGCGTGGCGAACAGGCGGCGCAGGGGAGCATCGAGCGGCTCGTCGAGCACATGCGTCGTGTGGCGGATGCCGAGCGTCGCGCATTGCTGCGCCAATGCGTCGCGCGCCTGCGTGAAGCGGGTGAGAAAGTCGTCGCGCGCGGCCGCGGCGTCCACCTGCCGCTGCAGCGGCGATTCGGGATCGAGAAAGCGATGCGTGCCGACGAACGGGAAATCGCGCTCGTCGGCGGCGAGCAGCTGCACACTGAGCACCTCGCGCCCGGCAGCCGTCAACCGCCGGGCCAAGTCGAGTGCCGCCGCGTCAAAGAAATCCGACAGCATCACCACCAGCGCATGCGCCGCAATGCGTGGCCCGATGCCGTGCAGCACGTCGGCTTGCGGCCATGTCGCCTGCGGCTGCAGCCGCGCCAGTTCGAGCAGGCAGCGATCCCGATGCCGTGCGCCACTGGCGAGCGTGGTGCCGGGCGGCGCCTTCGCACCCAGCGCCATGAGGCCGAATCCATCGCCCTGGCGCAGCGCCAGTTCGATCAAGCAGGCCGCCAGCAAGCGCGCCGCATCGAATTTGCTGTAGCCGGGCCGCGCCTGATCGCACTGGCGCATCGAGGCGCTGGCGTCGAGCAGCAGCCACACCTCCAGCGGGCTGTCGCGCTCGGCTTCGCGCACGAAATAGCGATCCGAGCGCGCGTACAGTTTCCAGTCGATGCGCCGCGGCTCGTCGCCCGGCTCGTAGGCGCGGTACTGGGCAAACTCCAGTCCGGCGCCGCGGCTTCGGCTCATGTGCTGCCCCAGCCCCGCCCCGCCGGCGCTGCGGCGCGAGGCGAGGGTCAGGTCGCGCAGACGCGCGCGCAGCTCGGCGGGAATCGTGATCGCACTCACGCGCCAGCTCAGGCGGGAGGCGGCACGGCTTGCAGCAGCGCGGCGACGACATCATCGCTGCTCTTGCGCTCGGCTTCGGCGGCAAACGACAGCAGCAGGCGATGGCGCAGCACCGGCGCGGCCAGCGCCTGCACGTCCTCGCGCGTGGCGGCCAGCCGTCCATGCAGCAAGGCGCGCGCCTTGGCCGCCAGCACCAGCGACTGGCCCGCCCGCGGGCCGGCGCCCCAGCGCAGCCACTCGCGCACCGCCGCCACCTCGCTGCCCTGCGGTCGCGTTGCGCGCACCAGGCGCACGATCCACGCCAGCAGGTCGTCGCTGACATGCACCTCGCGCGCCAGCGCCTGCAGCGCCAGCAGCTGCTCGCCGTTCATCGCCGGCTCGATGCGTGCGGCGCGCCCACCCGTGGTCTGGGTGAGAATCGCACGCTCTTCGAGCTCGCCGGGATAGTCGACCTTGATGTGCAGCAGGAAACGATCGAGCTGCGCTTCGGGCAGCGGGTAGGTTCCGGCCTGCTCCAATGGGTTCTGCGTTGCCAGCACGAAGAATGGCCGCGGCAAGGCATGCGTGGTGCCGGCATAGCTGATGGTGCGCTCCTGCATGGCTTCGAGCAGCGCCGACTGGGTCTTGGGCGGCGTGCGATTGAGCTCGTCAGCCAGCAGCAGGTGGGTGAACACCGGCCCCTGCTGAAACTTGAAGTAGCGCTTGCCGGTGCCGTGATCCTCTTCGAGCAGCTCGGTGCCGATGATGTCGCTGGGCATCAGGTCGGGCGTGAACTGGATGCGCCGGAAATCCAACGCAAGCGCTTCGCCCAGGACGCGCACGAGCAGGGTCTTGCCCAGCCCCGGCACGCCTTCTAGCAGGCAGTGGCCGCTGGCCAGCAGGCCGATGAGCAGTTGTTCGACAACCGCATGCTGGCCGACCACTGCCTGCGCAATGGCCTCGCGCAGGCGGGCGAGACGGGCGATGTGTTGCTGCAATGAGGCTTCGTTGATGGCGTCGTTCATAGCGGGGAATGCATGCCGGACGGGCATCCGGCGGGTGGAGTTCGAATCGTCAGGCGGTCAGGGCGTACACCACGACATTGACCGCGAATTTGCTGTTGTCCTCGGCAAGGAACCGCTTGTTGCGCCAGTCGTAATCCCATTCGCAACCGTAGTCCTTGTTGCTGTAGAGCACGCCCAGGCGCCCATCGATACTGATGCCCTTGAGGTATTCGTGGACGAGATCGTCACCCCAGCCATTGAGCTCGAAGGCCGTGTTGGGCGGGCCGTCGAACTTGAAGAAGCTGGAGAAGATCGGATGCGTTCCGGGCAGCTTCTGCAGGGCGTCATCGCCGAAGATCGCCGCCATCTCGCGCTCGAAGGACTTGGCGAACAAGCCGTCGATGTCGTGATTGCAGTCGTCGACGAACACGAAGCCGCCATTGCGCACGTAAGTCTCGAAGTTGCGCCGTTCATCGGCATTGAATTCGACCAGCTTGTGTCCGGCCAGATAGCAGAACGGCTGTTCGAGCATGCGTCGATCGGCCAGCGGCAGTACGCGTTCGCGCGTATCCACCCGCAAGGTCGTGTACTGGATCAGCGCATCGATCAGATTGGATGGCATGCGCTGGTCGACATCCCAGTCGCCCGACTCATACATCAGCCGCGTGAACCAGAAATCGTATGTCGACGACTCGCCTTCGGCGCGCGCCAGCGGCGCCAGCATTGCCGCCAGGCCAGCACCGATCAGTCCTCGAAGAAATTCCGCGCGCGTCATGGCAAGGATCAGAGGGTGGGCGGAGATTCCGCAGGCGCGCCGCCGGGTTCGACGGCGCGCCTGCATGCCTGCATCAGTCGACGCTTCCGCGCGTCGTCACACGGCATCCGACAGCGAGGTGAAGGTGAAGTCGCGGATCTTCATCGGCGGCACCATCATGATGAAGGGCGACTCGTCCCCCTGCACGCGCACCGCCTTGCCGAGCTCCTCGATGTTGTTGAGCATGATCGCGGGCGATTCATTGAAGCGGAAATTCTTGATCGGATACTTGACCTGACCGTCCTCGACGTAGAACGTGCCATCGCGGGTGAGGCCGGTCAGCAGCATCGTCTGCGGATCGACGAGGCGGATGTACCAGGTCCGGGTGACCAGCACGCCCTTCTTGGTGCTCCTGACCAGATCCATCGTCGACTTGTCACCGCCGGCCATGATCAGGTTGCCGGGCTGGCCCACTGCCTTCTTGCCCTGCTTCTGCGCCCAGTAGCGCGAGTAGTGCAGATAGTTGACCTTGCCCTTGTCGATGATCGTGGTGCGCTCGCGGGCCAGGCCCTCGCCATCCCACGGCAGCACGGCCGAATCGGCGTCCCACGGATCGGCAATCATCGTCACGCGCTCGTCGAACAGCTTTTCACCGAGCTTGTTGCCGCCGCCCTTCTTGGACAGGAAGCTGCGTCCCTCGTCGGCCTGCCGGGCATCGAATCCGAACATCATGAACGAGATCAGGCCGGCGGTCGCCGCGGGTTCCATGATCACCGTGTACTTGCCCGGCTCCAGTGCCTTGGCGTCGACCGAGCCCTTGGCTTTCTCGATGGCGGTCTTGATCTCGCTCCGCGCATCGAATTGCGAAACATCGGCGAGATTGCGCGCAACCCAGCCCGAGCCCTTGCCATCGTCGGTGCGCACGGTGCAGGTGAAATCCACGCCGCTCGATTTCTGATAGCCGAAATTGCCCTTGCTGTTGGCGATGGCCGAAAAACTCTCGCCATCGGTGAAGAAACCGGCGGCGGTGAGCTTTTCCTTGCGGCACGGCTCGATGCATGCGGCAGCGACCGACGCGCGATATTCGGGCGTGACGGTGGCGCTCTTCTCGTTGTAGGTGTGGCTGGCCTTGTAGGTCTGCTTGTCGATGGCCGGCATGAATTCGGGGTTTTCCGGCGCCAGCTTGGCCAGTTCCTCGGCACGTCGCACGACCGCTTCGATCGAGGCATCGTCAAAGTGATTGATCGTCGCCGTGCCCGTGCGCTTGCCAAAGGCCACTTCGACGGCCAGATCGCAATCGCTCACATAGCCGCTGGTGGAGACGCTGTTGAGTGCGTAGCGGATGTTGCCGCCGTTGGAGCCGGACAGCGTGGCGGTGCATTCGTCGGCCTTGGATGCCTTGATGACCTTGTCGAGAATGGCCTTGGCTTCCTGTTCGGAATAGATGGTCATGATGCGGTCTCCGAGTGATCAGCCGAGGCTGCGTGCAGTGTTGATGACATTGGCGCCGTTGAAGCGCGCGGTGCTCGAACCGTGCGACACCGCCGACACCTGGCCGGGCTGGCCCTTGCCGTCGAAGAACGAACCGCCATAGCGGAAGTCGCTCTCGTCGCAGATCGCCACGCAGGAATTCCAGAAATCCGGCGTGCGGATCTGATAGGCGACGTCCTCGATCGGCCGGGTGACCTTGCCGTTCTTGATTTCGTAGAACAGCTGGCCACCGAACTGCGCGTTGTAGCGTTGCTGGTCGATCGAGAACGAACCATCGCCGACGATGTAGATGCCGTTCTCGATATTCTTGATCATCTCGGCCGGGCTGAGCTTTTCCTTGCCCGGCGCCAGCGACACATTGGCCATGCGCTGGAACTGCACGCTCGACCACGAATCGGCATAGCAGCAGCCCTGCGAGGCCTTGAGGCCGAGGATGTGCGCCTGATCGCGGATCACCTGATAGTTGACGAGGATGCCGTCCTTGATCAGATCCCACTTCTGCGTCTTCACGCCCTCATCGTCATAGCCGACCGCGCCGAGCGTGCCCTTGGCGGTCTTGTCGGCGGTGATCGTCACCTTGTCGCTGCCGTACTTGAAGTTCTTCGATTTCCACTTGTCGAGCGTGGCGAAGCTGGTGCCGGCGAAATTGGCCTCGTAGCCGAGCACGCGATCGAGTTCGAGCGGATGGCCGACCGACTCGTGGATGGTCAGCCAGGTATGCGACGGATCGAGCATGAGGTCGTACTTGCCCGGCTTGACCGACGGCGCGGTGAGTTTCTCCCTGGCCTGCTTGGCGGCAGCGATCGCATCCTCCTTCATGTCGTAGGAATCGCGATAGACCATCGCACCGCAGGGCAGCTCGACCTTGTCCTCCTTCCTGCCGTCCAGGTATTCGTATCCCATGCCGCGCGGCGCCGACAGGCCGGCACGGATGCGGAACTTGCCCGTCTGCTTGTCGACCGCCGTGACCTGCATCGGCGCCCAGATGCGATGCACGTCCTGATCGATGTAGGAACCATCGGTCGAGGCGAAATACTTCTGCTCGTTGACCGCGAACAGAATCGAGTTGATGAAGCTCGCTCCGGCCTTCATTGCGTCGGCGTTCACGCCCAGCAGCAAGTCGACCTTCTCCTTGATCGGCACTTCCATCGCGTTCTTGACGATCGGCGTGGCCCAGCTGACCTCGCCCACACCCTTGACCGGGGCCAACTCGACCGGCGTGGACTGCACCCTGGCGTTGGCCTTGGCGATCGCCACCGCCTCGCGCGCAGCCTTGGCAACCGCGTCGGAAGTCAGCTCGCTGGTGGCAGCAAAACCCCAGGTGCCATTGGCAATGACACGGATGCCGATGCCGGTCGACTCGGTGTTGACCACGTTCTGCACCCTGTCCTCGCGGGTGACGACGAATTGGCGCAGATAGCGCCCGATGCGCACGTCGCAGTACTTGGCTCCCGCCGACTTGGCTGCATGCAGGGCCACGTCGGCCAGCTTTTTCTTGGTGCCGACATCGAGTTTGCTCAGCAGCTGCTCGGCCGCGATCACGCGTCCGGCAAACGCCGGCAGCATCAAACCACCCAGGCCCACACTGGTGAATTTCAGAAAATCTCTTCTGTCCACGATCCCGCTCCACGCTCGGCTGCGTCGCACACGCGACGGATCGGGCGATCTTGGCGCAAGCCGCCTTGGGCCGACACGTGACAAAGGACATGGATGCAACCGGTACCGGGGCGTGGCGCGGCGGCAGGAAGGCCTCTCGGCCGGCGGCCTCCGGCCCGCCTGTTAGACTGCGCCGATGGAAATTTCCAAGACCTTCCGCATCGAAGCGGCGCATCGCCTGCCCCACCTGCCGCCCGAACACAAATGTTCGCGCCTGCACGGGCATTCGTTCCGCATCCAGATCCACGTCGAAGGCCCGCTCGATCCGCACCTGGGCTGGGTCATGGACTTCGCCGACCTCAAAGCCGCCTTCAAGCCGCTGTTTCAAGTCCTCGACCATCACTATCTCAACGACGTGCCCGGACTGGAAAACCCCACCAGCGAAAACCTCGCGCGCTGGGTCTGGGAACGCCTCAAGCCGTCGCTGCCCCTGCTGTCGGCGGTGACCGTGCATGAAACCTGCACCTCGACCAGCACATGGCGGGGCGGCTGAGCCACCGAATCTTGCGCCGCCGCAAAACCCCGCCTGCCGCGCAACCAACTGTGCAACATGACTTTTCGTTGAACGATAGCCCAAAAACCAGCCAGCCTCGGCCTTCGCTTGTTGCGCCGCACAAAATACCTTGCTAGGATGCGTCCACACACTCCAACGAGGTATCGAACCATGTTCGACCAGATCAACATCCAGCCCTTCGCGCTCGGCAAGAACTACGCAGACGCCTTCGTCAAGGCCCAGGGCCTGGCGCTGGCCGGCTTCGAGCGCATCACCGAGCTCAACCTCAAGACCTTCGAAGACCGCGTCAAGGCGTCGGTCGACTTCTGGTCGGAAGCCGCCGAAGTGCGCGACATCGAAGCCGCCCAGGCGTTCTGGCCCAAGGGTGCACAGTTCGTCAAGGAAAGCGCGGAAAAGCTCTACGCCAACGGCCAGGAAGTGCTCGGCGTCTCGCTGAAGACCTCCGAAGCGATCGGCGCGCTGGCCAAGACGTCCTTCGAGACGGCCAGCAAGCAGGTCAACGACACGCTGAACAAGACGGTCAAGGCCGGCAAGAAGGCGGCCTGATTTCCGGTCCCAGAGACGCGCGTCGCGAAACTCCCCTCCGCGCGACGTGCGGACGCGAAGGCCGGGCCACAAGCCCGGCCTTTTTTTCACCCCCGATCCGATTGCGGCGTGCGCGCGGCACTTGGTAGAATCGCCGACCTTTTGGAGAGGCTGCGCGCCGGAATGCGCGCTGCTGCGCCTCCAACGACGGGAGCATCGCGTGCGCAATTCGATCGCCCACGGCAGAAGCGTGGCGACCCGCGCCGTCGCGCTGCAACTGGCGGGCACGGTATTGACGGCGTTGGTTGCGGCCGGATTCGGCTGGCAATCCGCGCTGGCGGCATTGACCGGGGGAAGCGTCGTTGCCGTCGGCAACCTGCTGTTTGCGGTGCGCCTGTTTGGTCGGGGCGTGCTGCGGGCAAGGGACGCCCTGCACGCGGCCTATGCGGCCGAAGTGCTCAAGTGGTTCTGGCTGTGCGCGATGCTGTATGTCGCTATCGCCGTGTGGAAACTGCCGTTTCTGGCCCTGTTTGCAGGCCTGGCGGCGGCGCAGTTGTGTTTTTGGATCGCTCTCATAGCAACCAGGTAGGACGATGGCCACCGAACAAGCCGGCTCGGTCAACATGACCGAATACATCCAACACCACTTGCATCACCTGCAGTGGAGCGTCGGCGATGGCACGTTCATGAAGATCAACATCGACACGTTGTTCTTCACCCTGCTGACCAGCCTGGTCTTCCTGTTCCTGTTCCTGCGCGTTTCGCGCAGGGCCACGGCGGGCGTCCCCGGCAAGCTGCAATGCGCCATCGAGATGGTGGTGCTGTTCGTCGATCAAATGGTCAAGGAGACCTTCCACGGCAAGAGCAAGCTCATCGCGCCGCTGTCGATCACGATCTTCTGCCTTGTTTTTCTCATGAATTTCATGGACATGCTGCCGGTCGACCTGCTGCCGTGGGTCTGGGGCAGCGGCCATGCGCTGGCCGGTCACGACCCTGCGCACGCCTACCTGCGCGTGGTGCCGACCGCCGACTTCAACACCACGCTCGGCATGGCGCTGACCGTGTTCCTGCTGATCCAGTACTTCGGCCTCAAGCACAAGGGCTTCACCGGCTTCTTCAAGGAATGGTTCACCGCGCCGTTCGGCAAGTACGCATTCCCTGCCAACCTGCTGCTGCGCGTGATCGAAGAATGCGTGCGCCCGGTTTCGCTGAGCCTGCGACTGTTCGGCAACATGTACGCCGGCGAACTCATCTTCATCCTGATCGCGGTGATGACCCTGGGCGCCAGCTTTGCGCACTTCTCCACCTATGCGCTGGGCATCGGCCAGTTCATCGCCGGATTCGCCTGGACGGCGTTCCACATCCTCATCATCACCCTGCAGGCGTTCATCTTCATGACGCTGACCATCGTGTATCTGAGCATGGCCGCCGAGCACCATTGAATTCACGCGCTCGATTGCGAGCGCGAGCATCCAGTGCGGTCCTCGCCGACCGCATTTCCTGCCGCAAAGCCGCCCATCCCGGGGCTTGCGGCAGGAAGCTGAAGACAGCTGTTTTGGATTTTCCGTCCCACTTTTCACTTCAACCGCAAAACCCCGGAGACAACCATGGAAAACATCGCCCAGGTCGGTAATCTGCTTAGCATGACCGTCATCGCCGCCGGCCTCCTGATCGGCCTCGGCGCGCTCGGTACCGCGATCGGCTTCGCGCTGCTCGGCGGCAAGTTCCTCGAAGGCGCTTCGCGTCAGCCGGAACTGACCCCGATGCTGCAGACCAAGATGTTCATCGTCGCCGGCCTGCTCGACGCGGTGCCGATCATCGGCGTCGCCATCGCCCTGCTGCTGCTGTTCGCCAACCCGCTGCTTGCCACGCTCGGCGTCAAGTAAGAGTCCAAACCCGCAGCACTCCGCGGCGATCATCCGATCGCCGCGATGCAGGAGCATTCCATGATTCCCAACCTTACTCTGGTCATTCAGGGCTTTGCGTTCTTCGCAGTGGTCTGGCTGGTCATGAAATTCGGCTGGCCGCACATCATCGCCGCCATCGAAGAGCGCCAGAACAAGATCGCCGAAGGCCTGTCGCAGGCGGAAAAGGCGCGCAAGGAACTGGCCGATGCCGACGCCCGCGTGGCCGACGAGATCCGCAAGGCCCGCACCGAAGCCGCGTCGATCATCGACAAGGCCCATCAGCAGGCGGCGCAGATCGTCGACAAGGCGCGTCAGGATGCCGTCGTCGAAGCGACCAAGCAGAAGGCGATCGCCGCTGCCGACATCGAGGCGCAGGCGCATAAGGCACGCGAGGAGCTGCGCAGCAAGGTGGCCTCGCTCGCCGTTGCCGGTGCCGAGAAGATTCTCAAGCGCGAAATCGACGTCAATGCGCACAAGGCGTTGATCGACCAGCTCGTGACCGAGATCTGACATGTCCAACGCCCTCACCCTTGCCCGTCCGTATGCGCGCGCAGCGTTTGAGCTGGCGCGCACCAACCACGCACTCGGCGAATGGGCCGGCAAGCTCGCCTTCGCGGCCCAGGTGGCTGCCGATGCGCGCGTGACGGCGCTGTTTGGCGACCCCCGTGTGGCACAGGCCGACCTGGCTGCGCTGGTCACGCCGGAAGGCGAGGCAGCCGATTCGCCTTTTGTGACGTTCGTGCGCCTGCTGGCCGAAAACCATCGCCTGCCGGTGCTGCCCGAAATCGCGGCCTTGTTCACCGAGCTCAAGAACGAGGCCGAGCGCGTGCTCAAGGTCAGCCTGCGCTCGGCCACTCCGCTCGGCGGCAGTGAATCAGCCGCGCTCAAGGAGGCGCTCAAGCGTCGCTTCGGGCGCGACATCGAGCTGGAGCAGTCGGTCGACCCGTCCATGCTCGGCGGCGCGATCATCGATGCCGGCGAAGTCGTCATCGATGGTTCGGTGCGCGGACGGTTGATGCGTCTCGAACAGGCGCTCGCGCAGTAACAAACCCGACTCCACCATTGCTCGACGCAAGGGTGGGGTTGGCATGCAATTCACCTCGGAGGCCAAAAGTCGAAGTCCGCATAACCGCAGTGCAGGCGCATGCCACCGGGCTGGTTTCGACTTTTAGCTTTCGACCCTTTGGACCCACGGCGCACCCTTACGGACGCGCAAGCAGGAACCACGACCATGGCAACCACGATCAATCCGTCCGAAATCAGCGAACTCATCAAGAGCCGCATCGAGAAGTTCAAACTGTCCGCCGAAGCGCGCAATGAAGGCACGCTGACCAGCGTGTCCGACGGCATCGTGCGCGTCCATGGTCTCAACGACGTGATGTCGGGCGAAATGATCGAGCTGCCGGGCAACACCTTCGCCCTCGCGCTCAATCTGGAACGCGATTCGGTCGGCGCGGTGGTGCTCGGTGACTACGAGCACCTGCGCGAAGGCGACACTGCCAAGACCACCGGCCGCATCCTCGAAGTGCCGGTTGGCCGCGAACTGCTCGGCCGCGTGGTCGATGCGCTGGGCAATCCGATCGACGGCAAGGGCCCGATCAGCACCACGCAGACCTCGCCGGTGGAAAAGGTTGCTCCGGGCGTGATCTGGCGCAAGTCGGTCGACCAGCCGGTGCAGACCGGCTACAAGTCGGTCGACTCGATGATCCCGATCGGCCGCGGCCAGCGCGAGCTGATCATCGGCGACCGCCAGACCGGCAAGACCGCGCTGGCCGTCGACACGATCATCAACCAGAAGGGTTCGGGCATCAAATGCATCTACGTGGCGATCGGCCAGAAGCAGTCGTCGATTGCCAACGTGGTGCGCAAGCTCGAGGAAAATGACGCCCTCGCGCACACCATCATCGTGGCCGCGTCGGCGTCCGAATCGGCAGCCATGCAGTACATCGCCGCCTATTCCGGCTGCGCCATGGGCGAGTACTTCCGCGACAATGGCGAAGACGCGCTCATCATCTACGACGACCTGACCAAGCAGGCCTGGGCGTATCGCCAGATCTCGCTGCTGCTCAAGCGCCCGCCGGGCCGCGAAGCCTATCCGGGCGACGTGTTCTATCTGCACAGCCGTCTGCTCGAACGTGCCGCGCGCGTCAACGAGGATTACGTCGAAAAGCACACCAACGGCGCCGTCAAGGGCAAGACCGGCTCGCTCACCGCGCTGCCGATCATCGAAACCCAGGCTGGCGACGTGTCGGCGTTCGTGCCGACCAACGTGATTTCGATCACCGACGGCCAGATCTTCCTTGAAACCGACCTGTTCAACGCCGGCATCCGCCCGGCCGTCAACGCCGGCGTCTCGGTGTCGCGCGTGGGTGGCGCGGCGCAGACCAAGATCGTCAAGAAGCTGTCGGGCGGCGTGAAGCTTGCGCTGGCGCAGTTCCGCGAACTGGCCGCGTTCGCGCAGTTCGCCTCCGACCTCGACGCGGCCACGCGTGCCCAGCTCGAACGCGGCCAGCGCGTCACCGAGCTCATGAAGCAGAAGCAGTACGCGCCGCTGTCGATCGCCGAGCTCGCACTGTCGGTGTACGCCGCCGAGAAGGGTTATCTCGACGACCTGCCGCTGAACAAGGTGCTGCCGTTCGAAGCCGCGCTGCACGCGCACTTCCACAGCAACTACGGCGATCTCATGAAGAAGATCGTCGACACCGGCGACTGGAACAACGACATCGAGGCTGCGTTCAAGAAGGGCCTCGAAGAGTTCAAGAAGACGGGCAGCTGGTGAGCTTCCCGCGGGGAAGCTTGAACTGAACCTAGCCGGACGATTCGTCGTCGCACTTTCGACAGGTTGGACTCCACGTGGCAGGCGCAAGAGAAATCCGCACCAAGATCAAGAGCGTGCAAAACACCCGCAAGGTGACGCGTGCGTTGGAAATGGTCTCGGCATCGAAGATCCGCAAGGCGCAGGATCTGATGAAAGCTTCGCGCCCGTATGCGCGCATGATGCGCCAGGTCATCGGCCACATCGCGCGGGCGAATGTCGAGTTCAAGCATCCATTCCTTGTCGAGCGCACGACGGTCAAGCGCGTCGGCTATGTGGTGGTGTCGACTGATCGCGGCCTGTGCGGTGGCCTCAACACCAACATGTTCCGCAAGCTGGTCGGCGAGATCCGTACCTGGCAGGACAAGGGTGTCGAAGTCGATCTGGTATGCATCGGCCAGAAGGCCACGCAGTTCTTCCGCCGCCTCAAGGTCAATCTGGTCGGCAGCGTGACGCACCTGGGCGAGCGCCCGCAGATCGCCCAGATCATCGGCGTGATCAAGGTCATGCTCGATGCCTACGGCAGTGGTCGGATCGACCGTCTGCACCTGGCCTACAACGACTTCGTCAACACCATGACGCAGAAGGCCACGGTCGACACGCTGCTGCCGCTGCCGCCGTCGGAGGAATTGGCCTCCGCGCACGGCTGGGACTACCTCTACGAACCCGACCCGGAAACCGTGCTCGAACATGTGCTCACGCGCTACATCGAATCGCTGGTTTATCAGGCCGTCCTGGAGAACCTTGCCAGCGAGCACGCGGCACGCATGGTGGCGATGAAGGCAGCTTCGGACAATGCCACCAAGGCCATCGGCTCGCTCACGCTGGTCTACAACAAGGCGCGTCAGGCGGCCATCACCCAGGAAATTTCCGAAATCGTCGGCGGTGCCGCGGCGGTTTGAGGACGACGCATCCGACCGGCGGCGCAGCGTCGGGTTCGACGGATGAAGCAGGGAGTTTCACTGCGCATAGCCCATGAAGGAACAAGGAATGACCCCCATGAAATCACTCGCAGCGGCTTTTGCACTGTGTCTTGCGCTGACTGCCTGCAAGCAGGAGGAAGCTGCTCCCGTCGCCAGCGCCGCTCATCCGGCTGCTGCGCCGGCAGCGGCGGCCCCGGCTGCCGCGCCGGCACCGGCCGTCGCCGCCAGCCATGTCGAGATGCCGGCCGAGTGCAGCGCTTATCTGGAGCGCGTCAAGGCCTGCCTGGCCAAGAGCGGCAACACCGCCGCCACGGCGGCCGTGGAGCAGGGCTTGCAGCAGTCCAAGGCGCAGTGGGAAGCCGTGACTGACAAGGTCGCCCTGGCCAGCGCCTGCAAGGCCGCCAGCGAGCAGTTCACGGCAACCGCCACGGCATTGAAATGCGAATGATGGTTTGACCGCCAGGCCCGCAATGCTGCGGGCCTCGCACCCCACGGTGGCACGGAATGGCCACGCGCTTTTTCGAACCTCCGAACACACTACCGAGTCAGGAATCACCATGAATACCACCACCGCCCGCGGCAAGATCGTCCAAATCATCGGCGCCGTCGTCGACGTCGAATTCCCGCGCGAATCCGTGCCCAAGGTGTACGACGCGCTCAAGATCAGCGGCATGCCGATCACGCTCGAAGTGCAGCAGCAGCTCGGCGACGGCGTGGTGCGCACGATCGCGCTCGGCTCCACCGACGGCCTCAAGCGCGGCCTGGTGGTCGACAACACGGGCGACGGCATCAAGGTGCCGGTTGGCAAGGCCACGCTCGGCCGCATCATGGACGTGCTCGGCAACCCGATCGACGAAGCCGGCCCGATCGGCGAGCAGGATCAGTGGGTGATTCACCGCGCCGCGCCGTCCTATGACGAACAGGCGGCCGCCAACGAGCTGCTGGAAACCGGCATCAAAGTCATCGATCTGGTCTGCCCGTTCGCCAAGGGCGGCAAGGTCGGCCTGTTCGGCGGCGCCGGCGTGGGCAAGACCGTCAACATGCTCGAACTGATCAACAACATCGCCACCCAGCATTCGGGCCTGTCGGTGTTCGCCGGCGTGGGTGAGCGCACCCGCGAAGGCAACGACTTCTATCACGAGATGATCGACGCGGGCGTGGTCAAGCTCGACGACAAGACGCAGTCCAAGGTGGCGATGGTGTACGGTCAGATGAACGAGCCGCCGGGCAACCGCCTGCGCGTCGCGCTGACCGGCCTGACCATGGCCGAGTACTTCCGCGACGAAAAGGACGCCAGCGGCAAGGGCAAGGACGTGCTGTTCTTCGTCGACAACATCTATCGCTACACGCTGGCCGGTACCGAAGTGTCGGCGCTGCTCGGCCGCATGCCGTCGGCGGTGGGCTACCAGCCGACGCTGGCCGAGGAAATGGGCGTGCTGCAGGAACGCATCACCTCGACCAAGACCGGCTCGATCACCTCGATCCAGGCCGTGTACGTGCCGGCTGACGACTACACCGATCCGTCGCCGGCGACGACCTTCGCGCACCTCGACTCCACCGTCGCGCTGTCGCGTGACATCGCCTCGCTGGGCATCTACCCGGCAGTGGATCCGCTGGCTTCGACCAGCCGCCAGCTCGATCCGCTGGTGATCGGCCAGGAGCACTACGAGGTCGCGCGCCGCGTGCAGGGCATGCTGCAGCGCTACAAGGAACTCAAGGACATCATCGCCATCCTCGGCATGGACGAGCTCAGCGAAGACGACCGCAACACGGTGTACCGCGCGCGCAAGATCGAACGCTTCTTCTCGCAGCCGTTCACGGTTGCCCAGGTGTTCACCGGCGCACCGGGCAAGTACGTCACGCTCAAGGAAACGATCCGCGGCTTCAAGATGATCGTCGACGGCGAATGCGATCACCTGCCCGAGCAGGCGTTCTACATGGTCGGTGGTATCGACGAAGCCTTCGAGAAGGCCAAGGCAATGGAGAAGAAGGCCGCCTGATACCCGGCCGACCGCCAATGAGCGGGAAAGGTTGAGCGCACAGGCCGACTGGCGCAACACCCGACCCGCTCGTTCCGGCTCCTGCTTTCCCCTTCATTCCGAGATTTCAATCCATGAGTACCATTCGCTGCGACATCGTCAGTGCCGAGGAAGAGATCTTCCATGGCAATGCGCAAATGATCATCGCCACCGGTGAAGCGGGCGAACTTGGCATTGCGCCGCGCCACGCGCCGCTGATCACGCGCCTCAAGCCCGGCCAGGTGCGCGTGCATCTGGAGAACGGCGAGGAGCAGTTTTTCTACGTCTCCGGCGGCATTCTCGAAGTGCAGCCCAGCGTCGTCACCGTGCTCGCCGACACCGCGATCCGCGCCAAGGACCTGGATGAATCCGCCGCACGCAAGGCCAAGGAAGAGGCCGAACGCGCACTGGCCAACCGTACCGACGCAATGGAAGTTGCCCAGGCCCAGGCCCAGCTCGCGCAGGCCGTTGCACAGCTTCAGGCACTGGAGAAGCTGCGTCGCGCACTCAAGCACTGAGTCGTCATCGACTGTCGCCAATCAACGCCGGCTTCTGCCGGCGTTTTTGTCTGACTCCGCCACGCGGCCGGGCCGCGGCGGCATTTCACGCCGCGCGATAGTAATCCTGCATGGGATAGCGCCGCGCGTACAGCGCGAACACCAGTGCGGCGAGCAGGGCAAAGCCGGCGAAGAAGAACATCAGGAACGCGGTCTCGCCCAAACCCGTCGCGGCAATCTGCGCCGTCACCGTCTCGTTGCGCACCGCGGCGTTGGTGATCAGCACCCACAGGTTGCCGTAGGACACCGACAGTAGCCAGAAGCTCATGATCACCCCTTTCATCGACGGCGGTGACTGGCTGTAGGCAAATTCCAATCCAGTCGCCGACACCAGAACCTCAGCGAAGGTCAGCAGCGCATAGGGTGCGATCTGCCAGGCTATCGATACCGCGCTGCCGCCATCGATCCACACCTGCAGGGCACCGGCGACCACCCACGCCAACCCGGCAAAGACCAGTCCAACGCCCATCCGCCGCAGCGCCGTCACCTCGATGCCGAAACGCCGCAGCATCGGATACAGCACCAGGTTGTTGAACGGGATCAGCAGCATCACCAGCACCGGATTGAGCGCCTGCATCTGTGCCGGCGCCTGCACCAGCCCGCTCGGCCACCACCACACGTCGCTCGGCATGTGCATGGCGTTGCCCTGGATGACCCAGGTCGAAGCCTTCTGGTCGAATAGCGACCAGAACGGCGTCACGATCGCAAACACGATGAGAATGCGCAGCACCGCACGCACGCCATCGACAGCCTCATCTGGATGCAGTCCACGCGCACGCTCCAGCTGCATCGACACGCCGATACCGCCGAACGCAATGAGCAGCCCGAGCGCCACCAGCACGGCAATGACGAAATCGCTGCGCACCAGCGTGCCGAAGCAGATCAGCGCCAATGCGGCGCCAATGCCGGCCATCATCAGACCGGGGCGCCCCTGCCCGGGACGCACAGCCAGCAGCGCACTGCGCGCCACGCGCAGGAATCCGTCCGGATTCACGCCCGACGGCGGCACCACCACGTACCGATGCCGGCCGGCCCAGAAGATGGCCGTGGCGATCAGCATCAGAATGCCCGGAATGCCGAAGGCGACAGCGGCACCATACTGCCGCAGCAGCAATGGCATCAGCAGCGAGGCGAAGAACGAGCCGAAATTGATGATCCAGTAGAACGCGTCGTACACCACCTTGGCCAGATGCTTGTTGGACTGGTCGAACTGGTCGCCGACGAATGCCGATACCAGCGGCTTGATGCCACCGGAGCCCAGCGCGATCAGCAGCAGGCCCGTGTAGAAGCCATAGCGGTGATCCTCGAACAGCGCCAGGCAGGCATGTCCGGCGACATAGGCCAGCGACAGCCACAGCACGGTGTGGTACTTGGCGAAATAGCGGTCGGAGAGCCAACCGCCAAGCAGTGGAAAGAAATACACCCCGATCACGAAGGTGTGGAACACATCCTTGGCGATGCCGGCGCGCTCGGCTTCCGGGGCATACAGCAGCAGACTCGTGATCAGGAACGGGGTGAGGATGTTGCGCATCCCGTAGAAGCTGAAGCGCTCGCAACCTTCGTTGCCGATGATGTAGGGGATCTGTGCCGGCAACTTGCCGGCGGCGACGCTGGCCGTCATCTGCGAAAACCTGTACTCGGAGTCTGCGGGAGACTACCGCAACTCCGCACGGCACGGCACGGCAGCCTGCGCGCAGGCGATCCACCGCGCGTCTCGTGGCATGCTGTGCGCGTGAACACTGCGCACACCTCATGGCGCGGATTGCTTGGCGGCGGGCTGATCCTCCTGCTGCTGCAACTGCCGCTGATCCTCAACCCCGGCTGGTTCAGCCACGATGAGCTGCAATGGGCGGCGCGCGCCGCGGTCGCGCATTGGTCGGATCTGCCCTGGGTTGCGTGGAGCGACGTGGGCACGTTCCAGTACCGACCGTTGACGTTCAACCTGTGGCTGCTGCTGGCTCACGGCTTGAATGCGCACCCCTTTGTCCTGCATGGTGCATTCGTCGCGCTCGGCAGCCTCAACGCATGGCTGCTGGCGCGCGTGCTACAGGCGGCAGGTTGCGCAGCGGGCGTCGCCATGACCGCGATGTTCGTGTTCGTGCTGTCGCCTTGCGTCGTGTACGTGCATGGCTGGATCGGCACGCTGGGCGATCTTCTGGTTCTGGCCGCCGGCCTGCTCGGCTTGCGTGCCGTGCAGCGGGCCTCCTGCGCGACTCCCGCGGACACGCTGCGTGCCGCGCTCCTGCCGTCGTGCCTCGTCACGCTCGCCCTGCTCGCCAAGGAGTCGGCCATCGTGCTGCCGATCATCCTGCTGGCGGCGTTGTACCGGCATCCACGCCCGCGCGGTGCATTGCTCCCGATCGCGCTGACGGGAATTCCCGTGCTGGGCTATCTGGCGTTGCGCCTGCCGGCACTGTGGTCGATACCGGCAGGCAATGCCAGTTATGCGTGGGCTGTCGGCCACATTCCGCAGCGACTGGCGGAATATCTGCTGTATCCGTTTCTGCCGCCGCTGTTCGAGATCGCCCCCGTGCTTTCCAAGAGCCCCGCACGCCTGCTGCTGGCCACCGGCTGTGTCGTCCTCATGCTCGGCGTGCTGGCCACGCGCGGCTGGCGCTGGCCGGTGGCGTGGCTGGCCCTGGTCGCAGCGGCGCTCGGCCCGGTGCTGATGCTGCCGATCAGTTACAACCAGTATGCGTATCTGGCCAGCGCGATGGCCGTCGGCGGCGCGGCCATGGCATGGCCTGCGCTGGCTCGCGTGCCGCGGGGTGTGCTCGTGCTGCTGGCCGCGATCGTGGTCGTGCATGGCCTGGGCGTCATGCAACGCATGCGCGCGGTGGGGGTGATCCAGCAGCATTTCGATGCTGATTGGCAGGCCTTGCGTGCCAGGCACGCCACGCTTCCCTGCCTTTCCTTCGCCGATCCCGACACGCGTTGGATGGTGCAGCGCTTCGTGCACGACGTACCGCGCTATGCCGGCATCTGCCTGGCAGCCGACGGCACCATCACTGCCTTGCAAGTGCAGCGCGACGGCCACCTGACACCACTCGCGCGTTGACCGGGCTGCGCCGCTTCAGCGCGGGCTCGCCGCCTGCAGCGCCTGCCGCAACGGGTCGAGCAGCGCGCCATAGCGTGCCGTGCGCGCCGTATCCCGCCGCAGCGGCTCGCGCACCTGCGCCGCGCTGGCGGTGCGCACGCTGCGGGCCGCCTGATGCGGTTGCAGACAGGCCGGATCGAACGGCAGCCCGCAAAAATCGAGCAGGGCGCGCGTCTGCCCCGCGGTGTCGGCGAGCAGGTCTTCGTACACCTGCTCGCGCAGGTGCGTGGGAAAATCCGCCTGCCAGCGCCGCATCGTCGCATCGCAGGTTCGCCAGTACGCCGCCAGATCGTCCAGATCGTAGCTGTAGTCGTGCGCGCTCCAGAAAATCTGCCGAAAGCATGACCAGCACGTCTCCACCGCATCGCGCCGGCAGTGCACGATGCGCGCGCCAGGCAGCATGCGTCGGATTGCCGCGGTGTACACCCAGTTGCCGGGCATCTTGTCGGTGAAGCGCGGCCGCTGCATGCGCCAGTGCGCGGTGCGCTGCAGATACTGCTCGCCCAGCCGTCGCCAGTCGGCCTGGCTGGCGACGCCGGCCCAATGAACCAATCCCTGGCCGCGGCGCCGCGATTCCTCGGCGATGACGACGCCGAGATCGCTCAACTCGCTGGCTCCCTCCACGGCAGGATGCGCCGCCAGGATCTGCTCGGTGAGCGTCGACGCCGAACGCGGCAGGCCGACGATGAACAGGGCGTCGCTGCCGAAATCATCGTCGATGACCGGCACCGCCGCATCGAACGCGGCCACGACCTGCGCGATCCAGGCATCGAATCCCGCCGCCTGCCACGCAAAACGCGGGCGAGCAACGGCGTTGGCCTCGACATACGCGGCAAACGCCTCGGCTGGCCGATCGACATCGTCCAGCGCCTTGGCCAGCGCAAAACGCGCGGCCAGATGATCATCGAAAGCAACGTCGCGGCGTCGCACGAGCTGCTGCAACGGCTCGATGTCGGCCTGGCCGAAACGCAGCGCCTTGAGGTTGGCCAGCCCCCACCACGCCAGGCCGGAGCGTGGATCCTGGCGCAGCAAGGCACGATATTGCTCGGCCGCATCATCGACCCGACCCAGCATCATCAAGGCTTCGCCAAGCAGAAACCGCGCCGAAGCCAATTGCGGTGCCAGCGCGACGGCGCGACGCAGCGGCGCTTCCGATTCGGCGGTGGCGCCGCGCAAGCTCAGGCACTTGCCGAGGTTGAACCATGCCGGAGCAAATCCGGGCGCCAGCTCGCAGGCCCGGCGCAGCGTGGCAATGGCGTCGTCATGATCGCCGCGATCCGCCAGCACGCTGCCCAGCGCATTGAGGATCGGCGCTTCACGCGGCGCAACCACCGCGGCCTGCCGCAGGGAAGCCAGCGCAGCATCGACTTGTCCCAACCCATGCAGCGCCAGCCCGTGCAGGAACAGCGCCTGCGGATCGTCCGGCGCATCGCCCAAGGCCTGCGCCAGCAAGGCTCGGGCCTGCACAAAATCTCCCGCATCCAGACAGGCATTGCCGCGCGCCAGCAGGGCCCGTGGCGCCCGGCCCGGTGATGCGGAATCGGCAGTGTTCGAAGCAGACATGTGGACGGCGCTGACGGATGGCCGGCCAGCTTAGCAGCGTGAACGGAGCATGCCAGCACACCGTGACACGGGGCGCCCGCTAGAATGGCGCCTCGCCCCAACGAGAGAGCAGCCCGTGGCCCATCAACCGCTGCATGTCGTCGTTCTCGCCGCCGGTGAAGGCAAGCGCATGAAATCCACGCGCGCCAAGGTGCTGATGCCACTGGCCGGCCGGCCGATGCTGGCCCACGTGCTCGATACCGCACGCGCGCTGCATCCGGCCCGCATCCACCTGGTCTACGGCCATCTCGGCGAGCAGGTGAGAGCCGCCGCCACCGACCTGGGCGACATCACCTGGACCCTGCAGGCCGAACAGCGCGGCACCGGCCATGCGGTCAGGCTGGCCCTGCCGGCGATTCCCGACGAGGCGCGCGTGCTGGTGCTCTACGGCGACGTGCCGCTGGTCACCGAGGACACCTTGCGTGGCCTGCTCGCCCACGAAGTCGCCCTCGCCGCACTGGTCACCCAGCTCGAGGCCCCGGTGGGCTATGGCCGCGTCGTGCGCGATGGCATTGGCCGCATCCGTGCCATCGTCGAGGAAAAGGACGCCACCAGCGAGCAGCGTGCGATCACCTGCATCAACAGCGGCATCCTGGCCGCCGATGCGCGCCGCCTGCGGGTGTGGCTCAACAACCTCTCCGACAACAATGCGCAGCGCGAGCTGTACCTGACCGACATCTTTGCCCAGGCCTGCGACGAGGGCGAACCCGCCGCTGCGGAGATGTGCCTGAATCCGCAGGAGGTCTTCGGCGCCAATGACGCCTGGCAGCTGGCCGCGCTCGAACGCATGTATCAGCGTCACCGCGCCACCCAGCTGGCGGCCGCCGGCGTGCGCTTCGCCGACCCGGTGCGCTTTGACGTGCGCGGCGACGTGCGCATCGGCAGCGACGTGGAAATCGACATCGACGTGATCCTCGAAGACCTGGTCGAACTCGGCGATGGCGTGCGCATCGGCCCGTACTGCCGCATCCGCAACTCCACCCTGGCCGCCGGCACGCTCGTGCACTCGCACTGCAATCTCGATGGCGTGGTCACCCACGGCCCCTGCGAAATCGGCCCGTTCGCACGCCTGCGCCCGGGCACCCAGGTCGAATCCGGCGTGCACATCGGCAATTTCGTCGAAACCAAGCACACGCACATCGGCAGCCGCAGCAAGGTGGGACACCTGAGCTACCTGGGCGACGCGCAGGTCGGCGCCGACGTCAACATCGGCGCCGGCACCATCACCTGCAATTACGACGGCGTGCGCAAGCACACCACCACGATCGAGGACGGCGCCTTCGTCGGCTCCAACACCGCCCTCGTCGCCCCCGCCAAGGTCGGCAGGGAGGCCACGATCGGTGCCGGCTCGGTGATCACGCGCGAGGCTGCCGCCGGGCAACTGACCGTCGCGCGCGCGCGCCAGGTCACGGTGGAAGGCTGGCAACGCCCGAAGAAGGACGACTGAACCGCCGCCCCGGCTGCCGCCGCGCCATGCCGGCGGTTCCACCCACGAGGGTCGTGCTTGCTAGACTTGCGCGTTCCTCGCCAGAGATCGCCTCGAATGGACGCAGCTCCCCTGCCCGGCTCCAACGATGTCCGCGTTGCCGTGATTGGCCTTGGTTATGTCGGCCTGCCCCTGGCCGTCGGCTTCGGCCGACAGGTGCCAACCCTGGGTTTCGACATCAACCGGGCGCGCATCGACGAACTGCGCGAGCACCGCGACCATACGCTCGAAGTCAGCAGCGAGGAGCTCGCCGCCACGCCGCAGCTGCGCTTCAGCGCCGATAGCACCGACCTGCGCAGCTGCAACGTGTTCATCGTCACCGTGCCAACGCCGATCGACGATGCCAAACGCCCGGATCTCACGCCGCTGGTTTCGGCAAGCCGCACGGTCGGCAAGGCCATCTCCCGTGGTGCGGTGGTGGTGTTCGAGTCGACCGTCTACCCCGGCGCGACCGAGGAAGTGTGCGTGCCGATCATCGAGCGTGAATCGGGCCTTCGCTGCAACGTCGACTTCTACGCCGGCTACAGCCCCGAGCGCATCAATCCCGGCGACAAGGAGCATCGCCTCGAAACCATTCTCAAGGTGACTTCGGGCTCGACCCCGGAGGCCGCCGACTTCGTCGACGCGCTGTACCGCCGCGTAGTCACCGCCGGCACCCACAAGGCTTCGAGCATCCGCGTCGCCGAGGCGGCCAAGGTGATCGAGAACACGCAGCGCGATCTCAACATCGCGCTGATCAACGAACTCGCGCTGATCTTCCACCGCCTCGGCATCGACACCGCCGAAGTGCTGGCTGCGGCGGGCACCAAGTGGAACTTCCTGCCATTCCGCCCCGGCCTGGTCGGTGGCCACTGCATCGGCGTCGATCCGTACTACCTCACCCACAAGGCCCAGCAGATCGGCTACCACCCGGAAGTGATCCTGTCCGGCCGCCGCATCAACGACGGCATGGGCCAGCACGTCGCGCAGCGCGTAATCAAGCTCATGACCCAGCGGCGCATCCACGCCGCCGGGGCGAACATCCTCGTGCTCGGCCTTGCCTTCAAGGAAAACTGTCCGGATCTGCGCAACACCCGCGTCACCGACGTGGTGGCCGAATTCGTCGACTATCACGCCCAGGTCGATGTCTACGATCCCTGGGTCAACGCCGCCGAGGCACGGCATGAGTACGGCCTGACGCTGGTGCCCGAACCGATCCCCGGCAAATACGACGCCATCATCCTCGCCGTCGCGCACCGCCAGTTCCTCGAAATGGGGGCCGAACGCCTGCGTGCGCTCGGCAAGCCCGGCTGCGTGCTGTTCGACGTCAAGCAGGCCCTGCCGCGCGCGGCGGTCGATGACCGATTGTGAGCGCACACCGGCATCCCTGACTGGCTGATCGAGTGGCGGCGCCCGTCCCTTCTTCCCGTTTTTCCATCGAGGCCTACCCATGCGCATCCTCATCACCGGCGCTGCCGGCTTCATCGGATCGACCCTCGCCCACCGCCTGCTCGCGCGCGGCGATGAAGTGCTCGGCTACGACAATCTCAACGACTACTACGACCCAACGCTGAAGGAGGCGCGCCTGGCGCGACTCACGCCGCATGCCCGGTTCGGCTTCGTGCGCGGCGCGCTCGAAGAACGCCCGGCGCTGCAGGCGGCATTCCGGGACTTCCGTCCGCAACGCGTGGTCAACCTGGCCGCCCAGGCCGGCGTGCGCTACTCGCTGACCAACCCCTACGCCTACATCGAGTCCAATCTGGTCGGTTTCATCAACGTGCTCGAAGCCTGCCGGCATGGCGGCGTCGAACACTTGGTATATGCCTCGTCGAGCTCGGTCTACGGCGCCAACCGCAAGCTGCCGTTCTCGGT
>WBZO01000441.1_pt1 | contig 89554 bp, 86 predicted proteins | sample 5204261 | NCBI WGS metagenome assembly WBZO01 (sample SAMN12412400, study PRJNA552823) | activated sludge metagenome | isolation source: activated sludge from anammox sidestream of wastewater treatment plant... | place: USA: North Carolina | collected 2017-09 | reverse complement strand
CGCCGATCGACGTCGAGATCAGCGTCTTGCCCTTCAGGTCGTCCAACTCGAACTGGGCGAGTTCCCTGAACGTGGCCACCACAACATCGCAGTCCTGCAACGCCTTTCGCACCCGGGACTCGATGAACGTCCGGCCCGGTCCGGTGGCCGCCGACACCACTGCGGAGGGGATTCTGTCCAGCAGCCACCCAGAGGCGGAGACCACACGCTCGAACACCTCGAACGGCGTGTGGATGTCGGAAAGGCCGTACTCCACCGCCGGGTCGGCGAAGCGCAGGTTCTGCGTGCTCTCCGAAAGCACCCGAGTCGTCCGGAAGTGGTTTCGTCCGCCGAGCACCACCACGCGCGCATTGGAGAAGTAGCCGGGCATCTCACCGGCCACGTGCCGGATGGTCCACTCCTGCAACACGTTACGCAAACGGTGGCCGTCGGTCACAATCGCCCCGGCACTTGCCGCCGCTGCTTTCCGAAGCTTGTCGGGATTTCCTTTCAGGGTTCCGGCCACCTGTGCGTCGTGGACTCCGCTGATCCCGATGGCCGCGGCCCGGCCGGACCAGTTGCGCAGCTCTTCTCTCGCCCGCTTGACGCTGCCGCCGGTACCCACCCGGACGATTCGGAAAGACTTCCCCAGGAACTCGACCGAATGGTCGTAGTCCCGCTCGGGTCCGCTCAGGCTGATATTGACGACCAGTGATTCCCGGTGCTTGGCCATGGGAGCTCTCTCTAAACCATTGCTTTGGAGTCGAACTCCGGGTGGGCCGCCATGAAATCGAGCAGTTTGTCGGCGTAGTCGCGGAAACGCGGGCAGGAGACCCCGGTGCCCTTCAGGTCGGCCACGGTTTGCGACGTGCCGTAGGTGGTGGGGAACGCGAAGTAGTCCAGGGTCTCCGCGGGCAGGCCGGTGAGCAGTTCCATCCCGGGGACCGTGTCGAGCAGGCTGCGCACGACCGAAACCGGGATGGGCAGCCAGACCAGCTTCTTGCCGAGGTGCTTGCCGAAAATCTCGGAGACCTCACGGGCCGACGGCGGATTGGGGTCGGTCAGCTGGTAGGTCTTTCCCTCGGAACGGTCCAGGACGCTCAGTGCGTCCATCGCGGCGATGACGTAGTCCCGCGGAACCAGCGATGCCATGACGGACTTGTCGACGTTCGGCAGGAACGTCACGCCGGGCAGCCGATTCATGTAGGCGGCGACGAAGTAGGGCCCGTCGTACTTCTGGGTCTCACCGGTGCGCGAGTCCCCCACCACGATGCCCGGGCGGTAGATGGTCGCCGGCAGCCCCTCGGCGATCGCCGCGCGCACCAGTCGCTCGGCCTCGTATTTGGTTGACTCGTAATGGTTTTGGAACTCCTGGCCCTCCTCAAGCATCTCCTCGGTGAACTCGCCCTCGTAGGCGCCGGAGACGTAGCAGGTGCTCACGTACTGCAGGCGGCGAAAGTTCGACCGTTCCCGGCAGAACTGCAGGACGTTAGCGGTGCCGGTGATGTTGACCAGCTTGGCGATGTCCTCGGGTACGGAGAGGTCGTACACGGCGGCCAGGTGCCAGACCTCGGTGACGTCGTCCACCGGGACCGAATCGGCCAGCCCGAGGCCGGGCTGGGTGATGTCACCCTCGACGAGTTGGACCCGGTCGGTGATGTGGGGGTGGGCTGCCTCGATCTCGGCCAGCTTGGCCTTCGCGGTGTCCATGTGCCGGGCCTGCACGACGCAGATGACTTCTGCTCCGTCGCGCTTGGCGAGGATCCCGGGGAGCAGGGCAGACCCGAGGAAGCCCGGAAACCCCGTCATCAACACTGCACTCATATTCGTCCTCCTCGAGTTCGGTTGGCCTCAGGGCGCAGTCTTCCAGAGCGCGCCCCGTCAAACATGGAGTTGAGCACTCCCCCGATCGGCCGACACGATCTTCATCCCGCCGATCCCCCTGCCGGTCGACGCCCGGGGCCCTCTTCACGACGGAAAGTGAAGCCATCACGGCCGACACCCCGGCCACCGGAGAAAGAAGAGCGACATGACCACCAGCACCGCCTCGGCCCGCTTCACCGCCACCATCGCCAGCGCCCTGATCGCCGCCGGCATCCTCGCCGGCGCCGCCGTCAGCCAGACCCACACCCAGAACCTGGCCGACTACGGCGCTGCGATCACCGCGGACAACTCCACCGGCACCGCCCGCTCCGAGGGCGTGCCGCACATGTCGGACCATCAGACAGGTTCCGGCAACTACTTCGAGCAGATGAACGGAGGCGCCAACTAGAACACTGAGACGATCCCCTCCCGCGAGCGCCCCGCCACTGCAACGGCGGGGCGCTCGCCCTCGTGGAACGATCAGACTCCATGCGCGCCTTCGCCTGCCCGGTCTGCCGCGGGTTCGTCCCGTTCGAGGCGCCGCGGTGCCCGTCCTGCGCGGTGACCGTCGGCCTGCATCTGCCGACCCGCGAGATGCTGGCCCTCACCGACGGCGCCGCCGAGGTCGCTGGACAACGCTGGGTGCGGTGCACCCAGCACGAGCCGCTGGGCTGCAACTGGCTGACGCCCGCGGAGGGCGACGCCACCGCCCGCGGGCGCTGCCTGGCCGACTCGCTGATCCGCCGCGAACCCGATCCCGACGACACCATCGCCCGGGAGAAGCTCGTCCCCACCGCGGTGGCCCTGCGCCGGCTGGTCTATCAGCTCGTCGACATCGGACTGCCCGTCGACCCGTACTGGCGCCGCGACGGCGGACTGGCGTTCGACCTGCTCTCCAGCTACAGCACCGGGGAGAAGATCCTGATCGGCCACGCGGGCGGCGTCATCACCATCGACCTCGTGGAATCCCTTGACGCATACCGTGAATCACTCCGGGTTCGGCTCGGTGAGCCCTACCGGACCATGCTCGGCCACTTCCGGCACGAGGCCGGCCACTACTACCAGAACGTCCTCGTCGAGACCGGCGCCGGCGCGCAACGCCACCTCGACCGGTGCCGTGCGCTCTTCGGCGATGAGCGCGCGAGTTATGCCGACGCGCTGCAGCGCCACTACACCTTCGGCGCGCCGCCGGACTGGCAGCAGACGTTCATCTCCGAATACGCGACCATGCATCCGTGGGAGGACTTCGCCGAGTGCTTCGCGCACTACCTGCACATCACCGACACCCTCGACACCACACGCGAGGCGGGCATGGTGCTGCACGCCGATCGGGTGCGATTCGCCGGCCCGCGTGACATCGCCCCGCTGGAGTCCTACTGCCGGGGGCCGATCGAGCAGCTGCTTTTCGACTGGCGCTGGATTTCGTTGTTCTTCAACCGGGTGAACACCGCGATGGGGAAGAACCCGCTGTACCCGTTCGACATCAGCCCGCCGGTCGCCAACAAGCTCGCGTTCGTGCATGCGGTGGTGCGGGAAAGCGCCACCACGCCTGTTTTGTGAATGACAAGATGCGACCATGTCGAGCGCCGAACACGTCATCGAGTCCGCCGGCCGCCGGGTCGGTGAACTGACCCCGGACGACCTTGAGCTTGAGCGGTACCTGCTGGACCTGTCGCTGCAGCCGATCGAGCAGTTCGAAGGGTTCTCCCACATCGAGCAGTACCTGCTCTCGGCGCTGCGCTACCAGCTCAACTACACCAACTACGCGCTGGCCATGGCGCAGTACAACCACACCCCCGCCTTCACCGGCTACCTCACCGAGGCCCAGGCCAACACCATCGAGAAGATGCGCGACAAGAAGGTGTGGGGCTACTGGGCGCACGAGATGCTGGTCGGCTACCAGCGCTGGGACCCGGACCCGATGAAGTTCGCCAATGTCATGTACACCGGGTTCTTCGGGGTGATGGTCGGCCTGTTCGAAACCCTCAACGACCACCGCTTCTCCAAGCCCGGCGCGCTGAGCCTGCGCTGGAACGACGACACCGAGTACCGCTACGAGTTCAACTCGCTGTGCGAGGCGATCGTGCACAACATGGACATCAGCAGCCAGGGCCCGCTGTACCCGTGCGAGCCGCGGCTGATCTACCCCATGTGCAACGCCTTCTCGCTGTCGACGCTGCTGATGCACGACCGGCTGCACGGCACCGACTACGGCGACGGCCGCGTCGAGCAGATGGCCCAGGCCTACCTCACCCACGGCTACCTTCGTCCGGACAACCGCTTCATGGCCTGCCGGGGTCCGCTGAAGTTCTCGATGAGCCCGTCGGTGGGCAATGACGGAGTGATGTCGTTCTGGCTGAACTACCCGATGCCCGAGCAGGCCACCAGGACGTGGGAGAACCTGCGCGCCAACTTGATTCGCATCGAGGGCGACGACGTCAAGATCGACGCGACCAGCTGGGAGGTCATCGACCCGGGCAACTACAGCCGCGGCACCGGCATGAGCCGGGTGTCGGTGATGGCCTCGGCCAAGGAACACGGCGACAACGAGATGGCCGACGCACTGGAGCGTTCCCTGGACCGCCGGTACAAGACCGTCCGCAAGAACGGCGCCCGTGCCTACACCGGCATCTCGAGCTGGGGCAACGCCGGGCACGTCCTGGCGCGGTTCACCACCGAGGGGTCCATGCGCGCGCTGCTGGCCGGTGAGGTGCCCACCGAGTGGAAGACCGGGCCCGTGCTCGCCCAGGCCGCCTACCCCGACGTGATGGTGACCCGCGCGGTCACCGACGGGCAGGCACTGGACCTCGTGCTGCGGCCCGGAAACGGTGGCGGGAGAACGACGCTCGGCATCGAGCGCCTGCAGCCGCAGCGCGACTACGAGGTGACCGGCGGCGTCGAGGACACCATCACCGCCGACGACGACGGCGGCGCGCTGGTGTCGGTCGACCTCGACGACCGGCGAGAGGTGTTTCTGCGCCCCGCCGCGTCGTAGAGCAGCACCAGCCCGCCGATCATGGCGATCGCCGGGCCGATGTTGTGGAACACCATGTCGCCGGCCAGGTTCTCCACCTCGACGACCCGGAAGACGTGCATGTCGAGCACCCCGGTTTCGAAGATGACCGCGCCGGCGACCACGAGCAGCCAGCCCGGCCCGCGTTTGGTACTCCAGAACGATCCGTGGCTCAGCATCACCGCCACCGCGATGAGCGACAGGTAGCAGAGGCCGCGCAGCACCCACACCGGTGCGGACCCCGTGTTCTCGATGACCCCGGTCCACGCCAGCACCGGCACCGCCGTCAGGCAGGCGGCGACGCCCAGCGCCGCGTACCGGAACACCGCCGCGCCGACCGGGAGCCGCGCGACAGCGGCGGGGCTGTGCGGCGTGAGCATCTGCCCCGGGGCGGGTCGCTGCGCGACGGGGGCGAAGATCGTCCGCTCCTCATCGGGGGCAAGGCCGAGCGCCCGGCGGATCCGCCCGACCACCATGAGAAGGAACAGACCGACAATGCAACAGGTCATCGGGTCACATCATGGTCGAGGCAAGGTCACGGTGCGCCCGATTCCGCATTGGCGGGGGCTTATTGGTGACAGGATGCCTCTGTTCAACCTGCGGAATGACGGAGGAATACGTGGCGGACAGCCCGCAGAGCCAGCCCCAGGCGGCGAAGAAGACCCCGGCCAAGAAGGCCGTCGCGAAAAAGGCCGTCGCGAAAAAGGCGCCGGCGAAAAAGGCGGCGGCCAAGAAGGCGCCGGCCAAGAAGGCGCCGGCGAAGAAGGCGGCGGCGAAGAAGGCCGCGCCCAAGAAGCTGCGCGGCGAGGAGACCATCACCGGTGCCCGTCGGCTCGGCGGCTGGGACTTCGCGACCTGGCGGATGGCGACCGACGACCCGGTGATGCGATCCACCATCCTGGGCGTGCTGGTGCTCGACAAGAGCCCGGATTGGGAGAAACTCGGCGACCGCTACGAGCGTGCGACGCGGCTTGCTCCCGTGCTGCGTTCCAAGATCGTGGAGGGCCCGACGGGCCTGGAGACCCCGCGCGTGGTGGTGGACCCCAACTTCGACCTGTCCTTCCATATGCGGCGCTTCCGCATGCCGGAGGGTTCGTCGTGGGAGGACGTCCTCGAGGAGGCCCGCCGGCAGTCCATGGCCGACTTCGACAAGGACCGGCCGCTGTGGCGGGCGACCCTGCTGGAGGGTCTGCCCGACGGCAAGGCAGTGCTGGTGCAGAAGCTGCACCACGCGATCGCCGACGGGCAGGGTGCGGTGCAGCTGGGGCTGGCGCTGCTGGACTTCACCGAGGAGGGCGCCGATCTGGGGCCCATGCCGCCGGCGCCCGAGCCGGTGTTGCTGGACACCAAGGGCTTCATGCAGGCGGTCATCCGCAACAACGTCGGCTGGGTGGCGCGCACCGCCGAGGACGCCATCCGCGGCTTCGGACCGCTGGCGATGACGGCGCTGATGCACCCGCGGACGCTGTTCGGCAAGATCCGCGACACAGCCGGGTCGGTGGTCCGGTTCACCAAGGTGTCGGTCGAGCCGCTGTCGCCGATCCTCAAGGGCCGCAGTATCAACTACCACTTCGACACCATCGATCTGGACTTCGACAAGTTCAAGGCCGCCGCCAAGAGGCGCGACCGGACTGTCAACGACCTGTTCCTGGCGGCCATCAGCGTCGGCATGAACGACTACCACGAGAAGATGGGCCATCCGGTCGACGAGTTGCGGATGAACATGCCGATCTCGCTGCGAACCTCCGCCGATGAGAGCAACGCGGTCACGATCGCGCGGTTCGAGATCCCGGTCAGCAACATGATCGACGACGTGCTGGAGACGGCGGCCAACACGGTGCGCAGCTGGCGCGCCGAGCCGGCCCTGAAGATGGCCGACTATCTCGCCGAGCTCAGCCGCTTCCTGCCGCCCGAACTGGTGTCGGCGGCCGCGCAGACCTCGGATCTGACGGCGTCCAACGTTCCGGGCGTCCCGGTACCGGTGTGGCTGGCCGGGGCCAGGGTGGAGCGGATGTACCCCTTGGTGGGCACCATCGGCGCGGCGATCAACGTGACGATGCTGACCTACACCAATGCCGCCAGCGTCGGCATCAGCTCCGACGACGCGGCGGTGGGCGATCGCGCCGAACTGCTGGAGAGCCTGCGTCTCGGGTTCGCCGAGGTGGTCGGCGAGGGCGCTCTTGTCGGGGATCCCATCAGCGGACAGTGACCGAAAGCCAACTCCAGCACTGGGAGAGCAGGGTCGAGTGGCCGCTGGCTGGGTGCGCCGTCGCGTTCCTCGTGCTGTATTCGGTGCAGGTACTCGGTGAGCCACAGGGGACTGCGGGCCAAACGGTCTCGGTAGCGTTGGATCTGCTGTACGTCCCGTTCGTCATCGACTACCTGGTCCGGTTGAAGCTGGCAGAGAACCGCTGGCAGTGGTTCATCCGTCATCCCCTCGATCTCGCGGTGGTAACGCTACCGTTCCTGCAGCCGCTGCGCTTCCTGCGACTGGTGGCCCTGGCCCGGATTCTGGAGCGGGCGCTGGGCGATGCGGTGCGCGGACGGCTCATCGCGTTCACCACGTTAGCGGCCATCCTGCTGGTGTACGCCTCCGCGCTGGCGGAGCTGCACCATGAGCGTTACGCGCCGGGCGGCCAGATCAACACCCTCTCCGACTCCCTGTGGTGGGCGGTGACGACGCTGTCCACCGTCGGCTACGGCGACCACGTCCCCATCACCAACACCGGGCGAATCATCGCGGTGCTGTTGATGATTGGCGGCATCTGCCTGATCGGTGTAGTCACGGCGACGGTCGCGCACTGGATCATCTCCGAGGTCGGCAAGCAGGACAGCGCCCAGCAGGCTGCGACCGTGGCCCACGTCGAGGAACTCCGGGAGGAGATCCGGACTTTGCAGAAGTTGGTGCATCAGCAAGAGTCGGTGCACCAGCAAGCGGGGAGCGAGTGGGATGCGAACCCCAGCCGGACCAGCCCAGCCCCCACCCGGACCAGCCCACCATCGGCAGCCTCGGTCACAACTGTCCCAGGAGTCCCCAGCGGAACGCGGTAAAGACTTTTGCCCGCCTTCGAGCGACAAGGCATCAGCGCGCCCGCCTCGGAGCGACAACGGCCGGAGCGGTGACGGCCTCAGTCCGCACAACTTTCGGCGGCAACAACGCACAACCGGTCGTCGCTCCACTGGCACCGCCGAACCCTTTTGGCTCCACCGCACCGCCGACCCCGTCGTTGCTCCACCGACCAAAGTCGCTCCGAGGCGGGCAAATGACCCCGTTGTCGCTCCGAGGAGGGCAACTCCCTTATGCCTTCCTGCGCGGTGACGGATGTGACTCGCTGTCGCACGGTCGCACGGTCGCACGGTCGCACGGTCGCGCAGTAGCGCAGTAGCGCGGCAGCGCGGTCGCCCCGGAGAAGACCGAATCACACCGGAACCGGCGCGGCCGGCCGTCGCCCCCGCGCAGCCAGCGTCCGCACCAAGCTCCAGCCCACCAGCGTCCCCAGCGCAATCGACACGATCGCCGCCCCGGCCACGCTGATCGTCGCGGTCCCGGCGAAGTCCCCGGACGCCGAGCGACTCAGCGACATGAACGTCAATTGCCCGGGCACCAGCGACCAGAACACCGCCAGCGCAAGCACACTGCCGGGTGGCGCCCCCCGCAGCCGCGACGCCAGCACCGCGAACGGAATGGCCACCATGGCACCGACGAAACCGGAGTGCGCGGAGTTCAACACCAGTCCCGCGGCCGTCTGCGCCAGCGTCGCCACCGCGATCACCACCAGCAGCCAGGGCAGCGAACCGCGGGGCGCCGACAGGTAGAAGTACAACCCGACGGCAATCAACGCGATCGACGCATACAGCGACCACGGCCCCATCTGCGTCGACGCCGCCTGCTGCGGCACCTGCCCGGCGATCCGGACCCCGACCACCACCCCGTAGACCATCAGCCCAAGCTGCGCCAGGGCATACACGGTACGGCTGGCACCGGAAACGATTCGGCCACCGGCCAATTCGATGGCCCCGATCACCAGCGCCATGCCGGGAAGCATCGCGATCAGCGCCGGACTGATGATCCGCAACAACCCGTCGTCGGCCACATCTGCGACGAACCAGGTGGCCAGCAGCGTCACCACCACCGCCGACAGCGTCGGCAGGATGGGCGTCAGACCGGGAAGCGGCCGACTCAACTGGACTATCAGGCCCACCACCAACCCGAGGAACAGATGGGCCAGCAGCGCCTTCCAGGTCGGCTCGACGACCATGCCGAACCCGACCGTCGTCAGGGCATACCCCAATGTCGTTGCCAGAGAACCGAACCGGGCCTTCTGCTGACGCGCAGCGTGCACGGCCTCGACCGCGTCGCCCGGGGTGATCGCGCCGGCGCGGGCCAGGCGGGCGATCTCCTCGACGCGGGCCGCCATGTCGAGCCGGCCGGATGGCTGCGCCGAGCCTTCCATCTCATGGGCCTCGCCGACCTGAATGAACAGCATCGTCGGAAGCACCGCGACCTGCACCCGGGCGGTGGTGTAGCGGGCCGCGATCTCCAGCAGACGATCCTCGACCAGCTGCACCGGGAAGGAAACCTCGACCATCGCGATGCCGATGTCGCGCAGCATCGCCGCGACGTCGGCCCGGCCGTAGTGGTCCGGGGGCGCCAGCGCCGGCGGTTCGGTGAAGCGGAAGGCGTCGGCGATCCGGCTGCGGAGTGTGGCCATGCAGCCATGATGGCCAACAGAGTCGTCCGCGCCGGGAAGGCGCGGTCAGCGACGGTCGGGCAATGCGGCGTCCCGCTCCAACTGAGCCGCGTCGCGCTCCATCTCGTCGCCATTCTCATGGGTCCGCTTCTCCATGAGTTCCATCGCCAGCCGGGCGTAGACCATCTGGCTGGTGGTGGTCAGCTGACCGCGGCTGTGCGAGGTAAAGGTGTTGATCCAGCTGAACAACGTCGCGATGCGGTTCTTGAAGCCCACGAGGTACAGCAGATGCAGGAAAAGCCAAGCGAGCCAAGCGAAGTACCCGCCAAACTCCAGCTTGCCGACCTTCGCCACGGCGTGGTGCCTCGAGATCGTCGCCATGGAGCCCTTGTCCCAGTACTTGAACGGCTCACGTAGCTCAGGGTTGTCGCGGCCATTCAGGTCGTTTTTGATGATCTTCGCCGCGTACTTCGCGCCCTGGATGGCGCCCTGGGCAACCCCCGGCACGCCGGGCACCGACATCATGTCGCCGACGACGAACACGTTCGGGTGGCCCTTGACCGTCAGGTCCGGCTCGACGACGACCCGCCCGGACCGGTCGACCTCGGTACCCTCGCACTGGTCGGCGACCATCTTGCCCAGCGGGCTGGCCGCCACCCCGGCCGACCACACCTTGCAGGCGCAGTCGACGCGGCGTTCCTCGCCGGTCTCCTTGTTCTTGACCACGATGCCCATGTAATCGACGTCGGTAACGACCGAGTTGGGGTAGACCTCCACGCCCATCTTCTGTAGCCGGCGCTGCGCCTTCATGCCGAGGTTCTCCCCCATCGGCGACAGCACGAACGGCGAGCCGTCGAACAGCATCACCCGGCACTCGGCCGGGTCGATGGTTCGGAACGCCCCGGGCAGGGTTCGCTGGGCCAGCTCGACGATCTGCCCGGCCAGCTCCACCCCGGTGGGGCCACCGCCGACCACGACGAACGTCAGCCGGCGGGTCCGCTCGGCCGGATCGGTGGTGACCTCGGCCGCCTCGAACGCGCCGAGGATACGACCGCGGACCTCGAGAGCGTCGTCGACGGTCTTCATGCCGGGGGCGAAGGTGGCGAACTGGTCATTGCCGAAGTAGTTCTGCTCGGCCCCGGCCGCGACGATCAGGTAGTCGAACGGCAGCACCGTCTCCATCGTCATCAGCCTGGACGTGACGGTCCTTTTCGTCAGGTCGATGTCCTCGACCTCACCGAGCAGCACCTGGCAGTTCTTGTTCCGCTTGAGGATCAACCGGGTGGTCGGGGCGATGTCGCCGGCCGACAGGATTCCGGTGGCCAGCTGGTACAGCAACGGCTGGAACAGGTGGCTGGTGGTCTTGGCCACCAGAGTCACGTCGCAATCGGCTCGCTTGAGGGCTTTGGCGGCGGTGAGCCCGCCGAACCCGGAGCCGATGATCACGACGCGTGGGCGTTGGGCGGCCGGACTGGCCATGGGCATTCCTTCTGGCGCGCTGCAGGACCGCTTCAGGTTATCGTCCCCTCTTCGGTAGCGTCCGGCTTATGGTTCAGCCCACAGTTGCCGCATACACCCTGTCGCGTCTGGCCGCGCTGGGCATCGACAAGGTCTTCGGGGTGCCCGGGGACTACGCCTTCTCGGTCGACGACGCCGTCGAGACCATCGACGGCCTGCAGTGGGTGGCCTGCGCCAACGAGCTCAACGCGGCCTACGCGGCCGACGGCTACGCTCGCATCCGCGGGGCGGCGATCCTGTCCACCACCTACGGCGTGGGCGAGCTCTCGGCGCTCAACGGCGTGATGGGCTCCCGGGCGCACCGGCTTCCGGTGTTCCACATCGTCGGCATGCCCAGTGAACGCATCCAGCAACTGGGCCTGATCACCCACCACAACCTCGGCGACACCAGATACGACCGCTTCCAGGAGATTTCGTCGGCGGCCTGCTGCGTGTCGGCGGTGCTGACCCCGGACAACTGCATCGACGAGGTCGAGCGGGTGATCCGCGAGGCCCTGCGGCAGTCGATGCCGGCCTACATCGTGATCTCCGAGGCCAACGGACTGATGCCGGTGATCGGCAGACCCGTCCGGGGTCAGCCACTGCCGAGGGTCAAGCGCCAGCGCAGCGACCCGACCGAACTCGCGGCGGCGGTCGGCGCCATCGCCGCGAGAATCGCTGCCGCACAACGCCCGGTGGCCACCATCACCAGCCTGGCCAAGCATTACGGGGTCACCGACAAGGCCGTCAAGCTCGTCGCCAAGGCCAACATCCCGGTCGCCCTCACCCCCAACGACAAGGGGGTGCTCGACGAGTCGATGGCGCAGTACATCGGGCTGTATGCCGGTGCCGCCTCGCATCCGCCGGCGGTACGCGACATCGTCGAGAATGCCGACCTGATCCTCGACATCGGCGGGGTGATGCTCTTCGAACTCAACACCGGCCTGTGGAGCAATGTCCTGGACACCAGCCTGGCGGTCTGCATCCACGAGAACCGGGTCAAGATCGGCACCGACGTCTACCTCAACGTCGCCATCGACGACGTCCTGGACGCCCTCGTCCGCAAGGTCCGCAAGCGCAGCATTCCCGAGGCGCCGGAGTACGGCGAGCTCGAGCTGACCGGTTCCGCCGACGACCCGACCTGCTCGGCCAACTTCTATCCCCGCCTGCAGCGGCGACTCAAGGCCGGCGACACCCTGGTGATCGAGACCGGCACCTGCATGACCCATCTCAACGGCATGCGTTTGCCGGCCGGGGTCAGCGCCGAGGGGCAGGGCATGTGGGGATCCATCGGCTGGGCCACCCCCGCCGCCATGGGCGTCGCGATGGCCAAGACGTCGGGCAACACCTGGCTCGTCACCGGTGACGGCTCACATCAGATGACGTTCAACGAGATCGCGGTGATGGGCCGCTACGGCATCAAGCCGCGGATCTTCGTGCTCAACAACGGCCTGTACGGCATCGAGGACGTCATCAGCGAACGCGGCCATGCCTACGACGACCTGGCCCCGGTCAACTATCACCTGGTGCCCGAGGCGTTCGGCTGCCGAAACTGGCTGTGCGCCAAGGTCTCCACGGTCGCCGAACTCGAGACGGTGCTCGTCGACATCGAGTCCCACGACGGTGCGGCCTACATCGAGGTGATGATTCCCGACGAGGAGAGCCAGCCGCTGCCCGACGACGTGATCGACCGGGGATACAAGCTGCGGACGCCGCGGTGAGAGCCAATCGCGTCGTCGCTCTCGCCACCGCGCTGATCGTCGCCGCGACCCCATTGCCGACCGCTTCGGCGGCCGGATTCGACTACGCCTTCACCTGCAACCAGGCCTCGCTCACCGCCGACTTCGCCCAGCGGGATGCCATGCCGCACACCGAGACTCCCCCGGCGGATTGGTACAAGCAGCGCGACGGGCGCTACATCAACGGCGGCTGGGGGCCGGCCGCGGCGGCGCTGCCGGCGGTCGCCGTCCCGCCGGACGCCGGCTGCGAGGCCACCACGTGGAAGCAGGAGCGGATCCTGTCCGCGGCGCTGCACTACGTCAACGACCCGGGCAATCCGCAGGGCCTGCAGTACCGCCACCACCACATCCCCGACTGGGATCCGCCGACGTCCACGGCGTCGGCCGCCGCGGAGAGGTCCGAGGAGCAGGACGGGCAGTCGCCGGAAACGTGGGGTCCCGGCCGCGGACTGGACTGCTCCAACTTCACCGCCTGGGTCTACAACTTCGGTCTGGGCATCAAGTTCGGCGGCTCGGTCACCAAGCAGTGGGCCGGCACCGCCGGGCCGATGGGACAACGCATTCCGGCCGAGGGACCGTTCCAACCCGGCGACCTGCTGTACCTGCATCCCGACGGCGACACCACCAAGGCGTCGCATGTCGTGATCTTCATCGACGACAACCACATCATCGACAGCCGGCTGAACACCCAGGGCGTGGCGGGAATCCAGGTGCGCCAGCGTGAGGGCTGGTACCGCACCGCCGTGCTGGGCGGGTGGCGCCCCATTGCGGGCTGACGCGGCTGTCGCCGTCGCGGCACTGCTGCTCGCGGCCGCCTCGACAGCTACCGCCCAGGCCGACTCCGACCCCGACACGTTATGGCGGATCGTCCACGAGCAGTGCGTGCCGGATCAGCGGACCAATCTCGACCCCGCACCGTGCGTGGCCGTCGACCTCAGCGCCGGCGAGGACCGCGGCTACACCGTGTTCAAGGACTACGCCGGCAACGAGCAGTACCTTCTGATCCCGACAGCCCGGGTCACCGGCATCGAGGATCCCGTCCTGCTGCGACCGGACGCACCCAACTACCTCGCCGACGCCTGGCGCGCAAGGTCTTTCACCGAAGCGAGCGCGGGCGGGACGTTACCGCGGGACTGGATCAGCCTGGCCGTCAACGCGGCGGTCGCCCGCACGCAGAACCAGTTGCACATCCATGTCGACTGCCTGGACGCCGATGTGCACCAGGCATTGTCCCGCTACGCGGGCATCATCGGCCCGGCGTGGGCTCCGCTGCCGGTGCCACTGGCCGGGTATCGGTACGACGCCCTGGCCGTCCGCGACCTCGATGCGGTGAATCCCTTCGCACTGGCCGCCGACGGAGCCGACCCGGGTTTGTCCACGCTGGCCGTGGTGGGTAGCGGCACAGTTGCCGATCCCGGCTTCATCCTCCTGCGAAGCCAGGCCGACCCGGCGGCCGGCGTACTGCCCGCCGCCGAGCTGCTGCAGGACCATACTGATTGCCCGGCGGTGCTCCCGCCGGGACCGTTCACCGCCAAGTAGCGAGCACCAAGGAGTCACGTGAACCGACGGATCGCTGCGGCCACCCGGCGTCTGCGCAACGCGCGCCACCCGAACGTCACCGTGCTGCCGGCGCCGACTGATGCCGTCGCCGAGTGGGATGTCGCCGTCCAGGTCCGCGACGGAACGATTCTGCGGGTCAACGTCTTCCGTCCGTCGGGGGCCGCGCCGGTTCCGGTGATCATGAGTGCGCATCCCTACGGCAAGGACGCGATACCGGCCCGCACACACAAGGTCAACGGGCAGTACCGGGCCTTCCCCCAGCCGCATCCGATCGGGTTCTCGGAGTGGACCGGTTGGGAAGCTCCCGACCCCGCGGTCTGGGTTGCCCGCGGCTACGCGGTGGTCAATGCGGACCTGCGGGGCGCCGGCACCTCCGACGGGGTCGGAACCCTGCTCTCGGCCCAGGAGAGTGACGACGTCCACGACCTCATCGAGTGGGCCGCCGCCCAGCCGTGGAGCACCGGCCGGGTCGGCCTGCTGGGCGTCTCCTATCTGGCCATCACCCAGTACGGCGCGGCCGCCACCCATCCGCCCCACCTGGCTGCGATCTGCCCATGGGAGGGATTCACCGACGTCTACCGCGATCTGGCCTACCCCGGCGGGGTCCGTGAGGACGGCTTCACCAGGATGTGGAGCGCATTGACCGACCGCAGCACCCGGATGACTGCGAAGGTGCGGCCGGAGTTCGTCGCCCGCCCCGAGCGCGACGAGTGGTATGAAGCCCTCACCCCCGCGCTTGACCGCATCGACGTGCCGATGCTGGTGTGCGGCAGCTTCTCCGACCCCAATCTGCACACCCGTGGATCGTTCGAGGCGTTCCGCCGGGTCGCCTCGCCGCAGCGCTGGCTCTACACCCACCGGGACGGCAAGTGGGCACATTTCTATTCCGCCGAAGCGATCGCCGCCCAGACCGCCTTCTTCGACCACTTCCTCAAGGGCGACGACAACGGCTGGGATCGGACCCCGCCGGTCCGGGTGGCCGTGCACGACGAGGGCCCCGATCCGGTGGCCGTGCTGGCCGAGCCGGACTGGCCGCCTCCCGATCTGACCTGGACCTCCCTGCGGCTGGACCTGCCCGTGCGCCGGCTGGTGGACGGTGAGCACGGAATCAACGCCAGCACAGCCGATTTCGACTTGCACGACGGAATGCTCTCGCTGATCTGGACGGCGACCGAGGACCTCGATGTCATCGGTCACGCCGCCCTGCGACTGTGGGTCGGCCTCGAAGAGACCACTGATGCGAACCTTTTCGTCGGGGTGCGGAAGTTCCGGGGTGGACACGAGTGCCTGTTCGAGGGCTCCTACGGGTTCGGGTTCGACATGGTCACCCGGGGCTGGCAGCGCGTCGCGCACCGCGAGTTGGACGACACGCTGAGCACGCCCTGGCAGCCGGTGCACACCCATCGGCGCGCCGAGCCGCTGCGGGCCGGGGAGGTCGTTCCGGTCGACATCGCCTTGCGGCCGCATGCCACCCGGCTGCGCGCGGGTGACGCTGTGCGACTGGACATCCGCGGAAGCTGGCACTTCCCGCGCAACCCCCTCACCGGCCAGTTCCCCGCGGCCTATCGGCGCAGCCCGGCCGGTCGCTGCGTCATCTACGCCGGCGGGCCGTACGACTCGCGGCTGCTGATGGGCACCCGCGCGCCCCGCAACGAACCGGCCTGGCGGGCGCCCTAGCCACGCAGGTGGTCGATCACCGCGTCGAAGGCGTTGATGACGAACTGGTCGATGCCGAGGTCCACCGATGTCGGCTGGGAGGACTGCTTGACGATCGCGACCCGGCGCGCGCGGTCGACGTAGATCCACTGGCCGTGCACGCCGATCGCCATGATCGCCTCCCGGCCGTAGGTGTGGCGGATCCACCACTGCGCGCGGTAACTCCAGTCGGTGGCCGACGGGCCGACGGCCTCGGGTCCCCGTGTGAAGGCCGCGCGGCTGCCACCGTGCTGCAGGGTGTCGATGATCTCCGGCGCAACGAGCTGCTCACCGCCCGCCCCGCCGTCATTGAGCAGCATCATGGCGAACCGAGCGAGGTCACGTGGTGCCGCGTTGAGCCCGCCCCCGGCCACCAGGGTGCCGCACCGGTCCAACAGGACGTAGGTTTCGGTCTCGGTTCCCAACGGACGCCACAGCACGTCAGACATCAAGTCCTGGAACGACTTTCCGGTCACGCGGTTGGTGATCCAGTTGACGACGTCGGTCTTGGGGGTCTGGTAGTGGAAGATGTCGCCGTGCTGGTGGGCGGGATCCTTCTTCAGGGTCACCAAGAAGTCGTAGAGGCTTTCAGTGCTCGGCGCGCCGGGGATCTCCAGCCAGCCCAGGGCCTGCCCGTAGCGCCAGATGCCCGACTCCGGGTCGGCGTAGTCCTCGCTGAAGTCCATGGAGTTCGTCATGTCCAGCACCTGGCCGATGGTCGCGCCGTCGAAGGCCGACGCGGCGGCCAGCTCCGGGACGACATCGGTGACCAACGCATTCTCGTCGAGCAGGCCGTCGGCGACCGCCATCAGTGCGAACAGGCCGGCGAACGACTTGGTGACCGACATCATCTGGTGCGGTTGGACCGGTGTCATGGCGTTGTCGTAGTGCTCGTACACCAGCGCCTCAGGGGTGACGACGACCAACGAGTCGGTGTAGGTCTCGCGCAGGAAATCCCCAAGGGATGCGACGGAGCCGTCCGGCCGCTGGACGGTGAGTTCTGCGATGCGCGAATCGATCTCGATGTTCACCGGTGACGGCCTGGTGCTGTTGTCCACGGCGGCCGACGGGTAAATGGTGCGCATGTGCAGGTAGGCCCACCGGTTGTACGGCGGCACCATCAGCGCGTTGGAGCGGTCGACGCGTTTGTCTGGCGGCGGCGGGAAGCCCTCCATCAGGCCGAGCTCGGGTGCCGTCGCGTACGGGTCGTTGCTCATCGCCGCATCGTAGGCCCCGCGCGGCGGTCAACCCGACCGGATCTGGGGCATCCCCTTAGCGCAGCGCCACCGCGACAGCCTTGATCAGCGGCTGGCCGAACTGGTCGGTCAGCGTCAGCTGGTCACCGGCGATGGCGAAGCCGCGGACGTTGCCCAGTGCGGCGACGATCGCCTGCTCCTGCTGCATCGCCTCGGGCGGGCCCGCCATCATCGTCGAGGCCACCTGCGAGAAGGTCAGCGAGCTGCCGGCCAGCGTGTAGCCACCCATCAGCCGGTTCACCCCACCGGATCCGGCGAATCGGCCGTCCTGGCCGTTGAGCACCAGCTGCGGCTCACGCATCTGTTCGGCCACCGCGACGGGCTGGCCGTCCACCTCGAGCAGCTTCCAGTAGGTGTCGGTCAGTGAGGCGTCCGGCGGGAGCGGCGGGCTGCTCGGCACCGGGTCCATCACCAGATGCAGCGGCACCGGGTTGAGCGCGTCGACCTGATAGCGCTCCGTCGTGGTGAACAGGAGTTGGTCGCGCAGGTTCAGCCGGGCGCGCGCGGCATAGACGGCTCCCGGCCGGACCGCGGCGCTGGGGTAGACGAGCGCGAACGGGATCGGGGCCTGCTGGTCCTTCACCTGGATCTGGGTCTGGGCGATGGTCTGCGCCGGGGCGTCGGCCAGCGAGACGTCCTCCAGCGTCACCGTCAGCAGCGAGCCCGGCGGCAAGAGGGCCGGCTGACGCAGAACCACCGTGCCGTTCAGCGTTTCCGAGTCAGCCACGGAACCTCCCGGGTCGGCGCCGGCGGCGGCGCAGCCGATCAGCGCGACGAACGCCGTGATCAGCAGAACAAGACTCGTCCGCATGCCGCCCCTCCCGATTGACGAACCCGAAGATTACCCCGGCCGCGGGTAGGTTCGAACGATGCTGAAAGGCCAGGAGGCATGGAAGGAGATCCTCACCGTCACCGATGAGGACGACCGGTCATTCGTCTTCTACTGCGGCTGGGGTGTCTCACCGCCGGTGGCCTACGTGCCGGCCGCGGCTGACTGGGTCCGCTGCATGCCGCCGTGGCTGCACTCCCGGCGCGACGAGGTGATCACCCTCATGGGGTCGATGGGCCACGTCGTGCATGAGGGTCGCTACCCCGACTGGCCCCGCTGACCGCCGGCGTCGCGCATCATCGCCCGCCCCATGGCGCTGCGCTCGAGGGAGAACGACTCCTCGGTCCAGTTCTGATCGAGTAGCCAGACCGATATCGCCAGCGCCCTTGCCGCACAGGCGAAGTAGACGTTGGGCAGTGCGGTCTGACGGTGCAGCGCGTTGGGGATGAACCCGGTGAAGCACAGGATGTCGTTGTCATGGACGTAGCTGCCGAAGCCGAACCCGGTGGCGTTGTTGGTGAGCTCGGCGCCGTTGAGCATCAGCGCGAGATCGATACCTTCGGCGGACGTGGCGGCCTGAAAGGGGAAGCGCTGCAGGATGAATAGGCCGTTGCCGTACAAGGGGTGGGGTTGGGTGCCCATCACCTGGCACAGCGACGAGCGCTCACCGAACGGGAATTCCACGACGAAGCCCTGGCCGCCGCCGGAGGCTCCGATCGACGGCGGCTGCGTCATGAACTGGTTCACCGCGTCGGTGAACTCCTGCTCGGGCCACTGGCACGGGGCCTTGCCCTGCTCGACGAAGACGTTGACGGCGTAGATCAGGTCGTCGGGCGTGGTCCGCCGGCCGTGCTGGGGATGGCCGCTGTGCGCCGGTTCGGCGTGGAGCGCCTCCACCAGCGCGGGGCCGAGCAGGCGTGCCTCGGCGATCTGCATGACCGCGGCCGAGCCCAGCACTGGGCCCATCCATTCGGCGTTGCCGTCGTACACGCGGGCCAGGGAACGCAGGCCCAGCGTGCGGCTGTCGCGGTCATACACCGGCCCGGCCATGGCGGCGAAGCGCATCGGCCCGTCGTTGAGTTCGGTCAGGGCGGCGTCGTCCAGGTCGAGGTCGCGCAACACGTCGGTCCGCACGCCGATCAGGTAGCCGGTTTCGCCCTCGGGGCCGGTCTCTTCGCCCAGGATCTCGATGGTCTGGGCGTGCTGATCAGCCCACCAGGTGAAACCCTCCGGCGTGCGGACGGACCATGCCTCGTCGACCTGCAGCTGCTCGCGGTAGAGCCAGTCGATGGTCTGCTCGCCGGCGTTCACGGGTGCCCCTTCCGCTCCACGGGAGTGGAGACGAGGCCACCGTATCGCCGAGGGCCGACGGGCCGGGGCGGGGCGGGGTGTAACGGCAGGCCCGGCTTCTGCGACAGTGCGGTTGTCAAGCCGTGAGCGTGAGGAGCTGCCTGTGTCGGTGAACGTTCGTTCCTCTCTGGCTGCGGGAGTCGCCGCCGCGGTGCTGGCCGCGGGTGCCGGTGTGGCGGTGGTGTCGCCGATCGCAGCCGCTCCCCTGCCGGTCACGGCATCACCGGCGGTGCAACTGAGCGCGCTCGCGGTCTCGCTGCCGAAGCCGACGAAACCGCTCACCAATCCCTTCGGGGGCGCGACGGGCTCGACGCCGGGAGAGCGGATCATCAACGGCTACAACGCCATCGAGCCGTGGGTGCAGTACAGCGTGGAGCTGGGCGCGTGGGGCGTCGGGTGGCTGCCCTGGCCGATCGGGCTCATCGCTCCCCAGATGAACATCGGATACAGCGCCGTGGAACCGCTCAGCCGGGCCGCGGTGTACAGCGTGGCGTACGCGATCGACGGCCAGCCGGAACTGATCGGGCCGACGATCAGGAACGGGATCCAAACCTCGGCCAACAACCTCGTTCAAGGCGAAGTTGCTTGGATCGCCAGCTATTTCCCGCCCCTGCCGCCGATCGGTGGCGCCGCGGCGGTGGTCGCGCCGAAGCCCGCCGCACGGGCTGCCGTGTCGGCGCCGAAGCCGGCGGCGGTGACGGCTATTGCCGACGTCCCGTTCGCGGCGCCCGCCAAGCGCGCACGGGTGAAGGCGGCGGCGGCAACGACGGTCAGCGCAGCGGCGACGGGGGAAGACATCTCACCCGCGGCGCCGGAGGCTGGCCCGCAGGCACCGGCTTCGCGGGGGCACAAGGGCACTCGTAGCGCATCGAAGGCGACGCCGGGCGCGGCGAGCAGCGTGAAGGCGGGACGAGCCGGACACTGAGCGGTGCCGGCCGCTCCGGGGACCGACGCGCAGGCGACCTCCGCTCAGCCGACCTGCGCTCCTCCGCTCAGCCGACCTCCGCGCAGGCGCGCCCAAAAGGCATAAGACTTTTGCCCGGCTCTGAGCGACAAGTACGAACATTGCCCGCCTAGGAGCGACAGAGCCGTCGCCTGGCGAGGACGATCAGCTGCGGCGCGGTGCCGCTCCGTCGTCCCTCCGAGCGCGATCAGCTGTCGCGCGGCGTCGGTCCGTCGTCCCTCCGAGCGCGATCAGCTGTCGCCCCCGGCGCCGGTCCGTAGTCGCTCCCCTGGCACTTCACTTCGTAGTCGCTCTGAGGCGGGCACTTCGGTCCGTTGTCGCTCCGAGGCGGGCGTACTTCTTTGTGCTTCGAAACTAACGCCCGTCAGTCAGCATGGACGCATGTTCGTAAGGCGCCTTCTTCTCATCGCATTGCTCCCCACGGCCGCGATCAACAGTCCCGCCACGCCCGCCGCGGCCGCTGAGCCGTGTCCCGACGTCGAGGTGATCTTCGCCAGGGGAACCGGTGGCGCCGGACTGGGCGACGTCGGCCAGGCCTTCGTCGATGCGTTGCGATCCAAGGCCGCCGGCCGTTCGGTTGACGTGTATTCGGTGAACTACCCGGCGAGCTTCGACTTCACCAGTTCGGTGCCGGCAGGCGCCGCCGATGCAGCCGCACGGGTGCAGTGGATGACCGACAGCTGCCCCGCCACCAAGCTCGTGCTCAGCGGCATCTCACAGGGTGCGGGCGTCATCGACCTCATCACGATGGACCAACGCCCACTCGGCGATTGGACTCCGACACCGATGGCCCCCCAATTGGCCAATCACGTTGCGGCGGTTGCCGTGTTCGGCAATCCGGCAGGCACATCCCGGGCGGTGGATCACTGACGGCGATGAGCAGTCTCTACGGCGGAAAAACGATCGACCTGTGCGCGCCCGACGACATGTACTGCGCACCAGGCGGAAACAGTTTCCTGGCGCATCTCTCCTACGTCCAGAACGGAATGGTGGAGCAGGCAGCGGATTTCGTCGCAGGCCGCCTAACGTGACAAATCCACGCCAGACACACCAACGCCTTTCGCAATACGGAGCCGCTGAAGACAGCGAAAACCCAAGTAACGCAGCAATGTGTCGGAGAACACGTTTCCAATGATGTTGGCACCGAGGCAAATCGACCACTCAACAGCCGGTTTACCCAACCGGCATCTACCTGCATAAACGGCATGTCAACACGCGATCTACCTGCGATTTAACGACTTTCAGGTAGAGGCGCGTGACCTGCACTTTTCGTCATATCACAGTGCAATATCGACCAGCGGAAACGCGCGCGTCGGCAAACGGTCCAACCACGGCTTTCCGACCGATTTCACGTGCGCGGATTTTCCACCTCCGCCATATCAACTTATCCTGAGAGGATGATGAAAAAGATTGCGCTAGCGACGATTACCGCCGGCTTGGTTGCAACCTCATCGGCAACGGCGTCGGCCTTTCCCCTCGTCGGAACCAATGGACTTTCTCCCAACGCCTGGAATCTCCTGCAGTACATCCAGGCCAATTACCCCGGCGTGCAGTCCATCGGCGGTGTTCGCGCGGACTCGCGTCCCGACCATCCGAGCGGCCACGCCCTGGACATCATGATCGGCTCGAACATGGGTCTGGGTGACACCATCAACGCCGACGTCCAGAGCCAGGCCTCGCGCTTCGGCGTGAAGTACACGATGTGGCGAGTGGCCGACCACTTCAACCACGTCCACGTCACGGTCAGCTAAAGACCCTGGGTGTTCCCCGCCGCGGAGTTCACCTCGAAGCTGTTGCCGTCGGTGCCCGTCCAGGTGATCACGTCACCGTTCTTGGTCACCGAGTAGCAGGTGGGTTCGGTGCTACCGCCGTCGGGATAGGTGAAGCAGAGCCGGTCGCCGACCACTGCCCACGTTCCCCGGTAGCGGTAGTCACCGTTCTTGCCGCGCAATGTGCCATTGCGGCCGTAGTACTCGAAGGCCTGCTGGCCGTCGACCTCGGTCGTAAAGGTCCGGTCCGCCACGATGACCGGCAGGTCAGCCGCAGCGACCGGTCCGTCGGGCAGGCTGGCCACTGGCGGCAGTGGCGGTGGCGGTGGCGGTGGCGCTGCCGCGGGGAACAGTGGGGTGAACTGCGTGGGGGACGCCGTTGTCGAAGCCGTGCCCGTCTTGGTGTCACCGGCCCCACACCCCGCCAGGCCGAGGACGACGGCAAGGACAACCGCTCCCATCGGGACGGCAGGACGCAGGTCTGTCACCCGCCCACCGTAGCGCCATCACCCATGCGCATCCGATCGAGGTCCGCTACAGCATCCGGCGGCGCGGCCAGAATTCCAGTCCCAGAAGGACAATCAGCGCCAGCGGGATGTTCCACAACGACACCAGCACGTAGCGCCGCGCCCCCAGGGCGTGGAACTTCTGCAGGTACCGGTAGAGCGATTCCAGCCGGATCAGCGGACCGCCCAGTGTGATGACGCGGTAGTAGAAGTTCTCGAGGCGGGAGCGGTTCGGGTTGTCGAAGATGTCGGGGAACGCCGCGAACGCCAACGAAAGCCGTTGCGTGCCCGACGCTTTGCACCACTCGATCATGTCGACCGCCAGCCGCTCGTCGAGACCGTTGGGCGCCCCCGGTCGGCGGAACGGCACGTCGAGGGTGACGTCGCTGCCGTCGCCGGCCACCAGGTAACGGTGAAAGCCCTGCACGGTGCCGTCGGCGCCGCGTCCGATCATCAGCATCACGCCCGGGTAGCGGCCTTCCAACGCGCCGTCGAGGATCATCGAGAATCCCCGCTCCAACCGCGCGCCGTGACCCGAGGAGTGCACCACCTCAGCCAGCTCGGCGGTCAGGGCATCGCCGAGTTCCTGCTCCTCGACCAACTGTGTGGTGATTCCGCGGTTGTGCGAGCGCGAAACCGCCTGTCGCAGATTGCGGAAGCGACGGCCCTCCATGGCGAAGTTCGGCACGTCGACCTCCACGTCGCAGCCGATGGGTATCGCGCGCAGGGCGGGAACCCGGTTGCGCCACAGCGCCATCCGTTCCTCGCTGCTGCCGAGCACGGCGATCCGCCAGCCGCGGCTGCGGCACATCGCCACGAAGCCGTCCGCGAGACCGTCGAAGGCCATCGGCCCGCCGACCGGGTCCCCGCTGACGACGGCCAGGCCCAACCGGGTCCGGTAGGCCACCGCTGCCGAGCCGTCGGGGCTGACGTAGTGGCTCTTGTAGGAGTGCATCGCGAAGGGCGCCAACGGATCCCCGTGGGTCTGGCGCACCAGCGGCCAGATCCGCGCGACGGACTCGCGATCGGGCCGGGATCCCGTCGGCGCCATCAGGACGACCGCGGCGGCGATCACCAACACGTCCCCGCCCCAGGTCCACCACAGCAGCCGCACGACCACGCCGAGGATGAGCAGCGCCGCTGCGGCGGTCGCGTGCGGGGAGGTGACCGGTCGCCCGAGGTGGATACCACGAGCCAGCGCCACGATCACCAGCGTCAGCGTGATGGACCATTCCGCGAGACCGTCGACGAGCCGCTCGGGAAGCCGGCCCTGCCCCTGCGACAGCAGTAGGACCACCCAGCACAAGCCGGCGAGAAAGGGCAGGGTCGCGAATCGCTGCACCCGTCGCGAGGCCGGATTGAGCACCACGTGCCTGCCGGTGACTTCGCCGGCGGGGTCGACCGCCGGGCCGGCCATCAGCGGCTCGGCGCCGGCTGTCGGCCTATCAGGGACGCCCCGCCCCCGAGCGCCAGCGCGCCGAGCACGCCACAGGCCGCCGGGGCGAGCAGCGAGACGGAGTTGTAGCCCACCACGAGGTAGCCGAACCCGGCGGCGCCGGCCAGCAGTGCCCACCGCGGTCCGGTCCACCGCTCGGGCCGCCCGAACCGGGTGCCCACCAGCATCCCGAGGACCAGCGCGATGCCGTGCCCGGCGTTGGTGAAGTAGCCCCCGCTCACGACGGCGGCGCCGGCCGCGACGGCCAGCCACCAGCCGATCCACGCCGTCCGCCAGCGACGCGGGATCGCGGCGGTGATGGTGCCCAGCACGCCCACCGCCCCGTAACTCATCCCGACGTCGGCGACGTCGACGATCGACCGTGAGAGCAGCCCGGCCGCCAGAGCGCCCGCCAGACCTGCCGCCACGATCAGCGTCGCGCCGACGTGCCCGACCGCGAACGCCATCGCCAGGCGTCCACTGCGCCACAGCAACTCGCCGAGTGCGAGCATCGCGACCAGTCCGGGCAGCCACACATAGATCGGCCCGTCGGCCGTGACGAACGCGCTGCCGATCAGGGTGCCGACGCGGCCTTCGCCCAAATTGTGGAGGTTGGTGCTGACCTGGCGAATGACCTCGGAGTTGGCGCGGGGGCCGAGGATGTAGAGCGCCAGGGCAACCGCGGCGAGCGTAGCGGCGTAGAACAGGGTCACCCTGACCCGGCCCGCACGCGTCCACATCGCCATCAGCATGACCTCCACTATGCAGGCTCGACGTGGGTGAATGCCAATGGCGGCTCACCGATTAGCCCGGCGTCGGGCCGGATTCTGTGGTCGACTTCGGCCATGATCGGTCGCCTTGTCATGGCCGCGCTGGCCTTCGCGGCGTTCAGCGCCGCGGGACCTGCCTACGCCGACCCGCCGCCGGAGCCGACGCCGCCCGCCCAACCCGACGCCCCGCCGCCACTGCCGCAGTGGCCACCGTGCGGGCTGGGCGGCGCGTGTTCGCCGCCGTGCTACCCGCCGTGGGTGCCGCCACCTGCCGCAGGAGAGGAGCCGCCATCGTTCCCCAACCCGTGGCCGCCGTTCGGGCTGGGCGGCACCCGGTTCGCGCCCTGCCCTGCGCCGGACCCGTTGCCGCCGGGACCGCCCTACCCGACTCCACCACCGCCGCCGCAGCCGTGGCCACCGTGCGGAGTGGGCGGGGAATGCTGGCCCGGCGGACAACTGCCCCCAGGCTGGTACTGAACACTCGACGCCGCCCCACCGCCGCACCGGCGAGCAGTCCGCAGACGACGCCCACGAGGAACGGACCGCGACGTTTCTTCTGCCGGGCGCCCGCCGCCAGGAAGCCACCGGCCGCCGACGCGACCGCGACGGCAAGCAACACCGGCACCGCTTCCCAGCCCATGACGATCGATCCAAACAGCGTTGTCCCCGCTCCGACACACTCAGGAGGCGTTCGTGACCAAAGCGAGCGTCAGGCGTTAACCGACCGGAATGACTCGGGCATGCTGTGCCCATGACTCTTCCGTGGCGCGGCTCGTCGAACCCCCCGATCGACCCTGACCGCCTCCCGCTGTTCCGGGGTATGCGGCCGCGCAAGAAGTGGCGCTATCTGGGCGTCTACGGGCCGGATGTGCAGATGTGCGTGGGCGTCGCCCACATCGGCCCCGGCTATCAGGCGTTCTGGGCCGTGCACAACCGTCGCACCGACGCGTTCCGGGACCGGGCGGCGCTGTGGCCGATCGTGCACTTCGACGAGACCTCGGCCCGGTTCGACGGCGTCGACGTCACCTACCGGCCGGCCGGCGAGCCGGTCGAGGTGGTCACCATGCACGGCAGCTACCCGATCTGGACCCGTAAGACCCCGGTGCGGGTCACCGGCACAATCGACGGCATCGCCATCGACTCCGCCGGTCTGGTCGACGAGACCGCCGGACATCATGCGCGGGTCACCCGCTGGCTGTGGAGTGCCGGCTGCGGCACGTCCGACGCCGGCACGGCGATCACCTGGAATCTCGTTGAGGGAGTGCATGATTCGCCGACGAACTCCGAGCGAACCGTCTGGGTGGATGGCGCCCCCCGGGAGGTCGGACCGCAGCGGTTCGCCCCGGACCTGTCCCGCGTCGGCGATCTGGAGTTCCACGCCGAGTCCGAACGCTCCCGGCACGACCGGTTGATCCTCGTCGACAGCAAGTACAGCCAGCCGTTCGGGACGTTCACCGGGTCGATCGCGGGCATCGGGCTGCGCGAGGGATACGGGGTGATGGAGCGCCACGACGTCCGGTGGTGAGGTGCGCGGCCCCTCGCAGGACAGCGCCGGCGTCCCAGCACCTAAGCCGCGGCAGCGGCCTCGGCGGCCAGCACCTCGGCCGCGGCGCGCTCCCCGGAGCGCACCGCACCGTCGATCCAGCCGCACATGACGGCCGAACTCTCGGTGCCCGCCCAGTGCACACGCCCGCAGGGCTCCCGCAGGGCGTGGCCGAACTCGGTCAGCACCCCGGGCGGTGCGTGGCTGATCATCCCGCCACCCGAATAGCGTTCGAGGGTCCAGTTCTGTTCGTGGTAGCCGGCCGGCGCTGCGGCCTTGGGGCCGAACCGGTCCACGAGTTCGCCGATCACGACGGATCTCCGTTCGGCGGCGTCGAGCTTCCCCAGCTCGCGGGCGGCACGCCCCTCGGTGATCACGCACAGGACGCCGGGCACGCCCGTGTCGGTGCACGCGTCGATCGTCAGGGTGGCCGGGGATCCGGGCGCCGCCGACTGACCGCACAACCCGTCGGCGCGCCAGAACGGACTGTCGTAAAGGACCGAGGTCTTCATCACCGCACCGCCGGGCATCCGCTGGTGAAGGAACATCCGGTCCGCCGGCAGCATCGGCTCGTACGCGATGGTCCCGGCGATGGCCAGCGGCACCGCGACGATCACCCGCGCCGCCCGCACGGTCATCCCCCCGGAATGCACCGTGACGCCGTCTCCATCCCGGTCGATCTGGTGGACAGGTTGCGAAAGGTGCAGTGCATCAGCGAGTTCCGCGGCCATCGGGCCCGAGATCGCTCCCATCCCGCCGTGCACGCGGGCGTCCTGCGACCCGCCCTTGCTGGAGATGACGAAGTTCGGTCCGCCGCCTGATCCCATCTGGTGCAGCGCCCACAGCAACGACACCTCCGAGGCGGCCGAGGTGTAGATCCCGGCGAGGGCCATGTCGAGCATCTCGCGGGCCTCAGTGGACAGCACGTGGCGATGTAGCCAGTCCCCCAACGTGATTCGGTCCCATTCGGCGGCCTTCTTCGCCGTCCAGGGCGCTTCGCCGGGCACCGCGTTGCACATGTGCCCGACTTCCAACAGTCCGGCGCCGAGGTTGGCGACCGCCCACGGACTCATCGACCAGGGAACCGAACCGGAGTACCGGTGCTTCCGGCCGTCGACGATCATCAGGGCATCGCCGTCGACGTACTGCTTGTATTCCGCGACCCCGAATTCGGCCATCAGCGCTTTGATGCGGTCCTGTCCGGGACCGATCCACGCGCCGCCCCGGTCGATCCAGGTTCCGTCCGGCAACACCTCGGTGAAGGTGCGGCCGCCCACCCGGTCCCGGGCCTCCAGCAAGGCCACCGAACGGCCCGCCTGTTTGAGTCTCAATGCGGCCGTCAACCCGGCGAAACCGGCACCCACTACACAACAATCGACGTCTGCCATGACCTACCCCTTGCCGTCCAGCAGCGCTTTCAACACTACGCCGCGTCCGTCGAATCGACCCGCCCCCGGTAGGGTCATGCCCATGTCGGAACTGCCCCTGATGTCCGGTTTCCCGTCGGAGCCGGGCTCCCGCGTGACTCTGCTGAACTGGCAGGACCCGCCGTTCAACCGCTGGTCGTTCCAGCATCTTCGCGAGCTGATCCCGACTCAGCGCATCTCACGCGGCACCCGGCCGGCCCGCGCGCTGCCATGGCACTCGATCGCCCTGGACACCGCTGCGGTGCCGGTGGACCGGATGGACGGCCGGACCAGCACGCTCGCCGAGGTGCTGGCCGAGACCTGGACCGACGGGGTGGTCGTCGTGCATGACGGCCAGGTGGTGCTCGAGAGCTACGACAACGGGATGGCCGCCGACACCCCGCATCTGCTGATGTCGGTGACCAAGTCGGTGGTCGGCTGCATCGCCGGCATCCTCGCCGAGCACGGCCAACTCGACCCGGAGGCGCCGGTCGAGGTCTACGTGCCCGAGGTCGCCGGCTCCGGCTACGGCGGGGCCCGGGTCCGCGATGTGCTCGACATGCGGACCGGGGTGGCCTTCAGTGAGGAGTACACCGACCCGGACGCCGAGGTCCGGGTGATGGAGCGCTACATGGGGTGGCGTCCCGGGCTGAGCCCCGGCGACAACGGCGGCATGTACGCCTACCTGTGCACGCTGGGCACCGCCTCTGCGCACGGCGGCGGCTTCGTCTACCGCTCCGCCGACACCGATATGCTCGGCTGGATCTGTGAGCGCGCCGCGGGCGTGCGGATGGCTGATCTGATCTCGGAGTTGCTGTGGCAGCCGATGGGCGCGGAGTTCGACGCCGAAATCACCTGTGACGGTGTGGGTTCGGCCATTTCGGACGGCGGCATGTCGGTTCGGGCGCGCGACATCGCCCGCTTCGGCCAGTTGCTGCTCGACGACGGCTACGCCGGCACCGTGCCGGTGATACCGAGTCGCTGGCTACGCGACTCGCGCACCCTTGATCCCGACATCCGCGGCGCCTTCGCGTCCTCGAACTCCGAATCCGTGTTGACCGGCGGGTGGTACCGCAACCAGTTCTGGTTCGTGCCGGGTGTGGTCGGCGACCTGCAGGTCTGCCTCGGGATCCACGGCCAGATGGTGGTGGTCGACCGCGCGACCCGCACGGTGTCGGTGAAGATGTCGTCGTGGCCGACGGCTCAGTCGACCCATCACCTCGTGGACACCCTCCGGGCGTTCGCAGCGACCGGCCGCCACCTGGCCGGACTGAACAGCCGCACCGTCGGCCGGCCTTCGGTGACCGGACCGATCGGCGTGGTGGAGGGACGCGAGCGGGGGCACAGCGTCTGACCCCCGTGCCTACTTCACGTAGCTGATCGGGATCATTGTCGGGGCCTCCGGCAGGGGCTCGCTGACGTACATCGAGCGGACGCCGTCGATGTAGCTGCGGCAACGCTGCGTGAGTCCGTCGTCGGTCTGCATGCGGCCCTTGGTCACCAGGACGCCCAGGTCGGCGCCTTTGAACCGGTAGTCACCCGGGCCGTAGACCCGCATGAAGAAGCACTCGTCCTCATGGGTGACGTCGTGCCAGTCGTTGGTGACACCGACGAAATTCAGCGTGCCGTCCTCGCCGAGCCGGTAGCGACCGGTCTGCGGGGCGGCCAGAATCCGTTCGACGGCCTCGCCGGGCTCCTTCATGATCAGCTGCGCCCACACGTCCACGGCGGCCAGTTCCCGCCAGCGGTCGTTGATCTCGTCGACGTCGAGGCTGTAGTCGACTCCCATGAACTCCAGCAGGTGGAACAGGAACAGCGGGACGTCGGAGTAGGCCCCCGCGGTGACGTTGGTCATCGACGAGGCTCCGGAGATACGCGGGTTGAGCTCGCCGAGGTACACCTCGTCGGAGTCCAGGTCGACCAGGACGTCGAGTTCGAAGAACCCGCGGTAGCCCTCGTCTCGCAGCCGGTCACCGAGCCGGCGTACGTGGCCGATCGCGATGGTGCGGTGCTCCTCCGAAAGCGCTTCGGGGAAAAGGTCATTGCCGCACCAGCCGCCGCGGTAGGGCGTCAGTTCGGGGTAGCCGGTCAGATCGGTCATGAAGGGACCCACCACGGTGCCGTGGCGGGTGTTGACCGCCTCGACCGCCAGTGCGCGGTTGTTGATCCGCTTCATGATCTTGAGTTCTTCGCCGATGATGTCTTCGCAGTCGCGGTCCCAGTCGGCCTCGGAGGCGATGAAGAAGGTGGTCTTGCCGGAGTCGCCGTAGGGCGTCTGGACCACCAGATCGGTCCCGAGCTTGTGCCGCCGCGCCAAATTGATCAGCCTTCGATAGCTGTCCGCGCGTCCCAGGACATTGGGCACGGAGGGGGCGCCGGCCTCCTCCCCGAGGCGGGTGGTGACGATCTTGGAATCGAGGTGGTTGCGCAGTTCGTGCTTGGGGAGGATGAGCTTGTAGTCCAGTTCCTCGCAGATCTGCTCGGTTTCGGCGTCGAAGAAGACCATCGCCACCATCGGCCGCAGACCCGTCGCGCTGCAGCGTGATTCGATGTGCCGCTGCACCTCCGGATCGCGCAGCAGGTAGTTGACGATCTCCTCGCTGCTCTGGAACTCGACGTAGGGGCGGTTACTCGGCGCGAAGATCCGCGGATGCGCGCCGTCCCAGGAGTCGTAATAGACGATGTACTCGAAACCGCGCACCCAGCGGTCGATGCCCAGCAGGTTGAACGCGGTGGGCCCGATGAAGAAGATGGGCTGCTCGTTGGTCCGGAAAAAGGTACGGATCTCGGAGATGCCCTTCAGTCCCCTGGACCCGAACACCTTGGAAAGCAATCCCTGCCGCTCGCTCACATCGACCTCCGCCGCGGATTGTTGCACGGCGTGGACGGGACGCGACGGAAAACGGGAGAGGGTTAGTGGCTGTCTAGGGCCTTCCGCTCCACCGCTCGATGATCGCCGTCACCTCGGGCGAGACATCCCGGTGGCCGACGATCCGGACGTCCAGGCCGGCGTGCTCGACGATTCCCAGGGCCCGCTCGATGGCGTGGTCGATCCAGGCCGGGTCGTTCCCGAACACTCCCCCGCCGACGCGGGTCAGCAGCACGGTGTTCGACCTGCCCTGCGCCGCCTGCTCGGCGGCGGCCAGCAGCGTCGCCTCGTAGGTCGCCTCCAGGACCAAGCGCGCCAACGGCTCCCAGGTTCGCCGGGTCACCCGCGAGTAGCCGAGGGGCAGTGCCGAGCAGAAGGCCTGCGACACCAGTCGTCGTTCGCCGCCGTCGACATCGGTCACCTCGACGTCGCGGTGCAGCCCGATGGCCAGCCGGCCCCGCAAGCCGTCGCGGACGTCGTCGCTCGCCTGGTCGAGCACCCGGCCGATCGCCGAGAGGCCGTCGTCGGTCCCGAGCGCGTAGCCGTTCTGCATGGTCCACAAGGCATCGACCGGCAGACCGGTAAGTTCCGACAGCGCCGCACCGAGCCCGGCCAGGGCGTCGACCTGACGCTGCGCCGTCTGGCCGATCTGGTCGCCGACGGGAACGAAGTAGTTGCGGTAGATCGTCGCCGCGCCGGCCGCCATCGCGCATGCCGGACCCTGGGTGGGGTCGGCGGCGTAGCGGGTGACGCCTTGCTCTGGGGTGATGTGCTGCGACGTCATCTCCAGCAGGTTGAATTGCGAGGCCACCTGGAAGAGCGCGCCGGCGAACCGCGGATCCGAATGCAGTCCACGGGCGTCGCCGACCAGCGCACCGATGGAGGTGCGCTGTCCCCCAGCGGTATTCACCCGCGACCGCAGCTCGGCCAGGGTGGGCACGGTCAGCTGCCCGATGCCGTAGCGGCGGCCGTTGACGGTGGACACCAGCTCGTCGCGGTCGACGGCCAGCCGCTGCTGGGTGGCGGCGTAGCCGTCCTCCCGGAATCCGGTGAGCCGTTCGAACCAGTCCGTCATCAGGCCCCCTTCGCCCGGGCCCGACGCTTGAGCACCTGCGCCTGCTCGCGGGTGTCCGGCACGGGGTGGTGCGCCTTGCGGGTTCCGGCGCGCAACTGTTGCATGCGTTCGAGCACCTCCGGATAGCCCAGCCCGTCCTGGTCGATGAGCCACGCGCCCACGACCGTGCCGGTGCGGCCCTTGCCGCCCCAGCAGTGGACGTAGACGACGTGCCCGGCGGCGATCTCGTCGCGGATGTGCTCGAGGATCTCGTCGTAGCCGGCATCGCTGATCACGCCGGTGTCCGGGATCGGGAAGCGGACGTGACGGGCGGGCAGACCGCGGTGGTAGGGCACCATCGGCGTTCCTCCCCAGCTTTTTTCGCCCGCCTCGGTCAGGTTGACGAACGAGTCGACGCCGGCGGCCAGCAGGGCCTTGAGCTTGCGGGCCGCCTTACTCGCCCTCGTGGCGCCCGGGTACTCACCGGCCAGGAGCTTGCCGGGGATGACCCACCAGGCGTGGATGAGGTCGTCGTGTTCCCAGGCGGTGGCCGGCAGCGCGGGGGCATCTGCCAGGGCTGCCTCGATTTCGGCCTCCAGCGTCCGCATGCCCGCAGCCGCCAGCGCCGCGTTGTCCAGGGCGTCGACCGCCTGGACCTCCTTGCGCAACGCGGCATCCACCTCGTGGAAGCCGCCCTCGGTGGGGGACGGATCGAGGTCGGGGCCCATCAGCAGGTTGAGACCGTGGCGCTGCAGGGCCAGGCTCAGCCGGCGGAAGTGGCCCTCGCGGCAGAGGTCCTGCAGCGGAAATGGGCACCACAGGTCGGTGCGGGTGGCGATCGCCCTACTCAGCGCCGCCACCACCTCGTCGACCTCGGTGAGGTCGTCGTGGGACGCCGCCTCGCCGGGGTGAAAGGCGAACGTCTGCGCGATCCGCAGACCCTTCTCCGCGGCCTTCTCGGCCAGCAGCTCGGCACGGTCGGCGGTGTCGGTGTCCCCGATCACCAGAACAGCGTCGCCGACGTTGATATCCGTCATGTGATCCCCCCGTCCTTATTTAACTCAATTATGCCATAAATGTGATGCCCCAAGGTTACCAAGGGGTACCGACACGTCTTGGTGGGAGCGGGACGGCGGCAGCCGCCGAACCCTCATGTCACATCCGCCCCACCGTTACTAGCGGAAGAGTGTGTAGGTGAGTGCCCGCCTCGGAGCGACAACCAGCCCCCGTGCCCGCCTCAGAGCGACAAGCAGCCTCGAGACAGCACCCCAGCCGGCGTCGAGGCGGCGGCCCAAACCCCCTGTGCCGCAACAGCTATTTGTCGCTCCGAGGCGGGCGCGACGACCCCTTGTCGCTCCGAGGCGGGCAACCATCTAATGGCTTCCCGGCAGTGACGGATGTGACTCGACCGCTCATCGGATGCAAGGCGCGGCGGCGACGCAACCATCGCACACGATGTCGGCGCGACCGCCGCGGTTCATGCGCCCCGGCGACGCGTAGCCCGCACCAACACCAGCCCGTAGACAATGACGTTCACCAGAACGAGCAGCCCCGCCCCCGCCCACTGCGCCTCGCGGGTCAGCCCGTCGGGATAGAGGACTCCGCCCACATAGTGGTCGATGAAGCCGCCGGTATATCCGCTCTCCCCTGCCCGGCGGCGCAAGGACACCTCCAGTGGCGTGAGCGGGCAGACCCGGCCGGAGGCCTCGATCCAGATGCCCCATGCGAGCGCGGGCAGATGCACCGCCGCCAGTCGGGGCCGGCGCCACACCGCGAACACCCCGAACACCACCCACGCGACGAACACCGCGTGGGTGACGAGTACCACGTCGGCGAGAAATCCCGCGCTCATACCTGCATCGTCGCACCCCGCACGTCCCCATAGGCACCGTCTGTAACACCAGTCCCACCCCCGCCGACATCACGGACACATAACGAACGCGCATACCTGGGTAACGATGGGAGGCCGCATGGCACGTCGCAGCACGTGGATCGCCATGGCCATGGCCATCCCCACGACCGTTGCCTTCACCCCCGGACCCGCGCCCGGACCGCCGCCCGGACCTCTGCCCGCCCAGCCGCAGGTCGTGACCCCGGCCCAGCCCGTCGTAGCCGTGACTCCGCAGCCCGCGGCCCCCGCCACCCCACAGGGCCTTCCCCCGGCCCCGGACAGCATGCCCGCGCCGGACCGGGACGTGCGGGCGATCGTCGTGAACGCCGCGCTGACCCGACAGGGTGCCCCCTACGCGTGGGGCGCTGAGGGCCCGGATGCCTTCGACTGCTCAGGCCTGGTCGTGTGGGCGTTCCGCCAGGCCGGCATCACCCTGCCCCGCTCCAGCCAGGCACTGGCAGCCGGCGGTCAACCGGTGGCACTGGACCAGATGCAACCCGGCGACGTGATCGCGCTCTTCCCCGACGCCTCGCATGTGGGCATTTATGTGGGCGACGGCAGGATGATTCACGCCCAGTTCGAAGGACTGCCGGTCATCGTCGAGTCGTTGTACGGCGCCCCGATCAACACCGTTCGCCGCTATCTGCCTTAGTTGCGCCGCAACAATCTGACTTAGTTGCGCCGCAACAATCTGACTTAGTTGCGCCGCAACGCACTCCACGCCGACCACACGGTCGCTTGCTCGGAGTCCCGGCGGTCGACCGGGTCGAGGGCGAACTTCGACGTGATCGTCCCGATCACCGAGGAGAGGTCGTAGGTCGTCGAGTCCACCCCGCTGCGCGGCAGGGTGTTGGAGATGAACAGCGTCGGCAGCCGGGTGCCGGGGCCGAACTCGTCGTGGGCGCCCTTGGTCGCCGATCCCTGGCCGGGTGGGGGAACGTGGTCCCACGCGCCGCCGAACTCGTCATAGGTCACGATGGTGAGAGTGTCACTGGCACAGGGACCTTGGTAGATCGACGTGAGCATGTCGGCGATCGCCTCGTCGCCGACGTAGGTGCTGCCGTAGCCGGGATGCTGGTTGCGCGGCCCGATCTCCTGGACGAACGACACCGGCTTGAGGCCGCAACTGTCGCCCTTGAGCAGCGGGTACCACGCGGCGAGGTCCTGCAGGTTGCGTTCCCGGTTCGCCCGGGTCTGCTCGGTCTCTGCAGACCAGTTGTAGAAGTAGTTGAACGACTGGTGGTGGTACTGGAAGTCCATGTCCGGGCACAGCGGCCACGTCGTGGTCGGGTCGGCGGTCGCCTCCGGGCAGCCCTGCGGGTTGTGCGCCGGCTTGCCGTCGCTGCCGGTGTAGTCGCGCGGCACGGCGGCGGTGCCATTGGTCCAGCCCGGCTGTTCGCGCAGGCCGTTGGCGTTGGCCCAGCCGCCGGAGTACCACGCCCAGTCGACGCCCGCGTCGTTGAGGCGGTCGCCGATGGTGGCGTACTTCAGCAGCGGCACCAGCCGGTCCTTCACCGCGCCGGGCGGATACGGCCACTGCACCGAGAAGCTGGTGTTGACCAACCAGTCACCGCAGAGGGCCTTCGGGTTGGTGCGCGGCGTGCCGCAGGCCTGGGTCATCTGGCCGTCTTTGAGCCCGTCGGGCGTCGGCGACAGGTAGTAGTTGTACTGACCGAAGGGCCGTTTGGCGCTGGCCTTCTCAGCGCTCTTGGGCATCCCGTTCTCGTCGAGCACCGAGCGCACCGAGTCGGGAGCGCCCGGCCATTGCGGCAGCGTGGAGCCGATCAGCCACAGGCCGTTGGCGAACGACCCGCCGAACGCGCCGGCGAAGAACTTGTCGGCGACGGCGAACTTCGGCGCACCCGGACCGGTCAGGTACCGGTAGGTCTTGAGATTTTTGGTGTCGTAGTGGCCCATCACCAGACCGGCCGCATCGCTGCCGGCGGCGTAGCGGTTCATCGCACCGCCGTTGAGCTGGTACTGCTCCTGGTAGAACCGGTGCACCAGATCGCGGGTGCAGCCGCCGGGCTGCGCGCCGGGGGATCCGATCTCCACACCGTTGTCGGCGGGCACCTGCGCGAAGCGGGCCAGCGAGGCGTCGGTGCCCGGCGGCGGGCAGCTGACCGCGTCCGGGGGCAGGATGCCGTCGAGCGCGAACGGCGCGTCGGGGAAGGCGGATTTGAACGACGTGTCGCCGACGGTGCCGCTGCACTCCGGCGGTCCCGCCGGGCCGTTCGGCTGAAGGTTCACATCGTTGATCAGCAAGCAGCCCAATGGTTTTCCGTCTTGGCCGACCTGGAGGGTGTTCTGCGGGGCGGCCTTGGCGATGTTGTCTATCGGATCGCCTTTGACCTGATCCCAGGTGCCGAAGAGTTTGTCGAAACTGTTGTTCTGCATGAAGACGACGACGATGTGCTTGGTGGCGTCGGCACCGGCGCGTTCAGCCGGGCCCAGGGTGATCCGCGGTCCAGGATTCTGGGATTGCGGGGCGAGCGTGGGCAACGCCGCCGCGCTCTCCGTGGACGTCGTCCCGGACCCGCTCGGTGGGCTGGTCTTGCCGCAGCCCTGCGCTGCCACCAGGGCGCACAGCGACACCACTGCTACTCCCGATTTGACACCACGCCGCATCTGGCCCTCCCGCATCGACCGAATCTCCATGATGGGTGAACGGTACGAGGCAGAGTGCGGTGGGCTTGAAGGGTTCACCTGATGGTCGCCCGACGGTCACGAAGGCGAGCAAGTGGTCGCTTCGTCACCGGGGCACGGTCGAACCGGCCGGCCCTCCGGTCGATCCACCGGTCCCGCCCGTGGGGTTGGACGTCCCGCCGGAGGTGCTGTGGGTTCCGGTGCCCGACGTGCCGGTGCCCGAGGTGCCGGTGTCGGAGGTTCCGGCACCGGATCCTCCTCTGCCGCCCGTGCCGGACGTCCCCGGGCCCGGGGATCCCCCGCCGGACGCGCCACCGCCGAGCGAGCCCAGGATCGGAGGGATCTCGACCGGGGCCGGCCGCGGGACCACGGGGACGTCCACCACCGGGGGCACGGACGTCACCTCGATGATCGGCGCGGGTGGTGGCGGCGGCGGGGTCTCGGCCGCGGGAGGGGCCGCGGCAGGTGCCGGGTTCTCCGCGACCGGCGCCGGCGGAATGAACGGCGGCGGCTTGGGCGGAACGTAGGTCGGCGGTGGAGCGGGCGGCACGGCCGTGCGCAACACGGGCGCCGGCGGCAGCGGGGTGGCCGACGGCGCCGGGCTCGGGGTCCTCGATGTCGCAGCGGGCGCAGGACTGGGCCGGCTGGAGGTCGCCGTCACCCCTGCCGGCGCCGACGGAGCGTCGGTGGTGAACCGCCAGGAGAGGGCCACCCACAGCGCGGCGAACAGCGCAGCGGCCAGCAGGAACGACAGCAGCAGAAGTCCCCGGCGACGGCGCCGGTCGGGGTCGACCGTCGCTGCCTCCCCGGTCGGCAACCCGGGCGCCGACGCGCCGGCCGCGGATATCGTTGCGGCGCCGGCAGTGTCGCGGCCCTCAGCCGATTCCTGGCCGCCGTGGGCCTCGTCCGAGGCAACGTGGCCACGAGCCGCCCCGGCGCCTGCACCGGTGAGCCCACTCGACGCCGAGCACAACTGGACGTTGTCCAGAGTGCGCTTGCGCAATCCGTCGGGCGCGGGGATGAACACCGCGGAGGCGCCGAGCAACGCCTCCCGGTTGACCAGCTTTACGCGGGCGGTCTCGCAGGTGACGCAGGAATCGATGTGACGGGCAACCCGCTTGCGGGTCAGCACGGTGAACTGGCCGTCCCAATCCTGAACCGAGGCAGCCAGTTCGGCACATCCGCGACCGGCCCGCGCGTTGCGGACCACGAGCAGCGCCCCGAGGGACCGTTCGACCGTTTCGCGCAGCCGGTGCGTCAGGGTGCGTGCACTGGCGGCGCTCACTCCCAGCGCCTCGGCCAGTTCAGGGCCGTCCAGCCCGTGGCGGTAGGTCAGCTCCAACACCGTGCGGTCACGGTCGGACAGTCCGCCGGCGGCCTGGGCGACCAGTTCGGCCAGCTCGCTGCGGGCGGCCAGCGCGTCGGGGCCGGGCTCGCTGGAGGTGGCGTCCGGTAGTTCATCGGAGGGTTGTTCGCGGCGGCGCGCGCGGATGCACCGCAGCGCCTCATTGCGCGCGATGGCGTACAGCCACGGCCGCAGCTTGTCGGGATCGCGCAGCGAGTCGAGGCGCGTCGCGGCGGTGCAGAAGGTGTCCTGGACGCAGTCGGCGGCGGCATTGCGATCCCGCAGCATGCCGATGCAGAAGTCGTGGAGCCGGTCGGCGTAACGGTCATAGATGCCCGCAAACGCCGCCCGGTCGCCCGCCGCGGCCGCGACGGCCAACTCGGCATCACTGAGGATGTCCGATTCGGGTACCGCTGTCATCGCATCACGCCCTTATCCGGCCGAGTATCCCGATCGCCGGCGTACCGGGTGCGGGAAAGCGGCCATGCGTTTGATTCTGAAGGATCGAAGCCGATTCGCCTAGCTCTTGGACCGTGATCCGCCGCCTGCTCAGACACAGAACGGCATGGGATCGCAGGGCAGCACCTGGAACGTCGGCCCCGAGCTCGGGCCGGGCACGGTCGTGGCGGCCGGCACAGATGTGGGAGACGGCGCCGCGGTGGTGCTGGGTGCCGTGCTCATCATCATCTTCGGCGGGGCTGGCACGGAATGGGCGGCGATGCTGACGGCCGGCAGCGGCGCCGGTGGTGCGGCGAAGTCGGCGACGGCGACGCCCACCAGGACGCCGAACCCCAGCACCCCCAGGGCAGCGGCGGCGACGACCGCCACCGGTGTCCGTGCCGCCCCCGCCCCGGGACCGTACTCGTCGACCAACGCATCGTCGTCCACGCCGGGATCGCCCAGCGGGCTCGATGACCAGGCCGGGGCCCACGGGAACTCCGGCGCCTCCTGGTCATCCATCGGCGACAGGTCGTCCGACAGGTCGAACAGCGACGGGGTGGTGTAGTCCAGCAGCGAGAGGACCGTGTCGTCGGCTTTGTAGTCGGTGCGCATGAGCTGCTCCTTCAGTGGTGTTGACGGGCTGTCACGGGTAGGAGCACCGAGGCCGCCACGGCGTGACACTTTTTTTCAGGACTTTTTTCCGGACCTTTTTTGCGCGCAGGCGCAGGGGGATCGGCGGGTCAGGCCGCGACCGGGACCAACGCCGGCGAGACGGCGACGATCCGTTCGGCGACCACGGCCGGGTGCGGGTCGGCCGGTTGCGCGGCGAGTTCGCGGCGCGCGGCGCGCAGCCGCAATGCCGTGGTGAGCAGCGAGCCGTTGATGAGCTGCATCGAGACCACCGGCAGGATCACCGGGAAGGCGGTGGCCACGACCACGATCAGGCAGCGCTCGGTTTTGCCCAGCGGGCCACCGTTGGGCCGTGACACGCCGGCGCCGGCCGCGGCCAGCGCCGCGAACGTCGGCATGGTCGAGGCCAGCGCGGCCACCAGCACCATGACCACCGGCCACGACAGCCAGTGGAGGCCGGGGCCGCTCTGCCGTGCGGCCCAGACCGCCAGGCCGGCGAACGCCAGCAGATCCGACGCCCGGTCGCCGACCTCATTGAGCACGAATCCCCACGGCCGGCTGCGGCCGGCGGCGCGGGCGACGGCGCCGTCGAGATTCGCGCCGGCCAGCCGCAGCACCATGAACAACGCGGCGAGCGGCCAGCAGCCGAATGCGACGCTGGCTCCGGCCGCGGCGGCGCCGACCACTCCGACGGCGCTGAAGACGTCGGGCGACACCCCGCGCGCCACAGCGGTCGTGACGACCGGAGTCAACTGGCGGGTGAACCACGGCTTGAGCAGATAGAGGCCGGTCGCGCGGCGGATTCGAGCGGTCATGACGTGCTCCTCGGCAGGTGGTGGCCGCCCCGGTGGGGCCACCCGTCATGGGTAGGAGCGCCGGGAGAACGGGCGCGTGACACTTTTTTCGCGCGGATTTCGCCGGGGCCGACGCTGCGGACGGCGACTGCGGTGAAAACGGCTCGCCGAAAAAGTGTCACGGCGGCGGGGGGTCGCTGCTCCTACCTATGACAGCGGCCGACCGAGCCGCTCTGCGCCCCGAGGAGGCCGCCGCGCATGGCGTCGCACGAGTCAAGCCCGCACACACTGGCCGCTCGCACCCGGCTCGCTGACATGATCGCCGAAGCCGGCGGTGAGTTGTCCGACCGCGATCTCGCGGTTCTCGAGCTGTCCTACCGGCATGGGCTCGAAGGGGACGACCTCGCCGCGGCTCTCGAGGTGAGCGTCGCCCAGGCGCGGGTCTTGTCCCAGCGCCTGCGGCAGACCATCGAGCGGTCAGTGGGCGCACTGCTGGTCGCCCGCCGGGTCCGGCGCCACCCCCGCGCCTGCCTCGAGCTCGCCGAAATCCTGGGCGACTGGGACGGCGTCTTCACCGCCCGAATCCGCAAGCGCGTCACCGGCCACATCGACAGCTGCCTTGTCTGTGAGGCGGCGCGCCGCCGGCTTGTCACGCCGGCAGCGCTGCTCGGCGCCGTGCCGGTGTTCATCCCCGCCCCCGACTGGCTGCGCACCCAGACGCTGCGCCGCGTCCGCCTGGCCGACCACGACGCCGCCGCTGTTCTCACCGTCGTCGGCCCTGCCGAAACCCGCAGCCGCCGCCGCAGCCGCACCGCACTGGTCGTCCCGATCGCGATTCTCGCTGCCGTCCTGATGGCCGGGCGCTCCGTGCGTGCCATCCCCCGCAAAAAAGGTCCGCAAAAAACCGTCACGCCCAACGGGCCTCGCCGCTCATACCGGTAACCGCGACCCACCCACCCCCGAGGAGCTGTGATGACCACGACCTTCGCCCCCACCGCGGCACGACATTGGATGTGGCGAGTGGTCACCGCCGTGTCGGGCGGTCTGACCGTGACCGGCCGCTGGCAGGTCTCCGGTGGCTGCGTGGTGGTTGCCAACCACTCCTCGCACGCCGACACCGCCGTGCTGCTGGCCGCGCTGCCGTCGACGGCGCGCCCGGTGTTCGCCGCCGCCGCCGACTACTGGTTCGACGATCCGATGCGCCGTTGCGTGGCCACGTCGCTGGCCGGTGTGTTGCCGGTGGCGCGCACCGGCGGCAACGCCTACGCCGGGCTGCTCGCCGCCGCCCGCCCCGCCCTGCGGGCCGGCCGGACCGTGGTGATCTACCCCGAGGGCACCCGCTCGACCGACGGGCAGGTCGGTGAGTTCCGTTCCGGTGCCGTGCAACTGGCGCGGGACTGCGGAGTGCCGATCGTTCCGGTCGCCGTCCTGGGTACCGCCGCCGTACTGCCCAAGAACGGCCACTACCGCCGCGGCGCGATGCAGGTCCGGATCGGCGCACCGGTCGACCCCCACCGCGTTTCGGCGACGGCGCTGCGGACGCGCGTGCTGGAGCTCGCGGCATATCCGGTCCCCCAGCCCGCATTCGTCACCGGGGTGGCGGCGTGATGATCGTCGACGGCTACCTGCACCTGCTTCATCTGGACCGGCGGCTGCCGCTCAACATCGACCTGGGTCCGGTGCACATCCACCTGCACTCCCGCTCGGTCTTCTTCCTGTGGGTCACCGTCGCACTGCTGGCGGTCACCGGTGCGGCGGTGCTGGTGTCGCGCAAGCCAGAGCTGATCGCGCGGTGGAGATGCTGGATGATGATTGCCCCCGCGTTCGGGATCCCGATCTGGCTCGGCAACGGTGGGGCCGCGGTGCTGGCCGCCGTGCTGGGCGTGGTGGCGGTCGCCGAATACGCGCGGCTGGCCGCCCTGGGCAAGGTCGACTCCGGCCTGCTGTTCGTGCTCGCGGTCGGTTACCCGGTTGCCGCCTGGCTGCGGCCGTCATTGCTGTCGCTGGCGCCGATCGTGGTGCTGGCCTGCGCGCTGCCGTCGCTCTTCGGCGGTGACGCCCTGCGAGGCGGAACCCGCACCACCGCAACCGCTTTCGGGTCGGTGTGGATCTGCTGGTCGCTGTCGCATCTGGTGCTGCTCGCACCCAACGCGTATCTGGTGTGCTTCGCGGTGGCCATCACCGACGTAGCCGCCTGGTGCGGCGGAAACGGGTTGCGCCGCTTCGGGTGGGCGCGCCGGCCGCTGTCCCCGCTGAGCCCCAACAAGACGGTCGGCGGTCTCGTCGGCGCGATCATCGGCGCCTTCCTGGTCCTCACCCTGCTCGGCACCGTCTCGGTGGGCCTGCTCGTCGCCGTCGGCGTCGGCAGCGTCCTCGGCGACCTGCTCGAGTCGATGCTCAAGCGCCAGGCCCAGATCAAGGACGCCGGTTCGTGGCTGCCGGGCTTCGGTGGCCTGCTCGATCGGATCGACTCACTGCTGGTGGCGCTGCCGCTGGCCTACCTCCTCGGATGAAGGGATCTTCGACCATGTACGCAACGCTGGAACCCGGAAGGGTGCGGGAGCGCCAGTCGCCGATCTGGCGCGCTGTCGCCGGCGTCGTCGACAGCCGCTACGGTCTGCTGCTGGCCTTCCTGTGGGGTCTGGCCGAGGCGCTCAGTTGGTTCATCGTCGCCGAGATGGCGCTGGTCCTGATCGCCGCCGCGGTGCCCCGCCGGGTGTTGCCGTCGGCCGCCGCGGTGATCGCCGGCTCCGTGCTCGGGGTGCTGCTCAACGCCTGGCTGGTGGCCCAGGGGATCTTCTCGCCGGCGCCGCTGACCACCCCCCGGATGGCGGCACGGGCGTTCGCCCAGTTCGCCGAAGGGCCGAGCGCGATGATGCACCAGGCGTTGTCCGGCATTCCCGTCAAGGTGTACGCCCGCGCCGCCGGTGAGCACGGCATCGCCCTGTGGAACCTCGCCGGCTGGACACTGCTGGAGCGCGGGCTGCGCATTTCGGTTGTGGGCCTTGGCGTTTGGGGGCTGTCGCGGGTGCTCCGTCCGTGGCTGCGCCGCCACTACGGCGCGTACCTGATCGTGACGTCGGTGTTGTTCACCGCCGGGCTGAGCGCGGTGATCACCGCATGGTCATGAGCGAGGTCCGGGCGCCGAAGCGCACCGAGGGAGGACACCACATGCTGCAGCGGATCATCCGGCTGTCCATCGCCGCGCCGCGGCGGGTACTCGTGGCCGTCGCGCTCGTGATGGTGGCCATCGGGGTGTTCGGGATTCCGGTCGCCAAGCACCTGTCGGCCACCGGTATGGCCGATCCGACGTCCGAATCCGCCCGCGCGACAACGGTTCTTGCCGGCAAGCTCGGGCAGGGCGATATCCAGTTGCTGATGGTGGTCTCCGCGCCCGACCGGTTCGACAGCCCGCGCGCCCGGGCGGCGGCGACCGACATCATCGGCCGGTTGCTCCGGTCCGGCAACGTGGCCGCGGTGAGTTCGGCATGGACCTCACCGCCGTCGGCGGCAAAGGCCCTGGTGAGTGCCGACCGCAAGTCCGCACTGATCGTCGCCGGCATCACCGGCGACGCCAAGCAGCAGCAGTCCACCACCCGGTCGCTGGTCGACGAGTTGGCGCACGATCGCGACGGGATCGTCGTCCGCGCCGGTGGGCCGGCGATGGTCAACCTGCAGATCACCGAGCAGTCCCAGCGCGACCTGGTGCGCACCGAGATGGTGGCACTGCCGCTCAGCTTCGGAGTGCTGGTCTGGGTTTTCGGCGGATTGTTCGCCGCCGCGTTGCCGGTAGCCGTCGGGGTGATGGCGATCCTCGGCTCGCTGGCCGTGTTGAGGTTCACGACGATGTTCACCGACGTGTCGATCTTCGCTCTCAACCTCACCACGGCGATGGGCCTGGCGCTGGCCATCGACTACACCCTGCTGATCCTCAGCCGCTTCCGCGAGGAGATGCACGAGAGCGGCGACCGCGACCAGGCGCTGATCATCACCATGGCCTCGGCGGGGCGGACGGTGCTGTTCTCGGCGACCACCGTTGCGCTGTCGATGGCGGTCCTGGTGCTGTTCCCGATCCAGTTCCTGAGGTCGTTCGCCTACGCCGGTGTCGCGACCGTTGCGTTCACCGCCGTCGCGGCTCTGGTGGTGACGCCGGCGGCCGTCATGCTGCTGGGCGACCGGTTGGAGGCGCTGGACGTACGACGGTTTCTCCGCCGCGCCCTGAGCCGGCCCGAGCCGGCGAGCCGGCCCGTCGAGGGGCAGTTCTTCTATCGCGCAACACGATTGGTGATGCGGCGCGCGGTGCCGATCGGGGTGGCGGTGGTGGGCCTGCTGGTGGTGATGGGGGCACCGTTCCTGGGGGTGCGCCCCGGGCTCCCCGACGATCGGGTGCTGCCCACCTCGGCGTCGGCGCACCAGGTGGGCGACCAGTTGCGCCGGGACTTCACCGACAACGCCGCGACGGCGGTGCCGATCGTCATCCCCGACGCCGCGGGCATGTCACCCAAAGAGCTCACCCGCTACGCCATCGAGTTGTCCCGGTTGCCCGACGTTTCCTCGGTCTCCACGTCCACCGGAGTCTTCGCCGGCGGACGTGCGGTGGCACCGCCGGCAGCCCCCGCCGGGGCGGACCGGGGCGCCGCCCTGATCACCGTCTCCAGTGCGGCTCCGCTGTACTCGGAGCGCTCCGACGCCCAACTCGACCGCCTGCACGCGGTGGCCACTCCGGGCGGGCGGCTGGTCTGGTTCGGCGGCGCCGCCCAGACCAACCGTGACACCGTGCACGCCATCGCCAGCCGGCTGCCGCTCGTGCTCGGCCTGATCGCGGTGATCACGGTGGGGTTGCTGTTTCTGCTGACCGGCAGTGCGGTGTTACCCATCAAGGCGCTGATCCTCAATGTGCTGTCACTCTGCGCGGCCTTCGGCGCCATCGTGTGGATCTTCCAGGACGGCCACCTCGGCGCCCTGGGCACCACCGCGACCGGCACGCTGGTGGCGAACATGCCGGTGTTGTTGTTCTGCATCGCCTTCGGGCTGTCCATGGACTACGAGGTGTTCCTGGTGTCACGGATCCGCGAGTTCTGGCTCGGCTTCGGCGCGCAGCGCGAACAGACCGACGCCGACAACGACGAGAGCGTCGCGCTCGGCGTCGCGCACACCGGACGGGTCGTCACCGCGGCCGCGCTGATCATGGCTATCACCTTTGCGGGCCTGGCGGGTGCGCAGCTGTCCGCGCTGCGGATGTTCGGCGTCGGCCTGACCCTGGCGGTACTGGTCGACGCCACCCTGGTCCGGTTGGTCCTGGTGCCGGCCTTCATGCGTGTGATGGGCAAGCGGAACTGGTGGGCGCCGAAACCGCTTGTGCGACTTCACCAGCGCGTCGGGATCAGCGAGGCCGGCTAAGCGCGTGCGGACCTGCTCAACCGTTGGCCGCTTGACGGTCGCGGAGCTTCTTGGTGAAACATGTGACCAAATTCCCTGTCTGCCCCCGGCGGTTACACCTAGCCTCAGCCTTGTGGGGCGGAAGACGTTGACTCTCCAGGACGGCACGATCGTCGGGGTCGGACCGGAGCCGCCGCGATGAGGTCCGGGCATCGAACCCTCTGGAACGCCGCGGCAGTCGTTGCCGCCGTCCTCGGCGGTTGCGCGAACAGCGCGGCCGCAACCGACGGCATGGTGATCGAGCTGTCCATCGGCGGCGGCCTGGTGCCGGCGGCGGTCCGGGTCAGCGACTCGCTGCCGCGGGTCTGGATCGGGGGCGACGGCCGGTATCTGAGGCAGCCGCCGGACGGACAGTCCAACCCGGCGTTGCCCACGCTCGAGGAACGGCGGATCTCTGTGGACGCCGTGGCCGGCCTGATCGACCAGGCCCGCAGCGCCGGACTGCTCGCGGACATCCCCGATTACGGCAAGCCGCTGATCGCCGATGCGATGGTCACCCGCGTCGTGATCATCACCGGCGGCACCCGGCACCAGGTGCTGGTCTCCGCGCTCGGCTACCCCAACCCTGGCCTCGACGACACCGCGATGGCGGCACGCGCGAAACTGTCACAGTTCATCGACGTTCTGCAGCACCCCGAGCGGATCGCCGGCGTCAGCGCGCCGCAGGCATACACCCCGGCCCAGCTTGCGGTCTTCGTTCTCGGGAGTGCCGGCGCTACCGGCGACAAAGCCCCGGCCACATGGCCGCTCGGCAATCTCGGCACCGCCGGCGCCCCGACCGACTGGCCCGCGGGTGCGGCACGGTGTCTGGTGGTGGGCGGCGGTGAAGTCACCTCGGTGGCCGATGCCGCCGCCGGCAAGGACCGATTCACCCCGTGGCGTTCCGGAGATGCCCTGTGGGACATCGGCCTTCGGCCACTGCTGCCCGACGAGCACAGTTGCGCCGATGTCGTCGGCTAGGCGCAGCCTTCGGTCCGCGGCTGCGCTGGCCGTGTTGGCGGTCGCCGCCTGCCAGTCGACGGTCGCGCCTAACCCGAGGGCAGCGGAATCGTCCGCCCCGGCGGCCAATAGTGCAGCGCCGCTGTTCTATTCCAAGGGCGGGTCGTTGTACGTGAGCGCGCCCGCCGGCAGTCCGGGCCGCAAACTGACCGACGGACCCTTGGATGAGCAGCCGGCACCGTCACCCGACCTGGCCCACGTGGCGTTCGTCCGCAAGGCAGACGCCTCCGACTACGGCGGCGAGCTGTGGGTGCTGGACCTCTCGCCGCAACTCACACCCGTCGCACCGCCGCGGCGGTTGGTGGACCCGGCCGACCTTCCGCATGCCCGCAGCCCGAAGGCCTACCTCACGCTTCCCCAGTGGTCCCCGGCCGGAGGACAGGTCGCCTTCCTCGACAGCCCGAACAACGGCTTTGTGCCCGGCGGGATCCTGATGGTCACGGCGGCCGACACGGGTGTGCTCCAGCCCCGCCAGGTTGCACCCGGCGCAGACTGGGCGCCCTTCGCAGACCCCGATTTCGCCTGGGCGCCCGATGGCACCCACATCGCCTGGATGAACGAACGCAGCGACGTCCGGCCGGTGAATATCAACGCCTTGGCAGCCGACGGGGGGAAGTCCACGACCGTCGCCAAAGACACCAGCGCCTCGTCGGTGGCATACGCCAAGGACGGCCAGGCGATCCTGTTCACCAATGCGCAGGCTCCGGGGGACTTCCCCTCCCACCCGTATGCAGTCCGCACCGGCGGCATCTACTCCGTCGCCACCGGCGCCGACGCCCCGTCCCAGCCCACTGCGCTGTTCACCAGGGAGGGGTCGTTCTACAGCGACCTCGCGGTGCTGGACTCCGCCGCCATGGCCTTCACCACGGGGAGCCCCGACGCCCCGTCGAGATCCGTCCAGGTTCTCGACAGGGGTTCATCGGTGGCGCGCACGACGGTCACCGACCTCGCCATGAATCCGATCTGCCACCAAACCCCCCAGGGCGGTGGCGTCTGCTTCGGCGTCCAACGGCCGGCGTGGGGTGCCGGCGACCTCCTCGCCTACCTCGACTCGTCGCCCGAAAGATCCCTGGTGGTAACCGATCCCGACAACCACAACCCCAAGCGGGTCGACACGGGGGTGGACACGTTTGCGTGGGCGCCCTGACGCCCCCGCGCTCACACCTTTGACGGCGGCACCCGGAGTGCCTATCCCAGCATGGCTCGCGCCGCCCGCTGAACCAGGTAGGCGCTGTACGCCGCAGCGGCGAAGACGAGAAGCAGCCAGAGTGGAGGACGGGCGAGCTCCCAGACGAAGACGGCAGCCCAATCCGGGGAGCCCTGGGTGATGGCCAGCACGCCGGCCGCGCAGGCGAGCGCCACCACCGGCACGTTGAGGTGCAGGTGCGTCCAGGTGTTCACCGACAGGGCCACCACCGAGCCGAGGGCCGCCCCGGTCGCCAGCGCCGGGGTGAGCAGACCGCCGACCGCGCCGGCGCGCAGGAACACCGCGGTCAGCAGGGGCTTGAGGACCAGGATCGCGACGGCCGCCGCGACGGTCAGATAGCGGTCAACGCTGACCAGCAGAACGCTGGATCCGTTGCCGGGGAGCTCCGGCAGCGGGCGCGAGCACAGGCCCACCAGCAGTCCTGCCGCAGCCAGGGCCGGGATCAGCAGCCAGGTGTTGTACGGGCCTTGCCGGCTCGCCGCCGATTGCGCCCGGCGCATGATGGCGCTGAAGATCATGCCGACGATCACCGCCAGCGGCGCCAGCAGCACGACCGCCACGGTCAGCCGATAGGACAGCTCCGGATGCGGCCACTGCAGCCTCGTTCGGTGGCGGGTGACAGGCAGGGAGACCAGCACGGCCAGGCCCGAGGTGACCAGTGCGGTGACAACGGCGCGAATGTTCCAGGTGTGCAACACGATTCGCAGTGCGAACAACGCCCCGCCGATGGGAACGGCGTACACCGCACCCAGGCCGGCGCCGGCCGCGCAGCCCAGCAGGATCTCCCGGTCGGCCGCCGTCAGGGTCCACCGTGCTGTGCCCAGGTCACTGAGTGCGACGGCGAACAACCGCGGCGCGTTCTCGCGGCCCAGCGAGGCGCCCGATCCCACCAGCAGGATCTGCAGGGCGGAGTCGGCGGTCATCGCACCGCGCGGCAGTGGCGCGGGCCGGGTGATCGCCTGGTCGACGGTCGGCACCGGGGTCAGTCGCCTGAGCAGCCACCAGCCGAGACCGGCCAGTGCGGCGCCGATCATCGGCCCGTACACCCGACGGATGTGGCTGGCGCCGGACACTCCGTCGAGCAGGCTGCCGAAGCGGTAGTGATAGGTGAGGTGCTGGATGAAGCCGAGCAGCACCGTCGTCGCCGCCCCCGCGGCGCCGGCCGCCAGGCCGACAAGCACCACCGCACAACTGAATTCGACGGTCCGGCGGTTCACCAGGTGAATCTACCCGCGCAGTGCGCTTCACAGCACCACCAACTTCAGCCTGTCGGGTGCGAACCCGAGGGGTCGATGACCGCGCCACGGTGGTCGAAGATGAGTCGATGCGGATCATGACGTGGAACGTGCAGGGCCGGGTGGGCGATTGGGAAGCCCGGCACCGCGCGTTGCGGTCGTGGATCGAGCGGACCGCTCCTGACGTGCTCACTCTTCAGGAATCGTGGGTCGAGCGTGACGGCGCGACCCAGGCCCAGCGTTTCGGTGCGGAACTGGGCATGCACGCGGTGACGGCCGCGGACCTCGCCGGGTTCGACCGCTACCCCGAGGCGCCGTACTGGGTGGTCAACGCGGTGCTGGCCCGCTGGCCGCTGACGATCGAACGGCTCGCTCCGCTTCCCGACGAGCATGGAGAGCCGACATGGCGTCATGTGCTGGTGACCAGGGTGCACCGCCCCGATGACGAGGGCGGCCCGTTCGTCGCAGCCGGCACCCACCTCGAGCATGGACTGGAGAACTCGGCGCGGCGAGGCGTCCAGATGGCGGCGCTGGTGAACCACCTCGCCGAGTCGCTCGGGGATGCCGCCCGGCGGCGCGAATCGCTGCCGGCGGTCCTCGGCGGGGACCTCAACTGCACTCCGGAATCCGACGAGTACCGTTGCGCCACCGGACATTCCCCGGGGGGTGGTACCGAACTTCACCCTCGTCGACGCGTGGACGGCGGCGGGCAACACCGACCCGGGACACACGTGGTCGGCCCGCAACCCGTTGGTGCCCCGCTACGCCATTCATCCCCATCGCCGGCTGGACTACGTGATGGTGTCCACCCCGCGGCGACCCGGTGCGGGACATATCAGCCGATGCGTACTGGCCGGCCACTCGGCGGCCGACAACGTCTGGGCCAGTGATCATTTCGCCGTGGTCGCCGAGGTGAGGATGTGAGGCCACGCCTCAGTGCCGCCAGTCCGGGTAGGAGCCGTCGGAGCAGCACGGATTGCGATCGAAGTAGATACGGCCGAGAGCGCCCTTGGCCGGGGCGGTGTACAAGGGTCGGCTTTGCAATAGGCCGGTGAACCGGGCCCGCTCTGGGTTAGATTCCCAAACGAACCTTTCGCCGGAATTCAGAGGCGGTTCCTCATGATCGGTGTCCGGATCGGCGCGGCGGTCTTCGTCCTCGGACTGTCGCTGGCAGGGCCACATGCGACCGGTGTGGCTGTCGCCGACACCGGTGCCGACACCGCCTCCCCGGGAGCAGCCGGCCGCGACTCGCACCCGCGAGGCAACGCCGAACGCCGCGTCGAGCGCACACCCCGCGTTCGCGGGCAGCGCGGCCAGAAGCCGGCGCCAGCCGCGGCCGCGCAGCGGACTCCGTCGAGTCGCCGCAGCGCCGGAGCCGCCACCCCCAGCCCGGAGCCACCGCCGACCGCGCCACCCAAGGTTGCGGCAGCCACGGCGTCGCCCACGCCGGTGACTTCGCTTCAGGCATCGGCGAGCAAGCCGGTCCTGCCCGGGGCCTCGGTCACCACCCCCGCTTCAGCCGTCACCCCCGCCGCCGTCACCCCCGCTCCGGCGGCCGCGCACGCGCCGGAGTTACGCGGCGCCGCCCGCGCGGTCGGACAGCTCGTCGACTCCGTCGGCGACCTGTTGGCCAACACCGCGGTCACCCCGGTCACCGACCTGCTGTCGGGGGCGCTCTGGCTGGTCCGCCGCACCGTCATCCCGGCGGGCTCCGAGCTCGGCAGCCCGGCGGCGTGCGGTCTGCGCTGCACCAGCCAGCTGAAGGAGGCCGCGGCGGGCCAGGTGCTCACGGTGACCAGTCGGATCGACGGGGAGGCCGGATCACTGCGAGATGTGCTCAGCCAGGCCACATCCGGAGATGTCATCAGGTTCGCGCCGAGGTTGCTCGGGGCGACGCTGACGCTGACCGAGGGCGCCCTGGACATCAACACGTCGGTGCGTATCGAGGGCACCCACCAAACCCTCGACGCGGCCGGCGCCTCCCGGATCATGACCCTCGACCAGCCGGGGACCACGATTGCGCTGTCGGGCTTGAACTTCCGCAACGGAAACGCCCCTGGCGATCCGGCGCTGGCGACGGTAGGCGGGGCGATCCGGGCCGACGGGGTGACCCTGGAGATCAACCGGGCGAGCTTCTCGGACAACAAGGCGGTCTCCACAGAGCCGGCCAGCGCCGATTTCGACTCCATGCAGTCCGGGATGGGCGGTGCGATCGCCGCCTTCGCCAGCACCGTCTCGATCACCGACTCCGACTTCCGCGCCAACAAGGCCGCCGGGGCGGACAACAACACCGACCAGCAGGCCAGCTCCGGCCTGGGTGGTGCCATTTTCGGGGAGAACTCGTCCCTCGTTCTGATCAACACCCGATTCATCGGCAACCAGGCTGCCGGCGGGTCGGGCCGGAATCCGATCCGGCCGTTCCCGACGGCCGACGGCGGACTTGCCGCCGGCGGAGCGATCTTCGCCTCAGGCGGAGCGCTCTCAGCCACCGGCTTGACATTCGACCGCAACACCGCGACCGGTGGCGACGGGCTCGACGGTTCACCGACCAGCCCCTACGGCAATCGCGTCGGAGTCGGCGGCAACGCCTCCGGCGGGGCGTTGTGGATGGTCGGCAAGGGCCGCGACAGCGGGACGTTGGTGCCGCTCACCCTGAGCCGGGTGAGGTTCAGCGACAACACCGCGACCGGCGGGTCGGCTGGGGCCCAGGGCCTGCCGACGCTGGCCGCCCAGCAGGGTGGGCGCGGCAACGGCGGAGGCTTCGGCACCGCGGAATGGGTCGCGGTGAGCCTGGCCGACGTCACCATCCGGGACAACCTCGCCCAGGGCGGCGGCGTCGGACCCAACGCGGCGAACGCCGGTGCCAACACCGGAACCGGCGGAGTCGCGCAGGGCGGTGGCGTCTTTCTCGTGTCGCCGTCCTCAGTCCAGGCGGTGCACCTGTCCGTCCGGGACAACACCGCCCGCGGCGGTAACGGCGCCGATTCCGGTGCCGACTCGGGAACCGAGGCCGGTGAGGGCGGCTACTCCTTCGGCGGCGGCATCCGGGTGGACAACGCGACCGGATCCCTGGGGATCAAGGCCGCGATCATCCCGGTCAGCATCCGCGAGTCGGAGTTCGTGCGGAACACCTCCGCCGGCGGGCAAGCGGGTACGGGGCAGGTGCCCGCGGACGGGGAGGGGGCAGGTGGACTCGCGCAGGGCGGCGGTTTGGATTTCACCAGCCTGTTCGAAACCCGCTTGGTGGGAACCAGATTCATCGGCAACACGGCGATCGCCGCCGAGGGCAAGCCGGCCGCCGGCGGTGCACTGATCAATCCCTTCAGCGTGACGAAGCCCGGCGACCCGACCGCAACGCTGCAGATCCAGAACGGCCTGTTCCGGGGCAACATGGCCGTGGGCGGCGACGACGCGGCCAATTTCCTCTATCGCCGCACCCAGGGCGGCGGTTTTTACAACCTGGGCCTGGGAACGGTGGTGTCGGGCAGCAGGTTCGTGGGCAACTCGGCCGTTGGGGGCAACGACACCGGCAGCGGTCACGTGGGTTCCGGGCTGGGCGGCGGCCTCTACTCCGAGGCCTCCGAGGATCCATCGATCTCGATCTTCAACACCACGTTCGTCGCCAACTCCGCACTCGGCGGACGCCGGACGGTTCCGGGCCAGTCCCTCGTCGAGCAGTTCGCGGGCGAGGCTCGTGGCGGCGGGTTCTGTGCGGTGAACGGCACCACCACGATCAACGGCGGGGTGTTCGCCCGCAATCGGGCCACCGTACGAGTCGACGGCGACTTCAACGCCGCGGGCGGAGCGGTCGAGATCGCCGTCCCGGGAGACGGACTCATCCCCGACAAGTACACCAACTACCTCCACACCACCGGGGTGCGCTTCACCTCGAATACCGCATCCGCGAAGAACAGTCCCGCGCTGGGCGGGGCACTGTCCTTCAGGGGCACGGCGTTCACCGACGACGGATCGACGTTCACCGGCAACACGGCCACCTCGGGCCGGGGCGCCGGATCGGCGTTCGGCGGGGCACTCAACCTCGAGCAGACCAGCCGGCTCACCGGAACGACGGCGACCTTCAACCGGGCGCTGGCCGACCAGGGCTACGGCGGGGGCATCGCGCTGCCGCTCGGGCCGCACGTGCTGACGCAGATTCAGACCGACATCCGTAGCAACCGGGCCAGCACGGCCGGAAACCAAGTGTGGTGGCCGGCGGGCTCCGAGTGATGTAACGGCGGTGGCGCGTCCCGGTGAGCTCAGTAGCTGGTCCAGCCGCCGTCGGCGGGGAAGACGCGACGACGAACGGCGCCGGTGAACCTACGGCGAGGACGTCCTCGCCGAGCAGCGTGCCGTCCACGTCAGAAACACCGATGAGTTCCCGCACGGCATGCGGCATCGTTCGAGGTTACTTCGCCTGCGGGTCGATCCCGAGTTGCTTCGCACAGGCCGCGCGCGACATCGCCACCAAGGTGGGTTCGATATTGTTGAAACCGGCCAGCGCCGGGGTGTCCTGCTTCATCTGATTGACGGAGGCGTCGACGCAGCGCTGCAGACGCTGGGCATCGGAGTCCCGCCACTCGTAGTAAGCGATGAGGCCTGCAGCCACCACACCGACCACCAGGTAGATCCAGATGCGGGGATTTCTGAGCACGGTCCAGTATTGCCCGGGTCACTGCCACATTCGGGTGACGGTTCCCAATCAGTGCTCGTCGTAGTGGTCGCCGTGGGGGTGGTGTGCATGACCGTCGTGCAGGTAGTCGACGTGGCCATCGTGCTCCACCGCGACGTGGCCGCAGGACGGCCCGTGCCGGTGGTCATGATCGGAGTGGGTCGGGTGAGTGGTCACTGGATCAACGTCCTTTCGTAGCCGTCTTATGACCCATGGTACGCGAAAATTTGTTTATGAATTCGATATGCGTTACCACTCGGCTGAACGTTCCAGATCACATCCGCCCCACTAGTCACCCGCGGAGGAGCATGGAGATCTATGCCCGCCTCAGAGCGACAACGTGCCCCTCATACCAGCGCGAGCGACAACGGCCCCTGACGCAACCGGCAAACACCCTGTGCCCGCAGGGTTTTTCGCTCCGAGGCGGCTCAGTTGACCCGGGTCCAGGGTTGACAGTTGCGCGATTCGAAGGCCTGCACCGAGGAGTTGATATTCGCGTACATCGGTCCCATGGAGATATTCGTCTCCACGACGTGGTCCTTGTTCGCGTCGGGTGTGCTGTAGGTGAACCAGACACACATGGAGTCCTCCGTCGGCACGCCGTTGATCCACACTCCCCAGGTCGACCCCGACCCACCCGTTCGGTAGAGGCCCGGCGCGACATCGCGTCCCACGACGAAAAAACCGTTGCCCGGGATGGGGTCCGCCGGGTCGCCCGCGGCCGGCGGCGCCGACGCGACGACGGCCGTGACAAAGACCATGGCGACTGCGGCGCGGCACGGATGCATCAGGGGCATATTCCTCCCCTACTGGGGCTCGACCACTATGGGCAGCGTATGCCGGGGGATTCTTCGCAAACAAGAGATCGGTCAATCCCGCCACTGGAGTCGATCGACGACGAAGATGTCGCTCGACGTGTGGTTGGACTGAAGCTGGACGAGGCATCGCTGCGTACGGGCTAAGCGCGGCGATCGCCGGGGTGGTTGATCGAAGCACGGCGCCGAGCCTGACGCCGATCGGTCCACTGACCGCCAGTGACCCGCCCCGCATTGCCTCCGGTTGCCGGTGCGGCCTAGCGTCGATATGAGAGGAGGTTGCCATGATCGAAGAACTGCAGGACATGCCCGGCGGCGTCAGCGGTATCCGGGTGTCGGGCCGGATCACCGCGGAGGATTTCCACCGGTTCAAACCCACCATGGACCGGATGCTGGACTCCGACGACATCCGCATCGTCGAGGTCATCGGTCCCGATTACGAGGGCTTCGGCCACGGCGGACTGCTGGCCGACATCAAGCAGGGCTTCAGCAACGTCAAGCACATGCGGGCGCTCACGCGCACCGCCGTGGTCACCGACAGGGAGTGGATCACCCACGCGATTCACGCGCTGGCCTGGATGATCCCCGGCGAGGTGGCCCTGTTCGGGCTCGACGAGCTCGAGGCCGCCAAGCAGTGGGCGGCGGGTTGACCAACCCTGGACCTGGTTGGAGGTAACGATGAGTCGACTCGAGGATGTCGGCGAGGCCGACGGATGGCGGTGCTGGTTGTGCGATGAGGCGGTCAACCCTGATATGTCGGTCAACGACGACCGCGGTCCGAGCATCGACAGCATGAGCAGCAGGAGTAAGGCCAAAGGCAAAGGAACCGAATCGATCTTCGGTACCGAGAGGCTCGCGCACCGGGGATGCAACACCAAGAAGGGCGCCGTCGCCCCAATCGTTCACTGGCCCAAGGAACTCTTCGTTGCAGACGCCGCAGCCATCATCACCAGTGCCGAGCGGCTGGCCCGAAAGCGTGGCAGCGAAGCGATGGGTCGATGCCCGACCGAAGCCGACGCCGTCGCGGCCGCCGATTGGTTGGTGGATCGCGTGAGTCGACTGGCTCCCGGCCTTCACGTCGAATCGCGGATCCAGGCCGGGGGCGGTCAGTACCTCGTCGTGCTCACCTCGTAGGCCGCCTCCGCCCCGCCCAGCGGGTGAGCGATTTCGTCCCGGGGCATCCGCGCCGCAATGAGCGCAACCGCGGCCAAGACGATGGGTAGCACTCCCGCGGCCGCGAAGATCAGCTGCACCGGAACGACTTTCGACAGCGGTCCGGCAAGAGCCATCGACAACGGCATGAACGACAGCGAGACGAAGAAGTCAAGGCTGGCGACCCGGCCGAGCATGTGCGCGGGCACCCGACGCTGCAACAGCGTGCCCCAGATGACCATGCCTGCGCCGCTGGCGAGCCCGACGGTGAACATAGCAGTGGCCATCACCGGGAACGACCAGGTTGCCCCGACGACCACCAGTGGCAGCGAGCCGACCGACCACAGCATCATCATCACCGTGAGATAGCGGCGCGGCAGCGCCCGCGTGGACACCGCCAGCGCGCCCAGAGCACTGCCCGCACCGTAGGCGGCGAGCACGAAACCGTAGATCTGCCCGCCGTGGACGAAGCGCTGGCGGGCGATGAACGGGATCAGCACGTCCATCGGGCCCATGGCCAGCAGTACCCACATGCTGGCGAACAGCAGCGTCCACATCAGCCACCGGGTCCGGAGGACGAACAGGAACCCGTCGCGCAAATCCACCAGCGGATGGGATTTTTCGCGATCGGCGTCGGCGACGAGGTTCTCGGCGCGCTCGGGGCGCAGGGCCACCAACAAGGCGAGGCCCAGCGCGAACAACACGGCCACCGCCGTGCTGCCGATCGCCGGGAACGTCGCGCCGACCAGGACGCCGGCGAACGCCGGCCCGATCGCCTGGCCCAGGGTGGGGCGGATCATGCCCTCAATCCCGTTGGCCGCCAACAGGTTCTGCGGCGGCAGGATGCGCGGCAGGTAGGCGCTGTAGGCGGGGAAGAAGAACGCCGCTCCCGCACCGAGTACCGCCGAGGCCACGGCCATGTGCCACAACCGCAAGGATCCGAGCATGCCGAGTGCGGCCACCGCACCCACGGCGGCGAGGTTGACCGCCTCGACGGTGATGATGATGGCGCGCTGGGACACCCGGTCGGCCACGATGCCGCCGACCAGGATGAAGGCCAGCATTCCCCCGGCCAGACACGCCGCGACCAGCGACAGCGCCGCCGGATCGTCGGCCAGGGCGATGACCTGCAACGCCATCACCACGGTCCACATGCCCTCGGCGAAGATGAAGATCGACACCGCGGCGATCAGCAGCCGGAACTCGCGGAAGCGCAACGGTGCGAGCACGCGCCAGCCGCGGGGGGTTCCCGCCAGCTGTTCCACATCCATCGGCGTGCTCACAGGTCCATGGTCGCCGACCGGGCACTCGGGAGTCGAATGATTTAGGGGTCGGGAGGAGCGAAGCCTCAGCGTCAGGGTAGGTCAGGCGGTTCGGAAACCTGCGACACCCGGCTCGGGGATGATCACAGGGCATCGGGCAGGGGCGAGGGGGAATCAGTGGCATTGTGGAGCTCATGAATTTCCTTTTCCGGCAATTCATCCGGAGCGCCCTCATCGTGGTTCTTCTGGCGGCCAGCGCTGGGCTCATGCCGGCTCGGGCCGTGGCCGCCGAACTGAGTGACTATCTGTGGGAGCGCCGTCCACTGCTGTTGTTCGCGCCCACCGACGGCGATCCACGGCTGGTCGAAACGATCGGCCGAATCGATGCCAGTCGATGTGACTTCGCGGATCGCGACATGGTGCTCGGCGTGCTCGTCGCCGATGGCACCAGCACCCTCGGTGGCAACGTTGTCGACACCGACCAGACGCAACGATTGTTCTCTCAGTATGGGATTGGCCCGAACGGCTTCAGCGTGGTGTTGATCGGCAAAGACGGCGGCGAGAAACTGCGCGTCAACGACGTGCCGGATCTTGCGGCGATCTACGCCGTGATCGACGGCATGCCGATGCGGGGGCGCGAGATGAGCGCCGTTCCAGGCCGGTGTTGATGGCCGGTCGTGACTAGCAACGACTCCCCCGCCCTGCTCGCCGACGACGCCGACCTGTCCGCGCTGCGAGCCAACGGCGGAGAGCCCGACGCGCTGTTCGCGGACTTCGCCGCCTGGGCCGAGAAATCCGGCACCAAGCTGTACCCGGCGCAGGAGGAGGCGCTGATCGAACTGCTCGGCGGCGCCAACGTCATCCTGGCCACCCCGACCGGCTCCGGGAAGTCACTGGTGGCCACCGGCGCGCAGTACGCCGCCCTGGCCGCCGGGCGGCGCAGCTACTACACCGCGCCGATCAAGGCGTTGGTCAGCGAGAAGTTCTTCGCGCTCTGCGCGATCTTCGGTGCGGCCAATGTCGGCATGCTTACCGGCGACGCCGCGGTCAACGCCGACGCCCCGATCATCGCCTGCACCGCCGAGGTGCTGGCCAACATCGCGCTGCGCGAGGGCGCAGACGCCGACATCGGCCTGGTGGTGATGGACGAGTTCCACTTCTACGGCGACCCCGACCGCGGCTGGGCCTGGCAGGTTCCGCTGCTGGAACTGCCCAGGGCCCAATTCCTGCTGATGTCGGCCACGCTCGGCGATGTGACGTTCCTGCGCGAGGACCTCACCCGTCGCACCGATCGGCCCACGGCGCTCGTCGCCTCCGCGGAACGCCCTGTGCCGCTGTACTACTCGTACGCGACGACGCCGATGCACGAAACCATCACCGAGCTGCTCGACACCAAGCAGTCCCCCATCTACGTCGTGCACTTCACCCAGCAGTCCGCGCTGGAACGGGCGCAGGCGCTGATGAGCGTCAACGTGTGCACCAAGGCGGAGAAGTCGGCGATCGCCGAACTCATTGGGGCCTTTCGCTTCTCGACTGCGTTCGGCTCCACGCTGTCGCGGCTGGTGCGCCACGGCATCGGGGTACACCACGCCGGGATGCTGCCCAAGTACCGGCGGCTGGTCGAACAGCTCGCCCAGGCCGGACTGCTGAAGGTCATCTGCGGCACCGACACCCTCGGGGTGGGTATCAACGTGCCGATCCGCACCGTCGTCTTCTCTGCGCTGTCGAAGTACGACGGCACCCGCAGCCGGTTGCTCAACGCCCGCGAGTTCCACCAGATCGCGGGCCGGGCGGGCCGGGCCGGCTACGACACCGCCGGCACGGTGATCGTCCAAGCCCCCGACCACGAGGTGGAGAACCTCAAGCAGTTCGCCAAGGTCGCCGACGATCCCAAGAAGCGCCGGAAGCTGGTGCGCCGCAAAGCCCCCGAGGGCATGGTGCCGTGGAGCGAGGCCACCATGACCCGGCTCGTCGAGGCGACCCCGGAACCGCTGACGTCGAACATGCGGGTCTCCACGGCGATGATCCTCGACGTCGTCGACCGCCCCGGGGACCCGTTCGTCGCGATGCGCCGGCTGCTCACCGACAACCACGAGCCGCGCAAGCGCCAGCTGCGGCACATCCTGGAGGCGGTCGGCATCGCCCGCTCGCTGCTGCAGGCCGGGGTGCTCGAGAGAATCGAGGAACCCGACGGCGATCCCGATCACAAAGGCCGACGCTACCGGCTGACGGTCGACCTGCCGGCTGACTTCGCCCTCAACCAGCCGCTGTCGACGTTCGCGCTGGCCGCCATCGAGGCCCTTGACTCGTCCTCGGAAAACTTTGCGCTGGATGTGGTTTCGGTGATCGAGGCGACGTTAGAGGATCCCCGCCAGATCCTGGCCGCGCAGCTGAAGAAGGCCCGCAGCGAGGCGGTGGCGCAGATGAAGGCCGACGGCATCGAGTACGACGAGCGGATCGCGCTGCTCGACGACGTCAGCTATCCCAAGCCGCTCGAGCAGCTGCTGCGGCATACGCTTGAGGTGTACCTGCAGAGCAACCCGTGGGCCGCCGACGGCCACCTGTCGCCGAAGTCGGTGGTGCGCGAGATGTGGGAACGGGCGATGACGTTCCGGGAGTACGTCAGCGTGTACGGCTTGGTTCGCTCGGAGGGGGCGGTGCTGCGCTACCTCTCCGATGCGTTCAAGGCGCTTCGCTCCGGGGTGCCCGCCGCAGCACGGACCGAGGAGCTCACCGACCTCGTCGAGTGGCTCGGCGAGCTGGTGCGTCAGGTGGACTCCAGCCTGCTCGACGAGTGGGAGCAGCTCACCAGCCCCGACCAGCCCCTGACCGCGCCGGCCGCAGTCCCGGCCCGGCCACGGCCGTTGACCGGCAACGAGCGGGCGTTCACCGCGATGGTCCGCAACGCCCTGTTCCGGCGGGTGGAGCTGTTCGCGCGGCGGCGCTGGGACGCGTTGGGCGAGTTGGACGGCCGGTCCGGGTGGACGGCGCCGCGATGGGAAGAGGTCATCGAGGACTACTTCGCCGAGCACGACGACGTAGGCTTGGGCGCCGACGCCCGCGGGCCCGGGCTGCTCATGATCGATCGCCGGCCCGGGGTGTGGCGCGTGCGCCAGGTCCTCGATGACCCGGCCGGCGACCACGACTGGGGCATCGAGGTCGAGGTGTACCTGGAAGCCTCCGACGAGGAGGGCGCGGCGGTGCTGCGGCTGGTTGAGGTCGGGCGACTGGATTGAGCGTGCGGCCGCAGCCCCTGATCACATCCGCCCCATCAGTCCCCCGCGGGGAACCATAGACGGAAGTGCCCGCCTCGCAGCGACACCGGTGAATGTTGTCCGCCTCACAGCGACAACGGTGGAGTTCTTTCCTCAGAGCGACAACGGCACGTGACCGGCAATCACACTGCGCCGCTTCAGTTGTCGCTCCCAGGCGGGCACTGCAGCACTTTGTCGCTCGGAGGCGGGCAGACTTCTTTACCTGCTCCAGCCAGTGACTGCTGTGATTCCTGGGGCGATTTTCGGTGTGAGGCCGGCCTGGAGTCCCCCGGCCGTCAACGCCCCATTTGGACCCCGTCAGGGCCGCCTTGACGCCACACTCGCCTGTCAGGTAAACCTTGACGCATGGCAAATGCCTCGAGTTACCAATCGATCGCCCTGCACGCGTTCCGCGAAGAGCGCCCCGGTCCGCGATGGCTTCAGCTGTACGAGGCGACGTGGCCGCAGTACCGGTCGTGGTATCTGCGGCCCGGAACCGGCAGGCGCCCAACGGTTTCCGAGGCCGAGGACGCCCTGCTACGGCATATGCCCGAACTGCATCCGACATGGGAACGCCTGGTGTCGATGACCGGCAGAGATTCGACCACGGCCTCGATGCTCACGGGGTGGAACATGCCGGCCTTCGCACCGGCCTGCTCGCAGGTGGTGACCAACACCGGGCCCAGGGCGCTGATCCGCAACTACGACTACCACCCCGACCTGTTCGAGCAGGTGGTGATGTCGACCCGCTTCGGTGACCGCGAGGTGCTCGGAACCAGCGACTGTCTGTGGGGCCTGCTCGACGGGATGAACTCCGACGGGCTGGCCGTCTCCCTGACCTTCGGCGGTGCCCGGGGCAGCGGATCCGGGTTCGGCATTCCCCTGGTGGTTCGCTACCTGCTGGAAGTGGCAGGGACCGTTGAGGATGCGGTGACCGCGGTGTCGCGCATCCCGGTCTCGATGTCCTACAACCTGACCCTCACCGACCGCACCGGTGACTACCGGACCGTCTACCTGGCCCCCCAGGGGGTGTTCGAGCAGCGAGACTGTCCCTTGGCGACCAATCACCGATTCGACGAACCGGAGGACGCCGCACACGCCCGGCGATTCCGCAGTCTGGAGCGCCAGGCGCACCTTCGCGGCCTGCTCGCCGACCAGCTGCCGGCGGATGACGTCGCCGAGGAGTTTCTGCGCCCACCGCTGCGCAGCCCGTACTACGCCAACGGCTTTGGGACGCTCTACACTGCGGACTACCGTCCGGACACCGGAGAAGTCCACTACCGGTGGCCGGGCACCACGTGGAGCCGACGGTTCTTAGCGGGCGACGCCGACATCCGCCTGGACGTGCCGGCAGCCTGACGACCGTAAAATCGGCCCATGACCGATCGATCCGACTCAGCGGCCGAGCTGCCGTTGGGCGGGTTGACCGACAGCGAGCTGGCCGCGCTCATCTGCCGGGCCATCGACGAACTGAGCGGCCGCGGCACCCGCGAAGGGTTCGCCGAACTGCTGCGGATTCTCCCCTACGCCGGCCAACGGGTCGGTGACGCGGCGCGACTGGTGGCGGAGTCCGACTCGTGGAGTCAAGTCGCCGAAATATCGGGCACCTCGCGACAGGCCGCCTGGGAACGCTGGCGGATGGCGTGAACCGGCCAGGCCACGCCGGCGTCGTAGGTCAGCGACCCAGGGGCATTTTCCGGACCAGGCCATCATCGATCATTTGCTGGAACTGCTCGGTGAAAGTCTGCTCGACCGTCCGATACGTCAGTCCCAATTCGGTGCGGCTGCGGGGCCAGTCGATAAAAGAGGCGCGGGTGGTTCGGCTTGACGAGATCGGCGAGGCCGACGGGTGGCGGTGCTTGCCCGACCTAGGCCGATGCGACGGCGGCCGCCGAGTGGTTGGTGGATCGGGTAAGTCGGCTCGCGCCGAGCCTGCACGTTGAATCGCGCACCCTGCGACAGAACCCGAACGACACCGCCAACCCGGCGCCGCCCACGCTCGAGGACCTTCGTCGACGATTTCACCTGGCCTGTTACTTATCGTTCCAGCCCCGACGAGACCGTGGCGGCAAACGAGGGACCCTACAAGCGGACGACGACTCTCGGCGGGAGTTGCTCAGGTGCGAACTCAGGTACTGAGCCGGGATGGGAATGGGCCGGCACCTGGTCTCCGCGGTAATCGCCCGTCGCCCCGATGGCGGTCGCCGGAAGCTGTCTTCCTGTCAGGCAGGCCGATTCACTCGCGCAGCGGACGGCCTGCTGGATCGCGCACCTTGTCGGTAAGAATCTGAATCCCGTCGATGATGCCCCAGATGATGGCGCCGAGGCCGCAAGTGACCAAGCCGACAATCAACTGGATGACACCCAGCTTGATGTCGCCCAGATAGATGCGGCCGATACCGACGATCCCGAAAAGACCGAGCAGTTGCAAAAGTCCAGCCACGACCTTGGACTTGTCAGACAGCGGCTCTCCAGTCAGCGGATGCCGACCGTACGGCGCTGTGGGGTCCACGTAGTAACCGGGAGGTGGATACTGGCCAGGTAGCGGGTACTGACCCGGTGGGTAATACGGCGGAGGCATGTCGCCTCCGATGCCTCCGAACTGCGGCTCGGTCATGCGTTCAGCATGCCACCGATAGCAGCGCTGAGCGGTACCCCCTCCACGGTGCTGAGTTCAGCGTCATTGCGGTCCGTGCCCGACCCGCACCCAAGGCCCAAAGTCACTATTGGCCGCGGTTTCGCGTTGCTAGTGTTGCGGGATTCCCGCTGGTGGAAGTCGTTTGGCGGCGTCGAGGAGGGGCGGCGGATGAGGAGCGGCGGCGTTGTCTCCAAACTCGCATTAGGCACTGTGGCCGCGCTGGGCTTGTACCTGACCTCGCTAGGACTGCCGGCATCGGATTCATGCACGTGGACCGCAGGGGTGGCGGGCGCGGCTCCGACGCCCTCGCGGTCGTGTGGGGGTGATCTGCGTGAGTGTCTGCGTCAGAGCGCAGACATGCGGCAGACCACTTTCGGCGGCCGATACGTCACCGCCGAAGACGTGGCGCGGTGCATGGAAATCTTCAACGCCTGCATCCACGGGGGTGCCGGCATCGGAGGCAACCCGGTTCCGCCCGGTTCAGACCCGCCCCCGGGCGGCAACTCGGCGAGACCCACCCCGACCACAACCGGAAGCGGCACGCAAAGAACGCCGAGCGGTGGCGGTGCACCGGCTACCCCCTCGACAGCGCAAGGAAGCATGAGCGGGACCTCATTGCCGCAGCGATTCAGAATGAGCTTTCAAGGCTTCTCCAACGACTGTCGCGTGACAGGAGAGAACATCACCTGCACGGTGATGTTGGAGCCGCTGCCTCCGGACATTGATTCATTTCAGGCGACCTTCACCGGAACGCTGTCGGACGCGGGTGCGACCGGAACCGAGCAAAGAAATCAAAAGGGCCATTACGACAACGGCTGTACCTTCGATGAGGATTACTCCATTCCAGTGAGCTATTCCTTCCATTCGGGCGGGTCGGTGACCCTGAAGTTCGGCGCCGGCCATAGACAGTCCAGATATAGCTGTGCCGACGCAAACTCCGGCGACACAGTCGGCGGGGAGGTGACCGGTACCTGGTCACCGGCTTGAAGCGACAGGTCGCCAGAGCATGATCGCGGTCATACAGAAGGCGAGAATCCATGCGCACCAACATCTCCACGATCGCCGTCACGCTGATGGCGGTCATCGCCGTGTCCGGTGTCGCCGGCTGCGGCTCGAAGAAGCAGGAAACTGAGCCCGGGCCCGCGGTGGCCGAAATCAACAACACCATCAACGACGGCACCTTCGAGAAGACCGGCACCCTCGACTGCGCCGACGGCAAGGGACTCAACATCGGCGGCTCCAAAAACACCCTCACCGTCAAAGGCCGGTGCGGTTCGGTCATCATCGGCGGCGACGACAACCAGATCACCTTCGACAAAGTCGACACCGAAGTCATCGTCGCAGGGCTCAACAACACCGTCACCTACAAAGACGGCAACCCCCAGATCCAGGACATGGGCACCGGCAACACCATCGCCAAGGGCTAGGGACCGACGATGGTGATGACTCTCGCCCCCAAACTCGCCTTGTCCACCGTCGTTGCCGGCGCGCTGTATGTGCCCATACTCGTCTCTCCGCAACATGATTCGTGCACCTGGACCGCAGGCGTCGCCGGAGCCGCACCCACACCGTCCCCATCATGCGGTGCCGATCTACGCGAGTGCCTCCGCAAGAGCGCTGACATGCGCCAGACCACCTTCGGCGGCCGATTCGTCACCGCCGAAGACGTATCCCGGTAACGCGAGCGGAACGTCCCTGCCCGAACGCTTTGAATTGAGCGTCGAAAACGGTGGAGCGACCTGCACCAGAACCGGAGATACCGTCAACTGCACGGGCCGGGGAACGTGGATCAACGGCTCGTACACCAGCGAAATAGCCGGCACCGTCTCCGGTATGACGATGACGGGCACATTGGCCGTCCACGGCAAGTCCCCGGGCTTCTGCACATCGCAAACCGAGTCGTCCGGCCCGATCTCCTACGACTTCAAGCCTGACGGGACGCTCGCGATACATCAAGGCGCCCAGCAATACAACGTCGTGTATAGCGCTGGGTGCGCAGATTCCCCACCTCAGTCAGGCACATCAGAGGCATGGGAGGGCAGCGGCACGTGGTCACCACGTTAGTCGTGGCCAGGAGGGCCCGACGATGAGCAAGCTAGCCCCCAAAATCGCCTTGTCCACCGTCGCCGCCGCCGCGCTGCATGTGCCCACAAGCGTTTCGCCCCAACATGATTCGTGCACCTGGACCGCAGGCGTGGCCGGAGCCGCACCCACACCGTCCCCGTCGTGTGGCGGTGACCTTCGCGAGTGTCTGCGTCAGAGCGCCGACATGCGCCAGACCACCTTCGGCGGCCGATGGTTCCCCTGATGAATGCGACTGGCATATGACAAGCCTCACCAGCACCGCGGGGACCTGCACCTGGTTATCGACGCCGCCGGCCTTCCCGATTGGCCCACCGCCGCCCGACCCGCCACCGACGCAGTGAGCACATTGCCCGGCAACCGGTTACACCCCGGGAGAGCCTAGGGATCACTGCACACGAACGGCGCGCCGGGCCGCAGAACCCGGGACACCTCCCTCAGCAATGGACAAGACTGGGCAGATGACCGAACCCAGTGCCGCCCGCGTCGCGGTGTACCTCGACTTCGACAACATCGTCATCTCGCGCTACGACCAGGTCAACGGCCGCAACTCTTTTCAACGTGAGAAAGTCAAGGGTCTGGAGGCGCCGCGCCTGACGCGGGCGCGGGTGGACGTGGGCGCGATCCTGGACTTCGCATCGTCGTTCGGCACCGTGGTGCTGACCCGGGCGTACGCGGACTGGTCGGCCGACGTCAACGCCGAGTACCGCGAGCAGCTGGTGGGCCGGGCGGTGGACCTGGTGCAGCTGTTCCCGGCGGCGGCCTATGGCAAGAACGGCGCCGACATCCGGCTGGCGGTCGACGCCGTGGAGGACATGTTCCGGCTGCCCGACCTCACCCACGTGGTGATCGTGGCCGGCGATTCGGACTACATCGCGCTGGCGCAGCGCTGCAAGCGGCTGGGCCGCTACGTCGTGGGCATCGGGGTGGCCGGGTCCTCGAGCCGGATGCTGGCCGCGGCCTGCGACGACTTCGTCATCTACGACGCGCTGCCCGGCGTGCCGGCGGCACCGGCCCCCGCCGACACTGCGCCGCCGAAGCGGCGCAAGGCCACCGAGCCGGCACCCCCGGACCCGCAGGCGGCGGCCACCGCCCTGCTGACCCGCGCCCTGCAGATCGGCCAGGAGAAGGACGACGACGAGTGGCTGCACAACTCGGAGGTCAAGGCGCAGATGAAGCGGATGGACCCGTCGTTCTCGGAGAAGTCGTTGGGCTACAAGTCATTCAGCGACTTCCTGCGCTCGCGGGCCGACGTGGTGGATCTCGACGAGAGCTCGACCACGCGGCTGGTGAAGCTCAAGAGCGATTGACCCTAGTTCGCTTTCATGATCTGTTGGGACAGCGCCAGCAACAGCCGTCTCGGCGCGACCCGATATCCGTTGGCCAGCAGCGCATTCCGTAGCCCCGAGATGACCGTCGGCGTCGACTTGTCGATCGCGGCCATCGCGGTGTCGACGACCTGCTGGGAGGTCTGCCGACCGCTGGTCAGGAACTCCTCGCCGGTGCGGGCGAAGAACTCGGTCTCGGTGGCACCCGGGCAGAGCGCGAACACCCGCACCCCGGTGGACTTCGTCTCCTGCCACAGGGCCTCGGTGAAGGACAGGACGAACGCCTTCGTTGCCCCGTAGACGGCCATGCCGGGGGTGGGCTGGAAGGCCGCGGTCGAGGCGACGTTGATGACCAGCCCGCGCCCGGCCGTCGTCATCGCCGGCATGAACAGACCTGTGAGTTCGACCAGGGTCACGCAGTTCAACTGAATCTGCGCCGAGTTCTCCGCGACCCCCTGCTTGACGAAGTCGCCGTGCAGGCCGACGCCGGCGTTGTTGATCAGAATGTCGACTTTGCGTCCGAGTTCGGTGACCTTGGCGGCCAGTTCGGCCGCCGAACCCGGAACCGACAGATCCGCGGCGACGATGTCGATGGTCAGCCCCGGGCTCAGTTCCAGGAGTCTGGTCCGCAACTGGGCCAGCTTGTCCTCGCGCCGTGCGACGAGGATCAGATCGGCCTTGCGCTTGGCGAACTCCACGGCGAAGTCCTCGCCGATTCCGCCACTGGAACCGGTGATGAGCGCGGTCTGGTTCTCGAAGTTCATCGGCACTCCTGGCTGTGGGAAGGCACCTGCGAATGTGCCCAGACCGCCATCCTAGGAGCGAGCGGTCCGCGGCGGGCGCACACTGGACGTCATCGAAAGGGGTGCTGATGGCGCGCTACGTGACAACGGTGAGGACGGCGAAGACGCCCAAGGAGGCGTTCGCCTACATGGCCGACCTCCGCAACTTCGCCGAGTGGGATCCCGGCGTGAAGGCCGTCAAGCAGGTGAAGGGCTCCGGCGGCGGCCCGGGCAACGTGTTCGACGTCACCGTCGCCGGTGTGGGCCGCGACCTGACGCTGCGGTACGTGACCGAGGAACACGACGCCCCGCGCAACCTCCTCGTGGTGGCCCGCAACAGCGTGTTCACCTCGATCGACCGGATCACCGTCAAGCGCGACGGCGCCGGATCGGTCGTCACCTACGACGCGGACCTGCGCTTGAACGGCGTGCTGCGCATCGGCGACCTGGGCTTGCGGCTGGTGTTCGGCCGGATCGGTGACCGGGCTGCCGCCGGTCTTCGCCGCGCTCTCGGTGCGAAGGTGGTTTAACGTCGGCCTCCGTACACTTCGGCCCCATGAGCCATGCCTTTGTTCTCGACTACGTGCGGACCCCGCGCGCCAAGGCCTCGGCCAAGGGATCGCTGCACGACCGCACCGCCACCGATCTGCTCGTCCATCTCCAAAGGGCCCTGGTCGAACGGACCGGGTTGGATCCTGCCCGGGTGGACGACGTCATCGTGGGCTGCGCCTCGCAGGTCGACGAGCAGGGCGCCGACGTCGCCCGCACCGCGGCACTGCTGGCCGGCTGGGGCGACGACGTCCCCGGCGTGACGATCAACCGCTTTTGCGCCTCGGGCATCGACGCCGTCGCGCACGCCGCCGCCCGGCTGCGGTCCGGCGACCTCGGCCTGGCGGTGGCCGGCGGCGTCGAGTCGGTCTCCCGGGTTCCGCTGTTTGCCGACCGCGGCCCGCTGTGGACCGACCCGGCCACCATCCGCGCGGTGGGTTCGGTGCACATGGGGGTGGCCGCGGACCTCAACGCCACGATCGAGGGGTTCAGCCGCGAGGAACTCGACCACTACGGCGTGGAGACCCAGCACAAGGCGGCAGCGGCGTGGGCCGACGGCGCGTTCGCGCGGTCGGTGGTTCCGGTCGGGCCGAGCGAGCACGGGCCGGGCCTCGACCACGACGAGCTCGTCCGGGGGCAGACGACGCTGGAGATGCTGGCCGCGCTACCACCGGCGTTCGCGCAGTTGGGCGCCGACGGTCAGGACGATATCGCCCTGAACGCCTATCCGGCCGTGCCGGCCATCGAGCACCTGCACACCGTCGGCACCTCACCCCAAATGGCCGACGCCGCAGCGCTTTTGCTGCTGGGCACCCGGGAGGGCGCCGAGGCGACGGGTCTGGCGCCGCGCGGCCGGGTCCTGGCCGCGGCGACCACGGCGGTGAACCCGGTGGTGATGCTGACCGCCGGCCAGAGCGCGGTGGTGGAGGCCATCGACCGAGCGGGCCTGCGGCCCAACGACATCGACGTCTTCGAGTTCGCCGAGGCGTTCGCGGCGCTGTGCCTGAAGTTCCGCCGTGCACTCGACGCCGGGCCGGACCGGATGAACCCCAACGGCGGCACGATGGCGATGGGACATGCGTTCGGGGCGACGGGAGCGATCCTGGTGGGCAGCTGCCTGGAGGAACTCGAACGCCGCGACGGCCGGTACGGCGTCGCCGCGGTCAGCGGCGCCGCGGGCCTCGGGGTGGCCGTCGTGATCGAGCGACTGAGCGCCTGAATCGGCCGCGGCCGGACCAATCGCATCATGATGCGGTGATGATATGATGCGATGATGCGGACCACTGTCGACTTACCCGACGAGCTGCACCGCCAGGTGCGGGCCATCGCCCGCGATACCCACCGCACTTTCAGCGACACAGTCGCCGACCTGATGAGGCGCGGGTTGAATCCCGCTGCCCCGGCAACACCGTCTCCGAGCCCGAAGACCGGTCTGCCCGTCGTCACCCTCGGGGGCGCCGTCACCAGTGAGGACGTCCGCGCCCTGGACGACGAGGAGTGACGACACTCCTGGACGCCAACGTGCTGGTGGCCCTGATCGTGTCCGATCACATTCACCACGATCCGGCGGAAGGCTGGTTCACGCGTCTGGAAGGCTCGTTCGCCACCTGCCCGATCACTCAGGGCAGCCTGGTCCGGCTGCTCATCCGGCAGGGCCGAACCGCCGACGAAACCCACGCGATCGTTGCCGCCCTGACCCGCGACTCTCGGCACGAATTCTGGCCTGACAGCGTGTCGTTCACCGATGTCGCGGTCCAGGGGGTCATCGGGCACCGTCAGGTGACCGATGCCTACCTCGCCCAACTGGCGCGGGCCAACGGGGGTGCGCTTGCCACCTTCGACCGCGGTCTGGCCGCACTGCACCCGGACGTCGCCACGCTGGTCCCCACCTCGCCGTGAGCGCCGAACGATGACGCGACTTGAGGATGTGGGGCTTCGGCAGCGGGGGGCGATGCCTGTTGCCCCGCGGTCAGGTCGTCTAAGAATGGACAGATGCAATTACCGCAGCGCCTGGCCCGGTTCAATCGACACGTCACCAATCCCGTGCAACGCCTCTGGGCGGGATGGGCACCGGGGATGGGCACCCTCGAACATGTCGGACGGCGGTCGGGTCGGGTCTACCGCACACCGCTGACCGTGTTCTCCACCGATGACGGGGTGGCCATCCTTCTCACCTACGGGCCCGACCGGGACTGGGTGAAGAACCTCATCGCCGCCGACGGTGGCCGGCTGCACCGGCACGGTCGTGGCCACGTTGTTCGCGATCCTCGTGTGGTGACCAAGGAGCAGGCGGCGACGCACGTCACCGGATTCGGCCGCCGGGTGTTCCCTCGACTGCCGTTCGAGAACGCGTTGCTTCTCACTTGGGCGAAATGACGGTCCTGCAGCCGCTCGTCACATGCGCCCCACCAGTCTCCCGCGGAGGAGGGTAAAGATAAGTGCCCACCTTGGAGCGACAGCCGGATTAAGTGCCCACCTTGGAGCGACAGCGACCGCAAGCCTCAAACCCCCTTGGGCCAATCCAACGCGGCCGCAGCAGCTTTGAGCGAGAGCTTGCACGGGACCGGCAGCACCGCGACCGCCAGCCCGGGCGGGCCGGCGATGATCAGGGTCTTGAAGATCTGTTCGGGCACCAGGCCGTGCTGGTCCGCCAGGGCCGCGACGGCCTCGTCGCCGTAGGAATCGGTGCGGGCGTCGTGATGGTAGGTCGGGACCTCATGAGGCACCGCAGGTGCGCAAATCAGTGCTCCAAAAAACTGGCGGGGCTTAGGGGGGCATGAACAGCGGGACCCCAATGTTGGGATACCAACTGGGCGGCCCGTAATACCCGGGCGGCACCACTCGGCTGTAAAAGGCCTCGCCAGGGAAACAAGTGGAGATCCTGACGTCGCCCGGGCCGCACCACGGATTGGCAAGCGGCGGCGGCGGTAGCTCCGGATAAGGCTGCCCCGGTGGCGGGGGCGGAGGAGCCGGGCATGGCGAATACTGGACATTCGTCCAATAGTTGAAAACCGGAAGACCCGGTGGCGGTGAAGGCGCTCCCGGCGGTTCCCAGGGTGGCCAACATTTCGGGAAGAACTGATCCCACCCCGACTGCGTCAACCCCTGACCCACGAGTTCTGGCGGAATTGGCGGTGGTGGGGGGTCTTCGTAGGCCGGTGCCGGCCCGACCGGGGATGGTTCAGGATCGGCGTTTGCCAGGTCCGGCCCTAGAACGAGGAACATCCCTCCCAGTGCACCTGCGAGAATCAAGCGCGGAATCTGACTGTTCGTCGTCGTCTCCGTCCATCGCAGGTCAGCTCTCGGTGACTGATGTTAGTGATCGAACGGACGTGGGACAGTCGGATCGGAGCACACCTCCTTCCAACCGTCCGGCCCGGCGAGACCGCCTGACTGTCGATTGGGTCACACCCCCAATCCGAATGCCTGGCAGCTCCGAATTGCACCTCAAGAACAGGCATCGAGAGGAGCAACACGTGATGTCAACAGGTGCGAACGGCAGCCCGACCAGTGTTATCGCCGCGGTGCGTGGGGCCTTGCCCCCGAACCGGTATAGCCAGTCCGAGATCACCGAGGCGCTGACCCAGCTGCCGCAGTTCGCCCCGCACGCCGATCTGCTGCGGCGATTCCATCAGACCGCCAAGGTCAACTACCGCCACCTCGCGCTGCCGCTGGAGCAATACCCGACGCTGAACGACTTCGGGCAGTCGAACTCGGTTTTCATCGACCAGGCCGTCGACCTCGGGACGACCGCCGTCTCGGCCGCACTGGACGACGCCGGCCTCGCCCCCGAGGACGTCGACGCGATCTTCTCGACGACGGTCACCGGTATCGCGGTGCCGACGATCGACGCACGGATCGCCGGGCGGCTCGGCATGCGCTCTGACGTGCGACGCGTCCCGTTGTTCGGACTGGGGTGCGTGGCCGGCGCGGCCGGAACGGCCCGCGTCCACGACTACCTGCGCGGCAACCCCGACGGGGTGGCGGTGCTGGTGTCGGCCGAACTGTGCTCGCTGAACTTCGGCGCCCTCGGCGCGGATATCGCCGGCCTGGTGGGGACGGCGCTGTTCGCCGACGGCGCGGCGGCGGTGGTGGCCGTCGGAGAGCGGCGCGCCGAGAAGCTGGGCATCACCGGGCCGCGGATCATCGACACCGCCAGCCGGCTGTACCCGGATTCGTTACGCACCATGGGGTGGGACGTCGGCGCCGCCGGGTTCCAGCTCGTGCTGTCCCCGGAGGTTCCCGACATGGTCAGCCGCTACCTGCGTCACGACATGAGCGGCTTCCTCGGCGGCCACGATCTGGAGATCGACGACATCGGCGTGTGGGTCAGCCACCCCGGCGGCCCGAAGATCATCGAGGCGATCACCGACAGCCTCACGCTGCCCGCCGACGCCCTCGAGCTCACCTGGCGCTCCCTGGCCGAAATCGGCAACATCTCGTCGTCGTCGGTGCTGCACATCCTGCGCGACACGATGGACAAGCGCCCCGCGGACGGGTCGCCCGCAGTGATGATGGCCATGGGTCCCGGCTTCTGCTCGGAACTCGTGCTCATGCAGTGGCAGTGAGCGCCGATCCCATGACCTGGTATCTGATTCTTCTCGTTGCCGTCGGCGTCGAGCGCCTGGCCGAACTGGTTCTGGCACAACGCAATCTGGCGTGGAGCCGGGCGCGGGGCGGCATCGAGATCGGCGCTGGGCACTATCCGGTGATGGTCGCTCTGCATCTGGCCCTGCTGGTCGGCTGCGTGGTGGAAGTCGCCGTCATGCAGCGTCCGTTCATCCCGGCGCTGGGGTGGCCGATGCTGGCTCTGGTCGTCGCCGCCCAAGGGTTGCGCTGGTGGTGCATCACCACCCTCGGCCGGCAGTGGAACACGCGTGTCGTCGTCATCCCCGGCGCGCCCCGCATCGACGGCGGGCCCTACCGCTGGATCTCGCACCCCAATTATGTGGCGGTGGCCATCGAAGGCTTCGCCCTTCCGCTGGTCCACTCCGCCTGGGTGACCGCGCTGGCCTTCACCGCATTGAACGCGGCGCTGATGTTCACTCGTGTCTCTGTCGAGAACTCAGCGTTGGCGAGGCTGGCATGAATGATCTTCTGGTCGCCGGCGCCGGTCCGGCGGGACTGGCCACGGCCATCCACGCCGCCCGCGCCGGACTTGATGTCACCGTGGTGGAACGCCGCCCCGGACCCATCGACAAGGCCTGCGGGGAAGGGCTGATGCCGCACACGCTGCGACACCTCGACGCCCTTGGAATCACCCCGCACGGCAAGCCTTTTCGCGGTATCACCTACCTGGACCGGACCCGGCGCGTGGAGGCCCGCTTCCCCGGCGCCGCCGGACGCGGGGTGCGCCGCACCGTCCTGTCGGAAGCCCTGCACGACGCTGCCGCATCCGCGGGAGTCCGCATTGTCAAGGGCGACATCCGCGACATCGCGCAGGACGCGACCGGCGTGCGCTGCGGCGGTTTCGAAGCGCGGTACCTGGCCGCCGCCGACGGCCTTCACTCGCCGATCCGTCGTCAGCTCGGGCTGGACCGGCCGACCAAGGGCGGGCGCCGTTGGGGAATACGGCGGCACTTCCAGACCGCCCCGTGGACCGACACCGTCGAGGTCTACTGGGCCGCGCACACCGAGGCCTACGTCACCCCGGTGGCCGACGACTGCGTCGGAGTGGCCATCCTGACCTCCCAGCAGGGCAAATTTGACGACCATCTGCGCGAATTCCCCGCTCTGGCAGCACGACTCGCCGGAGCGCACGGTGGTCCGGCCCGCGCGGCGGGGCCGTTGCGGCAGCGCGCCGCCAGCCAGCACCGCGGCAGGGTCATGCTCGTCGGCGACGCGGCGGGATACGTCGACGCGCTTACCGGCGAGGGACTCGGCATCGCGCTGGGGTGCGCCGAGCTGGTGGTCAACGCCGTGCTGGCCGACGACCCGGCGGACTACACCCGGCAGTGGCGGCGCATGTCCCGCCGGTACCGGCTGCTGACGTCGGGACTGCTGGCGGCCAGCAACTCCCCGGCACGGACCATGATCGTGCCGGCCGCAACCGCTCTTCCGGGAGTCTTCAATCAGGCGGTCAAACTGCTGGCACAGTGAAGTGCCGTATCGGGTTATCATATCCGATAAGCACGAGGCGGTTGGACGATGGGTTTGGACGAGGTTATGCGCTCCGCAGCCCGCCTGCAGGAGTTGGTACCCGATGCGGTGCTGGTCGGGGGAACTGCCGCGGCGTTCTACGCCGGCCATCGAGACTCGACCGATCATGACCATGTTCTGGCGGATCTGTCGGATCGATTCGACGCCGTCCTCGAAGCCCTTGAGTCCGACCCGGACTGGATCCTCAACCGGGCGACGCCGGGCAAGATCATTCTCGGCAGTCTGGGCGATATCGAGACGGGCGTCCGCCAGATGATCCGCCGCCGACCACTCGAGACGCAGACCGTCGAGGTTCCCGGGGGCAAGTCACTGATCGTCCCGACGCCGGCCGAGACCCTGCGGATCAAGGCCTATCTCATCGTCAAGCGCAATCAGACCCGGGACTTCCTGGATGTGGCGGCGCTGTCCGACCGGTTCGGCACCGAGTGGTCCGCCGGTGTCCTTGCCGGGATCGACGACTACTACGACGCCACCGCCGGCGACGGAACCGCCGTCGCCTCCCAGCTTGTCCGCCAACTCGGCGAACCGCGGCCCAAGGATCAGCGCACCACCCGGCAGCTGTCGGCCTACAAGAACCTGGCGCCACGCTGGCACTCGTGGCAATCCGTTGTGGCCCAATGCCAAGCCCTCGCCGACACCATGCTGGAGACGCCGTGAGTTCGCTTCGATTCCGCAATCTCGACATCGACCCATCGGCACCCGTCGCACAGTGGGGCGTGGAAGGCCTGCTGGCCGCAATCGAACGGGGATCCCTGGCGGACTGGCGCCGAATCGTTTTCGCGATCAACACCGACCCGTGGGGTCCGCTCGCCTCCGACCTGAGCACGGCCATCGAACTCGCCGAGGACCGCGGAGTCGCCGCCACTCTGCGCCGGTCAATCGCTCGCGCACGTAAGCGGGCGGAAGACCGTGCACGGGAGGAGGTCAGTCGCCGCCTGGCCACGCTCGTCGCGGAATCAGGCTTCACTGCAGCGGAATTCGCCGCACGACTCGGCACGTCCCCGTCACGGCTGTCGACTTATCTGTCCGGAAAGGTCATGCCGTCAGCGGCTCTGTTGGTTCGTGCCGAGGGCGTTCACGCCACCCCGGTGGAGGGACATCCCTGACAACCCGGCGATTGCCGAGAGTCTTCAATCAGGCGGTCAAACTGCCGGCCCAGTGAAGGCCACCATGCTCGGTTTAGACGAGGATCCGCGCCTGCGTCGTCTGGTCGAACGGAGCGCGGAACAACTCGGGATGGTGGTGGCGGGTGCGCAGGAGGTCGACGATGTAGTTCATCCGGTCGCCGATCTGGGTCCAGTCCTGCGCGGCGCTGCCCGTCGGGGAGTTGGGCGTGCGGTCCCACTGATCGAGAAACGTTTGCAATTCCGGCAATACGACACGTTTCAGCGTTCGCGGATAGTCGTCGAGTCCCTCGAGCGGGGTGACGTCGCGCCCGACGGAAAGCTTCTCGCCGGCCACCTCGTAGTGCAGCAGGTGTGCGGTCACGATGCGGCGAGCGCCGGCCGGGATGGCGGCGGTGAAGAACTGCTGAAGGCGCCAGTGCTCGTGCAGCAGGATCGAGAGGTTTCCCAACAGCATCGCCTGGTCACGCAGAACGGGGTCGCTCTCACCGGCCGCCCGGAAGTACAGCCGGTAGGCGTCACGCAGCCCGCTCTGACCTCCCTCTGATGACGGCACCGACGACAGGGGCGCAAGGAATTTCTCGAGGGTGTCCTCGGTCCGGTCCTCCGGCCGGGCGAACATGCACGCGAACCGCGCGCTGTGACGGCCGACGTCGTCGATCACCGCAATGTTCCCGGCGAGAATGGCTGCGCTGGCTCGCGATTGGGCGCGGCGCGCCCCGGCCCGGGCGACCACAGCCGCGAGAAGACCGGCGCCGATCGCGCCGGGGATCCCCACGCCGCCCAGTGACGCGGCTGCCGTCAGGCAGCCCGTCGCGAAGCCCGCCAGCGGCGCACCGGCCACGACGGCACTGCCCTCTTCCCCGCGGATGACGCGTCCGGCCTTCACCGACGCCCAGACCGCCCACGCATGGTAGGTCGGGCCGGCGTCGGCACCGGTGACCTGCTGGAGCGCAAGCGCCAACTCCCGGTGCAGGAGCGTGATGCGCGCGTTGACCGCGGCCGGATCGGGATCGGCGATCGCCGAATCGATCTGCTCCGTCCACCATCCCTGATCAGCCCAGTGGGCCGTCCGGGATGCGGGCCACTCCACCGGTGCGGTGTGGCTCCGGGCGATCGGGTCATTGAGATCGATCAGACAGGTCATGGTGTTCCTCCTCGATTCGTACCTGTCGACCGTCTCACCGGGGTAAGGAAGCGGGTATCGGACGACCTGACCCTGATGTCGATGACAACGGGTCCTACAGTCGAAGGACATCGCCACCCTGCCCGGCATCCTGATCGGCATCGGCGCCGTCGTGTACGCGGCGCTGTCGGACTCCATCAGCATCCGCAAGCCGATGGGCTTCGTACGGCTCGGTGCTGCTGATCCTGGCGATCATCACGGTGCTCGCCCTGCTGCTGTACCGGATCTTCATCCGGATGCTCGACCGCGAGGATGACGCCAACGCGGTGCTGATGGGCGGCTGACAGCTGTCGCCCTGGGCTGTGCTGCGTTGATGCCTCAGATTCCGTCGAGATGCCGTTGGGCACACGCTCGGCTCAGGGCTTTGCGGAACTCTTCGACGTCACCGGAGCACGCGTCGAGTTCGGCGGGGCCGAGCAGGGCAACCAGACCACGGTCGGTCCGCGCGACCACGAACGGCGCCGGTGAACCAGCGGCGAGGACGTCCTGGGGAGCGTCGTTGCGGTGATAGGTCGTAAAACCCACGTCGAGTTGATCCCGACAGCGACGCCAGTCGGCCCGCTCGGTGAACAGGCCGTGGGTGATGTCGCACAACGCGCAGTGCGTCTTGCCGAGTCGGGCCCCGATCCAATAGCGCGCCTCGCCGAGCAGAGTGCCGTCGGCGTCATAGACACCGATGAGTTCCCGCACGGTCTCCGGCATCGTTTCAAGGTATCGGGACGGCGCCGAGGCTATCGGCCGATGCAGCGGGCCCCACCCCCCCCAGATCACATCCGCCCCACCAGTCCCCGGCGGAGAGGTATAGAAAAAAGTGCCCGCCTCCGAGCGACAACGGCCTGAACGCAAACGGCAAACACACTGCGCCGCATCAGTTGTCGCTCAAAGGCGGGCAACTTTTTTGTGGCTACCCGAACAGTGACGGATGTGACTCGGCGGGTCGGCGCCACACCCCAGTCCAACTGTCTCACCGGTAATAGACTCGTCAGGTGGCTAGCGTGAGTATTCGGGAACTCCGAAACAGTGGCGATGACGTGCTCGACCGGGTTGAGCACGGAGAGACGGTGATCGTCACCAAAGACGGACGGCCGGTCGCCGAGTTGCGCCCACTGCCGCGTCGAAGTCCCGGCCCAGCCGAACTCATCGAACGACGACGGCACCTACCGGCGATCGACCCCGCGGCATTGCGCGCGGATATCGACGCACTGATCGATCCGGAGCTGTGATGGATTGCGATCCGCCGGCCGCAAAAAGGCGGCCCGGGCCTACGACGCGCTCATAGCGGCGACAGCCATCGCCAACGGCCTCCCGCTTTACACCTGCAATCCCGAGGACTTCGAAAGCATTCCAGCATTGGACTTACGCCCGGTTCCGCACCCCGGCCGATAGGTTTCCCACACACGCCGAAGCCCCGCCACGAGCTGCGTCGTGCCGGGGCTTCCGGTTAGGTCAAGCGACTCGGCGTCAGTGCGAACGACCCTTGGAGGAATGGCCCTCTCCCTTGCTGCTTCCATTCCTGCCGGCATGCGCGCTGGAGACCGGAGCCTTGCGAACGGGCGCGTTCAACACGGGCGCCTGACGGGCGGGCGCCTTGCTCGACGGGCCAACCGGGGCGTCGACCTGATGAGCCGGGGAGACCGGAGCAACGGGTGCCACCGGAGCAGCGGGGGCGATCGGTTCCCATCCATCGGCCGGCGCCACCGGAGCAACGGGCGCCACCGGAGCCGCGGGAGCGATCGGTTCCCATCCATCGGCCGGCGCTACCGGAGCAACGGGCGCGACCGGCGCCACCGGAGCAGCGGGGGCGATCGGTTCCCATCCATCGGCCGGGGCGGCAGAGCTCACGCCCGCGGACCCCAGCGCTCCGCCGAACACCGCGGCGATCGAGAGGATGCCGCCGGCGACGTACTTGCGGATCTGACTACCGGTCGAGTTCTTCATGATGTCTGTCTGCCTTTCAGGTTGGCGCGCAGTGCTTCTGCGGCTACACCAGAAACAATGCCTCCCAAACACATTGGGACAGGTCAGCAAGCAGACCCCTTCAGTTGACGAATCCTTGTCCTACAGATGACCTACACGCCGACAAACACGGCGGCCAGGCCGGCGGTGCCAGACTTAAGGTCACCGTGGTGGAACGCCGTCCCGGACCCATCGACAAGGCCTGCGGGTAAGGGCTGATGCCCCACACCCTGCGACACCTCGACGCCCTCGGAATCACCCCGCACGGCAAGCCTTTTCGTGGCATCACCTACCTTGACCGGACCCGGCGCGTGGAGGCCCGCTTCCCCGGCGCCGCCGGACGCGGGGTGCGCCGCACCGTCCTGTCGGAAGCCCTGCACGACGCCGCCGCGACCGCGGGAGTCCAGATCGTCAAGGGCGACATCGGCGACATCGCGCAGGACGCGACCGGCGTGCGCTGCGGCGGCCTGGAAGCGCGTACCTGGCAGCCGCCGACGGCCTGCACTCCCCGATCCGTCGCCAGCTCGGGCTGGACCGGCCGACCAACGGCCCTCGCCGTTGGGGCATCCGCCGCCACTTCCAGACCGCACCGTGGACCGACACCGTCGAGGTCTACTGGGCCGCGCACACCGAGGCCTACGTCACCCCGGTGTCTGACGACTGCGTCGGAGTGGCCATCCTGACGTCCCGGCAGGGTGGGTTCGACGATCATCTTCGTCGTAGTGATCGTGGTGCGTCGGAATCAGCGACAATGACAGCATGCAGCTACCGCAGCGCCTGGCCCGGTTCAACCGGTATGTCACCAATCCCGTGCAACGCCTCTGGGCGGGATGGGCGCCGACGATGGGCATCCTCGAACACGTTGGACGCCGGTCGGGCCGGGTGTACCGGACTCCACTGACCGTGTTCTCCACCGATGGCGGGGTGGCCATTCTGTTGACCTACGGCCCGGATCGCGACTGGTTGAAGAACCTCACCGCCGCCGGCGGCGGCCGACTGCGTCGGCACGGCCGAACCGTCCCCGTCCGCGACCCTCGGGTGGTGACCAGGGATCAGGCGGCCGCGCACGTCACCGGGTTGGGCCGCCGGGTGTTTCCGAAGCTGCCGTTCGAGAACGCGCTATTGCTCACCCGGGGCGAGTGATCCAGGTAGCTCGCTCCTGGATCGTCGTGACTGGACACGCCTCATGCCGCGATCGGGACGCTTCGGCGGTTCGGCGGGGCGACGTGGGCCTTGGTGCGTGTCGGTCAGAGGGCAAGACGGGGATCGAAGTAGTCGCGCATCAGGATCACCTTCTGGTCGTCGTTGAACTGTATGACGCCCATCACCGGGATCTCGTGCCACTGACCGTCGATTAGATGGCGGTCAACACGTTCGGCCCAGACCGTCGAGCCGTCGATACTCCACCGGACGAGGTCGATGTGGTCTTCTGCTGAGCGATCGGACAGGCCGCTCAGCCAGGCGATCACTGCATCTTTGCCGACGATCCTGCGTCCGGTGGTGACGTGTTCAACCACCACATCGTCGGCGAGTGCATCTACCAATCCTGCTGCATCGAGGGTTTCCAGCCACGACTCGAGATCGTCCATTATCAAGCAGCTTTCAGATCGTGAGCGCCGCGTGGACTTCGGCGGCTGCTCGTTGGCCCGACCGGACTGCACCCTCCATGTACTGGGCCCATTCAGTAGACGCCTCAGTCCCAGCCCAGTGGATTCGGTCGATCGGCTTCCGCACCGCATCCCTATAGCCAGTCCACGTTCCCGGAGTAGGAATTCCGGCATAGCAGCCGCGCGACCACGGCTCAGCCCCCCAGTTCGCGTAGTAAAAATCGACCGGCTCAGCGGCCTCGTCGCCGAAATGCTCAACGAAGGTGGCAAGCATTTTGTCCCGAACCTCGTCACGGGAACGTTCATGCCAGCGCCTCGCAACCGCACCCTCCAGGAAACCGACGAGGATTCCCGGAACACCGTCAGCAGGCGAGTTGTCGAAGACCGAGTTCACGTCCTCGTCGGAAACCAATTGCCCGTTGAAATTGTTGTCACGCCAAAACGCTCGCGGGTAGACGGCATGACATTTGATGACTGCGCCAAGGGGCATGCGCTGCATGTACTGGTCACGAGAGACCGGTAGATCGGGCGCGTACTGAATCCGGGAGGCCAGTTGCGGAGAGACCGCCACGATCACCTGGCTGCACTCGATAGCACCCGTGTCGGTGTAAACGACCACCTTCTCACCGGTCTGGTCGATCTTGCGAACCGGCGAGTTGTACCTAACCTTATCGCCAAGCCTGGTGGCCAGGCGATTCGGAACCTCTTGAGCGCCTTCTTCAAATCGCCAGATCAATGAACTCGCTTCCAGCTCTTCGAGACCACCCGCAGCTGAAATATAGAAAAGCAAATGCAGGAACGACATGTCGCACGGCTCAACCGAAAAGTATCCGACGACAGCCGCATGGAGCCCGAACTTCGCACCGTCAGTGGTGACGTTGTCCGCCATCCACGTCGCGACGGTCTGCGAGTCCCACTCGGTTGCGCGTGCAGCTTCCCACGGGGCATGCGTTGGCACGGTCCTGGACAGCGCGTCGATCTCAGCCAGCGTCGCGAGGAGTTCGTCAAGATCCTCTGCCGGGACAGGCACATCGAGTGCAGTGGGATCGTCCGAGGTATAAACCAACCGCTGGCCCTGGAAGACCAGGATGTGTTGGCCGTCTTGGAATGTCGGAAAAGTCTTCACGCCTACTTCGGCAGCGAGCTCTAGAATCTGAGTCTGCCCCGGTCCGATCCACTGACCGCCGTTATCGACCCAGCCGCCCCCAGCTAGCTTCTCGGTCCAGGCTCGTCCGCCGACTCGATCACGGGCCTCAACAACGAGGAGCGAATGGCCCTGATGGGTGAGTGACCATGCTGCCGCCAGTCCCGAATACCCGCCGCCCACCACAACCACATCAACCGACTTCAACGAGCCCATGAATCTCCGCCTCACTTCAAGTTCTGGCGTTGAGCGCCGCGATCCCCCGTAAGCGTGACACAACCCTTTACGCCGCTGACCTGAATTGATTGAACGGCGCCGCGTTTGAGGCGCACTGATGCGTCCTGGGTTGCATGAAACCCGGGACGGTTTAACTGTTCACCGTCGTCAACAATTTCGAGGCGGCGAAGTCAGAAGGGTAGTCGGACTTCGATGAGGACAAGACAAGCTGGCGGTCCCGGGCAAGGTGTCCGCGTCCTGTCGGAGGACTCCGGTGGATCCCCGAGCCGAAGTCGGGAATCAGGAGCGGAACATCTCCCGAATGCCGTCGCGTATCGCGGCCTGTGCGGCGACGTCGGACTCGTTGTAGGCCAAACACCACTGCCGCGCCTCAAGAGCTTCCGGCCCGACGCCTCGGGCGATATCGATCTTGTTCATCGACAGCCGACCGCCGGGATCATCCACCCCCCAGGTGAATCCGAAGAATTGCGCGACGGCCTTGATGGACGCTTCCCCCCGGACGTGAAACGTCCCCGAGAACCACGCCAGCAGATCGACGGCGACGCCGTCCAAAATGGTTGCGACGCAGGGAAACTTGCGGGTCATACTCATTTCGGGGTGTGACCAGTGGTACACCGCAATGGTGCGGCCTGAGGACTCGGCCTCCGCGCGCAACTGACCGATCAGGGCGGCGGCACGCTCGGCGAGTGCGAGTTCCCCCTCGTCATCGAGAGCCTCGAAAGACACGACAGGCTCGTAGCGGGCGGTGGTATCGTCCTGGCCGTCGCGGACCCGCAGCCCCCACTGGTAGATCCGGCTGGCGGTATCCCACTCGATGTCGAAGTCGATCTCGATGTCGGCCGACGGCACGTCGACCGCCACTCCCGCGATCGGCCTCAAGTCGACGCCGTCGCGGACCATCTGAGCCTGCCGCACGGCGGCCTGCAACCGCTTGAGGGCTTGTTCCCGGCTGTAATGGGTTACCTCAGCGTGGTATTCGTCGAAGAAGGCCGGATCCTCGGGTTCCAGGTCGGCCAGCGCTCCCGTCGTGGCAATCCCCATTCGCCGTAGCGTCTGCCACTCGCGCGGGTCGAGCCGACCGCGGGTGATCGCCGCTGAGGCATCCTCTGGGCCCATCTGGTCGGCACACCACAGCTCGTACGGGCACTCCCCGCACTCCTTCTGGCCGATCGGGACCACCAGTGGCTCAGGGTCATCGGCGGATCCCGTGATCCGTGCGGCGGTCGATGCGACCTTTACCCGGAAGTCGTGTTCATGGTCATAGCGCTCCAGCACCGACCGCAGAACCTTGCCCCTGCTGCGGGAGAACGTCGGCCGCGTCGGCTTGGACAGGTCGTGCCAGGCGAAGACCAGTTCGCGGTCCGGACCCGACACCGCCACGGTGCTGGTGCCGATGATCGCCCCGAACAGCCGGTCCGGCCCCGGGTGGAACCCGCAGGCCTGAAGCATCCGGGTGTAGTGCGCCAACTGCAGGCCGTCTTCGTAGTGGTGCGAGGTCGCGGTGCATCCGGGAACCTCCCACCAGATGTCGGGGCGCACCAGGGAAGAGACCGGCTTGGACGCCTTCTTGGCGACGTCCAGGGTCTTGTGGTTCTTGACGTCGGCGGGCAGATAGCCGCCGCCGACCCTGACGAGGATGTCCGGCCTGCCTTTGCGCCCACCGCCTGTGTCGTCCGGCAGCCACCCGCCCAGGACCAGCGGCACCCCGGATTCCATGGCCGCCAACGTTTTCGCGATCGCCGCGTCCTTGCGCAGGCCGGGGTCGATCAGTTCTGCGGTGTCGGAGTGGATCCTGACCAGTTCGGCGAACACCTCGGCTTCGAACTGACGGCCGGCGTCGAAGAGCGCTTGCAGTTCGGCCGGGGCCACCCACTCCGGAACCGGAACCAGCGGCGCGAAGTCGTTGTGCGTGCGCACCGGACACTGCTTGGCGGCATAGCCGCCCAGCAGGACGGGACCTTCCGGCACTGTCATGTCCCCTCCCCTTGCTGCGCGCAAGAATGGTCGGTGCCGTGGTTCTATGCAACCGCTGCACGTGACGCCAAGTACATCTCCATGGGCATGGGTCTGCGCAGCCGCCAGGTGATGGCCATCGGTCGGCTGCCTTCATGTTTGACATAGTCAGCAGGCCCCAGAAAGACATAGGGCGACGCACCAAGGGAATTGGTCTTGGCCTCGCGGACGAAAAGCAGGACGTTCGTCTCGCCCAAGCGGTGATTGATGTAGCGCTGACCAGTTGGTGAAGCCTCAGTTGTTGTCGATTGGGACTCCCAGTGGAAAAGCTCCGGGCTCAGCGCGAAGTCGCGGTACATCGTTGTCGGGGAGTAATCGGTGTCCGTCTTTTTCAAGGTGATGAGAAGGACGTCGGTGTTGATGTCCGGGCACCACGCGACGCCCTCTCGCATGGTGCTCGGAGTTCGGCCCTGCGAAGTCCAACCAACGGCAGCCAGGATCTCCTCGCGCGAGTAACTGGCATGCACAGCGAGCGGGACGTCCGCCATCTCCGGCAGGATGTCACTGAGTCGCGTCGTCGGCCGGTGCGCTGCCGTGAATCCGATGTCGACCACTTGGCGCAGCTCATCGAAGACTGGCTGATCTCGAAGCTCCGACAATGCATCGGCAGCGTTCCTATAGCCTCCCCCGTCGGGGAACAATGAAAAGAAAAGCATCTCTGCCAAGCGTGATTCGACTGCGCCGGCCGACTCCTCTGCAGAGCGGAGAAGGCGAACGTATTCGTCGCGACGCATTCTGTCGTCGACGTGGGCGACGGCGCGGACACGCTTCACCAGAGAACTCTCTTTCGGCCCTGGCGGCGTCGTGAGCTTGCCGGCCTCCCGGCAGAGCGTGGTCCACGACTTGGTTTTACGGAGGACGTCCTCCAACTCGCGTCCGGACTCGTCAAGAAATGATGCAAGATCAACATTCGGGTGGGCCCGCACCTCTGAGATCAACGCTTTCCAGCGGGGCGAGACCTGCTGTCGAATGTTCTCCAGCACCGCTTCCCTTGCAACGGAATCCAAGACGATCTGGCTACCCGATGGCAGAAACGGAAAGCCGTGGTCGACCTGGCGGACAAGTTCCTTTCGGCTCAGACCGGTCAATGCCCGGAAGCGCTGGTCAAACCTGAACTCTTTGCGCTGGTGACCGACAAAGTCCAGGGCGGTCAGGACGGTCTTGCCGGGCGCCGAGCGGAGTCCCCGGCCGAGCTGCTGGAGAAAGACCGTTGCGCTCTCGGTGGGGCGCAGGAACAGAACGGTATCGACATTCGGGATGTCGAGGCCTTCGTTGAATAGGTCGACGGCGAAGATGATATTGATCGACCGATCGCGTAAGGCTGCCAGCGCCTCTCGACGCTCACCCGCCGAAGTCTCGGCAGACACGGCGCGCGCGTGTATGCCGGCACGCTGGAACTGCTCAGCCATGTAACGGGCGTGTTCGACGCTCACGCAGAATCCCAGAGCCCGCATCGAACCGACGTCGTCGATCTTGTCCCTAAGTTCCTTGAGGATAATCCGTGTGCGGGCGTCGTTTCCGGTGTAGATCCCGCTGAGCGCTGCGACGTCGTATCCGCCTCGCTTCCAAGCGACTTGGTCAATCTCCGTCGGGTCGTAGATGCCGAAGTAATGGAAAGGACAGAGCATCTGTTGATCGAGGGCGTCCCACAGCCGAAGCTCCGCGGCCACCCGCCCACCGAAGAACTCGCGAACATCCACCCCGTCTGCACGTTCGGGCGTGGCCGTCAGCCCCAGCAGTTCGATTGGCTGCACGTGATCGAGCAGGCGTCGGTACGACTTTGCCTCAGCGTGGTGGAACTCATCGACAACAACAACATCGAACCGATCCGGCGCAATGGTGTCGAGGCGGGCTTCGGAAAGCGACTGGATGCTAGCGAAAACATGACGCCACTTCGTCGGCTCGTCGCCGTCTACGAGCAGCTCCCCGAATGTCGAGTCGCTGAGCACCTCCTGATACATCCGACGAGACTGCAGCAGGATCTCTTTCCGGTGTGCGACGAAAAGCAGGCTGAGGTCACGCCCGTAGGCCTCACGCAGTCGTCGGTAGTCCAAGGCCGCCACGACTGTCTTGCCTGTTCCCGTGGCGGCGACAAGCAGATTGCGGTGGCGGTTGTGGAGTTGGCGCTCGGCGTCGATTTGCTCCAGCATTTCGGCCTGATAGGGCTTAGGCTGCACCTCCAAGCCGGACAGGGTGATGACCACCCGATCACTCGTCTTCTTGCCGGAGGCGACTTCGAGGGCCGCGCGAAGTTTGTCTCCCTCTTCGGCCGGGTTGTAGGGCTCGAATTCACGAGTGGCCCAGTAGGACTCAAATGTGGCGCGGAATTTCTCGAGTAGATGTGGAGTCGAGACGGCGGACAGTCGAACGTTCCACTCAAGACCGTCCACGAGCGCGGATTGCGAGAGGTTGCTTGAGCCGACGTAGGCCGTGTGCAAGCCGGTATCGCGGTGCAGCATCCACGCCTTGGCATGCAGGCGGGTCCGGTTGATCTCGTAATTGATTCGAACCTCGGCGCCGAAGTCATTGACGAGAGCGTCGAGCGCTCTGGCATCGGTCGCCCCGAGATAAGTCGTCGTGAGAACCCTCAGGCGCACGTTGCGCTCTTTCAACTCCGAAAGCTCATTTTCGAGCAGTCGGACGCCTTGCCACTTGACGAACGCACAGAGCAGATCGACGTGGTCTGCGCTGGCCAACTCCGCTCGAAGTTCTGCGGCGAGCGTGGGCTCGTTGCGAGCGTTGGTCATCAGTGCGGTGTCGGAGAAGGGGGTGGCGGGTCGAACGTAGCGAGAGGAGTCCGTCAGCCCGGCCGGCATGACAGCGTTGAGCCGCTTGATCCGATCGGGCTCGACCTCGTAAAGCACTTCTTGGAGCGCACTCGGATCGGGCAGTCCCGACAAGACGTCGCGGACAATCGCGATGCGGGCATCGGGAGTTCGGGCCGCGCGCAACGCCTCCTCGATCAACCGGGCAAGATGACGCGTGATCGCCAACGGCTGTTCGGCCTCGTCAACGTCGCACAGGTCGAAGACTGAACCTGCCTCCGCGTCCAGGACCTGCCGCAGACGAGCAGTCAGCAGTTGTTCATAAACCCCCGGTTTCACAGTCGGGAGATTAATCGTTGAGGCCGACAGCGGGCCGGTGATCGCCGAGGAGGGCCCCGGCTCTGTCGGTGGGTCGGTGCAGGCTTCTGCGTATGCCAGACCGAAGGGTGGCCAACACCGAGAGGACCATCAGAACCGCGGTGGTTATACCTGGTTATACTCAGGGGGTGAAGACAGCCATTTCGATGCCCGACGAGCTCTTCGACCGGGTGTGCCGGCAGGCCGTCGCGCTGGGGATGAGCAGGTCGGAGTTCTTCGCCCGCGCTGCGCAGCGCTATCTGGACGAATTGAGCGCGGACTCACTGACCACGCAGATCAACACTGCACTCGAGAAATTCAACGCCTCCGACGACACGCAGGAGGCCGCCGTTGCCGTCGGTCGGCGCGTAATCAGCGCCGTGGACGACGACTGGTGATCGAACGCGGCGAAATCTACTGGGCCGACCTTGGGACTCCATCCGGCAGTCGTCCGGCCAAGCGGCGCCCGGTACTCGTTGTCCAATCCGACCCGTACAACGACAGCCGGCTGGCCACGGTCGTCGCCGTGGTGATCACCTCCAACACCGCGCTCGCTGCGATGCCGGGCAACGTCTTTCTCCCCTCGACCGCCACCGGCCTGCCCCGCGATTCGGTCGTCAACGTCACCGCAATGGTGACACTGAACAAGACCGACCTCGCCGACCGCGTCAGCCACCTGCCACAGAACCTGATGAGCGAAATCGACCGGGGACTGCGCCGCGTGCTGGATTTGTGAGGTGGAGGCGCGGGCTACCCCCGGTACTTATCGTTGAGCAATGCCCGATGACGACGGCACTCAAGCCGAATTGCTGCGCAGGTTTCAGGCCACGATCGCCGGCGCCGAGTTGGCCGACCTCCGCACATTCGCGGGCGACTTAGGGCGCCTGGCCATCCCGATGCCGAGCCCGCCGGAACGGCCGGAGTTGCGCCGGCCACCCCTGAAACGCGTCATGCTTTTTAGGATCCGCGCCGATCTGGACACCTCTGCGCCACCGATCTGGCGGCGGCTGGACGTGCGTTCGGATCTGACATTGGACATCGTCCATCAGGTGCTGCAGGTCGCCTTCAGCTGGACCGATTCCCACCTGCACCGGTTCTCCTTGGGCGGAGGCCCTTTCGATCCGCACAGTCAGCTGTTCCTCTGCCCGTGGGACGCCGAAGAGGGCGAGTTCGACGACGACGGGCCGGCCGCTTCGGACGTTCGCCTCGATGAAGTCATGCAGGAAGCCGGGGACGTCCTGCAGTACATCTATGACTACGGCGACTCCTGGGAGCTGACTCTTCGCCTCGAGGCGGTGACGCCGGCTCAGACGGAGAGCCGGTCGGCAGTGGTGGTCGACGGCCGACGTGCCGCACCGCCAGAGGACTGCGGCGGCTATACCGACGCGGAGAACCTGGCCGAGGTTCTCGAGGATCCGGCGGTCCTCGACCTCGACGAGCTTAACGAGGCGTTGGGCAGCCCCTTCTTCGTCCTACGGGAATTCGGGATCGAGCCCAGGCTTGGCGATCTGGTCAACCGGCTGCGCTACACCCGAGTCGGCGAGGATGTTTCTGCCCGCGCAGTCTCGCTGATCACCGCACGCACCGACCTCGACGAACCGGACCTCACTGCCGCCCTGCGCGCACACCGATGGTTCCTCGACCGCGCCTCCGCCGGGCCCATCCCGTTGACGGCGGCCGGCTACCTCAAGCCGTCCGACGTGGTTGAGGCCTCGAAAGTCGTTCCAGCAATGGCGGATTGGATCGGCGAGAAGAATCGGGAAGCACAGGCCTTCCCGCTGCTGGAATTCCGCAGCACCCTGGTGTCGATGGGTCTGCTACGCAAAAGGGCCGCCTGCTCTTGACGCGCGCCGGTGGCGCCGCCCAGCGCAACCCCGCGATGCTGTGGAAGCATCTGGCGGCCAAACTGCTGCCACCAGACCGCCCCGGCTTCGACGCGGTGGCGACCCTGGTACTACTGCTTTACGCGGCAACTTCCGCAGACGCCGAATCACCGATCGACCGGATCGGCGCCGTATTGAACGAACTCGGCTGGCGCCACGGAGATGGCCGACCATTGGCGGGCTACGAGATATACCGGCTACCCGCCTTCGCCGTGCTCGCCAACGTCACGGCCGAGTCCGGAACCCACCGGCGCCGAACGCCGGTCAGCGCGGCCGCGGCGGCCTTGGCACGGGCGGCACTGCGCTAGGCACGGCACGCCCCATTGGCCGGCATGGGCACTGCTCGGTGCGAGCGTCCGACAAGCTTTGCCAAATGGCATGAAAACGGGCTCTACTGACCCTTCTGTGGGTGGTTCTTTCCGGGGAGTCGTGGTGGTCGACCGCCGAGGCTGAGCATGGCCAGGGCGATCAGGGCTTCGGGACTGCGGAATCCGAACGCGACGCGGGTGGTGAGCCGGATCTTGGTGTTGACCGATTCGATCCGCCCGTTGGAGAGGCCGTGTTCGATGGCGGCCAGGATGGAGTCCTGATGAGTGACGATGCTTCTCTGTAACTCGACGAACTCGGGAAGTCGGCAGCGACGCGCCCAGCCGATCCATCGCTGCAGTTCCACGGCCGCGTCGTCGTGCTTCATCTGGAAGATCAGCCGCAACGATTCCTTGAGCAGGTAGGCGCGGTGCAGGGCGGGGTCCTCGAGTTCGATTAGCCGCAACGTCACCGCCTGCTTCTCGGTCAGGTTTTCGGGGTTCTTCAGCAGCGCCCACCGGCTCTTCTTGACCACGGTGGCCTGTTCCCTGTCCGCGTCGGGGGTGTTGCCGGTGCCAGCCCGGGGCCGACCGCGTTTGCCGAACTGCTTGCGGGGCCGTGCTTTTGCACGGGCCCGGTTCCACGCTCCGCGGCGTACCTTGTCGACCGCAGCGGTGGCCCATGCCACCACATGGAAGGGATCCGCGCACCGTATCGCCTGGGGGCAGCGTTCGGTGACGACTTTCGCGATCCATGCAGCGGCATCGGCACTGACATGGGTGATCGCAGCGCACCGCTGTTCGCCGAGGAGGTCGAAGAACAGCCGCAGAGTGGCTGCGCTGCGGCCTTCTGCCGCCCACACCAGCCGGCCCGAATCGTGATCGACGACCACCGTCAAATACTTGTGGCCCTTCTTGTAGGAGATCTCGTCGATCCCGATTCGGCGCAACCCCTCGAAACGATCGAAGGTCTCACAGCTCTCCGCCCATACCCGATCGACGATGGAACCGACCGTGCGCCAGGCGATCTGCGTCAACTCGCACACCGCGCTCTTCGAACAGCGCGTCGCCAGCCAGGCCACGGTCTCATCGAAGGCCCTGGTGTGCCCGGCCCCGTGCCGCGCCCAGGGCACCGCCGCAACGACGACCCCATGCTCGACGCAGGACACCCGCGGCGTTCGGGCCTCGATGAACACCGAGGTCAGCCCAGCATCCAGCGCCCTCCACCGCCGCCGCCCCGGCCCGTTGTCATAGCCTGGGCACCGACGCCGACACATTCCGCACCGCGACCGGGCCCGGGAACTCGGCCGCACCGAGACCACCACACACCCCTGGTCTTCATCGAACTCGACCGCTTCCACGACCGTCTTTTCGACACCGAGAATCCGGGCCCATATCCTGTTATTGCGCACGCCGTATCCGTATCCATAGCGACCTGACCTTCGATAAGCCAGAACGCTACGGGGACAACGGCGTGCGCCCCTATTCGGCCCCTACACCACCCACAGATACGTCAGTAGAGCCTGAAAACGGCCCCCGGAGTGATCTCCGAGGGCCGTTTTACCTGGTAGCGGGGACAGGATTTGAACCTGCGACCTCTGGGTTATGAGTTGGATTCCATTGCGCCACAACAGGTTTCATAATTTTGTTAGTGCTGGTCAACGGCGGTTCGGGTTCCTCGAGGGTTTCATTGGGTCGTATGTTTTCCACCTGGTTTAGGGAAATCGGTGACCAAATCTGTGACCATCGCACCGACGGTGATGACGCTCGCCGAAAATCCCCAGGCGTGCTCGTCGAAATTCCCCACCTGTGAGCGGTTGTCAGCGTAGCGGTTGTCGGGTGCCGGTGGTGGTTCGGCGCAAGGTTTCGGCT
>WBZO01000439.1_pt1 | contig 89933 bp, 98 predicted proteins | sample 5204261 | NCBI WGS metagenome assembly WBZO01 (sample SAMN12412400, study PRJNA552823) | activated sludge metagenome | isolation source: activated sludge from anammox sidestream of wastewater treatment plant... | place: USA: North Carolina | collected 2017-09 | reverse complement strand
GGCACACGCTTCAGCAACGTAGCCACGACGCGACGTGTGTCAAGAGCACAGAGATTGGTTGCGGCTTGCACGTTTTCCTCACGATACCTTTGTTACAGGGATCACCCGGATGCCGGCAGTTGTTCCGTGCTATGAAACCTCGATGGGGGCCCACGGGCCGTCACGCCGCAGAAAGAAGGCGTTCCCGCTGTTGAATCCTTCTCATAGAAAGTAACTCTCATGATATGGATGAGACATGTGCGTTCGAAACCATTCTAGAGGAGGTTTCCTTGACTACCGTAGCCCCACTGACCCATGATGAACAGAAGGCTGCCGAAGCAGCGTTCCGTGGGCTTCCCATAAATTCCAGATGGTCACAGAGCGCCCAGCAAATCTATCTCCGAATTCTAGCCGTGACCAATGGGCGGGACATCGTCGCCGGCACAGACCTGGCCCCCCTCGCGGTAGGAGGCACCCTGAAGTAGGCTTCCCGCGACAACTTCTTTGTTGTCACTGAACACCGCAAGATCGACTTCGGCTACGTGACGCTGATCATCCCCACCTGCCCTTCAAGGGCCATCGCGGTTCCGAAGGGCTTGCACTTGGCCTGCATGGTTCGTCCCAGGAACTCCCATTCCCGCTGATTCGCCCGTCTCACCCGGAGGTCCTCAATGCACACCGGGTATAGCATGAGACGCACGATCCGACCGTTCTCTGCTTCCACCATGAAGAGGAACGAGAGGTCGTTGCGTTCGGCCTTGTCGATCACATAATCGTCGATAAAATCGCCCGTTGAATAGAGAATCGCCTTGCCCTTATAGAGTTCGATGCCTTGAGGCGTGTGGTTGGAATGCCCCCAATACAGGTCTGTTCCCATCTCGATCAACTCATGCGCCAGCGCCTGGATCGCCCGAGAGGGAGTCCCCCAATTGGGACCGACATGCGCACTGACGATGACCATGGAAGCCTGCCTGCGTGCGACGGCGAGAACCTGAGCCATACGCGACCGGTACGGTTCGACCAGGCCGCGAGCGCCATACGCGACATAATTCACGCCGGGCTTCCGACCGGTCGCTTCCCAATCCGGTTCGTTGTCCGTCAGGCCGACGACTGCGACAGAGCCCTCGGGCGATGCGAAGAGTGAGGGAGCCAGCGCCTCTTCCAGCGTCGCACCGGCACCGGACCGCTTGATGCCGGCCTGATCCAGCAACTTCAGACATTCCGCCATCGCGTATGGGCCATAGTCCAGGATGTGATTGTTCGCCAGCGTCACGCCGTCGATCTTCGCCGCGTTGAGAAACTCAATCGCACGGGGCTGGGCGCGAAAATGAAACGCTTTTGTCGTCGGATGCCACTCACTTCCTCGACTGCTGATGACGCACTCGAGATTGATCAGTCGGCAATCGGCTTGAAACATGATGGGGAGCACGTCGCCCCACAGCCAGGCGGGCGGCACGGCCCGGTTCCGGATCACCTCCTGATCCACCATCCGCCCCAACATCACGTCTCCGGTCAATGCGAATTGCATGAGCCAACCTCGCCGAGACCTGAACCCCAACCTCACTCAACGGCGACAGATCTTTCTTTAACAGAGCAATCTTGATGCCGACTATACGACTAGCTGGCGCGGTTACGAAGAGCGTAGTTTCGATCAATATTGTCGACTGAGACTTTTCGCAACAAACAACCTTCCCACTCAGTGGAAAATTTCCTCAGCAGTCGGACTAGCCGTGGATAGGATGGCTCGACCGCCCCTTCGTGGGTATTCTTACTCTCCGCCAGAATCCCGCGCCATTTCCTCGAGCAGTGAACAGCAGGCCAATGCCTTAACTATTCCATCGCATCGTGGACATCTAAGGTATCGTTCTTGCCTTCCATCTCAGCTGAATATGCTGTCTACCCTTGGTCCTGCGTAGGAGTAACCTCTTGATCCTGACATCTTCCTGCCGCCCTGCTTCAGACTGCCATCTGTTCCTTTTGGACGCGGCGGGAGTCGTACTTTGCGAGGAACGCCAAGAGGTCTATGCGTTTAACACGTCGGCGACATGGATCTGGATGGCCATGGAGGAAGGAGTGCCGCTCCATGAGATCGCTGCTGAATTGGCTGAAATCATCGACGCTCCTCCCGACCAGGCGCAGGAATTGATGAGCAACACGGTGGACCAGTGGTGGGCCCTCGGATTGCTGGTCGGAAGCGAACAGAATCGACCGAAGCTCACGCGATCGCAGGGGAAGGTTATGCCCCAGGTTGCCTTCCCCAAGCAGCGCCGAGGTCACCGGCAGAAGAGTTATCGGCTTCGGCACACACGTTTCACCATCGTCTATGACGATGCCGAGCAGGAAGCCGTTGTCCAACCGATCCTCTCACATCTTGAGGCCAATGAGGCTGCCCCTTACGATACTGAATTGGTGCTGGCAAGAACCCATTTCGGCTATGCAATCTTTCGACAAGGGACTGCGGAGGAGTATTGCGAAACGCTCGGTGGCCTTGGGCCTGCCGTCAAGTGCTGCATGATGCGGATTGCGCTGAACGACCACCCATATCAATTCCAAATTCACGGAGGTGTCGTCGAACGCAACGGCCGCTGTGTCGTGCTGCCGGCTGAAAGCGGCAGCGGGAAGACTTGTCTTGTTGCCGGTCTGGTACGAAACGGATGGCAGTATCTGTCAGACGAATGCGCGCCATTCGAAGAAAGCGATCTCCGTCTGCACCCGATACCGATCGCCATGGCAACCAAGGAAGGAGCATGGCCGGTGCTCCGTCCTTCTTACCCAGAGTTGGCGGAAACCCCGACCCATTTGAGGGAAGACGGCAAGCTGGTGCGCTACTTGCTCCCGCCGCCGAACAGTATCGCACCCAACAGGCCGGACGGGTATAGGGCTCGTTGGATAATTTTCCCCAGTTATAGCCCGACGGCAAAGACGGAGTTGCAACCATTGCCGCGAATCGAGGTTCTCCGCCGACTGTTTGCTCAGTGCCTCAGCCTGCCGGGCCGCCTCGACAAAACTGCCGTCTCTCAGATCGTCGAATGGATCCGGACCATAGATGGGTATCTTCTTCCTAACTCCAATCTGAACGAGGCGGTGCGTCTGGTCAACTGTCTCCGGAGTTAGGCGATGGTCTTTGGAGACTCAAGAGAAGACCGGCGTGAAAGTCCGCGGCACGGACGGGATGCAGCGTCCACCCTTTACAAAAGGAGCATCGGTTATGGCCGACCAAGTCGCAAGCCTACCGGCAGAGCAAGGGCTATTACGCAGGGAGGTCGATCGACGGAACTTTCTCAAGGGCGCCACCACACAAGTGGTCAAGCATAGTCTGATCACGGCACCGGCCGTCTCTCTGGTGCTCAGTGGCATTGCGATACCTGTTCAAGCGCAAAGCTATCAATCTATCTGTTTCCTGGACCCCTTGGTAATCTATGGGAATCCGCCCCCCTCACCGGATGCACCTCGATCGATATGGGAAAGTTTTCTGAAGGCTCTTGAGAACATATTCGCAAGGCGCCGCGCCATATGTACGCCTGGCAGCAGTGGAGGCGGCATTCGAGGGTAACTACCCTCTTGGCATGTGAGCCATACCCTTTCCTCGTTAGGTATCGCTGGAGCAGGGTAAGGGGACGCAGCCTATGCTTTCCATGCATCAGCCGACCCTGCTTAACAAGGAATTGAACCGACGCAAGTTTCTGACCGGTGTAGCAATGCAGTTTGCCAAAGATGGAATATTTGCACGCTCCGGCCTTTTCGCCCGGAGTGCAAGCCACCTTTTCCACCTGGGCCACCTTTCCCGCGCTGAGGGAGCTGTCATGCTATCGCTGGCTGCTTAGTGCTGGAGCGATGAGAGGTTCACGCTTCGGTGGAGAATGGTAGGTTACCGACAATGACGGATATGCCTGCGAGCCAGCTATCGAACGAAGCCGCCATTCTTCTGAACCTCATGCGGACTCCCCCAACTCATGGGATCACACGTGACGTTTCTCCGTGTGTCCATGAAATGGTGAACTGGTCGAATCTGATCCAACTCTCTCACCTGCAGGGGCTCCTGCCGCTTGCTTACCAACACTTACACCCCTTTGAGTCAAAGTTTGTGCCTCAACAGGCCGCAGATAATCTCAAGATCAACTATTGCTTGATTGCGCTCCTGAACTACTATCTTGCCCAGGAACTACTCCAAGTCCTGAGTCAATTCAGGACAAACCACATCCCTGCACTTCCGTATAAGGGGCCGATCCTCGCGAATTCAGCTTACGGCAAATTAGCCTTAAGACAATTTTCAGACCTCGATGTTCTAGTCGACGAAAGCAATTACGAGCGAGCGAAGGAGGTCCTACTCTCTGCGGGTTTTCACCCTCAGGCAGACTATGGCTGGGAATCACACTTCTTGAGTCCATCAGGTGCCTACTGCTTGGATCTCCACCAGAATCTTACGCCGCGGTTTTTCCCATATACGATACGGTTCGAGGATCTATGGGAGCGGCGCAGCGAGACTGTACTCTGCGGGGAACGGATTTCCTGCCTTTCCGACGAGGATTCGCTCCTCATTCTCTGTATACAGTTGGCCAAAGACTCGTGGGCAAAACAAACCAAGCTCAGCAAGTTGCGCGACATCGACAAGTTTCTGGATCGGCATCCGGATCTCGACTGGGGACGCATTGAGGCTGAGGCCGCGAGGATCGGCGCACGAAGAACTCTCTCGTTTGCGCTTGCTCTTGTGAACGAGCTTCTAGAAAGGTCTCACCCAACCGGGCGATTCAGCACCTCAAGAACGGACCGTCGGGCTCGCTCCATGGCGGCGCAAGCTCGCAACCAACTCCTCGCCGACTTAAGCCGCCAGGGGTTTGATTTCCTTCTACCCGTGGCCCTATCGGAGCAAGCCCGTTTTCACTCACAGCTCCGCGAACGTGTTCGCGACAAGCTTCCTTATCACCTGGAGCCACTTCGTCGTTGCTGCGAAAGACTGTTTATTCCAAATGCCAGAGATCGCCGTCTCATCGCACTCCCCGGGAGACTCTATTACCTCTATTTTCTCATCAGACCATTCCGGCTGGCTTGTGAGTATCTCCTTCGCCCCTTCGCGCATGCCCTCCGATCGTTGCTCCAGGCAAACCATGAGGGGAACAGACCGGAACATTCGTAGAACCCTATTGGCCTTTCTTGTCCCGAGAGATCCCCAAGGCCATTCCACTTTTGTCAGTCAGGTAACCTCTGAAATTCTCTCCGTTATCTTCCGCAAACTTATTCCTATTCCGGCCGGGAGAGTTTCTGTTGAACCCCTAAGTAGGATCCAACTTGAAACAACCACTCCCAAGGCTTAGCCCAATCAGCTAATCTCGGATAGTACTGCATTGTCCTGCGGTACTTATTGATCTACGACTACCGAAAATCTTCTTGATGTTGTCGATTAATTTCTCGAAGAAAGTCTGTTCACAAGGAGGGTTATGCACCGTAACAGATCCCTCTAGGACCGCGATCTTAAAACCGTCCACGGTGGCCGTATCTCCCGCCGTATACGTCTGCGCGAAAGAGACGGGAATCCGTCCCGCATTCAAGACTATCGCCATGGCAGGCAGTACGCAGATTCCGTACCGACCGCATTGTTGTATGAACTGCCTTCGAGATGCCTGCCCGTCGAGGGAACTTTTCATGCTGCAAGTTTGACGGCCGTTTCGGTCCATGAATCACCCTCCTGATGGCCGGGCTAATGAGCCGCGGACAAGTTGGCTATTGGATTTCGCAATAACCGTTCTGCAACGTAATTCGCTCTGCTTGGTCTAAGCGGAGCAGTCGTCTTTTCCGCTGGTCCTATGGAAATTTCCGCAACCCGATTTTGCCTGCCAGCAGGTGCAGCTTTTCATGGACCGATTCGTTGTTGTAGGACTGAATCTCGGCTAAGGCCCGGCAACATTCCGTCAACGCCTCCAGCCAACGTTGCTGATGGTCCGGAGTGGCTTGTCCTACCCTTGCTTCATCGATCCGCAACAACGCATCGTTGAGCTTGGCAGCGGCTTCGTCCAAGTGTTTCGAGACAGGCATTGCATCCTCCTTGTTCTGCAGCGTATCCGCGTGGGATGGCCCCCACAGCCTCACGCGCCGCAACGATAGGTTTGTCTCTTGCCGGCCGCCGCCAGAGCCAGTTGTTTCATAGACCGGCCGGAAAGCACGGAGTCCCGATAGTCCCCTCCTATGCCTTATAGCCGAACCGTCGAAGCAAGGCCTTGCGCTCTGCGATGTCGGTATCCTGTTCGATGCCGTTCGGACGCTCTCCGTCCACGACCCCCAGGATGCCGCGCCCGCTTTCTGTTTCGGCCAGAATGACCTCCACGGGATTCGCCGTGGCACAGAAGATCCCGCAGACTTCCGGTACCTGGCGCAGCACCGGCAGCACGTTGATGGGATAGCAATCGCGCAGGAAAATGATGAAACTGTGCCCCGCTCCGATCGCCTGGGCATTGGTCCGCGCCAAGGCGATGAGTTTCTCATCCGTCCCGCTCCAACGGACCAGGCAGGAGCCGGAAGCCTCACAAAAAGCCAGGCCGAATTTGATCCCCGACACAGCCGTCACCAGCGCCTCATGCACATCCTCGACCGTCTTGATGAAATGCGCCTGGCCGAGTATCACATTGATCTCGTCGGGCTTCTGAATTGGAACCGAAATCAGGTTGATCGCCATCCCCGTTCACTCCCTGTATCGTCGTTCGTTTTTCGTGAGGCGCCTCTTGTCGGCCTGTATCTCGTCGTTCGCGGAGCGTCCCCCCCTCGAATTAAAGAAGAATCTCGTGCAGCGTCTTTCGTATCTCGCGAGAGGCAGCGAGCGAGTCTTGCTTCACGCTTCACGCTTGACGATCAAGACCGGGCATCCGGCCAACTGCGTCACCGCCTGAGAAACGCTGCCGAGGGCTAGGGCTTTGACCCCGGTCAATCCTCGTGACCCGACGACCAGCAGGTCCACATCCGCGCGTCGAGCAACCTGCACGATCGTTTCAGCCGGATGGCCCGAGAGAAGACGTGTGGTGACGACCGCAGGCCCCTCCCGAAGAATGGCCTCGGCCTGCCTGATGGCCTGATGTGCTGCCTGCCTCCGATCCCGCAGCAAACGGGCCTGCAGCGTCCGACTCTCAGGATCATGCATTTGCTCCAAAACCAACCGTTCCACGCCCAAAGGACGCACCACGCTGACGATCAGGATCTCCCGCACTCCGGGCAACGCCGCCAAAACCTGCGCCGCCCGCTGCGCGTCAGGCGAGCCGTCGGTGGCCAGCATCGCGTGCAACCCTTGCCGACGCGGCGCCTGCCCCGGTACCAGCAAGACGGAGCAGGGGGCGTCGCTCACGAGTCGATGGGACACGCTGCCGAGGACCGCTCCGCTCGTTCGCGATAGCCCGCTCATCCCGGTGATCACCAATTCCGGCTGATGGCTGCGAATGAACCGTAAGAGTTCCTCGCCGGGCGGCCCTTCCCGTAGAACGACCTCAACCGATGCGAAAACCCCCTCCAACAGCCGGCGAGCCCGATCGAGCAACACCTCCGTCACGGCCATATGTTGCTGCAGGAGGAGTTGGTGCCCCTTCTCGCCGATCGCTTCCGGAAGGTCCAATTCCTCAAGCACGTGGACGAGCGTGATGGCGATGTTCTTGGGATGGGTGAACTGCCTGGTCCAACGGACGATGGTCTCGGCCGCACCGGGGTCGTCCAAAGCGACCATCCAACGTCTGCTTGCCACAAGCACCTCCATGAAAGTGGCATCGGAAATCCCCTCCGCCGAAAGAAGCATCGGCTGTGCCCAGCAGTCGGATCGCCTCACGTCCCCGGAATACTGTGATCCCGAGTCCTCCCTCAGAGGAGAGATGACTCGCCGGTCCAAGAACGCCACAGCCTCCGGCATGCCGACTGTGGCAAAGCCCCCCTGCGTCGTCACTTGACCAAGCCTAGAACAGCCTTAACCTATAACTGAGCGGAGGCCTCGGTGAGAGGAACACTCCGGTACTTGAGGTCGAGCGTAGAGGTGGTGAGCAGGCCCGCAGGTGTCAAAGCGGGAAGCCTAAAACCTCTCCAAGATCTCCACCTTTCACGAACAGCTCTCTGGACCCGCCTCCGCTCTGCTTTTGTGTTTGCTTGCCTTGTAAGAAGCCTGCCGGTGGGTCTCGCGTCTCAACCCGATAATAAATCGATATTCCGCCGTAATTGCTCCCGCAACGGGCAAGGTCTGTAGGCTGACGTTCTGCTGGTAGGCTCTCTGCCGGAAGGAGGAAAGGAACCCGCCCCATAAGGAGGCCGCCAGCAAACGAAGAGGCAATGGCGCACGCTAATCCGTACGTTGAGCCTCAAAACACGTAAATCGCGAGCTGACGGCCTTTTCCTTCTGTCCCTCACAAAAACGCTCGCCCTTGTTTCAGACACCGGATCTGCCGACTGGCCGGGAAGAATTCAACAATCCTTCAGTCGCCCTGCCAGCTGATTGTCCCGCGCCTCCATCTTCGTCCTGACTCGCATTGACGGTCGTGCCTACTGGCACCGAGGAACGATGGCGCGTACCTTGAACCCATTCCCGCTACGGAAGCAGAAGCGGTGCCCTCTGCCTGCACGCTGGCCATACAAGGGCGAGTGGAAACCCTGGCTGCTGACCAATTTGAGCTTATGCCACCTCCTTCATTTACTAGTTAAGGCTAGGCAGCAAACAATCAAGGCGGCGTGCGGAAACAGAAATATCGATAGTACTGATGGTCGACGAGATCTCCCGCCAGTTCCCCAGGTTTCGGCACCCTCACCCGATGGAACATGACCATCTGTTGTCCCCAGTCTGTCAGTCTGGGCGCTCCGTTCCAGAGGAATCTGGCCCGCACCGACCAAAACAACCCCGCCGAGGGGGGCAGCGGCTCCTGGACCTCGTGAGATGGCTCCGTCAACCCTTCTCGCGCATACAACAGCTCGCCCGGCGCCTCATGGGCTTCCTTCCAGATCCTCAGTTCGTACGTGACGTTGGTAATATTCGCATCAGCTCCCATGGCATTTCCGGAAGGAACTTTCTCCCATCGGATCGTTGGCTTCAGTGAAGTGACCGTCGCGCATCCCCCGATAAGCGGGGGCGGATGGGTGGGCTTTAGCCCAGAGAACACCGTGGCTTCCGATACGCAGCCGGCGATGGATACGAGAGATAAACACAGCGCAATCGGCGTCAGTACGGCTCTGCGAAACATTCTCAGCTCCGCCTGTCATGGACGATGGAGGTAGAAGATGCCATCCACGATTTGCTCCGCCAACGTTCTCATTGCACGGTCACGTTCTTCACGCATGGGCTGAGCGTCGTTTGCCCCCCATTCTGGCACCGTCATCTTTGGGCCCCAGTACTGAAACCGAGCCGTATAGAGTTCTTCCTGTTTTGGTGAGCCAATCAGGCGCGCTTGCGCAGTGACGACCAGCCTCACTTCGGGATTGATGGCGGTGGATGTGTACATCGAGGTATGTAATCCATCCAATTGGATGCCTAGCACCCCCGTTTCCAGCTGAACAGTGGCCGAGTCGAGTTCGTTGGCCAGCCTGATAGTCGTCCGTCGATGGATCTCGTCGATCACGAGATCCCGCAGTCGTTGCTGAGTCTCCGGACTAGTCAACGAATCGCGAACGATCGACATCACGGTTTGTACTGCCTTCTCGGGCTCTGCTGCCACCGCGCCGTAGATGCCGCCTGAGATGGCCCCTACGACAGCACCGCCGGCACAGCCTACTATTCCTATGGGATTCCCCATCATGGCGGGCCATCCCAACAAGCCGCATCCGATCATGGCACCGCCTCCTGCTCCCCTGCCTAACCCGGACATTGCTCCCGCTGCGGGGGTTACCACGAACTGGACGTTGGGCTCGGCCAGGGATGACGAGACCCACAAGCTTCCCAGTTCTGCTCTGAGGGATTCAGATGGAGGCGGGGGAAGAGGGCCATGGACATCGACTTGCGTCGCAGTTAGATGCACACATCCGGTCGACAGGACGCCCAAGAACAAGAAACAGCACACTTTGAAAGTCCGTCTAGCGGTTTGATGATGCACGGATCGTCCGCCTCTGTTCACAATGCAGACCGTTCGTATTCAGCCATTGTCTAAAATCGCACCCCGAGCAAAATATGGTGCGTCGTGAGCAACACCTTGGTCTCGTCCGTCGTCTCCCTCGTCCTTGCTACGCAGCCTTCAGGCTTCAGGCAGGTGGATCCGCGAAAGTGCAATTCCACATCGGTAAATCGATATTCCGTGAAGAACGCGAAGCTCTTATGCACTTGCCAAGCCAACCCGGCGCGCACATCAAATCCGAAATCCGTTCTGCCATGATGCACCGAGTTAATGTCGGGTGAAGGCGCGTCCAACGAGGCCTGTGCGACAAAGAGGCTGGGGCCGATGCCTAGATATGGCTGTAGCTTGCCCGTTGGAAATTCGTCGCTCCTGTACAGGGGTAGTCTGAGCATCAACAGGACCGAGATGGGCACCACGTCGAATTTGGCACCGTCCGCCTTACGCTGAAAGTATGAAACATCCCCCGCAATGCCCACGAATGAGCTGACAGGCCACTGAACATCCCGATATGGCTTACCCAACCAATAACCAGCTCGGATGCCAAAGGTGGGCGAGCTGCCCACGTCATATGTCCGAGCCGCCCTAGCCTGCGAGGGAAGAGTTTGGTCGAATTGTGCCGTGATGTTCTCAGGAAAGGCCGCACCGCCGTATAGGTCGCCGAACCACTCCGCTCGCGCGCCTGCCGGCAGGCCGATGAATGCTATACAGCTGCCGGCCAGAATCAACCGCTTGGCGCATTGGGCCAAATGATCCATACAATTCCCATCAATCTATGGACAATTCTTTCACCGGCCGCTTCACATCCCGACCGACGATGACGAAGGACTGCAGCCGCCCTTCGCTGTCGATTGCGGCTTCGCCCACCACCTTGTCTCCTCTCACGGCACTCTCGATGGGACTGGCCGCCAATTCCTATGCTCCTTACAACACCGAGGCTCCGACGAAATGGACCGTGCCAACCGTGCCCTACTGCAAATCAGGAACCACACTTGAGCCTCCTTTTTTTCTCAGCCAAAGATCGAGGTTGTCATGTTCGCCTGTAGCGAATGTCGCCTGAAATCATTACGTATCCGTGGCAGTTTTCCTCACTCTCTCCACCAAATCCGCCAGGTCGATCACGCCGACTTCTTCGGAAAACTCCAAACGGTTCACGCGTTTTGTCCGGTTCGCAAAGCGGCCGCGCTGTGACCTGCAGGACGGAGAGCATGTTCGCGTGAGATGAACGGAAGGGCACAAGCACCGACTCGTCAGAAAACTCTAGGAACCTCCTTCCCCCCATGGAGCGATTTGTTGGATCGTCAGGCACAAGAGTTGCGGGTTGCTCGGCATAGACCTCAGCTTCAATATGCTTTCAGCGGCGAAAGGTGTGGACATCCGTCGAACTTCTGGGACCTTCAACGGATCAGACCCATGCCGGATGGCACCCACAAACTGCGACTGTTGTGGGGGTTTGAGTTCTAGCTCTAGCTCACGGCTAGTCCTGATTCTTCCGGACGGCGCTTGATGGGAGCTTAGGTAGCCGGCGGCGCTACGATCAGTCCCTCTTTGAGAAACACCCGCATCGCCTCACGAGCCTGCTTGACCTTTCGTTCGGCGAGCAATTCAAGCTGCTGTTTGGTCCGGATGATCTTCGCCAACCCCTGCTCCTGGGCCTTCTGCGCGGTCGCGACCGACAGCCGCACGGGAACCTGCCACTCTTCCATCGTGGGAAGAATCGCGTCCTCTCGCAACCCTCGCTCTTGTGCACAGAGCGCCAGCTCATGCGCAGCAGCCATCGCCATCTCGTCGGTGATCGTCTGCGCGCGCACGTCCAACACACCGCGGAAGATCCCCGGAAAGACCAGGGAGTTGTTCACCTGATTCGGAAAATCGCTGCGACCGGTCGCCACAATCCTGGCGCCGGCCTCCTTCGCCTCCCAGGGCCAGATCTCCGGGACGGGGTTGGCGCAAGCGAAGACGATGGCATCCTTCGCCATCTTGGCCACCCAGGCCGGCTTGATGATTCCCCCGGCCGAAAAGGCTACGCAGACATCGGCCCCTTGCAAGGCTTCCGCAATCCCGCCTCGAAGCCCGGTCGGATTGGTTTCCACACAGATCCGCCATTGCTCGTAATAGGCCGCGTCGTCCTCATATTCCCGTCGATGCCGCCCCAGCAGCCCACCCAGATCACAGGCAAGGATGTTGGCCGGATCGGCTCCGGCGGCGGTCAAGAATCGATAGGCCGGCACATTCGCCGCCCCCATTCCGACCATGGCAATCCGGACCTGCCTGAGATCCTTCCCGACCAGCGCGAGCGCATTCAACACTCCGGCAAGCAGCACCGTCCCAGTGCCCTGTTGATCGTCATGCCACACCGGGATCTTGCAATGCTCCCGCAGCTCTCGCAGCACGCGAAAGCATTTCGGCATCGCAATGTCCTCGAGATTGATGGCGCCGAAGGAGGGAGCCAGGAGCCGGACCGTTCTGATGAGTACGTCGGGATCTTTCGTGTCGAGGCAAATCGGAACCGCATCCACGCCGCCCAGATACTTGAAGAGCAGGGCCTTCCCCTCCATGACGGGCAGCCCGGCTTCCGGCCCGATGTCCCCCAACCCCAATACTCTCGTGCCATCGGACACGACGGCAATGAGATTGCCCTTGTTCGTGTACTCATAGACCGTCTCGGGATCGGCCTGGATTGCCTTACAGGGCGCCGCGACGCCGGGGGTGTACCAGATCGAAAAATCCTCCAACCTGCGCACGGGACATTTGGGAAAGGTCTGGATTTTTCCCTTGTAGGAGGCGTGCAATCGCAAAGCCTCAGCCGCCGGTTTCGCGGCTTTGGCCAATAACTCGTCCGGCGTCGACATGGTTTCCCCCCTTGGCCCATTACCGTATGATCAACACGGAGCAGGTCGCGTGCACGAGGACTTTCTCGGACACGCTCCCCAAGAAAAATCGCTTGATCGCCTTCATGCCGCGCGAGCCGACGAGAACGAGTTGGGCGGATCGGCGGACCGCCGCCTCCAGAATCATGAAGGCGGGATCTCCGGTCAGCATCTCAGTCTGCACTCGGTAGGGCACATGCTGCAGTTCCTTGGCCATCCGTCCAAGCAGCTCCTCCCCTTTCCGCTGAACGACCTCCGATTCCTCGACATGCGGCTGCGGCCACACCGTGACGATCGTGACGTCCATCGGCGGCTTGAAGGGTGTCCTCGCCAGGAATCTGATGGTTTTCTGAGCGTTCGGCGATCCGTCGACGGCCACCACCAGCCGCTCCAGCTTTTCGAGCGCCTCTTTCACCACCAACACGGAGCAAGGCGCATAGGTCGCCACCTTCTGAGACACGCCGCCCAGGAGAAATGAGGGCGTCGCCGTCATTCCGCGTTGGCCGACGACGATGAGATCGGGTCGGGTCTCTTCGGCCGTCTCCACAATACTCTCTGCCGCGTCCCCGGTATCGGCGATGAGCCGGACGTGCGGACACACTCCGTCCAGTTCCAGTTTGATTTCGTGCAGCGTGCGTTCCGCCGCCTCCGACACTTCCTTGCGATACGACGCCACGTAGCTCGCAGGCATTTCCGGCGAGATATAGGCATGCTTGAGCGCGTCCTCATCGACCACGTTCAGGACGTCCACGCTTGCCGGTTCGGCAAACTGACGCACGACACGCGCAGCGTTTTTCGAATCAGGCGAGGCATCCACGGCCAAGAGAATTTTCATCGGCCTTTTCCCTGGTCCATGCCCGAGGCGATCGGCCGTGCGCCGGGCTTCTGCAGCAGTTCCTTCACCAGGCGAATCGGCAGACCGAGATGAATCCCCCCGACCCGCGACAGTGCGGCATGGTTGACGCCGACCACCGCACCGGACTGGTTGAAAATCGGCGCCCCGCTGCTCCCGAGGCTGGAAACCGCCTCATAGGTCAAGACATGAGGCGACAGATCGGAAACGTGCCCCTGGGTCACAAGCGGCCGAATCAGTCCCTGCCGAGCCAATTCCTCCACGAGTTTCACCGGACTGCGGCCGGCGGCGGCCATCACGTCTCTCATCGTGGGCGCTGGAGCACGAGCCAACAGCACATCGACGCTGCCTGGATAACTGAGCATCACGATCGGCTCGCCGATTTGAACGGCTTCCTCGTAGAGAATGAGCGGCGCGACTTCGACACCGGTCAGCCCCTCCGCTTTCAACACCGCCAGATCGTACGACTCGGACAGAGCAATGATACTGAGAGGATGACCTTGCGCCTGCCCCGGCAGAAAGAGCCGGAGCAGAGCCAGATCCGGCTCGAATCCGGCTTCGACGGCCTGCTTGGCCGGTTCGAATGTCTCCCACATCTGCACCAGGTGCCGGTTGGTGACCACGGTTCCGGCCGCGTCGATGAGGAACGCCGTTCCGGCATAGTGAATGACCACGGGAGTCCCGTCTCCCTCGACCGTGACAAGGGCGTTCCCATTTTCGTCGACCACAGGCTCCCCCGCCTTGTCGAAGCCCTGATACCGCAAGGGTCGACCGGTTCGCCGCTCTCGAAACCCGTAGCCGCCCTGCAGCAGGCCCACATTGCGTTCGAACCGTTGCGCAATGCTGACCGCGCTGCTGCGCGCCTGGTGCAGCGCTCCAAGCTGTTCTCGAATGGAGGACAGTTCCGACTGCGCGCCACGCTGGCGCTCAAGTTCCTTGAGGCGGGTCGTGAGCAAGGCGATGTCTGTTTCTTGCCGGCGCGCTTGTTCCGCGGAGGTGCGCCGTTCCTCCTCGATGCGCTGCTCCAGCTCGGCCTGGCTTAAGATGCCGGTCTGGAGCTGGCTGACCAATTGGATCATGCGATGTTTGGTCGCCTCGGCCGCTCGTTGCTGTCGCAGCAGCATGGTTCCCAGCACTAGGATTATGAGGAGCGGAGCCGCCAGGAACAGAACAGCAGCCAACTTACCGAGTGGCGAGGCGTGGATGGCGATATCCCTGAGGACATGGCGAATCAGATACAGAACGGACAAGAAGCGAGGATGGGGGGTCCGCACGAAGATTTCGCGGGATTCTTCGACGATCGTTCGTAGGGCCTTGCTCCCGCCCCCCTCCTGCTCCGGGAAACGCAGCCGCACTTGGGGGCCGCCATCCCCGAATTGCACCAGGTCTCCGTCGCGCAGCGGCGCCTCGCTTACCGGCTCCCCGTTCACCAGCAGACCTTGTCCCTGGCTGCGATCCCGGATCGTCGGGGCCGCGGCGTGCACCGCGATTTCCGCATGAATCGGGGACACCATCCCGTTCACGCCGGCGCCGAGTACGATACGGCACGCTCGGTCGGATCCGAAGGTCACGGTATCGGAATCGACGACTTCGGTATGTCCCTGCCGTTCACCCGCCACATGTTCAACCGTCAGGCGCATCGTCACCGTCTCGATCGCTCAGGCCAATCGGACAAGATCTCTAACCGACCGGCACCATAACGTCGTGGGATCAGTATCCTGCGACTCATCCTTCCATCGTCTGCTTGAGCAGCGTCCTGACCTCACGGAGGGGCCTGGTGGTGATGACGTCGGCCTTCTCCAGCCACCCCCGCCTGGCCTGGCCCACCCCGTAACGCACGTTCTCGAGATCGAGGATGCTGTGGGCGTCGGTATTGACGGCCAACAGGACACCCGCCTCCTTGGCCATCTGACAATAGGTATCGGTCAGATCGAGCCGCTCGGGATGGGCGTTGACTTCCAGAAAGCAACGACGCTCTTTTGCCTTGCGGATAATGCGGGGCATATCAACGTCGTATGGGAGGCGCTGATCGATCAGTCGGCCGGTGGGATGGGCCAAGATCGAGAAATGGGGATGGTCCATCGCCTTCAGGATGCGCGCCGTCTGTTTGTCGCTCGGAAGCGTGAAGTGGCTGTGCACGGCGCCGACCACGAGGTCCAGCTTGCCGAGCACCTCATCAGGGAGGTCCAAACTGCCGTCCTCGAGGATGTCGACCTCGATCCCTTTCAAGATGGTCACTCCCTCGAGCGCGGCGTTCAGCCGGTCAATCTCCTCCATCTGCCGCAACAACCTGGCCGCGTCGAGCCCCTTGGCCATCGCGAGGCGCCGAGAGTGGTCCGTGGCCGCCAGGTACTCCAATCCGCGACGACGTGCGGCTTCCGCCATCTCCTTGATGCTGTGGCGGCCGTCCGTGGCCTTCGTGTGGGCATGCAGATCGCCCCGCAGGTCCGCGAGTTCGAGAAGGTGCGGTAAACGACCGGCCCGGGCGGCATCGAACTCACCTCGATTCTCCCGCAACTCGGGTGCGATCCACGGCAAGCCGACGGACTGATACACGGACTCTTCCGTCTCACCGGCCACTCGGGTCTCGCCGCGGAACACCCCATACTCGTTGATCTTGAGGCCCCGTTGCTGTGCCAGGTGCCGCAACACGACGTTATGGTCCTTGCTGCCGGTAAAGTATTGCAAGGCCGCGCCGTAACTCTCCTCCGGAACGACCCGCAGATCGACCTGCAGGTGACTCTTCAACCGGACGCTGGCCTTCGTCTCACCGCGAGCCAGTACCTCTACGACCTCGCTGTAGGCCACGAACCGATCGGCCACCGCCTTGCCGTCGGCCGCGGCAACAAGGATGTCGAGATCCCCGATCGTCTCCTTGCCGCGGCGATAACTGCCGGCTACGGTTACCCGTGTGACTCCCGGTGCCTGCCGCAGGTAGGCCGCCAGCGGTTCGGCATACTGGGCGGCCACGGCCAGCTGACACCGCCGCTCGCCCCCGACCTTCAGCGCCAGCGCGTCAAGGATATGGCGTTCAGTTTTTTCTCCAAACCCCGGCAGCCTCCGTACCAACCCTTCCTGCGCAGCCCGCTGCAAGTCGGCCAGGCTGCCGATCCGAAGCTTACGGGCGAGGACCTGCACCCGCTTGGGGCCCAACCCAGGGAGATGCAACAACTCCGTCAGGGCGGGGGGCGACTTCCTGCGGTATTCCTCCAGCAGCGTCGTCGTGCCGGTCCGGACGATCTCCCGAATCTTGGCGGCAAGATCCTTTCCAATGCCCGGGAGTCCTGTCAGATCCTCGCCCTGTTCCACCATCATGGCGACCTCGCGAGATAGGTCCCGAAGCGTGCGCGAGGCATTGCGGTAGGCACGGAGGCGGAACGGGTTCGCCCCCTCGATTTCAAGCAGATCGGCCAACTCGTCGAACACGGCCGCCACATCGGCATTGTGAACGGGCATCGCGGCTCCTGGAGTACGAACAGCACCGCGCGAGGGGGTCACCCTTCCCGCCTGGCACCCTGTGGCTTCTGGCGCGACGTGGCCGTCCGCTTAGCCGAAGCCCGGTCCTGCTCAAGCCGTTCCTTGCGAAACCGCCTGATCTGCGTCTTGGGGAGATTCTTGAACGAGCGCCTCTGTTTCATGGCACCATCCGAATTATCGAACCGCTCCGCTGAAAGGATCAAGCAATGAGCGGGCCCGAAGCGCGCGAGGCGGCGAACGCCCCGTCACGCGGCCTGTCTGAGCCGGGGGTGCCGGGACTGGGGCCGACCGTCGCCTTTTTCCTCACTCCGTGATCACACATTGTTGCGGAACGCCTCCGAACATAACTGTGGTCTTCACGCAGGGCAGGCTGTTCGATGCCGGTCCCTGGCACCCCACTTGCTCGTGAGGGGTCCGCGGATCTATTTTGCGACTACTCAAGGAGGCGTCCCGAGGCATGGCCGGCTGGATCGATCATTGGCGCGCCGCCACGGTTGCGATCGGACAGATCGAGGAAGGACCGGAATCTTCAACCGGCCGGCGTTCCTCGAAGAAATTCTTCAGTGTGGTCGGTACGGGCGTGCTGTTTTCGCTCTATGGGGTCCGCCGGCGAATGACGTGGCTGGTGACCGCCAAACATGTCCTCTTCGACCCGCGGGAGCAGTGGGAGCCCTCCACGGTCGGGATTCTCTTTCCACGGAGCCCCCACGGCCGGATGGTCCAGGCCCTGGAAGTCCCCCTCCAAGACCGACGGCGCGGGAAGCCACGATGGATTCCTCACCCGGACCCGTCGGTCGATCTGGCCTGTCTTCCCTTACCGGTGAGCCTGCAGCCGCGCCACAGAGCCGGCCCGGCTTCTGTTGCCTGGATGGACATCGCCACCACAGCGGACCTGTACGAAGGCGCCCCCGTGGTCGTGCTCGGATACCCAGCCGTATTCAACCTGCCGGACTGGCCCTGCGCGATCGTGCGACAAGGCGTGGTCTCCTGGGTCTCGCCGCGGAACCCCGGTTCGCAGGTGTTCCTGATCGACAGTCACGTGTATCCGGGCAATAGCGGCGGGCCGGTGTTTCGGCTTCCTGCCACCATGGATCGGCAAGGACACCTCACGACCGGTGGACCGATCACCCTGCTCGGCATCGTCACTCAAGCCAGCATCCAAAGCCTGCCGCTGGTTGCCGGGGGAAAGCCGGTGGAATTGCACTATCGCGGGAAACGTACGGGGGAGCCCCTGCTGTCGCGCAGTTTTCTGGGGCTTGGAATGGTGGAGCCGGCCTATCGCATCAAACAGCTGCTCGTCTCGGCGTCTCGAACCCTGCGACGCCGACGACGACCGCTGTCCTGATGAAGCGACGGCTTCAGTTCAGAGGGGCCGTCGCCGCGGCGGCGCGAGGCCGGAGCCGATCAAGCTCGCGGGCCTCCTTCATCTTGCGGCGGTGCTCCAAGATGAGCGGATCCACATGCTCCCCGCACATCACGCAACGCCAGCCCATGGTATTGGCTTCGCGGATTTCGACCGGCACCATGAATCCGCCGCAGCGATGACAGGCATCCTGCGCGCGGCTCGCTTGATCAATCACCATCGGGTGAGTCTCCTTTCTCTCCTGCCAGTGGGTAGTTTCTGGTCGCTGGTACGTCAGAGTCACAGGCTCGTAAAAGGATTCATCCGCCGCGAGCCCGCGCCAGAACGCCCTGGAGCATATCCACAAGGGTCGGACTGCCCACTTCCGTCGCCTCATAGTCCACCCGAACGGTCGGCTGCGTGATCCGGATAAGGCGGGCCAAATCCACCGGCGTCGCGATCACTACGAGGTCGCAAGGCACCTTGGCGATCGTCTCCTCCAACTCGCGGATCTGTTCCATCCCATACCCCATCGCGGGGAGCACCGGTCCCAGGTGCGGATAGTCCGTCCAGAGTCGACTCAAGCTCCCGACGGCATAAGGCTTCGGATCGATGATGGCCTCCACCACGCTCTGCCGGACCGCCAGCAAGCCGGCCCCTGACCCCATCCCCCCATGCGTCACACTAGGTCCATCTTCGACGACCAAAACGCGCTGTCCGCGCAGGCGATCCCGATCGGGCAGACCAGGCGGCATGGCCACCTCGACCAAGGCCGCGCGCGGATTGAGCCGACGAACGAAGCGGCGGGCCGCGTCCCGCTGCGCGGCGCTGGCACTATCCACTTTCGACAGCACCGCGACGTCCGCGCGGAACAGGTTCACATCTCCCGGGAAGTACCCCTGTACATCCGTCAGGCGATGCGGGTCCACGACCACGATCTCCAAATTGGGCAGGACGAACGGCCAGTCGTTGTTTCCTCCATCCCATACGATCACGTCCGATTCCGATTCGACCACGCGCAGCACCGCCTCGTAGTCGACCCCCGCATAAACGGTCGTCCCGGCCCGAAGGTGCGGCTCATACTCCTCTCGCTCCTCGATCGTGCAAGCGGCCGCATCCAGATCCGCGAGCCGAACGAACCGCTGAACCGCCTGCAGTTCCAAGTCACCGTAGGGCATCGGGTGGCGGACCAACCCGACACGCAGTCCGGACGCAGCCAGTATCGCGCTGACTCGCCGTGCGACCGGGCTCTTTCCCGCCCCGGTCCTGGTCGCGCAGATCGACACGACCGGCTTGCGCGCAGCCAGCATGGTCCTCCTGGTGCCCGGCACACAGAACTCCGCCCCGGCCGCAATCACCCGCGAAGCCGTCCGCATAACCGCCTCGTGCGAGACGTCGCTGTAGGCGAAAATGACCTGATCGATGCGGTGATGCTGAATCAGGCGCTCCAACTCCTCCTCGGGATAGATGGGGATGCCGTCCGGGTACAGGGCGCCGGCAAGGGCGGGAGGGTACCGTCGATCTTGGATGTTTGGGATCTGGGCGGCGGTGAATCCCATGACTCTACAATTGGGATTCCCGCGAAACAGCACGTTGAACGTGTGAAAATCGCGGCCGGCCGCGCCCATGATCAATACAGTCATGACATTCATGCTTCAGCGACGCCGGGACTCTTCGACGAGACAAAATGCGGAACGCTTCCGGAACCGGAATCTCCCGGTAGGTATAAAGCAACAGTAATGCCTGGTCGGCTGAAAGCACACCCTGCCCCAGCGCCGCCTCCTCGGCGTACGGCATCTAGGAAGGGCACGGCAATTGCGAGCTAACCAGATTGACTGCACAAGAACGAAAGAGGTGCCCCATGAAGCCGACGACGCCGGGGTGCGCATCATCCGAACCGGAAGACAATGGGATGTTGTTTGTCGCTCACTGGACTCACACACCTGAGAATTGTCCGGGCAGAAGTCAGGAAGGTTCCACGATGCTCAACGAGTTTTGGGCAAAACGTGACTCGGCAGAAAAGAAGGGGATTAAGATCCTGAGCGGCTACGTAGCGGTGACCGAACATACCTATTACATCGTGGCTCAAGCCAAGAGTTATCAATCCCTATTGGAGTTCTTCGAACCCTTGGCCCCGACACAGACCGGTACGATCCATCCCGTGACGACGATGGACGAATGGACCAAGCACATCGACCCGAAAAGGGAGAGATAGCCCCTTGACGCGAATTTCCCCCACTTGGCATCCGTGCTGGCGATTATTGCCACAGCATGAGCGATAGCCGCGTTCTTCCCTTCCGTAATGTGCCGTACTACCGACGTCACTTCCCCTCGTGTTGCTGAATCGAATGGTCCTGTCTTTGCACAATGTCTGAGTTCAGGTCCTCCACGAACCTAATATGTCGTGATATGCCCTGGAAGCCGATCATCAAATCTAGACGGGAATGGGAAGTCGTCCCAAACCTCTACGACTATGCGGCGGTCCGCAGCGCCTTTTCATGGGAAAACGCCCGGGCGGAGTTGCAAGGACTACCCGACGGAAGAGGCCTCAATATTGCCCATGAGGCGGTAGTTCGCCATGCGACCGGAACGCGCGCGGATCACACGGCGCTTCGTCTGCTGGGGAAGACCGGAACGGTCGAGGACATCTCCTACGGCTGTCTCCACGAGTTGACGAACCGCTTCGCTCAAGCGCTCGCGTCGCTCGGCGTCGCCAAGGGCGATCGTGTATTCGCCTTGGCCGGACGAATCCCCGAACTCTACATCGCCGCGCTCGGCACGCTGAAGCATCGCGCGGTCTTCTGTCCTCTCTTCTCGGCCTTCGGGCCGGAGCCGATCCGCGCCCGTCTGACGATCGGCGAAGCGAAGGTATTGGTGACGACCGACGCCCTCTACCGGCGGAAGGTGGCGGCGATTCGCGATACCCTACCGAAGTTGGAGCACATCATCCTGGTCGGTGAGGAAGACCGGGTAACCACCGTGCCGGGCACAGAGGATTTTCACCGGCTGCTGAAGGAAGCCTCGGCGGACTATGTGATCGGCCCCACCGCCCCGGAAGACGCAGCCTTGCTCCATTTCACGAGCGGCACCACCGGTACACCGAAGGGCGCCATCCACGTACACGAAGCCGTCGTGGCCCACCATATGACCGGCAAGCTGGCCCTCGACTTCCATCCCGAGGACGTCTTCTGGTGTACAGCCGATCCCGGTTGGGTGACCGGCACCTCCTACGGCCTCATCGCTCCGCTCACGAACGGGGTAACCGCCATCGTCGACGAAGTGGAATTCGATGCGGCACGCTGGTACGGCATTCTGCAGGATCAACGCGTGTCCGTCTGGTACACGGCCCCGACCGCCATCCGCATGATGATGAAGATGGGTGTCGAGCTCGTGCGCAAGTATGATCTGCAGCACCTGCGCTTCCTGGCGAGTGTGGGGGAACCGCTCAATCCCGAAGCCGTCGTCTGGGGAGAGGAAGCCTTCGGCCGTCCCTTCCACGATAACTGGTGGCAGACCGAGACAGGCGGCATCATGATCGCGAACTACGCCGCCATGGACATCCGCCCCGGTTCAATGGGACGCCCCTTACCCGGCATCGAAGCTGTGATCGTCAGTAAGACCGAGGGCGGCGCGGTGGAAGTCATTGACCGGCCCGGCGTCCAAGGGGAATTGGCGTTGCGTCCCGGCTGGCCCTCGATGTTCCGCGGGTACTGGAACGAACCGGAACGCTACCGGAAATGCTTCGCCGGAGGGTGGTATCTGACCGGCGATCTGGCCAAACGCGACCAGGACGGCTACTTCTGGTTCGTCGGCCGAGCCGACGACGTCATCAAGACCTCGGGACATCTGATCGGGCCGTTCGAAGTCGAAAGCGCCCTGATCGAACACAAGGCGGTGGCCGAAGCCGGCGTGATCGGCAAACCGGACCCGGTGGCCATGGAAATCGTGAAGGCCTTCGTGTCGCTGAAGGACGGTTTCGAACCGAGTGAAACGTTGCGTCGCGAACTGCTGGGATTTGCGCGGGCCAGGCTCGGGGCCGCGGTGGCGCCGAAAGAAATCACTTTCCTGCCGACCCTGCCCAAGACGAGGAGCGGAAAGATCATGCGGCGTCTGTTGAAGGCACGCGAACTTGGACTGCCCGAAGGCGACACCTCCACGTTGGAGGGCGGCACATGATGGCACCCATCACGCAGGACCAAGGACGAGCCTGGCTCCGGCAGATGCTCCGCATCCGTCGCTTCGAGGAGACGGCCGCCGAGCTCTATCAGCGCGGCAAGATTCGCGGGTTCCTCCACCTCTACATCGGCGAAGAGGCCGTCGCCGCCGGTTCCATCCCTTGCTTCGAATCCGACGACGCGATCGTGGCCACCTATCGGGAACACGGCCATGCGCTGGTCCGCGGCACACCGATGCGCACACTGATGGCGGAGCTGTACGGAAAGGCGACCGGCTGTGCCCGCGGCCGCGGCGGCTCCATGCACTTTTTCGACGCGTCACGCCGATTCTACGGCGGATTGGCAATCGTGGCGGGCGGATTGCCGGTCGCGGTGGGCCTCGCATTGGCGGACCTCATGCAGCAGCGGAAGCGCGTGACCGCCTGCTACTTCGGAGACGGCGCCGTGGCCGAAGGCGAGTTTCACGAATCGCTGAACCTGGCTGCCTTGTGGAAGCTCCCCGTCCTCTTTCTTTGCGAGAACAACCTCTATGCCATGGGCACGGCATTGGCGCGCCATCAATCCCAGACTGACTTGGCCGCCAAGGCCCAGGCCTATGCGATCAAGGGAGAGGCCGTCGACGGGATGGACGTGCTGGCCGTCGACGCAGCCACCAGGCGCGCGGTCGCGGCTGTGCGGAGCGGCCAGGGCCCCTATTTTCTGGAGTACCGGACCTATCGGTTTCGTGCCCATTCGATGTACGACGCGGAACTCTATCGGAGCAAAGACGAGGTGGCGGCATGGAAGCAACAGGACCCGATTGCGCTCCTGCAACAGAGCCTTCGGAACTGGCACCATCTCGATGCGAACGAGCTTGCCGCCATGGAAACGGCCGTCGCCGCGGAAATCGACGAGGCCGTCGCCTTCGCCGAAGCCGGCCCCTGGGAGCCGGTGGAGGATTTGTCGAAGGACGTATACACCGAAGGAGCGTGAAGCGCCATACGGAAAACGTGAAGTGTGAGATGTGAGAATCGTCATGAGAAAAGCATGTACCGTGACAGGAAAACATGAGCTGCACTCGGAAACAGACGTGACACCTAAGATGTGAGACGCCTGACGTGACCGTCTCACGTCTTACGTCTGAATTTCACGAGAATGGCCATGACCAAGATGACATACCGAGAAGCCGTCCGTGCCGGATTGCGGGAAGCCCTGCAGAGTGACCCGCGCGTATTCCTGATGGGAGAGGACGTGGGAAAATACGGCGGCACCTATGCCTGCAGCAAAGGGTTGCTGGCGGAGTTCGGACCGGAACGGATTCGGGACACACCGCTCTCCGAGAGCACCTTCGTCGGCGCCGGCATCGGAGCGGCGCTGGGCGGCATGAGGCCGATCGTCGAGGTCATGACGGTGAACTTCAGTCTTCTGGCGCTCGACCAGATCGTGAACAACGCCGCGACGCTCCGACACATGTCGGGCGGTCAATTCAGCGTCCCGCTCGTAGTCCGTATGGCCACCGGTGCCGGCAGGCAGGTTGCGGCCCAACATTCGCACAGTTTCGAAGGCTGGTACGCCCATATCCCGGGCATCACGGTCTTGGCCCCGGCCACCGTGACCGATGCACGGGGCATGCTGCCGGCGGCGCTGAAGGAACCGGACCCGGTCTTCATCTTCGAACATGCCTACCTCTACTCCATGGAAGGCGAGTTGGAGGAGCCGCCGTCGCGGGTGAATCTTACGAAAGCGGCCCTGCGCCGCGCGGGACGGGACATCAGTCTGATCACATTCGGCGGAGGGCTATGGAAAGCGCTGGCCGCGGCCGACGAACTCGCCAAACAGGGCATCGAAGCGGACGTGGTCGATCTGCGGGTGCTCCGTCCGCTGGACAAGGAGACCCTCCTCACCTCGGTCAGGAAAACCCATCGCGCTGTGGTGATTGACGAGGCCTGGCGTCAGGGTAGTTTCGCCGCGGAGATCGTGGCCCAGATCGTGGAGGGCGCCTTTTACGATCTCGACGCGCCGGTCGCGCGCGTCTGCAGCGCCGAAGTCCCGATTCCCTACCCCAAACACCTCGAAGACGCGGCGCTCCCGAGCGTCGCGGCGATCCAGCGCGCAGCGCGCGCCGCTTGCGCGAAGTGAACAGGGAAAATGAAAACGGCGAGAGTGAAACCGTCACCGCTTTCCTGGTGAGTCATGGCTGACTTTCTCATGCCCGCATTGGGCTCGGATATGACCGAAGGCACGCTGGTCGCCTGGAAGAAGCGAGTCGGCGATCCCGTGCTCAAGGGCGAAATCATTGCCGAGGTCGATACGGAGAAGTCGGCGATCGAGGTCGAATCCCTCAACAGCGGAGTCATCGAGCAGCTCCTCGTCAAACCCGGTGAGAAGGTGCCGGTCGGGACGCGTATGGCCGTGATCCGAGAAGAGGGCCAGGCTGCCATGACCGCCGCGCCCCCAAGACCACCGACACCCCCGCAACCGCTGATCACAGCCGCAGCCGTATCCCCGGAATCGACGATCGTCGCCGCCCCGATGGCCGGCCGCCTTCGCATGTCACCGGCAGCCCGGAAGCTGGCCGCGGAACGTGGAATCGACCCGGCCCGCTTGCGCGGCACCGGACCGGATGGAGCCATCACGCTCGAGGATGTGGAAGGGGCGTCCCTTGCCACCACCACGGTCACCGCGGAGCCGGCACGTGCGACGGCAGCAGAGCGCCTGGGACGCATGAGACAAACCATTGCCGCCGCCATGTCCCGCTCCAAACGCGAGATCCCCCACTACTATCTGAGCACCACCATCGACATGGGACAGGCGGTAGCCTGGCTGAAGGCGGCCAATGAGAAGCGGCCGGTGACGGAACGGTTGTTGTACGGAGTCCTGCTCATCAAAGCCGTGGCCCTGGCCGTGCGCAAGGTTCCCGAGCTCAATGCCCTGTGGAATGGGACGGCCGCCGCGCCGCAGGACCATGTCCATATCGGCACTGCTATCTCATTGCGCCAGGGCGGACTGGTCGCGCCGGCCCTGCACGACGCCGATCGACAGAGCCTCGGCGAGTTGATGAAGAATTTCCAAGATCTCGTCATGCGCGCCAGGGCCGGGACGCTGCGCAGCTCGGAGATGTCCGACCCGACCATTACCGTCACGAGCCTCGGCGACCAGGGAGTGGAAACCGTGTTCGGAGTGATTTATCCTCCCCAGGTTGCGTTGGTGGGGTTCGGTAAGCTCGGCGAGCGGCCTTGGGTCGTCGGCGGCAGCGTCGTCCCCCGTCCGGTGATCGCGGCCTCCCTTTCGGCCGACCACCGCGTCACGGACGGTCATCGCGGTGCCCGTTTCCTGGCGGAAGTCGAGGCCTTGCTCCAACAACCGGAGACATTATGAACAGCCCAAACCGGGACCAGATTCGTGAGGTCGTCTTGCGCCTGCTCGGCGAGATCGCACCGGAAGCGGACCTCGCGGCGATGAAACCGGACGTCAGCTTTCGCGACCAGCTCGACCTGGACTCCATGGACTTTCTGAACTTCGTCGTGGCCCTCCACAAGGAACTGCGGGTCGACATTCCCGAGGCCGACTACCCCAAGTACGCCACGCTCGACGGCTGCATTGAACAACTCACCGCAGCGCGGCCATGACGACCACCAATCTCGAACGCGGGTACCGCATTCTCAAAGTCCTCGTCGGATCGCAGGCGCACGGCTTGGCCGGCCCCGAGAGCGATGCCGACTATCGCAGTGTGTTTGTCATTCCGACGGCGGATCTGTTCAAGGTCGGCTTCAAATACCAAGGGACGAAGATGGTCAAGGAGGCGGAAGACGAGACAGCCTGGGAGATCGGCCTCTTCCTCACCTTGGCCACCGAATGCTATCCCCTCGTACTGGAAACGCTCGTGGCGCCGGTCGTGGCAGCCGACGATTGGGGCGGCGAGTTGCGGACGCTCTTTCCCGCCCTCTGGTCACCGCAGCAGGCCTACGAGGCCTTCACGGGCTACTGTGACAACCAGCGCAAGAAGATGCTCGAGCGCAAGGACGGGCGTCCCGAGAAGTACGCCGCAGCCTATGTCCGAGTCCTGTTCAACCTCTGCGAATTGCTCGAACGGGGGACCTTTGCGATCAGAGTCAGTGAGACGCCGGTCGGAGAGACCGTCGCGAAGATCAAAGCGGGGAAGTACCGCACGGGAGAGGTCATCGATCTGGGAGAATCGCTGTTGGAACGGGCGAAACGGGGACTTGCCCTCTCTCACCACAAGCCGAACCCGGAACTCATCGACCACTTTCTCTACCGCATCCGGAAGGCGTTTCTCGTCTAAGGTCCTCTTTTCACCCGCCCCCCTAACCCATCCGCCCCTCTACACAAAAAGAACCCGCCTCTGTGTGGATTCAAGGGGTGGTTACCGGCCGAGGTCGATCCGAACAGCCCAGCGATCCCTTGCTTGACTGTCCCGCACCTCCCATTCTTCGGGCTCCCCTGGGAGCCGTGCCTCCTACTGGCACCGAGATGGAAATGCGTCCCTTCGAACCCAACCTCGCGACTGATGCAACCCCGAAACCCGACCCACTCACGCGGCACAGAGGCGGACGCTTCGACTTACCCTGGTTTCACCTCCCTCCACTTCCCGATTTAGCCATCCTTCGGCCTCAATCAATGAGGTAATAGGCAACATCACCGCAAACCGCTGCTGTCCCGTATCGCCCCAACCGTCCTACTCCCTTTGAGCCGCGCTGTCGGACACCTGGCCTAAGTCCCTGTACTTCAAGCATTCTTCCTCTGATCCCCGAGACAGGTCCCCCCTGGCATTCACTCTGCAACAGGCTCCAGCAGCAGCGTCTCCGTCGGAAGCATGGAGCTGTCCGTGAATCAGGTAACAGACAACATTCGGATTGCTCTCAGGCAAACGCCCGGTTGTTCGCTCGACGATTTGATTCGCGCCTGCCCGACCCTCGGATGGAACGAGATCTTTTTTGAATTGGACCGGATGAGCCGATCAGGGGAACTCCTGCTCACCGATCACGGTCACGGTCGATACAGTCTTCGATTGGTCCAAGAGCCGACCGACGCGTGCGCCGAACTGGAATCACTGTCCCATTCATCCACCGTCACGCAGGAGGAGAGGTCATGAGCGGCTTGACACGTTGGGAACCGTTCCGCAGCCAGTGGAATCCGTGGAAAGAGCTCGAAGACATGGAAAAACGATTGTCCGCCCTCTGGGGGCGGCCTGTCGCGAAAGCCGGGGGCGAACGGGAAGCGATTTCGGTCGCCGAATGGTCCCCCCTCGTGGACATCACCGAGGACGACAAGGAGTACCTCATCAAGGCCGAGTTGCCCGAAGTCAAACGGGAGGACGTGAAGCTGACCGTGCAGGATAACGTGTTGTCGATCTCGGGGGAGCGCAAGTACGAAAAGGAAGAGAAGGGCAAGAAGTACCATCGCGTCGAGCGTGCTTACGGTAGCTTCTTGCGGACCTTCACGGTCCCAGAGGACGCCGACGGCGCCAAGGTCACGGCCGAATACAAGGATGGGATGCTCAAGGTCCATCTCCCCAAGACGGAGAAGAGCAAGCCGAAGAGTGTCGAGGTCAAGATCGCCTGAAGGGACCGGTGCGCGGATGGAGCGGGATCTGTTCAGAAATCGCGAGGAAGCCGGGGAGTTGTTGGCCGCGGCCTTGGAGAAATATCGGAACGATCCCCATGCGATCATCCTGGCGCTGCCGCGCGGCGGTGTCGCCGTCGGCTACCAGCTCAGCCTCGCCCTCCATCTGCCGCTCGATGTGTTGATCAGCCGCAAGATCGGTGCGCCGGACAATCCGGAGTACGCGATGGGAGCGGTCAGCGAGACCGGGGCCGTCTACTGGAATCGCGACGCCCTGCGCGGGCTTGGTCTTTCGCAAGGCGAACTGGAAGAGGCGGTCCATGCCCAGAGGGACGAGGTAGCGCGCCGCGTGGCCCTCTATCGCCAAGGGCGTTCGTTTCCCGATCTCACCGATCGTACGGTCATCCTGGTCGACGACGGCATCGCCACCGGCGCGACCTTCTTCGCATCCGCGGCGGCGGCACGCCAACGTCACCCCCGCCGCCTGGTCGGCGCCATCCCCGTCGGTCCGAGCGAGACCATTCGCCGTGTGCGCGAAACCGTGGACGAGCTCGTCGTGCTGATGGTGCCGGAACCGTTCTATGCGGTGGGGAACTTTTTTGAAGATTTTGCTCAGGTGGAGGACCGGGAAGTGCTGCAGTACCTGAACCTGGCCGAGGAGGCCCTGGCAGGCCGCAGCGCCGCCCATTAGACCGAAGCCGTCATTGCACGAAAGGATGTGGTCATGGCAGCCAAAACGCATAACCCGTCAGGCTTGGGCGCCCGGCGAGACCGGACGGTCCAGGAATACCAACACGACACGTACAAGCTTCGAGGCAAGCTCAAGGAACCCACGGTCTGCACCACGTGCGGCGCCGTGTTTCACAAGGGGCGCTGGACTTGGGGTCCGAAGCCGGAAGGAGCCGACGAGATCACCTGCCCGGCCTGCCTCCGTATTCGCGACAAGTATCCGAAGGGGTTCGTCACGCTCAAGGGCCCGTTCGTGACGGAACAGCACGAGCAGGTCATGGGGGTGGTGCACCATGCCGAGGCGAAAGAAAAGCCGGAGCATCCGCTCTCGCGGATCATGGGAGTGGAACGCCGACCCGAGGGGTTGATGGTATCGACCACCGATACACATCTGCCTCGGCTCATCGGCGAGGCGTTGCAACACGCCTATCACGGAGAATTGGACCTTCACTATGACGACGATGAAGACTTTGTCCGCGTCACGTGGACCAAATAGCCGGCGCATCCTGCGCCGCGCCGCAGTGGCCGCGTTGACGGCGCTGCTGTGCCTCTCGGTCCGGCCCGGCATGCCGGCAGCCGATGAGTCGGCGCCGTCGCCGGGTCCGCACGAGCAGCGCATCGAAGTGGTGATGCGGAACTACGACTTCGTGCTCGCACACCCGGCACAACTGCGCTTCGGCATCCCGACCGTGATCATCCTGCGCAATCAGGACATCGTGGCTCACGGCTTCTCGTCGAACGCCATGGCGCAGTTGGCGATCCAGGCTCATGGCGAAGGCGTGGCCGTCCATGGAAAAGGGATCGAGGGATTTCATATCGATCCGGGCAAGACGCTGGCGATTCATTTGGTGACGGACCGCAGCCACCGCTTGACGTTCAACTGCGATCTGCACCCGCAGATGAAGGGTGAGTTGTTCGTGTTGGAGATTCCCGCGGCCTGACGGCCGGCGTGAGAAAGAGGCGCATGCGGCGCACCGACCATTCGACCAACTCGACATACCGGTCCCTCTTGCCGGCACTGTGCCTTTTGATTCTCGCTGCTTCTCCCGCTGCGGCGGCGGTCGAAATCATTCCCGGCGCGGCCGGAGATCTGGATCCCCAGACGGTCGCCGATATCATGACCTTGTTCCGTCGAGCCGACCAGGCCGTTCAGGCTCGCGACGTCGCCGGCGTGATGACCCTGTACTCCGAGCAGTACAACTACCACGGGCTGAGCAAGGCCGACGTGGCAAAGGTCTGGGGCGACCTTTTCGACGAGTACAAGGACCTCTCGGACATCCACCGTTTCTCGAAATTCACGCAGGTCGGGTCCGGGTCGAAGGCGATGATCGAGGTGACCTGCACCGGCAGCCTCTGGGGGCTCTCGAAAACCAGCGGCCTGCGCGTCCCGATCGACAGCTGGTTCCAGGAAATCCATTACCTCTCGTCCGAGGAAGGGGGCTGGCGCCTTCGAGGCAATGTCGGGGAGACCCCGCGGCTGATGCCGTTCGGGACGTCCCCGCACCCATTGTTCTGATGACCTGAGTTGCCATCGAATGCGGTGGCAGAGGCAGGATGTTCAACAAGGCCATGTGTTCTCACCCGCCCGACCCCGGCGCGCCAAGACCCGTCGTTCCGCGGGCAAGGCCGCAGCCAGCGACAAGGCGAGGCGTACCTTCCAGCCTGTACGTTGAGTCTTGGAGCGACGCGAGATCGAGGCTCAGAGCCTTTTCCAACATCCTGCACAGGAGGACCCCATGCGCGTTGTGATGGCGTTAGACTGGGCGGAGCACGCATTCGCCGCCGTCCGCCAATCCCTCGAACTCTATGCCGTACAGCATGCGGTGCTGGTGCACGGCGTCGACTTGGGCCTGTTCCAGTACCCGCTCGTGGCGGAGATGTCGAACCTCCAGGGATACGACGACTTCCGAAGGGCAATGCAGCAGGCCGGTGAGCAACTGCTCGACCACGCCGGAACCCTCCTTCCCAAGCAAGGCGTCACGATCAAACGCGTCTGCGAGTTCGCCAAGCCGGCCGCCCTGGTCATCGATACGGCCAAGAAAGAGCAGGCCGACCTCATTGCGATCGGCGCCCGCGGGCGAGGTCGTGTCGGCGAGGTGCTGCTGGGCAGCGTGTCCCACCGCGTCGCCCAGCACGCCCACTGTTCGACCCTGGTGGTCAAGGACCGAGTGGGTCCGGTGAAGCGGGTCGTCGTCGCGGTGGAAGGGCACGACGACGGCGCTCGCATCAAGGACTGGCTCATCCGCCATCCGTTCAAGGAGCCGGCGGAATTGACGTTGGTCAGTGTGGTCCGCCCCATCCCTGCGACAGACCCATTCAGCCTGTTCCCGGTTCAGGATTGGACGGACACGGCCGTTCGCCATGCCGAAGACGTGGTCAAGCAACTGGGTACGGCCGTCATGGATCGCCGCTATAGCGTCGGCACCCACGTGGCCGTCGGCGACCCCGCGGACGTGGTGATCCAGCAAGCGGAATCAGCGGACCTGTTGATGATCGGATCGCACGGCCGGAAGGCGGTGGAGCGATTCCTGCTCGGCAGCATCTCGCATGCCCTGGTACACCGAGCGGCCTGTCCGGTCCTGATCGTCCGATGACGAGTCAATCGCCCACAGCGAGGGGCACAGATCGAGAGGAGTCGAAACAATGAAAGCTTTCAGCATCCTGAGCAGCTTGTGTCTCGTCATCCTGTGCAGCACCTGGGCCGTCGGCCAGGTGCAACGCGGGAACCCACGCGAAGGACAAGCGATTTACCAGACCAACTGTCTCCGTTGCCACGGAGAGAAACTCGACGGCAAAGGCCCCGACGGCCTCTACCTGATCGTTCGACCCGCCGATCTTCGATCGATCAATACGAGGGCCAAGACCGACTGGGAATTGCTGATCACGATTTCCAACGGCGTCTTGTTCAGCCCCATGCATGGTTTTCGGGGCAAACTGACGGACCAGCAGATGCTCGATGTGCTGTCCTACATCCGGACGGTCGCCCCGCCGGATTTCGCCAGCTAGCCCGAATGAACGGTGAGCGTGGCCCCGCTCCGCCTCAAGGCCCTGCATGCGGGCAGCGTCGTCCTGCTCCTCTGTCTGGCCTCAGTGACCATGGCCGGCCCGGGGGAGGCGCCGGCTGATCTCGAAGTGTTCGTGCGGGAAGGCTGTCCCCATTGCACGGCGGCCAAGACGTTTCTGACCGAACTGCAGCGCGCTCGTCCGTCGCTGCGGATTGCCTACCAGGATGTGGGCGCGGACCCTGCCGCCTCGGCCCGCCTCCGGGAATTGGCCGCAGACCGCGGCATCATTCAGGTCGGAGTTCCGGCCTTCTATCTGCGCGGAGAGTTGGTCGTCGGTTTTCGGGACGCCGAAACCACCGGCGCCCGGCTGATCGAACTGTTGGATCGTGCCGTACGCGAGGCTGCGCCGAACAGCTTCGAGGCCTGCAAGGTCGAACCCCGCGAGAGTTGTGCCTCGCCTGCCGCAACCGAAGAAGGTGTCTCGATTCCATGGGTCGGTCGGATCACGGCGAGCGAATTGGGGCTTCCTCTCTTCACCATCACCATCGGCTTGCTGGATGGCTTCAACCCCTGTGCCATGTGGGTGCTACTGTTCCTGCTATCGATCCTGGTTTCGCTCAGAAACCGCTATAAGATGGTGCTGGTGGCCGGGACGTTCGTGCTGGTAAGCGGACTCGTGTACTTGGCGTTCATGGCGGCCTGGTTGAATGTATTTCTGCTGATGGGACTCTCGCGCGCCGCACAAGTGGGGCTGGGAGCCGTCGCCGTCTTCATCGGCACGGTCAACGTGAAAGACTTCGTAGCCTTCAGGCAGGGCCTGTCCCTCACCATCCCCGACAGCGCGAAACCCGGGCTCTATGCGCGCATGCGCGCCATCGTTCAGGCGGAGAATCTCACGGGCGCGATGATCGGCATCGTCGTGTTGGCCGTTCTGGTCAATTTCATCGAAATCCTGTGCACCGCGGGTTTTCCCGCCCTCTACACCCAGGTGCTGACGATGCATCAACTGCCGATGTGGCAGTATTACGGCTACCTCGTACTCTATAATCTGGCGTATGTCTTCGACGACGCCGTGATGGTGACCATTGCCGTCGTGACGCTCAGCCACCGCAAGTTGGCGGAACGCGAAGGCCGGTGGTTGAAACTGGTCGGCGGTGCCGTCATGATCGCGTTAGGGCTTGCGCTCCTCGTGAAGCCCGATCTCCTATCGTAAGGTACCCATGCAACGGATGCGACCACGCTATCTACCTCCCCTTCCGGATGAGCCGCTCGAGGCGGGGCAAGCCCTGCTCCGCGACGGCAGCACGATCCTCCTTCGCCTCTCGGAACCAAGCGACTGCCGCGCCTTCGAGACGTTCGTGGCACAATTGTCGCCCGAATCGCGCCGGCACCGCTTCTTCTCCGAAAGCGCGCCGCCGACGGAATCCTTGCGGCCCCTCTGCGACTCCTCCCATCCTGAGCAGCGCATGACCCTGCTCGCGCTCCGCGAACAGGACGGCGCATCGCGGATCGTGGGTGCCGGTTCCTATTTCGTACGAGACCGGACGACCGCCGAAGTGGCCTTTGCCGTGGCCGACACCTTGCGCGGGCAAGGCCTCGGCACCATCCTACTCGAACGGATTGCGCTCCTCGCGCTTCGCCACGGCTTTACGCGCCTGTGGGCGATCACCCATGCCGACAATCTCGCGATGCGTGAGGTCTTCGACGAATCGGGATTCTCGGTGCAGGAACATCTTCAAGGCGGGGACATCGAAGTTGATCTCTCGCTCGCGCCGACCGAGTCCACCGCGCAGCGGGCGGAATGGCGGGAACGGCTTGCCACCGCCGCCTCGCTTCGCCCATTGCTCCATCCCGCGTCGGTCGCGATCGTCGGGGCCTCCCGCGATCCGCACAGCATTGGCTATCGCCTCTTGGATGCCGCTCGCAGCAATGATTTTCGCGGCCGCCTCTACCCGATCAATCCGCATGCCTCCACCATCGGCGGGTTGCAGGCCTATCCCTCCTTGCGAGCCCTGCCCGAACCGGTCGACCTGGCCGTCATTGCCGTTCCTCACGAGATCGTGCCGAAGGTGGCGGAGGAGTGCGCCCTTTGGGGAGTCCGGGCCCTCGTGGTGATCTCATCGGGATTCGCCGAGGTAGGCGAAGAAGGAAAGCGGCGTCAGGACGACTTGCTGGAGACAGTCCGTCGGCACGGTATGCGCATGGTCGGGCCCAATTGTTTCGGCATTCTGAACACGGACCCGGCCATCCACTTGAATGCGACCTTCACCTCGGTCTTTCCCCGCCCGGGACGCATCGCGATGTCGTCGCAAAGCGGCGCCCTGGGACTGGCCCTGCTCGCCGCGACGGATCGGCTCCAACTCGGCATCTCCACCTTCGTCAGCGTCGGCAACAAGGCCGACGTGTCCCTGAACGACCTGCTGCAGTATTGGGAGAACGATCCCGCCACCGGCGTGATCCTCTTGTACGCGGAATCCTTCGGAAACCCGCGCAAGTTCGCCCGCATCGCCAAGCGGGTCGCGCGGCAAAAACCGATCATCGCGCTCAAGGCAGGGCGGACGTCCTCGGGTCGGCGCGCGGCCGGTTCCCACACCGCCGCGCTCGCGGCCGACAATGTGGCCGTCGACGCGCTGTTCCGCCAAACCGGCATCGTCCGGGCCGACAACCTGGAAGAACTCTTCGCGCTGGCGCTCGGGTTTTCCGAACAACCGCTGCCCCGCGGACGGCGCGTGGGCATCCTGACCAACGCGGGAGGCCCCGGGATCCTCTGCGCCGATGCCTGCGAAGCCGGAGGCCTCACGGTGCCCACTCTGTCGCGGGAGACCCAATCACGACTGCGATCGTTCCTCCCCGCCGCTGCGGCACTCCAGAATCCGGTCGACTTGATCGCCTCCGCGTCACCCGAGCAATACCGAGAGGCCGTCCACACCCTGCTGGCTTCGCCGGAACTCGACGCGCTGATCATCCTCTATATCGCCGTCACCGCCACCGACACCGAACCCATTGCCGAAGGCATCCGCAAAGGCATCCTGCAGGCGCGCACACAGCACGCGGACGGGAAACCGGTCTCCATCGTGTGGATGGCGGAAGCAGACCGTGACCGGCGCTTCGTCCTGCTGAACGAAACGATTCCGACCTTCGCCCTGCCCGAATTGCCGGCCCGCGTCCTGAGCCGGGCTGCCGACTACGTCGAATGGCGCCGCAGCCCGCAGGGGATGATCCCCGATTTCGACGACCTCCGGATCGAGGCGGCCCGCGCCTGCTGTCGTGATGCCTTGACCCAGCGAGGCCCCGGGTGGCTCACCGTCGCCGAGACCCGTCGCGTACTGGAATCCTTTTCACTGCCGCTGCCCAGCGGGGGCGTCGCGAAAACCGCCGATGAGGCCGCCGCAATCGCGGCACGAATTGGCTTTCCCGTTGCAGTGAAACTCGCGTCGCACCGGATCGTCCACAAGACAGAGATCGGTGGTGTTCAGCTCAACCTTATCGATGACAAGGCGGTACGCGAAGCCTATGAGGCGATTCGTGCACGGTTGTCCCAAGACGGGACGCTGGATGCCATGGAAGGGGTGCTCGTTCAGCCGATGCTGAAGGGCGGCGTGGAAGTCATGGCCGGGATGACACAGGATCCGTCTTTCGGCCCCTTGCTCGGATTCGGCCTGGGCGGCATCCACGTCGAGATTCTGGGGGACGTGCAATTCAAGGTCACGCCGCTGACCGAAGTCGACGCCGCCGACATGGTCAGGAGCATCAAAGGGCGCAGACTCTTGGAAGGCTATCGCGGCCATCCGGCCGCCGATATCGGCGCGATCGAAGAACTGCTGCTTCGACTCTCCCGCCTGGTGGAGGAGGTGCCTGAGATCGTGGAACTCGATCTCAACCCGATCTTTGCTTTGCCCCCGGGACAAGGATGCCAGATCGCAGATGCGCGGATCAGGGTGGGCAAGAACGTATCATGAGGGAACCCGCCAACCGTGTTCAGCACAAAGATACTTACCGACTTGTATGCGTTCTTGCCGCCGTTGGGCTCATGGAAACAGGACAGGAGGGAATTGCACGGAAACGCTCAGAACCGGCGCCATGGAATGGCGCCTGACCGCTGATGCAAGGAACAGGGTGGCGTCGCCAAACCGGTTGGTCCCGCCCCTGACATCTTCCTAATGATTGCGCGCGAGCCCCGGCTTCACTTCGTCCGCCTCTCTCTGTCTCCGCCGTCGTGACAAGCGAGACAATCGGCCATTCGACCCGGCACGTGCGCGCCTCCCCCCTTCACCAGCAACTCCTTCACGGCCGGATCATCCAACAGCATGGGCTTCTCAACCACTCTGTTTCCAAATGTGTGGCAAGTCAGGCATGAGCGGGCGCCCGTCGCGCGGAAGACAAACTCACCGTGCGGATCGACCGCCTTGCGGTCGGTGAGAGCGGCTCCTGTGCCGCGATGTTCCGCATGGCAGCCGGTGCAGGCGGTCCGGCGTTCAATCATGTCGCGATGCCAGCTCATGGCGGACCGCGCAGGCCGGCTCTCAAATTCCTGTGGGGAATGGCACGCTACGCAGCGTGCCGGACTCGGCCCGCGGAAGGGCTCATGACAGCCGAGGCAGCCGGCGATGTCCGCGTGAGCGCGGCTCAAGTCGCCCGGGGCCCAGAAGGCAGCGGGATTGCGGAATGAACCCCACCCGATCCAGATGAGCAGGACGAGTGTCGCCAGCGCCGCGACTGGGACGGCGGTGCTGGGCAGCGGCGGGTAACGCATGGGCTAAATGATACCGGCAAAGAACCAGACACCGACGATATGCACGAGAGTCAAAACGGCGCATATCAGCGTCGTCGGCGCGTGAATGGCCTGCCAGAGCCGAAACGCCTGTTCCTCGGCTGCGAGCCGGTGGAGACGAAGGTCGATCTGGTCGTCCTCAAGCCCTTCCCGTTGCAGGAGACGCCGTTGCTCATTGAGCCCCTTGAGCGCCAACGCATGCACGGTTTGGCCGACGACGCCGCTCAAGGTCACGATCACGAGGAAGACAAGGGACGAGACCGGAACCAGCGCGTGATAGTGCGCGCCCGAGTGGAGAAAGATCAGGAGCGGTCCCACCAGGCCGGCGACCATGTGGACCTGAAACCAGCCATGCGGCCATTGCCGTGCCTGGCTGTGCCGCTTTTTGACCGGATAGACGAACACCAGCAACAGCACCGAAAGACCGGCCCAGCCGGCGGCATGACCGTAGCTCGTGTGGCCGAAGGGCAACGACTGCCCGCGGCTGAGCGCGGCTTCGAACCCGAGAGTGCCGACCACGGCGGCACCCACGAGCGCCGTGATCGAGAGCAGCCGAAGTTGCACCTTCGTCATCGCAATGCACTCTTTTCACTTGCCGTACTTTTCGACGCCCTTGCGGCCTCCCGCATGGCAACGGAGGCAATCGGCAAACCGGCCAGGTCCATGAATCCCTTTGGCTTTTGCCTTCAGTTCCCGCACCAGATCATTGTCCTGCACCATCGCCGTCACAACCCCGGCCTTGTCGATGCGGTGGCAATCCGTGCAAGCCTTGGCGCCGGTCGCGCGAAAGATAAGGTCGCTGTGGGGATTCACGGGCACGTCACCGGCTTCAGCCGCCTGTAGCATCACCGTCGTCACAGCCGAGTACGGATTCGATCCGGCCGCGAGAACGATGAGGCTTCCGCCCAACAAGAAGTCGGCCACGCGCTTGTGCATGATTGTCTTCACAGGTCCTCGCCCTTCTCGCCACTGACCTGGACGAGCGAGGCTCTTCCATACTGCTTTCGGGCTCTCGTACGCAACCCGAAGGCGACTGCCTTTACCCGTCCGTGCGAAGAGTCCGTGCCAATGCTGCCTTGGCCTCGCATTCCCCTGACCCGCCCGCGGGCGCAGTCCCCTCCTCTTCCCAGCGGCCCCGGCGTGCGCCGATGGAGGTGAGCAGGCACTCGGCGGTTGCCAGCAGCGCCTCCACGCCCTGCCCACCCGGCTCGCCGAAATGGCGGCGGTCGAAGATGGGGATCTGGAGGCAGACTTCCGCCCGATAGCCGCGCTCGGGTGAATACACGATGCGGTGGGCGGGCGGCTCCGGATGTTCGCAGGGTTTCAGGAGGTCGAGCGACTGGAAGAAGACCCGGCAGAGCTTCTGCAGTTCGCGCAGCAGCTCGCGATGTTCCGAGTCGTCACCCAAAGGCACCTGACGGGGATCGGCAAAGGCCGCATAGAGGTTCAGCTGGAAGCCGATCTGGACGACGTGATTCTCGGCATCCTTGACGTAGAACGGGTCGTGGTCGAAGCAGACCTGCCGCTCCCGGACCATCCCCCGGAGTTCGGCTTCGCTTGAAAACGCTCCATTCAAGTTCAGCGCAATGTCCATGCCAGTCTTGAGAAATTAACTTGAACTCACAAAGACATAGAACCTCTTCCCATCGCAGATTGCATCGGGATGGCCCGCAGGATGTTCAAAAAGTCCGTCCAGCAAGGCCGCAGCGAACGAAGAAGCGAGGCGTACCTTGGAGCGTACGTTGAGCCTCTAAGCGACGCGAGAACGCCGCTGGAGGACTCTTTCAACATCCTGCTATGGCTCGGTTCCGCAGCAGGTGCGATACCGCTCCTCCGGCACCTCTTTCATCGCACGATAGATCTCCGCCCGCTCCGCCTCGCTGATGACCTGGTCGATCGAAGGATAGAGGATACGTTCCTCTTTCATGTTGTGCACCTTGAGCACTTGCAGCAACCGCCCCTCGTCGTCGTCGCTGTCCGGATTCTGCTCCTGCACCTTTTGATGGATCGCTTCGAGGCACTGGCCGATGACCTGATGCTCGCTCCGCATGACCTGCGTCGGTCCGCCCTCCGCCATGCCGGAATTCTCCTCCCACTTGGGAAACAGAATGTCCTCCTCCCACACGATATGGCGCTGCAGGCCGATCTTGAACGCCACGAACGCCTCCTTGGCCCTGGTGAAATCGGATCGCTTGTATTGCTGAAAGGTATTGAACAGCGCATCGAGACGGTCATGGTCCTGTTCATAGTAGTGGCTGATAGTCGGATCCGGCATGCTTCCCCCCTCGTGGGTTACGAACGATCGACGACTTTGTACTCCAGGTGACAGGCCACGCAGGCCTTGAGGACATTGTTGAATTCCGGCAGGATCTTCTTCAAGTCATGAGACGGCATGGCTTCCGCCATTTTGTCCGCCGCTTCGTGATGCGCCATCGCCAGATCATGGTAAGCCGGCGGAAAATTCTGGGGCTCCTGACGAGCCATGGCTTGACGATGCATGAAGAAACCCAGGTGGGATTCGGTGAGCCCCTTCGCGAGTTGATAATCCTCCTCGGCCAGTGCCGCGACGATCGCTTGGATCGTCTCCAGATGTTGCAGCATCACGGCACGATGCTCTTTGTGCGCATCCGTCCCGAGCGCCACCGGCGTTCTGACATCCGGCAGATGCACCGCCGGCGGCTCGTCGCGGCGCGGCTTGGGACCGCTTTCCGCACAACCGGTTGCCGCCACCGCCGCCGTGATCACCCCGACACAGAGCCCCTTCCACCATCGCGTCGATTTCGTCATGATGTCCCCGCCGCGGCCTGCGTCCAATACGCATCGACCCGTTCCTGAATGTGGCGGATCGCCGACTCCTGCCGCTCCGGCTCGAACAGGTGCCGAAACCGTCCCTGCAGTTTGAGATACTCCTCCACCGGCTTGCGTTTCGGCACATAGGTGTGGGTGACGAGGCCGTTCACGGCTTCCTTCAATGGCCAGAGACCGGTCTCCACCGCAAGCTTCGCGACCTCCGGCGTCTCACCCGGATCATAGAGCCAGCCGGTCGGACAAGCCGAGAGCGTCAAGAACAGTTTCGGCCCCCTGACCTTGGCGGCGCGGGCGAACTTTTCTTCCAGATCCAACGGGTAGCGCGGAGCCACGGTCGCGATGTAGGGCGGCTTGTGGGCGCGCCAGATCTCGAAGATGTCCTTCTTCTCCTGCATCGCACCCGCCGGGTGTTGGAGGCTGCAGGGCGAGGTCGACGTCCTCGCGCCGTAGGGGGTGGAGGAAGACAACTGCATGCCGGTGTTGCCGTAGGCCTCGTTGTCGTAACAGACGTAGTAAAACTCCAACCCGCGATACAGGGCTCCCGACGTGGAGGAGAGGGCCATGTCGTAGGTCGACCCATCGCCACCCAGGACCACGACCTTGAGATCCTCGCCTTTCGGCAGCCGACCCTTGGCGATCAGCACGTCCAGCGCATCGCGCACACCCTGCGCGCCGGCCGGCGCCGAGCCCATCGTTGTGTAGAGCCATGACCCCTTGAACGGGGTGAAGGGATAGGCCGTCAGCATCGTGAAACAGCCGGCCGCATTCACATAGACGACGTGGTCGCCCAACACCTTCGCGGCAAGCCGGAGCGATTCCAACCCCCCGCAGCCGGCACAGAGCGACGTTCCCGCCACGACATGCTCCTCGCGGGGAATCTGCTTGATCTTCTTGAACGTCTCTCGCTGCCACATGGGTTAACTCGTCGATCGTATCTCGTCGTTCGCATTTCGTATCTCGTGAAGCGTCGCTCGTGTAGGCAAACGGTAGATGTGAAACGGTAGGCGTTAGAGGCGCCGCTCCCGTCCGACGTCTATCGTGCTTCGTCCCCTTCACGCTTCACGGCTCCCGCGAGCCGCTGCATTTCCACCATCTCCCTATGTTCGGTTTCGGTATACAGCAGCACCGGGCCGATTCCCTTGCCGCATGTGCCCGCCTCGGCGGTGTGCTCGAAGATTGCCTGGAACTCGCTTTCCGAAATATTCTTTCCACCCAGCCCGCCGATGAAGGAGCAGAGCGCCCGAGGGCGATCGGCCTCATGATACAAGCAAGCTGCCACTTCCTGGAAGAGAATGCCCCCCTGACCCGGCGCGAGATTCTGATCCAACACCGCCACGGCGCGTCGGCCCGCCAGGGCCTGTCTGATGGCCTCCGCCGGCCAAGGCCGAATCACACGCAGACGCAACAACCCCACTCGCTTCCCTTCCGCCCTCGCCCGATCCACCGCCGCCTTGCCTCGGCTGGCGAACGCGTTGGTCATGACCAACACATCCTCCGCATCCTCGAGCCGATACCCTTCCACCACCCCATAGCGACGACCGAAGAGCCGTTCGAATTCCAGGGCGGCCTCCTCATGCACCGACAACACGTTCATCGCCGCGAGATGCAGTTGGTGGCGGAAATAGCTGTAGAGGCTGCCGCCGACGACCGCCGTCCCCAACGCATGCGGCGCCGAGGCCTTGAATCCCAGATGTGCCGGCCGGAACGGGGGCAGATAGCGCCGAACGAGGTCGAGGTCCGGCACCAGCACCGGCTCGCGTGTGAATGAGAGGTAGAACCCGTCGAGGTTCACGAGCACCGGCAGCATCACCCGTTCGTCTTCCCCGATGCGGTAGGCCATGAGGATGGAATCCAGCACCTCCTGGCAGGTCTCGGCATGGATCTGAATGAATCCCGAGTCTCTCGCTGCCAGCACATCGTTATGGTCAGGCTCCAACGTGATCGGTGCGGCCAACGCGCGCGAGACATTGACCAACACCAGCGGCGCGCGCCACCCGGCGACGGAGTACAAGAGCTCGAACGCATAGAGCAAACCCTGGCTGGAAGTCGCGGTGAACACGCGCGCCCCGGTCGCCTCGGCTGCTCCGGCGGCGGTGAGCATGGAGTGCTCGGAATCCAGCGTCACGAAGCGCGCGGCGAGGTCTCCGTTGTCGCACCACTTCGACAGGGCCTCGACGATTTCCGTTTGGGGCGTGATGGGAAAGGCCGGAACGTAATCCACCTCGGCGAGGCGCGCTCCCCAGGCGGCCGCCAGGTTGCCGGTCATCATTTCGCCCGCCACGCCACCGCTCCTTCCTGCTCCCGCTCGGCAACCAACGCGTGCGTCGGACATTCCTGCACGCAAATTTGGCAACCTTTGCAATGGTCGTAATCGATGACCGGCTTGTCCTCCGCCGTCATGGCAATCACCCCGTCAGGACAAAAAGCAAAGCACAGCCAGCAGCCGTTGCACTTCTCGGGGGTGAGCACGGGGCGAAAGGTCCGCCACCCTCCGGTTTCCCGCAACACCGAATTGGCAGAGGCGCTGATCCGCGCGGTGCCCATGGTCGGCGGTTCATAGACCGGCGTCTGCAAGGGCACCGTCGAGCGCCGTTCCGCACCGCCCGCCTTCAAGGCCACCGGAGCCAGCGATCGATAGCAGAAGCCGGCCGCTGCTTGGTTCCGCTCAATGGCGGCAACACCCACGCCGAGTTCCGTCAGTTCCCGTGCGATCGCCTCCTGCAGCGGTCCCTCCTCCAGTCCGACCAATCGGGCCGCGACCGCACCCAACAGTGCGCTGATCGCCTCCCGCTTGCCGAGCCGCGCCAAGGCGATGCCTGTCAGGTCCAACGTCGTGACAGGGCCGGGAAACGAACGGAATGCCTCTGCCTGGTCGGCATTCAGGGGGGAGTTTACGAATACAACGGTCTCCGCCCCTACCCCCTCCGCGACACGCGCGGCGGAATCAATAATGAGCGAAGCATCGGCGACCACGACGAGGTCCGGATGCGCGATGACCCCGCGCTCCCTGATCGGCTCCCGCGCAAGACGTGTGAAAGCGGCCACGGGCGCGCCCCGGCGCTCCGCTCCGTAGATTGGGGCATCCTGGGCTTGGAATCCCGACAGAAACGCCGCCGTCCCGAGAATACGGCTGGCAGTCTTGGCGCCCTGTCCCCCTCGCCCATGAAACCGCACCGCAACCATGCTACGACCGCTCGGCGCGCTCCTTCTTGAAGGCTTCCTTGCCTGCCGCCAAGGCCGCCGAGATGGTCGCTTCGGTTTCCTTCAGATACCGTTTGGCTTCATCAAGCGTCTGCGTCAGCTCCCCCTTGATCTCGCGGGCCTTATCGAGCACCTCCTCCTCGGTCTTGCGAACATACCCTCGCAACGCCGTCCGGGTCTCGTCGCCCGACCTTGGCGCATAGAGGATGGCCGCCACCCCTCCGATGATGGCGCCGCTCAAGAAGGCCAACGACAACTCCACCCCTGAACATCCGTCATTCTGACCGGCCATGATGATGCCTCCTTTTGGAGAACAAATGACTTCCCTCAACGCATAGAGCAGACGTTATGCCAGGTGACTGCCGGTGTTTACCCTGCAAGCCATTGGTTTTTCTTGATAATTGAGATGCGTGAGGAAATCGCGCTCGGGCGGCGAGCGCAGAGTGGGGAATTTCTCAACCGGGCAGGATCCGCACTGTCCCAAAAAAGGGCAGCGCGGCACTCACTCAGCACCCATGCCCATCCGGCCTTGTCCGCCCATCCCACGATGGCCGCCCATCCCTCCACCCTGCATACCGTGGTGGCCGCCATGCCCCGCAGCGAAGGTCTGCTCATACCGGATGATGCTCCAAATCTCTTCGTCGGTCAGCTGATCACCGAACCCGATCATGGCTGTGCCGGGCGACCCGTGCTTCACGACCCAAAAGATTTCGCCTTCCGTCCGGTGACGCCAGAACCCGTGGTGCTGGAAATTTCGAGGAGAGGGATTGAGCGCGGCTGCGACCGGCCCATCGCCGCCCCCTTCGGGTCCGTGGCAATTCATGCAGGTGCCCTTCCCCTGATATAGCGCCTTGCCTTTTTCTATGACGTCGGGTGAATCCGGCAACGGACTCCGCAAGGCTCGTGCCTCCTGCAGTTTGTCATCAGGAACCCGGGATCGCATCATCTCGTGCATGTCGGCCGCTGCGGCGAGCGGGATCGCCAGCACCAGACCGACGCTCACGTACCACACAGGACCTGCAACCGGTCGCTTTCCATTCATGTGTCTACCCATGGTCATGAGCTTACGCCGGTGGTCTGTCGCACGATCACTCGCTCGTATCTCGTCGTTCGTGAAGGTACCCCGCCGGTCGAACGTTAGACGTGAGATGGGAGAGGTAAGACGACCAAAACATTTTCCTGCGCCCCTCGTCTCACGTCTCTCGTCTGACGGTCCCAGTTCCCTGCTAAAACGCCACCGTTCGATCGCGTTCCGCGACGGCTTTGACGTAATCCGGCATCCCCTTGATGGTCGCCCCGGCGACCAAATCTCCCTGCCCGATCTGTCTGGCGACTGCGCAGGCACCGCAGACCCAAATCGGAATGTTCGCCGCCTGAACGGCCGCCAATACATCCTTCACCGGCGTGAGGTTGACGCCCGTAATATGATCGGCCGTGCCCTTCCGTCCCAAGGTCACTGCCTCGTTCCATAACCACAAGACCACATCATGCCCCTGCTCCTTCGCCGCCTTGGCCGCCATGAACGGCAGCGTGGCCATCGTCGGATCGTCGGTGCCTCGGCTCCCGGAAATGATAAACGTCGCCACTCTTTAGGTCCTCCTTTGGTCGGCACTCATTGCTACTCTCTCATGAGGCGTATCACGTCGCTCGTATCTCGCATCGTCGAGCGTGAGACGTGAGACGGTAGAAGTTAGACGCAAGAGCGACCTACATCGCTTGTGCTATCTGCCATAGGTAGAGGCTCTCTTCCCCACGTCTCACATCTCACGTTCCAGCAGGCCATACGCCATCAGCTCTCGCTGCTGCTACTGTTGTCCCTTGAACGTTGCCCGCAGGTACGCCATCACGTCGGCGACGCCCTGCTGCCCGATGGTGAGGCCCCAGTAGGGCATATTGGCGGATTTCCCCATCGCAGCGCCGCCGTAGTTCACCATGTTGTACAGGTACTCCGTCGGCACCTGTTCGAAGTTGATGTTCGCATGGATGGCCGGCTTCGGTTCAAGGGTGGCGGCGGCAGGACCGTCGCCCTTCCCCTTCGCGCCATGGCACTGCATGCAATATTCCTTATAGATTACTTTTCCACGGCCGACGCTGGCCTTCCTGAATTCTTCGCTGGTCCAGGGCTCGTAATACTTGAAGTCCGGCACGCCCTGCGTCGCGAGGTAGCCGATGACCGCCCGCAGCTGAGGATCCGTGGCATCCGCGAGAAACTCTCCCGTGTGGATGATGAAGTCCTGCGGGTTCTGACCAAACCGATAGAGCCAGTCCAGGTTGTACCGTTGGCCGGAATTCTGCAGCGCGGCGCTCTGCTGCCCGCCGATGAGCTTGCCGTTTTCTTCGATCGTGTGGCAGCCGAGGCAGGCATGGGCCTTGTACGCCACAGCGCCGAACGACGCTTCGTACTTCGACACCTTGCTCGCATCGAATGCGCCGACTTTGACACGCGGATCCTTATTGTGTTTTTCAAAATAATCGGCAATGGCATTGGCCTCCGCATCGGTCACCACCGGATGCTTCATCGCCCCTTCACTGAGGTCCCACCGGTAGCCTTTTGTGTACAAGGGAGCTTCCTTCCCCGTCAGCCACCGGATAAGCCAAGTCCGTTGGTACTTGCTGCCGGCCCAGATGAGGTCGGGAGCCCGCAAGTTGAAGCGCGATTCCGCGCCTCCTTCCAGGCGGTGACATTGTACGCAGGCCTGCTGGATCAGCTCCTTGGCGCGGGTTTCATCGGCGCCGAACAACAACCGGGGAATCGACAGCACGCCTACCACCGCCGCCACCGCACAGGCCACAACCGCTCGTCTCATCTTCCCGTCCATAGCTGCTCCTTTCATGACTGTCTACGCTTCCTCATCCCGTGATCTGTTGAAGGGTGGGAGTGCCACACTCCGCGCATCGTGAGATCATCGGATCAACCGATTTCTCATCGCCTCACTGCGCCATGAGCCAGGCATGCACGTCGGCAATGTCCTGTTGACTCAGCGCACTGCCCCACGCCGGCATCGCGCCGCGTCCGTACAGCACCGTCTCCCAAAACGCACCCTCGTGCTTCAGGATCGGATTGCCGGCCAGCTTAGGCCCGACTCCACCTGACGCGCCGGCGCCGTGGCAGGCCTGACAGTTCGTGGAAAACACGGCAGCGCCACGTTCCACCACACCGGTCAGCGGTCCTGTCGAAGCCGGTTCAGGTTTCAACACTTCCCCCTTGTCCGCTTCGCTTTCCAACGACGGCAACTGATCCGGCGCGCCCGGATGATAGCGGGCAGACAGGTACCGCACGAGAAGTGCGGCTTCGTCCTGTGACAATTCCGCCCCCCAATGCATCATCTTCTCGACCGTCGCGGTCCAACGATCGGCCGGCAACCGCTGCTGATGGATCAAATCCGCCGTGTGGCAGACGGAACAACGAGCGAGGATCAGGGCATCGCCCCGATGCGCCAAGGCCGGCGTCACCGCATTGTCCTCTTCCTGCGCCCCCGAAACGGCGACAAAACATCCGATCGCAAGCAAGGCGCAGAGGTACGTTGAGGGCTTGAGAGATGCGAGAACGGAGCTGGAGGGCTGTTGCGTCGTTCTCATGCCACCGTCACCATGACCCGATCCCACCCATTCCACAAAAAACCGCTGGGATTCCACGCAGTGGAGGCCGGTTGCGTCTCACCCCGCCCATCGGTGGCGCGACAAAGGATCGCCGTGGCCCCGGGGGCCTTCGGCGTCCACAGATATTGCCACTGGCGCCAGGCGTACCGCTGTTCCTCCCCCACCAGTCTCGCCACGTCCCACGTCTTGCCATCGTCAACCGAGACTTCCACCTTCTCTACCGCAGCATCCCCGGCCCAAGCCACGCCCTGAATCGTCACGGGACCTCTCCCTACCGTAGCTCCTTCGGCAGGCGCCGCGATGAGCGACTTCACCGGCATGACCTCGACAGGCATCATCGTCGTCCCCGGCAGCCCCGAGTTCGGTTGGACAGCCGTCACCGGAATCCGGTAGGCCGTCTGCATGTAGTAACCAACCGCTTCGGCGGACTGCACGGTCATGTCCGTCAACCACTTGATGCAGGATTCGGCCATCCATCCCGGCGTAATCACGCGCAACGGCGCGCCATGCAACAACGGCACGGGCCGCCCGTTCATTTCATACGCGAGCAATGTGTCCGGATGCATCGCCTTGTCGAGGGGAATGCTGCGCACGAACAGCGGCACCGAAGGCAGGGCAGGACGATCCGCCCCCTGAAACTGCACATGCAGCGCTCGGCTTTTCAGTCCGGCTCGCTGCAGCACATCCTTCATTCGAACGCCCGTCCATTGGACGTTTCCGACGGCCCCCCGTTCCCATTGCACGCCCGGGACTTTCGGACGGTGGAAGGCTCGGCCGTTGCCGCTGCATTGCAACACGGCGGTAATCGAAACTGCTTCGAAGTCGCGTTTGATCTCGTCGAGAGTAAGCGTCAGGGGTTTCTCGACTCGCCCCCCGACCGTGAGCCGCCAGGTCGCGGGATCGATCGCCTCGGGATTCGGCGGACCGAAGTGACTGCGAACGAACAATCGTTCGTTCGGCGTCAGCCACGACGTAAATTCCTGCACCGGCGTTTCCGCATCAAAAGGTCTGGTAACGCGAGTGATGAGCGGACCGGTCGCGTTGGAGACCGATGCAGCTTGGGCTCGTCGGCCTAGACCCTCACCCACCAAAGCCAAGGCGAGGCCTTGCACCACCCGCTCAAACCATTCGCGTCGCGAAAGAGTCATCGTCGGCCCTCGATTCGGTTGGAGTCAGGTCTTCGCGAAAGGATTCATCCCGATCTCGATCTTCGGCGGGACGGCGATCGACTGATGCACCGTGCAGCCGTGCGCAACCTTCAGGAGCCGCTCCGTCTGTTGCGGCGTGAGCTGGGCCGGAAGCCTGATGGCCAGCGTGACCGCGCCTATGCGATGCGGCCCTTCCGCCATCGACCATTCAGCCTCCACGGTAAGGCCGGTCCGGGGAATGTCATGCCTTGCGCAATATCGGCCCACGAAGTATCCGACGCAACTCGCCAGCGACCCTACGAACAATTCCACGGGGCTCATCCCGGCATCCGTCCCACCGTCTTCCGTCGGTTGATCCGTCGCGACCACGTGGCCTGCCGCGGCCACATCGAACCTCATGCCGCCTTCGTACGTCACGCTGAGCTTCATGATCTCCTCGCCCCATCCGGCAACCGCATCGCCGCCCAGGCGAACAGCGCCGCCACCGGCACGGCCAACACAATCCCCGCCGCCCCCGTCACTCCCTGCAGCGTCAACGGACCGTAGCGTCCCACGGACAGAATATGTTCTTCCAACTCAGGGAACACAAACGCGAACACGAACGCGCCACAGATGCCGCCCACGATCGTCGCGGCTGCGTCCGCCTTTCCCTCTCCCATGGCCGCCAGAGCCGTGCCGGGACAGTAGCCGGTCAGCGCGAAACCGATGCCGAATATCCCGCCGGCCACGATAATCCCCAACACATAGAGGTCTTTCACCTTCATGTTCGCCAGACCGAAGGAATCCAGGAGATGCACGCCGATCAGCCCCACCGCGATGGCCGACAGGATCACCTTGATGATGCGAAAGTCCTTGAGTCGAAGCGCATTCACGATGAGCGTATGGCTGGTCGCGCCGGCCAACTGCAGCGCGGCCCCGAACAGCGCACCGAGCAGCAGCCCCGCAAGCAACATCATCGACGAGTCCTCCGCTCGGGATACAGCCAGCGGGCCGTGAGGATGCCGCCGACGAACACGGTGGCGGAAAAGAGGAATGAGCTGAGCGCCAATTGGGAAATCCCGCTGATCATATGGCCGGAAGTGCAGCCGCCGCCGAACCTTGCGCCGAACAGCAGGAGGAAGCCGCCGAGGAAGGACCACCAAAGACGCCGGCGCGGTGAAGTACCGAAGCGGTCGGACCAGAGCGGCGGCACCAGCCTTGTGCTGAATCGCCTTGTCGCCGAGGCCGAGACGACAGCGCCGAGCGGGATGCCGAGCACGAAAAAGAACTCGTACGTCGCCAGCGTCCAACCAGGCGTCGATGATGACAGGTACGGACTCCGGGCGGCCAATTCTGGCAGAATCCAGTGCAGAACGGCTCCGTCGAGCACGACATACTGAGTTGAGACACCGATCGGTTGGACCAGCCCCGTCGCGACCGTCAACACCAATCCGATCAGCGCGCCGCCGGCCCACCAGGGAATTCGTGGTTCTGCCTCGGCTCGTCGCGCCTCATCCTGACCCGTCGTGTCCACAGCCGTTCCGATGATGCTCGTGTTTCGTGGTTCGTCGCCCATACGGCGCATGGTAAGACGTAAAACGTAAGACGTGAGGCGATAGACTCGGCGTCTCCAGCCTGACGTCTCTCGACTTGCATCCTAGGTCACCATCAGGCCATACGCCGTCAACCATTAGCTCTCTTCTCCGTCCGCTTCACGTCTTAGTACGGCGAATCAGCCGGCCTGCCCCCCTTGGGCCAATCGTCCACCTTGCCGGGGAAATCCGGGCGAGGCTGTTTCGTGATGAACGCAGCGACATCATAGGCTTCGTCATCCGACAAGGCCCATCCTCTGGTTCGCGGCATGTTGGCCTTGATGAAGGACGCCGCCACGCTCACGCGGGCCATGCCCGCCGCGATGTTGAAAGACCCGGGGCCCCACAGCGGGGGCGCCACCATGGTCCCTTGACCCTCCGCGCCGTGACAAAACACACAGCGCGCCGCGAACAATTTCTTGCCGTTCACGGGATCGGGCGTACGGGATGACGCGATGCGGGAGAGCCCGCGCCAGCTGATGCGGCTGTCTTTGGGCACCTCGCTCGACAGCCAATCGATATAGGCCAGCACGGCCTTCATCTTGTGGCTATCCTCCGGCAACGGTTTGCCGTTCAGACTCCGCTCGAAACATTCGTTGACGCGATCCGCCAGCGTCACCATCCGGCCGGCCCTGGCTCGATACTCCGGATAGACCCGGCTCAACCCGACATAGGACATGGCATTGGGATCAAGACCGGCATCGAGATGGCAATTGGTGCAATTCAAGGCGTTCCCGACGTAGGGCTTGGCATGCTCTTGCGTCCGGACGATCACCTCATAGCCGAGCCGGATCAGCTCTCCCCGTTGATCTCCGGGTATCGAATCCGGCGACGGCGGCGTGAAGACGGCATCGAGCGCCGCGGCGGAGCCCGAACGGCTCTCCGCCTCCTGCAGCGGGGGCCGTTCCTGTCTTGCGGTGCAACTTCCGATGAATGACGTGAGGAGGATCAGGCCGGCGATTGTTTTGCGCATACGTAGTCCCTTCGCAATGAACATGCCATTGCCGGCGACAAGAACCCTGCCGGGGATTCCATTTTGTCCCGTATTTTTGGCCCTATTGAGAGGCCTATGCACGGAACTGGCGAGAAAGTCCTCAGCGGTGTGGAGCCGCCTGTCGCGTGATGCCACAGTGGAGGGGGTCCCTCAGCGAACCATGACCTTGTTTTCCACTCGGTCATGCCGGCGGGGATTCAGCGGGGATTCAATGGGCCGATGGCGCCGTTCCGTCGGAGGGTCGATAGGTCTCCACCCGGTTCCTTCCGCGGGCCTTCGCCTGATACAAGGCGACATCCGCTTCCTTGAGGAGATCCTCGACTCCCTGCGCGCTCGAACTCAACAGTGAAATGCCGATGCTCACCGTCACCGGAAGCCTCTGTCCGTCGGCCTCGCAGGCCGCTTGTGCCACGGCGGCACGGATGCGCTCGGCAATCGTATTCGCCCGCTGCTCATCGCACTCGATGAGCCCGATGGCGAATTCTTCGCCGCCGTAGCGGCCCAGAATATCCGGCGGCCGCAGCATACCGGCGATCAATTGCACGATCCATTGCAATACGAGATCGCCGCGTGCATGGCCATGGCGATCGTTGATGGCCTTGAAATGGTCCACGTCCAGGAACAACAGCGCGAAGGGGCGATGGTAGCGCCGGCTCCGTTCCAGTTCCGTCTCCAGCGTTTCCATCAACGACCGCCGATTCAGAATATGGGTCAAGGCATCCAGGCGCGACACTTCCTCGAGCCGGCGATGCGTTTCGCGCAACCGTTCCAGGCTCGCCGCCAATCGTTCCGTGGTGGCATGGTGATAGACGTCGACGACGAGGGTTTGGTCCAACTTGAACAACTTTTCAAGTGTGCCGGCCATGGAAGCCAATCGGTCCATACTGTGCTGAACCGAGACAGCCAGACGCCGCAGGATCAGGATGAAAATCGTACTGTAGGCCCCGAGATACCACTTCTGCTCCAACCCCACGCGCTCGTGGGTCAACCCGATCTGCAGTCGCTGTTCAATGTATTCAGGCCGGTCGGGCGATTCGCCCAGGCTCAGCAGGTACTGTCGCTGGGCATCCTTCAACCGATCGAGACGACCCGGCTCGGCCAGCAGCCGCTGGAGGGGGTCGAACTGAAGGAGATGTCGGTAGAACTCGTCGATGAGGTCCGGAAGGGCGTCGCGAATGACCGCGCCCAGGAGCGGAAGATTGCGACGATCTTCCTCACCGAATCCGAGAAACGCCAGTCTGTTCCGGAGTTCTTCCGGCGTGATCTGAAGACGCCGGCTGAGACTCGTCTGGCTGTGGGGATCGGCGCCTTCGGATCCGTTCTGCTCCTGCATACCTGGTCAGGCAGTAGGTGCCTCCATAGGAACGTTGCGTATGCTACGCCGAATCGGAGGAAAAGTCACCGGCCACAGGTTCGAACTACAACGAGGCCCGAACCCATCGCGCGATGTCTTGAGGTCCGAGCGCCCCGGATTGCCTGGCCACCTCTCGACCGCCCCGAAACAAAATCATCGTGGGAATACTCACGATGCCGAACCGTCCGGCCAGACCTCGCTCATCTTCCGTGTTGACCTTGGCCAGCCGCACCTGAGGCTCCAGAAGTTTGGCGGCTTGCTCATAGGCCGGCGCCATCATCCGGCAGGGTCCGCACCACGGCGCCCAAAAATCCACGAGGAGCGGGAGGTCGGAACGCGAGCTGTGCAGGTTGAAATCCCGCTCACCGAGCGAGAGGGGATGCCCCGTGAACAGGGGCGCGTGGCATTGGCCGCAATTGGGTCGTTCGGCCAGCCGCACGGCTGGAACCCGGTTGAGACTGCGGCAATGGGGACAGGCCACGTGCAGCGAGGTATTCATGGCCGCTTACCTCAACGTCATCATGAAAGCAGACAGGGCAAAGAGATCGTCGTCGCTTAAGGGCGGGTTCGGACGAGGAACCCCGCTGTCCGGTTCAAAATCGTCGGGGCTCTTGTTGAACCGATAGACCCAATCCGCCTGCAGCCGCTTGCTGATCCCGATGAATGAAGTGCTCGACATTCCGCCGATATAGCCGCGCGGCGTACTGGCCGGCGTCAGGTGACAGCTATGGCACTCCTGCTCCTTGAAGATTTGAGCGCCCCGATCCAATTGCTCCAACGTACCCGGTTGCATCAGGCCGGGAGTCACCCTTGTGTCTTTCCTTGCCGACAGAAACGCCGCCACCTGCCTGGCTTGATCGGCCGGCAATGACAAGTGGCGCCTCCTGCCCTCAGATTGCACGCTATACCCGAGCGGATAGAGCTTGATGTCGGGATCCTGAAGCCAGCGTTCGAGCCAATCGGATTGATATTTGCTGCCGGCCCCGATAAGGTCCGGCGCCTTCTTCTTGCTGCGTGGCAACGGTTTTCCTTCGAGGCGATGGCACGACAGGCACAGGGAACCAACGAGTTTTTCTCCCGGCTCAGGTGTCGCGGCCAAGCCGGACCGGCCGCCTGCTCCCCCTAAATAGGAAATCCCGAGAATGCACAGCACGATGATCGTACGAACCGTTCGCCGCGGGGCCAGTTGTCCCATCAATGGATCTCCTACGAGCTGTTGGAAAAAACTCTTTTGACGCCCCCAGCCGTGCAGCTCCTCGGAGGTTACGGGCAAATCAGGATAAACCTCGGGATGCTCAGGAGGGCCGTCCAGCAAGGCTCCAGCGAAGCCCGCGACGCGATGAAGAAGGAGCGTCACGCTTGCGGGCGGGCGCGAGACGATGAGCACCCAGTGCCTTCCCCAGATCGAAGCTGGAGGCCTTTTTCATCCTTCCTGTTACGAGCCTTTTTTCAAACTTAGCATGTAGCTCGTCAGATCCTCCAGTTGCTGGTCGCTCAACGGGAACTTCGGCATGAAAGAGCCGGGAGAGACCGAGGCGGGATCGCGGAAATGCCGGAGGTGCCACGCGCGATCGGACCTTGTATCCCCAACGGCGGAGAGATCCGGAGCAACGGCACCCCCTTCACCGTGAATCCGGTGGCAACCGGCACAGCCGAACTGCGCATAGACCGCCTTACCCCTTGCCACCGCCGGATCGGTGCGCGGCACCGCATAGAGATTCTTGATCGAGATACCGAGTAGGCCGAACACGACGAGCAGAAACAAGAAACCGCTGGCAATCGCCGCCGGCCGCTTGATCGGATTGCGCAGCGGATTGCGGTCGATGAAGGGCCAGAACAACATGATCAGGATAACCAGCGTCGGAAGAATCCAGGTCGCCAGGGGCTCCAACGGCCCGTGCACGTACTTGAGCAGTTCGTAATAGAACAGGAAATACCATTCCGGTACCGGCACGAAGCTCGTATCCGAGGGATCGGCCTTGTCGGTCAGAGGCAGCTGTACGGCCCATGCCAACGTGGCTACAACCGCAAACACTCCGAGCATCACCACGGCATCCATATAGACCTGACGCGGATAAAAGGTCTCGCTGCCGAGCTTCGCCCGTTCGTCGGTCCAAGGACCGGCCGGCCCTACCCGCCGCAGGATGAACAGGTGCAATACAATCCCGCTCACGAGGATGGCCGGCAAAAACAGGACGTGGATCGCAAAGAACCGGGAAAGCGTGAGCGCGCCGAGCACCTCGCCGCCGCGCATGACGCGGGACAGGAAATCGCCGACGAGCGGAATCGTCCCGACCATGTTGATGCCCACCTGCGTCGCCCAATAGGCAGTCTGGTCCCACGGGAGCAGATAGCCGGTAAAGGCGAAGGCCATCACGATCAGGAAGAGCATCACTCCGACCATCCACATGATCTCGCGAGGGGGTTTGTACGCGCCGTACAGAAAGGCCTGCAGCATGTGGAGCCCGATGGCGACGACCATCGCCGAGGCCCCCCAGTGGTGCAACCCCCGGACGAACCAGCCGAAGGCGACGTCGTTCTCGATGAAACGGACGCTGTCGTAGGCGTGGTCCGGCGTCGGCGCGTAGTACACCGCCAGAAACATGCCGGTCGCGGCTTGCAGGAGGAAGAGGAACAGCGTGGCGGAGCCGAAGACATAGATCCAACTCGCCCCGCCGGGAATCGGCTCATCGAGCAACGTTTGCTCGACCGGCTTCAACCGCAGCCTGCTGTCGAGCCATCTGTACAGATTAGACGCCATTCGTGAATAGGGAAACGTGAGGAGAAAAGAGCTTGTAGCTAATCGCACAAGCGATGCGGATCTCCGCGACGTCTGTCACACAGACCGATTGATCCTGTTCCTGCCATAGGCCATGCGCGATACGCTCGTGTTTCCCCGCGAAATACGAACGAAGCGATACGATTCGCTCAGAGCTCTACGCTCTTGGGCAGCCCCGATTTGAACTCCTTGTATGTGACCAAGAGGCGGCCATTCTCGATCTTTACGGGCAATCGATCCAGCGGGCGGGGTGCCGGACCGCCCAGCACTCGACCGTCAATGTCATAGACGCTACCATGGCAAGGGCACAGAAATTTCTTCTGTTCTTCATCCCAACGATAGCCGCACCCCAGGTGCGTGCAGATAGGCGAATACACCGTGATTTCGCCGTTTGAACGTTTCACCGCCCACACGGCCTTCTGAGATTTGGTTTCAAGGTAGCCGTCCCGGATCGAGGTGATATGATCCAGCTGAACCGGTTTTCCGACCGGCACGTCGTCGGGCGCCCCGATATCCACCCACCGACGCTCGCGCCGGGCCAGCGCCGGTGAGATGAGCGACCCCAGCAACGGAATGCTCAGGGAAATCCCCACCACGCCGGCGACGGCGGCGGTGATCCACCCAAAGAATCTCCGCCGCGATCCGACCGGTGTCGAGAACCCCCCAAGCCCCTGCGTTTCGTCCTGATTCACGTCCCGATCCGAGTTGGCCTGCTCGCCACGCATCTTTCTAGGAAGTCAGGTTCTCGATATCCAACCCCAAGCCGATCCACGCTCGGAGAAGGTCGTGCCTCGTCAGCGTATACAACACCCTTCCGCCGCGCACGACGGGAAGATTGAGCAAACGCTTCTCTTCCATCACCTTGACGGCCTCTTCAATCGTCGTCTCCTCGGTGGCGCTGAGCCGATCCTTTGCCATGATCGCTTCCGCCGTGAGCTGATTTAAGTCCTTATTGGCTTCCAACGCCTTCAAGAGGTCGAACTCACTGATGAAGCCGATATACTGTCCGGCATCATCCACGACCGGCGCCCCGGGCGTATGTGAGGACAAGAGTTCCACTGCCACCGCAAGCGCCGTCTGGCTCCGATGAAACCGCAGTTCGTTGGTACCGACGATCTGCCCGACCTTCTTGAACCCTCCGACCGGAACGCCCGGTCTCATCAATGTTGCCATTGCACCCTCCTCCTTCTCTCATCCGGGGCCGAATAGCCACCGGTGTTGCGAATTGTTCTATTCTCGCTGCTTCTTCCCGCTCAAGTCACAGTTCCGCTCATGCTTTCTTGCCCGCATGCTGCGTCGGGCAAGTGTTGATCCCCACCAATGTCCAGAGAGGGCAGTAGCCGATCGCACCGGTGACGAGGGCGATGGTCCCAACCGCCAGGACTATACCCATGGCGGCGCCGGTCAAATCGCCGAAGGCGCCGATGCCGAGCAACAACACGCCAAGGACGATGCGAATCGGCCGTTCGATTCCACCTACATTGCAGTTCATGATCTCCTCCTTGGTTGAGTTTTCCACATGAGATGTCGAAGCAAGATGATAAACGCAAGACGTGAAACGCCGGACACTTCCGTATTGGATAGGGGTCCGTCGCATCAAAAAGGATTCATCTTCTGTCGCGCGTCTCTCGTCGTTCGTTTTCTCAGGCTCACCTCTTACGTCTACCGTCTGGCCTCTCACGATCTATCAGGCCATACGCCATCGGCTATCAGTTCTTCTCCTCGCCGGCCATTCGCCATAAGCACACGCTTCCGGCTTCCGTCCGGCGTCTACCATGTCACGTCCCTACTTTCCTGTTCCAAACCGATACATGTCGTGGCAGGTCGTGCAGCGGGCCGTCATGCTGGAAAGCCGTTTGAGCAACGCCTCCGGAGTTTCCTCCTTCACAATCGCGTCGGCCAGTGCGTCCATGTCCTTGTGAATCGACATACCCATCTGTTTGAACGGGAGGGGCAACTTCATCATCACGGATGGATTGACGTCCGCCGCCATCTGCATGCCCGCCGCGCGGGCGGCGAGTTCAGCATCCTTCCTGCCCGTTTCCGGCGAACCCAGCGCCGTCACAACGCCGTGCACCGCTTTCAGGAGCTGTCGCATTTCGCCGAGGATCAAATCCCGCTCCGCAGGGGCCAATACGATTTCAGTCCGTCCATCGCTCCCCGGTCTGGTCTGCCCCTGCACAAACAACCAGGCCGCCAACACCACCGTCATGATCCACAACAGCCCGGCTCCAATGCCGACGTATCGCCAGTTCATTCCACCGTTCCTTCCCGGCACCTTCGTCCGATCACGGCCTTACCCTCTCACCGGGGGTGCCCAGTTTCCGCACGTAGGCTAAGACATCGCGAATTTCCTGTTCCGTCAGGGAAAACTTCCAGGCCCCCATCGCCGTATCCTTTCGCCCCTCATGGACTGTGCGATACAGAGTCACATCCAGCTTCTGCTGCACGGTTGCCGCGGTGAGGTCGGCCGGGGGAGGCGTCAGGTTCTTGTAGCCTCCGCCTTTTCCATCGAGACCATGACAGGCCAGACACACCTGTCGATACACCAACTCACCTCGCTGGGCAGGATCGGCCGGAGGGGCCGCATGGGTTCCGGCTGCCGCCACCCAGGACAACCAGCATAAGAGAACGGTGACCAGCCAGCGTTCGTTGTTGTGCCACATCGCGACAGCACCTCCATCACCCTCGCCGTGAAAGGATTGCGACCGGTATGCCAGGGGCGAATCGGATACTCATGCTGGAAGAACGAGACCTTGCGTGAGGCAATGCCCAGACGGGCGAGGCTGCTGCAGCCATTTGCGCCAGCTCACGAGGCAGCGCTGGCGCAGGGTGCCACAGCCAGACTCCATCCCTCCTCCGATGAAAACCGGCGTTACGATGCCACGATGGTGGGTTCGAGGGAGACGCGGGTCTTCATCGAGTTGGAAATGAGGCAGTTGGCTTCGGCTTTTTCGATCACCTCACGGGCCTTGGCACTGTCCGCCGCCGCTTTCAGGGTGATGTGAGGTCGCAGGATAATGCCGGTCACCTGGAACTTGCCCTCGACCAATTCCAGCTTGCCCTCGGCGTCACTGCGGTAAGCCGTGAACGCCAACCCGGCCCGCTCCGCCACGGCGAGGAAGGTGGTCATCAAACAGATATTGGCCGACGCGACAAAGAGATCCTCCGGCGACCAAATCCCGTCATGCCCCTTGAACTCCGGCGGCGTCGCGACCTGAATGTCCGGCTTTCCTGCACACGCGATCGTGCCTTTTCGCTGGTCGGTCCATTGCACGCTCGTATGATAGAAATATACCTTCGGCTTCGATTCCATTCCTCCACTCCTCTCTGCTCTCTGACCACCCCTTTGGCCTTTTCCTCCGCCTCACGTCTTCGTCCAACGTCTCACATCTCGCGTCTTCGGTCTTACGGTTTTATATAGGCCCAGCCCTGCTCCTGCAACTCCATCAGCCGCACCATCGCCGGGACGGTTCGATCGACTTGGTCTATGAGATCCTCTCGCTGCACTCCCATCTTCTTCATCGTGTTGGAACAGGCGGTGAACTCCACCCCGAAGCGGGTCTTCAATTCGGCCACTTCTGCCGACAGGGTCGAATCCTTCTTGGTAAGCAGCTTCAAATCGGGCCCGTGCGCCACGACCTCCACGTGAAGCGAGTCCCGCCCCACCGCCTCATAGAGATTCTTGATGTTGCCGAGCAGACCACGCTGCACGTTCTCGTCGTCCGCGTTGAGGTGCATCACCACCCGATGGCTCGTCCCCTCATCACCACGAACTTGGGAACTGACGCCGAACAGCATCATCCATCCGATGAGGATAACACAACACAGTCGACACGCAGGGCACGAGGCGCCTCTTCCCACCCTTCCCATGGCCATGCCGTCCTATAAGTGATAGTGACCCGCCGCCTCCGGCTGATAAAGGATCTCCTGGATCCTCCACCGCTTGAGCCCGCCGGGGACGTCCCACTCGATCGCGTCCCCGACCTTGCCGCCCAATATTGCGGTTCCCATGGGAGCGAGCACCGAAACGGCTCCCTTGGCGATATCAGCCTCGGATGGAAACGCGACCGTGTAGGCTTCTTCCCGTCCCTGTTCCAAATCGCAAAGCCGCACGGTCGAGTTCATCGTCACCACATTGCAGGGGATTTCCGTCGGGTGCACCACATGAGCGTGTTCAAGCAGATGATCCAGCCTGTCCACGGAGTCGCGGTCCCGACCTGGGCGCCCGCTACGAGCCTGCACCAAATCTTGGAGTCTTGCTAAGTCGTACGCCGTAATGAAGATATTGCGCATGGCGATCACTCTGCTCCCTTGATCTCCGTCTCTTCGATCGTCTGCGGGACGACGCGACGATGGCCCGGCTCAAACTTCGGCGTCTTGACCGTCCACACCGGGCAGGTGGCCCGGCGCAATACCGCCTCCGCCACGCTGCCGAACCGCCAGTCGGAAATCCCTCGCCGACCGTGCGTGCCCATCACCAAGAGATCGACCTTGTGCCGCAAGGCGGCTGCAAGGATCGCTTCCGAGGGAAGCCCTCCGGAGATTTCAAAGCCCGCCGACAGCCCACAGGAGGCCACCAGTTCCGTAAGATCCGCCAAGTGCTTGTTCCAGTGGTCTCGCTTGCTTCGCTCCTGCTCGATGTTGCCTAGCCCGCATTCGAGATCGTGAGAAGTCGTTTCCAACACGTGCAGCAACGTCATATTCGAGCCCAGACTCTGCGCCAGTTGAATCGCGTACTCCACCGCGTCGAGCGCGGGGCTGGAAAAGTCCACCGGCACCATGATGTGCCGAATAGGCAGCGCAGGTGTGGGCGCTATCGGTTTCCCCGCCAATGGCCTTGTCCCCGGCACGGCGAGCACCGGGCACGGAGCGTCCTTCACAACCCGCTCGGCCGTGCTGCCCAAAAGACCATACAACAAGTTCGTACGTCCTTGCGTACCAAGGACGATCAGGTCGGCCCCCTGCTCCCGCGAGACACGGGAGATTTGCTCGTGCGGAGCCCCCAGGACCTGGCGCACCGTCACCGTCACCCCGCTCCGCCGCATCTGGTCATTCACGCGGTCGAGCCGCTGTGCCGCTTCCGCCCTGGCCTGCTCCATGATGGCAAGGGTCGCCGCATTGGCATTGAACCAGGCCGGCGCTTCGATCACATGCAAGACCTGCAACGTGGCATCCCACGCCGTAGCCAGGTACATCGCGTATTCTTGGGCTCGTGCGGCATCATCGGAAAAATCGGTGGCGAAAAGAACCTGTGTCATCAATCGGGGATTCATGGGTCCTCCTTCAGTGCAGACATGCACGGTGCTTCGCATATCCGCATTCTCGTTCACGACTCGAGAGGCTCGTGGACTCGCTTCCCTCGGCAACCGAGTGAGCAAGAACAGTACCGCCACGAGAGTGTTGCGCGGGCGCCAACACAGGCGGTCCCGCTCCTGCAGTTCGAGAGCGCCGACGCAACCGACCTCGCTCCCTCTCTGTCGCCATTTGCACCAACCTCCGTGCTCCTTTGGGGTTATATACCCCGTTCATCTGCCACGCGTGTGCCCCGCTACCGGCGATGCCTGTCCCGCCGCGCAACAATGACCGGGCGAGCCGCCGGTACAGCTCGCACAGTTGCCGGCACCGAACGACGAACCGGCTGGTTGCCAGTCGCGGGAAGTAGGCCCGGTGCCGCGCATAAAACTGCGCCTGCCGATGCCACCGCTCTGCATCGGCGTGATACAGCTGCGCCAAGAGATGAGGCGACAGCGTCAGGATCACCCGCCGGCGTCGAGACCACCGAATTGTCCGCCGGATCGGACTGTTTCGTCGTGATCGTGTCATGACTCGCTCTCCTGGTCCAGGATCGCCGCTCGCACGACGCCGTCTCCGGACAACGACCAGCGCACACCCGATGGGTCATCCCGAACCACGAGCGGAGCCGTGGCCCGCAACGGGCGAGCGTCGTCCCCGACCGTCGCCGCACTTCCGACGTTCCCCGTCTGCAGTTGTCGGCGGACGAACCCCGAGTGTCGTCCCAGCCTCTTCAGCGTGTCGGCGATCCGATCGGGCCGACCCCAGTCGCTCCACCAGACATCCTGCATCTCCATGACCGCCAGATGGTCGATGGAATGGGCCAGGAGATCGGAGGAGAGATTCAGGGACGGCATCCGTTGGTAAATCATCCGGAGGATTTCCGGTTCCCTCGGCGTGTCGATCGCTTCGCCCAATTGCTCAAACAGGGCCATCATGCCGGGAAGCACCCGCCACCCCAATTTCCACAATGCATCGACCGTTCCGGCCATGATCAGCGTGTTCCAGAACGCGCCGGACTCATAGGCCAGGCGCGCGAGCGACGGTTCGGGTTTCTCCAGGAACGCGCGAACGGCCCATACCGGGCGTGTACCGAAACAAGCCAGATCGCGGTCCGGCCGAATCCAGCCGTAGTCCGTTTCCGGACCGGTCGGGCGCGCCGCGAGCAGCACCATCCGGCCGTCCAATTTCTCCGCCGCCCGCGCGGCGTACAACACTTCACCGAGAAATCGTTCCTCAGGAAAGACGAAGTGATCGGACGGCGAGACCACCACGGTGCCTTCCGGATCGCGGGCGCGGATGTAGGTCAGCGGGAGAAACGTGCCCGGCGCCGTATCCGCATTCCTCGGTTGCACGAGGACCACTCCGGGATTCCGTTCCCCGATCTGCGCCCAGGCCTCGTGATGCCCGCGTCCGACCACGACGACCGTCCGTTCAGGCCTTGCGACACGCATCATGCGATCCACCGTGTGCTGGAACATCGACCGCGTCCCGACGAACCGGCAATACTGCTTCGGCACGCGCCGGCCCAGCCAATGCGCGATCGCCGCCTGCATTCTGACTCCATCGCCACCTGCCAGCACAATCGCCCAACGATGTCCCCGTGATCTTGATCCGCTCGACATACTCGCCTCCTCTCCACGAGACGGGTAGGCTCACCGACCAGGAATCGCACTGAGCCGTGAGCCGCCCGTGACTAGGATGATGCTCTCGTACCGTTCTTGCCGCCCGGCCAAGCCGGTTCCGCCGGCCTCTCGTCCACATACGAGGCCGCCACCGCCACAGCCCAGGTCAGCAGGGTCAACACGCCCAACACGATTGCGGGATACATCGGCATTCCTGCTTTATCCATTGGTCCATCTCCTTTCCTTCACTAACGCACCCACTCCTATCCGGGAAGATCGAGCAGGGACAGGCCCCAGAAGATCATGACGCCCATCGCCCCGATCACCAGCAACATCAACAAGACAGCCGGAACCATTCCCTTCGAGTTCTTCACCTCCTCCTCCTTTCGATCGATCCGTTGAACCTCTCCGGGGCTAACGAGTCGCAATGTCCTGCTGGCCCATCCCAGGAAATCCTCTCCCCGACGCGAGGCCGGCCGTTTGTCCCGGCCGTTCACGACGGCTGCTTGACCGTCCCCCTCGCTGTCGCGCGTGTCTCTACTGTAAGGCGCCGACATGAGCGGACTATGAACCTCATATGAAGAAGGCTTCACAATAGGATGGGCGGCTGATGTCCGTGGGGATGTGGGCGGAAGAGAAAGAAGAAGAACCCGTCAGGGTTGGGCGGCGGGCAGCGTGAACGTAAAAACCGACCCCTTGCCGACCTCGCTCTCGACTCGAACGGAACCGTGGTGGGCCTCCGCGATCTCTTTGACGATGGGCAGTCCGAGGCCGGTCCCGCCGGAATCCCTCGCCCGGGCCGGGTCGGTGCGATAAAACCGCTCGAAAAGGTGCGGCAGAAACTCCGGCGCAATCCCTTGCCCGGTGTCCCGAACGGCCACGTGGACGCGATCGTCGGAGCGGCTCAGGCGGACCGTCACGGTTCCCCCCCGATCCGTGTACCGCAACGCGTTGTCGAGTAGATTGATGAACAGTTGCTGCAATCGCTCCGCATCCCCGAGCACCGGTGGAACCGGTTCGCGTTCCAGCACGAGGCAGACCTCCCGATCCTCGGCCACGGGAGTCAGATCTTCCACCAACTCCTGCAACAGCGGTTCGAGTGCGAGGGGAACGAGCTGGACGGGCGGCCGGTCGCCGGCGAATCGCGCCAAGGTCAGGAGCGATCTGGTCAGCCCGATCAACCGCTGCACCTGTTCGAGGTTGGACACGAGGACCTCTCGATATTCGTCGGCGGTCCGTGATTTCTGCAACGAGACTTCGAGAGCCCCCTGCATCACGGTCAGCGGCGTCTTCATCTCATGGGCGGCATGATCGACGAACCGACGCTGGCTTTCCGAAGCCTTTTGCAACCGATCGAGCATGGCATTGAACGCCTGAGCCAGCAGATGAAACTCGGCATGGGAGACATCCAAATTGACCCGGTCCCGCAACGAGGACTCGGAAATCCTTCCGGCGGTCCGACTCAAAGCCTGGATCGGCCTCAGAACGGTGTGCACCAACCATCCGGTCACGAACCAAGCCAGCGCGATCATGACCACGGACACCAAAATCAGCAGACCCATGAGCCCCTTCAAACTCCGGCGGGCGAAGCCCAAGGACGCTTCGGCCAAGAGGAGATACCGCACGTCCGAGCCCTCCCGGACGGGCACGGAGACCCGCCGCACCGGCGTACCGGAGGCGGTCTCCAGAGTTTCGTAGACGATTTCTCCGGCGACACTTTTCGCCAGCACGCTGGTGTTCAGGGGCGGGCGTGATACGACATCCATCCCACTCCAGACCACCTTCCCGGCACGATCCAAGACCTGGATGGTATGTGACGCTTCGCGCAGCTCATGCATCCGTTCGTCGTCGGCGTGAGAGCCCTGCCGAGACACGATCTCATGATCCGCTGCCTGCAGCAGCTCCGGGCGTTGTTCAATGAGTGCGGCCAGGGTTTGCGCCAGCCCCAGCAGCCGACCGTCCACGTACTCTTGCAGGAGCCTGTGGAAGCCCCAGTACACGAGCGTGTTGAAGGTCAAGAGCAGCGCCGTAATGAGGATCAGGGCCGAGCCGCGGAGGTGCGTCCGAAAGGATCTCATTCCTCCGCCTCCAGCTTGTATCCGACCCCACGAACCGTAACAATCAACGGCGGGGTAAAGTCGCGGTCGAGCTTGGCCCGCAACGACCGGATGTGAACATCGACCACATTCGACATCGGATCATAATTCAGCCCCCACACCCGTTCCAAAATCGCCGTCCGCGTCAACACGCGATTCCGGTTGCGCAACAAGTACTCCAGCAGCGCATATTCCTTGTTCGTCAGCGCGATTTCCTTTCCGGCGCGCCAGACTCGGTGCGCGGCGGGATCCATCTCCAGGTCGGCGGCTTTGAGCCGGACTCCCGCCTGAGGGCCGCCGCGTCTCAACAACGCGCGGACCCGTGCCACGAGCTCCGCGAAGGAGAAGGGCTTGGTCAAATAATCATCCGCCCCCGAGTCCAACCCGAGCACTTTGTCGTCCACGGTATCGCGCGCCGTCAGCAGCAGGATCGGCGCCCGATTGCCGCGCCCGCGCAGTCGCCGGCAGAGTGCGAGTCCATCCAGCTTGGGAAGCATGACGTCCACGATGAGGAGGTCATAACTTTCATCTTCCGCCAGTGCGAGTCCTGTCTCGCCGTCGGCCGCCACCTCGACCGTGTGTCGTTCTTCTTGCAGCCCCTTGCGGAGAAAGTGGGCCAAATCCGCGTCGTCTTCGATGATTAAGATCCGCACGACTCCCTCCCGTGATGGCAAGACATGTCCGTTCCTCCGAGAAGACCGGCCCCTGCGTATTGTAGACTCGGCGGTATCCGCCGAATCCAGGGCCTCGATTCTCTATGAAAGAGTCTTCATTGAGCCTTCATGTCAGCTTCATCCGTGCGACTTATGAGGAGAATGACGGAACAGGAGAGACAGGAGGTGTGAGGCAATGACGACGATGACGATACTACATCCGATGCTGCTGATCCTTTCGTTGTTCCTCCTGGTCGCAGGGTTCAAGATCTGGAGGTGATGAATGAATGTCCTGCATGAAGCCCAGCTCGAAGAAAGCGAGCTATCCGAACGCTGCGACAGCGGATCGCCACAGCTGGGTGCCGCTCCAGATGAGAAACAGCCCATAGACGAACCCGAAAAACCACGGGAAACTGGTCTCTCTGTGGGCCCACCATTGCCGATGCTGCCGGAATGCCCAGTTCGGATGGAACGCCGTCGGTTCGTTGCCGGGATCTTCCAGGGACTCGCGCCGCTCCCTGATCGTATAGAGGCTGTTGGCCAGTTTCCGCGCGCCCCACTGCGGCGAGGATTCGATGCCCCGCATCTGCCATTCCCACAGGGCATTCTGGCCGGAAAACCGTCCCAACACGATCGCCATCTGCGCACTCAGGAGAATGCCGAAGACGCTCAACAACACGATCAGGATCGTAAAGGGCAGGGCGAGCGACTCACGCGACACCAGCAGGCCGATCACCGCGACGAAGATCGAATTCGCCGTGAGGTAGTCGGACAACAGACTATGGTAGTCGCGCACTCCCGAAGTCCAGAGCGTCACCAGATGCCCATAGGTCTCTTCGACCTTGCGCTGGGCGAGCGCCGCATCGGATCCGGTCTCGACCGAAACTTTCATTTCCTGTTCCGCTCCAGCGCCGCAACTGCCTGGGTCGTTCTGAGGATCGCATCCGGATTCAGCGACAAACTATCGATCCCCTCCTCGACCAGAAAGCGGGCGAATTCCGGATAGTCGCTCGGGGCCTGCCCGCAGATCCCGATCTTCCGTCCGGCCGCTTTCGCGGCCTTGATGACCTGCGACACCATCGCCTTCACCGCCTCATCGCGCTCGTCAAACAAATGAGCCACGATTTCCGAATCGCGATCGACACCCAATACCAATTGGGTCAGATCGTTCGAGCCGATCGAGAATCCGTCGAAGACCTCCGCGAACCGGTCCGCCAAGATCACGTTGCTCGGAATTTCGCACATGACGTAGATCTCAAGTCCCTGCCGGCCGCGGACGAGCCCATGCCGCTCCATCTCAGCCAGCACCCGCTTGCCCTCTTCCACGGTCCGGCAGAAAGGCACCATGAGCTTCAGGTTTGTCAGCCCCATCTCCTCCCGCACCCGCTTCATGGCCCGACATTCCAGGGCAAATCCTTCGCGGTAGCGAGGATCGTAATAGCGCGAGGCTCCGCGAAACCCGATCATGGGATTTTCTTCCTGCGGTTCGTACCGGCTCCCGCCGATCAAGTTCGCGTATTCGTTCGACTTGAAGTCGCTGAGACGGACGATCACGTCCTTGGGATAGAAGGCCCCGGCGATCATCGCCACCCCTTGGGCCAATTTGTCGACGAAGAACTGAGCCTTGTTCTCATACCCGGCCGTGACGCGGGCGATTTCGGCCTTCACGGTCGCGTCCTCCAGTCGGTCGTAGTCCAGCAGCGCGAGTGGATGGACCTTGATGTAGGTGCTGATGATGAATTCCTCACGGGCGAGGCCGACCCCGTCGTTGGGAACGAACGACAGCGCAAACGCCTCCTCGGGATTTCCGACGTTCATCATGATCTTGGTGCGCGGCCGTTCCATCGCGCGCACATCGACACAACCCACGTAGAACGGCAACACACCGTCGTAAACGTGTCCGATTTCACCCTCCGCGCAGGACACCGTCACGGGCTGCCCGTCCTTGAGCACTTCGGTCCCCCGTTCCGTCCCGACCACGGCGGGCAGGCCCAACTCCCGGCTCACGATCGCCGCATGACAGGTCCGACCTCCGCGATTCGTCACGATCGCCGAGGCCTTCTTCATGATCGGCTCCCAATCGGGATCCGTCTTGTCGGTGACAAGCACGTCGCCCTGTCGGAACTCGTTCAGTTGGTGCACGCTCTTGATGACTCGCACCGGCCCCTGCCCGATCTTCCCGCCGACGCTGCGCCCCGTGATCACCACCCGTCCCTTCTCCTTGAGATGGTAGGTTTCCAAGGTGTCATGGTTCCGCTGCGACTGGACCGTCTCCGGCCTGGCCTGCACGATGAACAGCTCTCCCGTGATTCCGTCCTTGGCCCATTCCATGTCCATGGGACAAGGCTGGCCCCGTTTCGCCGTGTAATGGTCTTCAATCACAGACGCCCAGCGGGCCAGCGTGAGGATTTCATCGTCGGTAACGGCAAAGCGGCCGCGGTCGTCCGGAGGCACCGGCACGTTCTTGACCATCTTCCCGCCGCCCACGTCGTAGACCAACTTGAACTCCTTCGTGCCCAGCACCTTCTGCAAGATGGGGCGCGCCCCCTGTTTCAGCGTCGGCTTGAACACGTAGTATTCGTCCGGATTCACCGTGCCCTGGACGACGTTCTCGCCCAGTCCGTAGGAGGCGTTGATCAGCACCGCATTGCGGAATCCCGTTTCCGTGTCGATGGAAAACATCACGCCCGAGGCGGCGAGGTCCGAGCGCACCATACGCTGCACGCCGATCGAGAGCGCGATGCGGAAATGGTCGAAGCCCTTGTCTTCGCGGTAGGAAATTGCGCGGTCGGTGAACAACGACGCGAAACAGCGCCGGCAGGCATCGAGCAGCGCCGGCGAGCCTTGCACGTTCAGATAGGTTTCCTGCTGCCCCGCGAAACTGGCGTCGGGCAGATCTTCCGCAGTCGCGCTGCTGCGCACCGCCACATCCACCGGTTCGCCGATCCCCTGTCCGAGCCGGCCATAGGCCTCCACGATCGCCCGTTCCAAATCGCCCGGCAGCGCCGCATCCAAAATCGCTTGCCTCACCTGGCGTCCGCGCTGCCGCAGATTGGCGAGGTCATGCGTGTTCAAGTCCTTCAAGATCTCGCGGATCTTCCGGTCCAGCCCTGCGTCATGAAGAAACGACCGGTAGGCTTCGGCGGTAACCGCGAATCCATTGGGAACCAAGACCCCCTTGGGAGCCAACGCGCGATACATTTCGCCGAGCGAGGCGTTCTTGCCCCCCACCGACGATATATCCTCGATACCGATCTCCTCGAACCACTTAATGGTGGCATGGCCCTGGGCAACGAGACTCATGAATCCTCCCCAAACTGACTGTTACGGGTGGTAGGACAGTCGTTAGCAGGCTCGGTGCCAGACTGCGGACGACAAAACGCATGGATTCCAAGCCCTTTTCCTCGATCATCCACCCGGGTGGGGTATTTCGCACCACCCCGGCCGGATCGTCCTGTCGCAAAGGTCTCCAGGAGGGTCACGATACAAGGTCACCGGTTCAGAACGTGACCGCCCGATAGAAGACTCGCTTGGCCAACTCCGCCGCACCGGCGTAGAGCAGGACAATGACCGCGAGGGCGCCCCAGAAGGGCGGCGGCAACGGCGTGAGCCCCAGCATGCCCCGCAACGGGGTGAGCGGCAGACACACCGTCAGGGCCGCGACCACCACCGTCGAAAGCAACAGGGGCTGCGATGGACGGCTGCGGACGAGCGGCCTTCGACTTCGGATCACGAGCACGATCACCGAAGCCGAGACCACCGATTCCACAAACCAGCCGGTGCGGAATTCCTCCACCCCCGCGCCCAACCCCCAGATCAGCACGGCAAACGTGAGAAAGTCGAAACAGGAGCTGATCAATCCGAACGTCATCATGAACTTCCGAATGAACGCAATATCCCACCGCCGCGGGTGGTCGATCAGCTCTCGGTCGACGCGATCGGTGGCAATGGTCATCTCGGGAATGTCGGTGAGCAGGTTGGTGAGGAGGATTTGTTTGGGCAGCAGCGGCAGGAATGGCAGGAAAATCGACGCGCCGGCCATGCTGAACATGTTGCCGAAGTTGGCACTGGTGGCCATGAACACATATTTCAGCGTATTCGCGAAGGTCGTGCGTCCCTCGCGGATGCCCTGCGCCAGGATGCCCAGGTTCTTCTCCAGCAGCACGATGTCGGCGGCTTCCTTCGCCACATCCACCGCCCCCTCGACCGACACACCGACATCCGCCGCATGCAGCGCAGACGCGTCATTGATCCCATCCCCGCCGTACCCGACGACATGGCCGGCCTTTTTCAGCGCAAGAATGATCCGTTCCTTTTGATTCGGCTCCACCTCGGTGAACAACTCGATCTCGTTCGCGCGTGACACCAGGGCCTCGTCGCTCATGTGACGCAGTTCCGCCCCGGTCAACATACGCGCGTCCGGCAGGCCGATCTGTTGCGCCACGTGCGCAGCCACATGGGCATTGTCGCCGGTCAGGATCTTGAGCGACACCCCGAGGTCGCGGAGTTCGGTGATTGTGGCGGCGATCCCCGGCTTGGGAGGGTCGGCGAACAGCAGCAGCCCCATGAAGGTCATTCCAGCCTCGTCGGCGGCCGTCAATCGCTCCCGCGCCCCGAGCCGGCGACAGGCCAAGCCGAGGACCCGAAGACCGCTCTCGCTCTGTCGGCGCACCTGGCGCTCGATCGAATCGCGCAGCGCCTCCGTGACGACCACGGTTCCATCCGCCGCCTGCACGCGATCGCAGACCTCCAGCACGTTGGACCAGGCCCCCTTCGTCACCATGAGAGGTCCCTCCGGGGCCTCGACGAGGATCGACAACCGCTTCCGCACGAAGTCGTAGGGCTCTTCGTCCAGCTTGCGATAGCCGGAGACGTTGAACGTTCGATACGAGCGAATCGCCTCGTCGATGGGGTTCAGGAAACTCCCTTCGAAGGTGGCATTCAGGTAGGCGTGAAAGAGCACCCGCTCGCTCGTCCGCCCCTCCACGTCCACCGCATCCTGAAGCCGCACCTGGCCGACGGTCAGGGTCCCGGTCTTGTCCGAACAAAACACCGTCATGCTGCCGAAATTCTCGATCGACGCCAGCCGTTTGACGATGACTTTGCTCTCCGCCATCCGCCGCGCGCCCTGCGCGAGGTTGATGCTGATGATCGCGGGCAGGAGCTGCGGCGTCAGCCCCACCGCCAAGGCCAGCGAGAACAAAAACGACTCCAGTACCGGCCGTGCGAAGAACATATTGATCGCGAAGATCGCCGCGACGAGCCCCAGCGTCACCTCCATCAGCAGGTAGCCGAACCGGCGCACACCCCGTTCGAATTCGGTTTCAGGCGGCCGCAGCTTCAGGTGCTGAGAAATCCGGCCGAACTCCGTATTCGTGCCGATCGCCGCGACGACCACCCTGCCGGTTCCGCTCACCACGTGGGTACCGAGGAACACACTGTTCGTCCGCTCGGCCAACGGAGTGTCCGGGGGCAACGGCCCCGGGAGTTTCTCCACCGGGTAGGTTTCGCCCGTAAGCGTCGCTTCATCCAGAAAGAGCGCCTTGGACTCGAGCAGGAGGCTGTCACCCGGGACGGTATCGCCGGCCCGCAGAAACACGATGTCACCCGGCACGATGTCTTGGACGGGAACCGCCGTTTGCCGGCCGTCGCGCAACACATCCGCCTTGACCTGCACCATGGCCAGCAGCCGCTCGATCGATCGCGAGGCGCCGCGCTCCTGCCAGAACCCTAGGAGTCCGCTCACCAGCACGATGGACAGGATGATGGCGGTATCCGTGCGATCCTCGAGGAACCATGCCACGCAGGCGGCGGCGAGGAGGATGAGAATGATCGGGCTGTTGAATTGCCGCAGGAGGAGTGAGAGGTCGGAGGCTCTTGCGGTCGGCTTGAGCAGGGTCGAAGCCAGGCCTCGGCGGCGGGCCTCCGCCTCAGCCTGGGTCAATCCGTTCGCGCTCGTCTGCAGGGCCGGAAGCAACTGATCGGCCGGCACAGTCCAAAAGCCGGACGGTCGAGGATCGGATCGTGAGGCAGCCAGTTGGAGATCGCAGCACGCCCTCGAATCATCGGTTGAGGGTCCGGCGCCTGTCACGTGATTACACTCTCGCTTGCCATCGCTCGCGCGGACTCCTCTCCGTTTCCACGTCTGGTTACCGCGCTACCCCTCCAGGACTATGACTGCCCCCACATTCAATGCATGGACGGAGGTTGCCCTGCCGCCCTCCGTCCGGCTCGGACGAGGCTGTCCGCGTCGTGGCGGAGCACATCGCCGATGCGTTCGATCGTCACGTCGGCCGGAGGATATTGCTCGATCGCCCGGGAATCATGCGCATAGTGGCCTTGGCGAGGGAACACGGTCGTCACCCTCGCGCCCCACGCCTGCTTCACGGCGGTCAAGATCCGCAACTTATCGTCGATCAAGACATAGTGGTCGGCCGGGTAGACCTGTTCGACATCGGCCAGCTCCCGCTCCTTGTGAATATAGACGAGCACCCGTGCCTTCACGGCCTCGTACAGACCGGACCGCTCGATCTTTCTCGGCTGAAAGACGACATCGCCGTCGGAAAGAATGATCGCCGGCCCCCAGGCGCTGAAGTGCTCCACCACTTCCAATGCGTGAGGGAAGAGGCGGTCCGCGAAGGGGTAATTCACGAGGAAGCGGGACAGAGTCAGCACTTGATGATCGCGCGGATGTTCGCGCCGATACCGTTGTAACGCCCCCAAGTAGTCGGCATAGCCCAGATCCTTCCGCAGTTCCTCGAAAATCGACCAGTAGTGCTCCTGGCGCTCCCGACCGACCTGTTGCTCGAGGTACTGCTTCAGATCGGCGGTGACCCGATCGTTGTCGAGCAACGTATTGTCGACGTCGAACAAGAACGCCACCGGGGCTTTACCGTGTTGCATCCCAGCTCCAGTCTCGAATCTCCGGCGGATCGTCGCCGTACTTGGCAATGTATTCTTTGTGCTCCAGCCGCCTATCTTGCATTGCCTGCCTGGTGTGAGCGGCAACTCGTCCCAGATTGGGCACACGGTCGATCACATCCATCACGAGATGGAACCGGTCCAGGTCATTGCGGGCGACCATATCGAACGGCGTCGTCGTCGTGCCCTCTTCCTTGTATCCCCGAACATGCAGGTTTCCGTGATTGGTTCGCCGATAGGTCAAGCGATGAATGAGCCACGGGTATCCATGGAAGGCAAAGATGATCGGTCGATCGGTGGTGAACAATGCATCGAAGTCCCGGTCCGGCAACCCCTGTGGATGCTCGCTGGGCGGCTGCAGTTTCATCAGATTGACCACATTGACCACACGTACCTTGAGATGCGGCAAGTGGGTTCTCAAGAGGTCGACGGCTGCCAATGTTTCCAGAGTCGGGATGTCGCCGCAGCAGGCCATGACCACATCCGGTTCACTCCCGCCATCACGGCTGGCCCACTCCCAAATCCCCGCCCCCGTGATGCAATGCCGGACCGCCGCATCCATGCCCAAATACTGGAGGGCCGGCTGTTTGCCCGCCACAATGACGTTCACACAGTTGCGCTTCCGCAGGCAGTGATCCGTCACCCACAGCAAGGTATTGGCATCCGGGGGCAGAAACACTTGAATGACGTCGGCCTTCTTGTTGACGACATGGTCCAAGAATCCCGGATCCTGGTGAGAAAATCCGTTGTGGTCCTGCCGCCACACATGCGACGACAAGAGGTAGTTCAGCGAAGCAATCGGGCGGCGCCACGGAATCTCCTTGCTCGTGGTTTTCAGCCATTTGGCGTGCTGGTTGAACATCGAATCCACGATATGCACGAACGCCTCGTAGGTCGAAAACAACCCATGCCGACCGGTCAGGAGATATCCCTCCAACCATCCTTGGCACGTGTGCTCGCTGAGAATCTCCATGACCCGTCCGTCCGGCGACAGATGGGCGTCCGGATCGGAATCCTCCGGGCGATAGTCTCCCAACCAGGTGCGATCGGTCACATCGAAGACGGCTCCCAGACGATTGGAGCTGGTCTCATCGGGCCCGAACAGCCTGAAATTACGGGCATCGAGATTGAGCTTCATCACATCTCGCAGAAGGCTCCCCATGACGCGCGTGTTTTCAGCAACCACCGTACCGGGACTCGGCACCGGGACAGCGTAGTCTCGGAAATCCGGAATGCGAAGGTCTCTCATCAACACACCGCCGTTCGCATGGGGATTCGCTCCCATGCGTCGATTCCCCTTTGGCGCGAGTTCAGCCAGATCCGCCCGCAGCGTGCCCCGTTCATCGAAGAGCTCATGCGGCTTGTAGCTTCTCAGCCAGCGCTCCAACAGTTCGATGTGTTCCTTTTTTGACGCCATCTCGGCAAAGGGCACCTGATGGGATCGCCAATACCCCTCCGTCCTTTTTCCATCCACCTCCTTGGGACCGGTCCAGCCCTTGGGGGAACGGAGCACGATCAGGGGCCACCGCGGGCGCTCAGCCTTATTCCGGCGCCGTGCAATCTCCTGGATCTTTCGAATTTCGACGACCACTTCGTCCAAGACCGCCGCCATTGCCTCATGCATCGGCTCGAACTCGTCCCCTTCGACCACATAAGGCTGATACCCATAGCCGATGAACAACCGCTCCAATTCGTCCCGACTGATCCGCGCCAGCACCGTGGGATTCGCAATCTTGTACCCATTCAAATGTAAGATCGGCAGCACGGCCCCATCGGTCACCGGGTTGAGAAACTTATTGGAATGCCAAGCTGCCGCAAGGGGACCGGTTTCGGCTTCGCCGTCCCCCACGACGCAGGCTGCGATCAGGTCGGGGTTGTCGAACACCGCTCCAAAGGCGTGGGCCAGGGAATAACCCAGTTCGCCTCCTTCGTGGATGGATCCGGGAGTTTCCGGCGCAACGTGGCTGGGTATTCCACCCGGGAACGAAAACTGCCTGAACAGTCGCTTCATGCCCTCTGCGTCCCGGGAAACATTGGGGTACACCTCGCTGTAGGTTCCCTCCAAATAAGTGTTGGCTACCAAAGCCGGGCCTCCGTGCCCGGGACCGCAAATGAACAGCATATTGAGATCGTACCGTGTGATCACACGATTGAGATGGACGTAGATGAAGTTCAAACCCGGCGTGGTGCCCCAGTGGCCGAGCAGGCGAGGCTTGATATGGGCCAATTCCAATGGCCGCGTCAGCAAGGGATTGTCCATGAGGTAAATCTGGCCGACCGACAGGTAATTGGCCGCACGCCAGTAGGCATCGATCAATGCCAACTCCTCGCGGGTCGCGGTCCTGGACTTCGTTTCCTGCTTCATCGCGCCTCCCCCTCTGCTTCGGGCCTTGCTCTCAGGCATTTCACGGCCGACCGGGCAATCTCGACTTCTTCATCAACGCCAGCCGCAAACACCGGAAGAGTCGCCCTGTCGTCACTGAGCCGCGCGGCTTCACCGGGCAACAGATCGGTCGTGGTCTCATTCCGAGCCGGGTCAAGCCGCATGCCGCACCATGCCATGTCGGCACAGATGCGGGCTCGAATCTGCGGAGCCCGTTCGCCGATGCCGCCGCCGAACACGACCGCCTCCGCGCCGCCCAAAGCGGCGAGGTAGGCCCCGATATACTTCTTCACTCGATAACAAAAGACTTCGACGGCCAGGGCCGCCCGGGATGTTGGTTCCCGCTCCGCCGCCGCGAGCACCGTACGCATGTCGTGGGACAACCCTGAGAGGCCCAACAATCCGGATCGCATGTTCAGCCACTGCTCCACCTCACCGGCCGACAGACTCTCACAGCGGGCAAGATAACCGACGAGCGCGGGATCGAGATCACCGGAGCGTGTCCCCATCACCAGTCCTTCGAGCGGCGTGAAGCCCATCGACGTATCCACCGAGCGCCCCCGATCGATGGCAGCGGCCGAGCATCCATTACCGAGTTGGAGGGTGATGATCCGGACGTGATCGGGCGGACGGCCGACGGCCGCCGCATAGGCGGCGAGCAGGGAGGCATGCGCAATTCCATGAAAGCCGTAGCGCCTGATTCCATGCTTCCGTGCCACATCCAGATCGATGGCATAGGTGGCGGCCTTTGGAGACAGGTGCCGATGAAAGGCCGTGTCGAATACCGCCACCATGGGTACTGTTCCCCCGACGACGTCCCGCGCTCCCCTGATGCCGGCCAGACAACCGGGATTGTGCAGCGGCGCCAAGTCCGCGAGCCGATCAATCTCGCGCGCGACCGACTCGTCAATCACGACCGGGCACTGAAAGCGTTCCCCCCCGTGCACGACGCGGTGACCGATCGCCTCGATTTTCGAGGAGGCTTCCTTCGCTCCTCCGGACTGCTTCAATGCATCGAGCATCCATCGGACAGCCTCGGTGTGGGTGGGAATGTTCTGTGTCGCGGATGCCAGCGTCACTCCGTCCAGGCGCAAGGTCGCCGTGGCGGCCTCACCGAGCCGTTCGATCGCCCCGTCATAGTGGATCCGCACCCCATCGCGAGCCGCGCTCTTCCCCTCGCCGTTCACTTCCACGACCTTGAACTTCAGGGAGGAGCTTCCGCTGTTGACAGCCAACACGACCATGCGCGCCCCCGCGCCGTGTGCTTCCTGATGAATTTGGATGCTGAGCCGGCCCTTGTGAGAAGGTCCCAGACCAGACGATCTTCCCGTCACCCGCGACGCAGATAACGCCCGACCAACCGATAGGCATTGTGCAGATATTGGGCCATCATGCGTTGAGTATTAAAAAATGCGCCGTTCAATGCAATAGCATGTCGCATGATTTCCATGAATCGTTCCGGCGTCTTGTAATAATAGGGAATGACTTTGTGTTCCAACTTGTCACAGAGCGAGGCGGCATGACAGTCATCCATGCCCGATTTCGGTTCCAGGCAGGATTCGACACGGTCGCCGATGGACCAACCGGTCACGTCCTCCAAATGCCCTTCGATCCACCATCCGTCCAATACGCTCAAGCTGGGCACACCGTTGATCGCCGCCTTCATCCCGCTCGTGCCTGAGGCCTCCATCGGGGGAAGCGGGGTATTGAGCCACACATCGACCCCGGCACACAACATGCGCGCCGTCGTCATGTCGTAGTTGCTCAAATAGGCCACGGCAATGTGCCCTTTCAACGCGTCTCGGACCGTATGGATGTGATGGATCAGCTCCTTGCCCGGCTGATCTCGTGGGTGCGCCTTCCCACCGAAGACGATCTGGATCGCCCCGGCCTGCTCGGCAATTTTCTTCAAGCGATCGACGTCGTGAAAGATCAAGGTGCTCCGCTTGTACGGCGCGGCCCGTCTTGCGAACCCGATCGTCAAGACCTCGCGATCGAACCCGGCGTTGGTCTCGCGGTTGACGAAGTCGATCAGCACCCGCTTGGCCTCCATATGCGCGGCCCAAATGTCGGCCGGGGGAATGCTGATGGCATAGCGCAACGACAGCTGGTCTCGACGCCAATCCGGCAAATAGCGGTCGAACAGAGCCTGAAAGGAGGGTGTCGCCCAGGCCACCGCATGCACGCCGTTGGTGATCGAGTGAATTGGATAGCCAGGAAACAGGCTATGCGATACTTCCCCGTGTTTCATCGCCACGCCGTTGATGAAGCGAGAGCCGCGCAGCGCCAGCTCCGTCATGTTCAGCGCATGATCCGGCAGACAGACCTTCAGCCACTCGCATCGTTTCGTCCCGAGGACCCGCGTTGCCAGATCAGGAGGAAACTGATCATGCCCGGCGGGGATCGGCGTGTGGGTGGTGAACACGCACTGGTCTCGTACCGCCTCGATGACGTCGGCCGGGACCGTTTCGCCGTCGGCCCGCGCCGGAAGCTTCTCCTCCAACAACGCGAGCACGAGCAACGCCGCATGGCCCTCGTTCAGATGAAACCGCGGGATATCCTGGTAGCCCAACGACCGGAGCAACCGCAGACCGCCGAACCCCAACACGACTTCCTGGCACAGACGATAATGGTCGTCGCCACCGTACAGGAGGTCTGTGAGGGTCCGATCCCAGGGTTGGTTTTCCATGACGTCCGTATCGAGGAGATAGACGGGCACGGCAAAGCCCGAGACGCCCCGCGCGAGATATCGCCAGGCACGAACATGGACGATACGTCCCTCAAGCTCCACCGTCACCCGTTGATCGACCGGCTCCAGGAAGTCGTTGATCGGCCAGGCAACCGGCTCCTCGTGCTGCCATCCCTGCTCATCGATGCGCTGGTAGAAATATCCCCGTCGATGCAACAAGGTCACGGCCACCATCGGAATCTCCAAGTCCGCCGCCGATCGAATCGTGTCGCCGGCCAGGACTCCGAGGCCGCCCGCATAGGTCGGCATCGCGGGGTCGAGCCCGATTTCCATCGAAAAGTAGGCGACCAGCGCATTGTCGACCTCGGGCCTCATATGTTCTGCACCACTTGCTTGATGAGTTTGAGTTCATCGAGGACAAGACGCGGCAGCAGATAGTGTTGCCGGACGTGCTCGCGGCCGGCCCGGCCGAAGGCGCCGCGCTCACCGGGGCTCCCCAGAAGATGGATCACACGTTCTGCGCAGGCCTCGACCGAGCCGACCAGATTCTTCCGGTATTCCTCCGGGAACTGCATCGGGATACCGCCGGCGTTCCCCGCCACGACCGGCTTCTCTTTCCAGAACGCTTCCGACACCACCAGCCCGAACCCCTCGCGCAACGACTTCTGGATGACGACATCGCAACCGCGCTGGAAGACGTTGACCTCCATGCTCCCCACCCCGGCGAGGTTCGTGAAGACGAAGAGGTCCGGATCGTTCGCCGCTTGTTCCTCCACGCGATCCAGAATCTCCCAGCCCTCGGGATCGTCACCCGCCATCGCCCCGATCAAAGCCAACTGCACGCCGGGTATCTCCTGCTTGACCAGTCGATAGGCGCGTACCACGCCCAGCGGATCTTTCCAGGGATCGAATCGCGACACTTGGACGAGCAACGGACGGGATGGGTCGACCCCGGAGTCCTGAATCGCGCGCCGGCACAGGTCTTCCGGCAAATACATATTCTTCGTGGCCAGCGGATCGATGGCCGGCGCAATGATGGCCACCCGCTTCGCGGCCAGCTCAGGCAGGAGAAACTGATCCATCGTAAAGACGACCGCATCGTACTCTTCCAAAAATGGCCTGAGAAACAGACTGACGTCCTTGTCTGGCGCGGAACTGTCGATGTGACAACGCCAGATCCATTTCGCCCCGCGGGCGCCCGTAAAATGGCGAATCGCCGCAGGCTGCGGGTCGTGCACGATGTAGAGATCGTAATCATCGCCCAGGGCGTTGGCGCTGCGCTCGTTGACTCTGAGGTACAGATCCTGCTCCGGTTTCCCCAGATCGTAGTGCGCCCCCTGCAGCGCGTTGTGGAACGCCTTGGTGATGGCGAAAAACTCCGGCTCGCCGTGGATCAGGCGCCAATCAGCCGCCACGCCCAAGGCCTGGAGCATCGGCACGTACCGGGCCAACAGCTCGGCGACTCCGCCCCCGGCCGCCGTCGAGTTCACGTGACAAATCTTCACGCCTCGCAACTCCGCGGCGAGCGAGCGGATTTCTTCGTACAATTCGTCGCTCATCAATGCGCGGTACCGATCCACGTTGGCCTGGATCGCTCCGCACCGCCGTCCGATTCCCACTTTCGGTAGCATCGAGTTCACCCCCAGACCGTCCTGATCCAATCGCCGAGGGCGTGGGTCAGTGCGACAACCAGCACGCCGATCACCAGATGTTCACCGATGACCCTCCATGGCGCAATCTTTTGCGCCCGCGCCAAGAGAACGCTCAACAGCGTCAAGAGCAGGAGTCCCCACCCGACGCTGATCATCACGGCTTGGTCCAACGGGAGGAACAGCACCGGAACGGCAAACGTGCCGGCCACGATCAGCTTGGCGGCGAATGTGGCAACCGTGGCCTCCCAGATCTCCACCTCCCGGCCGTTGTTCTTGGATTCCTCGGCGATGTGGATCCCCAACGCATCGGAAAGGGCATCGGCAATCGCAATGGTTGCGATCCCCCCGATGACAGCCGACTTCGAGTGAGTCCCGGCATGCAGCCCGACCATGAGACCCAACGTCGTGATGACTCCGGAGGCCAACCCGAAACTCAACCCTGTTTTGAACGATTGCCTCATATCAACAGGAGGATCGTGCCCCGGGGCTCGTACAACCCGCCAGCCACCCTTGCAGCTCGGTGAACAACGTGGCAACCGCCCGATTGGCTGCGACGACTCCGCCGTAGGCGTCCTCCGATGAAGCCGGCTCCGTTGCATCAAACTCCCTGGTGCCGATGATCAGCTGATCGGGCAGCTTGAAAAGTTGCGCGCGCAACGACAGACGGACTCGACTCGGCTGCTGGAGAAACTCCTGCACCAGTTGAACCTGATCCAGATCCAGCCGGTAGTCGCCCCTGACCGCGCTCGGCAGTGCCACCACGGCCTGCCACGCCCCTCCCCTCTCCAGTTGGAGCAGCAAGAGGGACCGCAGCATCCGCACCGGTGCATCAGCCCACTGGTGACTCGCATAGTAGGCCACTTCATGCGGCCGATTGACGTAGGCCATGCGCGCGCTGTCGAAGCCCGGTCTCGCCAGCGGAAGGTTCAGCAACAACACAGGAGCGCCGGCCCGGCGGGAATCCGTTCCAGGCCGCTGTTCGACCGAGTCCGGGCTCAACGTAAAGGTATGGATCGGCAGGGGTGCCTCGCGCGAGGTCGCGAAACAACCGGGGAGGAGCAGCATGCTCGCGCCGAATAACACCTTGCAGCAGCACATTCTTCGCAGTCCCATCACCTTACTCCCCTGGGCCGCGAGGCCCGGCCCGCCTGCCCAGTATCAGCTGACTCGGTTCCTGTTCGAGCTGTCGCGCCACCTGCTGCAATGTCGCGGTGAGCTGGCGCATCTCGGCGACCAACTGGCCGGTCTCCGCGAGCGTCTGTCTCGTGAACTGTTCGATCTCCGGGCGGCTTCCTTGTACCACGCCGCCGACAGCCTTGCTCGTCCGCGCCAACTCGTCGGTCATCACCTGCAACGATCCCGCGCTCTTGGTCAGCCGATCCAAGAGGGCAGGCACCTGCCGGTTGAGGCTCTCCGTCAGCTTCGCGAGATTTTCGGCGGACTCCGACGCCCGGAGGACGCCTTGGTCGACGCGGTCGCTGTGTGCGGCCAAGGCCCGGGTCACCGTGGCCAGATCATTCAAGATCTGCCGCAGCGCCGCACGGTTCTCCTCACCGACGAAGCCTGTCGCCTGTTCGCTCAAGGTCGTCAGGTTGTGCATGAGTTTGGAGACTCCCTGGTCGGCGAGCAGTTTCGAGAGGGCCATATCGAGGCGGAAGAACAACGACGGTCCGGTCTTGATCACCGGATACTCCTGCCCGGCCTGAAGTTCGAGAGCCGGAGCCTCGCGGCTCCCGCCGGTGAGGTTCAAGGTCGCAAGCCCCGTCAGTCCCTGCGTCTCCAGCACGGCGATCGTGTCGGTCTTGATCGGGGTCCCGTGCAGGATATCGAGCGTCAGCCGCACTTCTTCCGGTGCGTCCGGATTCAGCGCGATGTCCTTCACGCGCCCGACATCCACCCCGCGATACTTCACGGTGGAATCGACACTCAGCCCCGCCACGGATTCACGCATCAGGGCATGGTAGCGATCGTACGACCCTCGGTAGTCGGTCTTGCCCAACCACAATACGACACCGATCAGCAGCGCGCCGAAGAACGCCAGGAACCCGCCGACGAGCACATAATTGACTTTGGGCTCCATAACAGCGCCTCAGAGCTTATCGCGAATGGCCTATGGCACGAACCAGATCTAGCTTGACGCTCCCGCGTACACTCTCTCGTCGCTCGTATCTGGTGGAGTCAGCCGTGAGATGTAAGACGGTAGACGTAAGAAGGCCACCAAGGTGTGCATTGCGTTTTGCCCCGACCTCACGTTTTAGGTCTTCCATCCGACGTCTACCGTCTAACGCCCTTCATCCCCTGCTGTTCCATCGCTGCGCGGCCGCGCGGCCCCTGCAGGTATTCCCGCACCAGCGGTTGATGGGAGGCCATCAGCTCCGGCATCGTGCCGAGTCCCAGCACCTTTCCTTCGCCGAGAATCGCCACACGGGTTGCAATGCGCCACAAGGAATCCAGGTCATGCGTCACCATCACGACGGTCAGCCCGAACAACTCCTTGAGCCTCAACACCAGCTCGTCGAATCCGGCCGCGATCATCGGATCGAGCCCGGCCGTAGGCTCGTCGAGAAACAGCAGTTCCGGGTCCATGACGATCGCTCGGGCCAAGGCCGCTCTCCGCCTCATCCCGCCGCTCAGCTCGTTCGGAAACTTACCGGCGCTCTCCGGCGGCAACCCGACCAACGCCAGTTTGATCGCCACGATCTCGCGCACCACGTCGGCGCTCAGCCCGGTATGCTCACGCAGAGGCACGGCCACGTTGTCGGCCAAGGTCAGCGAACTGAACAACGCCCCGTGTTGGAACATCACGCCGAACCGGCGATGCAACGCCGTACCATCCGCTTCCTCAAGTCGACGGCTGTCGATCCCGAACAGTCTCACCAGGCCGGCCGTCGGCGCCAGCAGGCCGATGATCTCCCGCAACAGTGTCGACTTCCCGCACCCGTTCCCGCCGGCGATCGCGAACACCTCCCCGCGCCGCACGGCCAAGCTCACTCCATCGTGCACCAGGGACGACCCAAATTTCGTCGTCACCCGGTCGACCTCGATGATCGGCTCGTCGTTCCCCTGCACATCGCCTCCGCAAACCGGGCTTATTCCCAGATTTGCTGTCGGTAGCCCGGATTACTCATGAATGCCGCAGCGAGGCGTCCGAAACCGAAGTCCGACGGGGCTTCTCGCAAGCGAGGTCGACGGAGGCGTACGTCAAGTCCGTTGAGGAGGGTGAACGAGAAAAGCCCCGCCGGACGAGAGTATCGGACGACGTAGTAGGTGTTCATGAGTGGTCCGGGTTACAGGTCCCACCAGTTCAGAAGAATCGAACAAATGGCATCGAAAATGATCACCAAGAAAATGCTCTGCACGACGCTGATCGTCGTATGGCGGCCGACATCGTCGACCCCGCCGCGAATCTGAAACCCTTGGTAACAACCCACCAGCGCGATGATCACGGCGAAGAACGGCGCCTTGGCCAGGCCGATCAGGAAATGGCGCAGAGCCACCGCCTCCTCGAAGCGATGCACAAACTCGGCGAAACTGACCTTGAGCTGCGACAGCGCGATGATCATGCCGCCGAACGAGCCGAGTACGTCGGCATAGACGGTCAAGAGAGGCACCGCCACCACCAGGGCGATCATGCGGGGCAACAGCAACAAATTCACGGGCGAGAGGCCCAAGGTTCGAACCGCGTCCAGTTCCTCGGTCACCTTCATGGTCCCGATCTGCGCTGCATAGGCGGAGCCGGAGCGCCCGGCGATCAAGATCGCCACGATGAGGGGCGCGATTTCCCTGAGCAGCGAGATCCCGACCAGGTCGACGATGAAGATGTTGGTGCCGAACTTTCTCAACTGCTCGGCCCCCTGATAGGCAATCACCACGCCGACGAGAAAGGTGAGGAGCCCCGTGATGGGAAGCGCCTGCACGCCGTCCGTCTGGAGACAATTGAGAATCGCCCGCCACCGGATCCGGCCCGGGCCTCTCACCATACGGACAAACGTGACAGCACTCTCGCCGAGAAACCCCAAGGCCCGAAGAGCTTGCAGCCGACGGCTGTCAAGAAAGCGCTCCAGGCGCACCATGAATCGGTATCGCGGCAGGGCGTCGCTCCCGGCCGGGGACCAGTTCGACGAGACGATGTCGAACAGTTGCGCGTGCTCCGGCTTCATGCCGTCCACCGCCACCGCGCAGCCCCGTCGTCGACAGGCCACCAACGTCCGCTGCAACACCACGGCGCCGCCCGTGTCGAACGCCGTGATTCCGCTGGCGTCACAGCGCAGCGCTCGACCGGACGGCCATGTCACCGTGCCCAGGAATTGTTCGAGTCCCGCCAGGTAGGGTAAGGTCCAGGGTCCCTGGAGCAGAACGGTCCCGTCGCTCGTCAGCGTGGCGCGCGCCCTCCCTCTATCTTCAGAATCTCCGACGCGAGCCCGCATCACCCGCTCCTGTGCGTTAGAACGCCAAATAGAGTCCGATGCCGAAGCTTTGAATCTTCTGATTGAAAAACTGCCCGTATGGATTGAACCCGTGATAGTAGTTCGCCAACACCCGGAAGCGTCTCCGAGCCTTCGGGCTGCACCACTCCAACCCTCCCATGACGCTGGTGTTGACGTTCCAGCCCATTTGCTCGAACGACTTGAAGTCTGCGCCCAGTACCGGTACGTATCGGACGTCCCCCAACCGTTCACCCAAAAACGGCATCGGCCGGCTCGGCCCCCTCAGCTCGGTCCCCCACTGCAACTTGCCTCGGGCGAGGGCCGGCTGCCGGTCGACCAGATATCCACCTCCACCGTATATCCTGGCCCACCCATACTCATAGGACAGGATCGCGTCCACTTCCTCGAAACTCAGGTTCAGCCGATTGAATCCCGGGTTCCGTAACAGAAACTCATCGCCCACGTGGCTGCTCTGATGGTACAACCGCACACGCGCTGAGAACGGTCCGCTCCGCAGTGTGACAGGAATACCCACGACGAAATCGGAATTGAGCAGATCACTCGACGGTGCATCGAGGTTAAACTGCGAAAACACCCCCGCCAACAGACCGACCTGGACGCCGTCGCAGCCATTCTCCTGACGGCGACCCCACAAACCGAACGTCTCGCCGAATCCAACCGATCCGGCATTGATCGTCTGGCTGGCCTGCCGAAAACGTACGGTCTGATAGCTCGCAAAGAATTGCGGCTGCTTCGGATCGGCCAAGATCGGCCGGAAGATGTCGTCACGCGGCAGCCATTCGGTTTTGAGCGGTTCTGCCCTGCGGGCCGACTCCGGGTCCTCCGTGGTGAGAAACCGACAATCCATTTGCGAGGACGCCGACTCCCCTTGCGCCCAAGCCGTCCCAACCACACAGGTCACACAGAGGGTCAGGAATCCCGGGATCACCCATCGACGGGGAATCGGACTCAGCCTCGTCTCATTCATCGTACCTGTGCCCACCACGAGCCATCCCGGCGTCTGTGCACTCCCGGTCTCGTTCTACACCTGCTGCTGCTCTCGCAACGTGGCGACCAGTTCTTTCTTGGTGATCAGCAACGCTCCAACACCCAAGAGCAGCGTTGCCAGGGTCACGAATTTCCCCACGAACGGAATGAGAGACAGGAGCGCATAGAGCACGAGCCCCGCCACAAAGGCCCAGCCGAGGGATGAAGAGCCAGACACACGCTTGAGCAGCAATCCTCCTGCCCAAAACATCACGAACACCCGCGCAAGATACAACGTGGGGACATAGAGGAGGCCCAGCAACAGCCCGATGGGGATTCCCACCAGAGTCACAATGCAGAGCAACACCACCAACGGAACCCCGACCACTAGGGCCCCTCCGACCGCGAGAGAGGCCCCTGGTCGGGCCTGAATCGTCCCGGCCGCGTTCCGGCAAAACACGGGATAGATACGCAACAACACCAAACCCAGGATCAGCGTCGAGACAAAACTGATGCCGGCCCAGGCGAACCGCGCGCCGGCGAAACCATGGCGCACCCGATCGCCTCTCCACCCCTCCGGAAGGGGACGCTGTACGACGCCGCCCCGCACCGTCGCGCCCTCGTCGATGGAGGGCGCCGACTCGCTCCAGTACCGTAGTTTTCCGCCTACCGTCGCTTTCGACGTCAACCGCACTGAGGCCGCAGCCACGGCCAGATCGCGGTCGATGCCGTTCGAGATCGTCACATGGCCGGCCCCGACCCTGGCGTCCCGTCCGATATGTCCCGCAAGTTGGACGTTGCCCCCGCCGGCCAACAGGTTCTCCCGCACCTGCGCAGACTCCGTCAGCTGCACGTCCCCGCCGCCGACCGTTATGTTTCTACCGACGGTGCCGCTGATCGTGACCTGTCCCGCAGCCAGCCGTGCATCCTGCGAGACGCTTCCGGACAACGTGATCTTGCCTCCCGCTACGATCACATCGCCGTTCACCGTGCCGTCGATCAAGACGTCGCCGCCGGCGGCATAGAGATCGCCGTTCACGGTGCCCGAGATCTCCACGTGCGGCCCGAAGGCGAAATAATCTCCCTGCACGACCTGCCCAGCCCGCAGCACGGCCCGGGTCTCGAGCGATCCCAATTCAGTTGGTACGTCGGCCCAAACAGGAAACCAAGCCGACAAGGTCACGGCTAAGCATAGACCTGCGCTCATGGCATCACCTTTACTTCGGTTGAAACCTCGGCGTATACGATCTTGCAAAGACTGCAAGGAAAGGGCCTATGCATATTCCACTTTCTGTCCAAAGACATTCATTCGGTTCTAGCTACGCTTAGGACCAATAACGCTGACCCATCGCCCAGTAAAGAGAGATTCTTCGCTACAGCAGCATCCGAACCTGTGGCGGAACGCTACACCGCGGTGGTGCACATCACATCGTCGTCTTTCGGAAACGCCTCGCCGCCACCCACAGCGTGGCCGTCCCCAGGATCAGCAGCGCCGCCATCTGCGACCAGAGGATATCGGGTCCCACCCCCTTCAGAAAGATGCCCCGGATGATCACGAGGAAGTACCGCAGCGGATTGAGGTAGGTCAGCCACTGCACAACCTCCGGCATGTTGGCGATCGGGAATACGAAGCCGGAGAGCAGCATGGCGGGGAAGTAGTAGAAGAACGCGCTCATCATCGCCTGCTGCTGCGTTCGACTGATGGTCGAGATGAGCAGACCGATTCCCAGCGTACTCATCAGATACAGGCTCGTCGCGCCGACGAGAAGCACCAGACTGCCCCTGATGGGAACATCGAACCAGTAGGCGGCGATCACGGTCACCAGCGCTACGTCGACGAATCCGATCAGCGCGAAGGGCAAAGTCTTTCCTAAAATGAACTCCGATTGGCTGATCGGAGTGACCATGATCTGTTCGATCGTGCCGATTTCCTTTTCTCGGACGACCGCCATGCTGGACAGCATGAGCGTAACCAGCGTAACGATCAACACGATGACGCCGGGGATGTAGAAGTTGCGGCTTTCGAGATTCTCGTTGAACCAGGCGCGGGTCTCCACCATGACCCGAGCCGAGGGGGTCGGCTCACCGGTCGCCCGGTGGAATCGAGTCCGCAGCACGGTGTCACCGAACTGACCGGCGATCTGTCCTGCATAATTCAGCACGATGCCCGCCGTGTTGGAGTCCGTCCCGTCTACGATGATCTGCAATAGCGCCGTCCGTCCTGCGCGGAGATGGTCTCCGAACCCTTTGTTCATCCGCAGCACCGCTTTGACCGCGCCATGATCCAACAGGTCTTGAGCCTCTTCTTCCCGATCGACGTACCGCACCACATCGAAGTAGCCGGAGCCGATGAAGCGGGTGACCAGCTCGCGGCTGGCCTTGCTGTTGTCCAAATCGAAAATCGCGGTTGGGATGTGCGTGACGTCCGTGGTTACGGCATAGCCGAACACCAGCGTCTGCACCAGCGGCATCACGAAGATCACGGTTCTCATCCGCGGATCGCGGAAGATCTGGATGAATTCCTTGATCAGCATGTGTGTGATCCGCTCGAACATCGTGATCTCACGCCATCTTTTTCTTGAAGACCACAGTCGCGGCGAGGAGCACGACCACGCCGAAGGCGGCCAGCATCGTGGCCTCCAGCATGAGCAGCTCCAGTCCGATCCCTTTGAGATAGATGCCTTTCAACAGCGAGACGAAATACCGGGCCGGCACCACATGGGTGATGGCCTGGATCACGTTCGGCATGTTGCTGATGTCGTACATGAACCCGGACAGCAGGAAGGCCGGCAGGAAGGTGACCACCATGGCGAGTTGACTGGCCAGCAACTGGGCTTTGGTCACGATGCTGATCAACATCCCGAGAGACAGCGCTCCGACCAGAAACACGGCCGCCATGCCGAAGAGGAGCGCGATGTTGCCGCGCAGCGGCACCTGGAAGACGAACTCGCCCATCAGCACGGCCACCAGCACATCGAGCAGCCCAATGCCGAAATAGGGGAGCAGTTTGCCCAGAATCAGCTCCGGCCCTTTCAAGGGTGTCGAGATCACCTGCTCCATCGTGCCGGTTTCCCACTCGCGCGCCACGGTCAGCGAGGTCAGCATCGCGGCGATGACCATCATGATGACCGCGATCAATCCTGGAATGATGTAGTTCTTGGATTCCATGTCGGCGTTGAACCAGACGCGTGGACGCAGCTCGAGCGGGACCGTGACCGTGCGGCCGCTCGTGCGGGCGGCCTGGTCGATCGTCAGATCCTGGTTGTAAGTCCGCGCCACCGTGTCCACATAGCCGAGTACAATCGTCGCCGTGTTCGAGTCGCTGCCGTCGAGAATCGCCTGCACCCGGGCGACCCGGCCCGACTCCACATCCCTCGCGAAATCGACCGGAATGACCAGCGCGACCAAGGCTTCTCCTGCATCGATGGCCCGCTCCACCTCAGCATAGGTCTGGACGAACTGGCGGAGCGCAAAATAGGGCGAGCCGTTGAAACGACTGACAAAGTCGCGGCTGGCCTCTGTGCCGCTCTGATCCCAGACCACGAGTGGCACCTCGTCCACGTCCAAGGTCAGCGCATAGCCGAACAGGATCAGCAAGAGAATGGGAATGGCGATCCCCATCACGAGGCTGCGCCAGTCGCGAATAATATGGATGCTCTCTTTTCGTGCCACCGCCCAGATGCGCCGCCCATTCATCCTGCCACCTCCGCCAGAGGCCGTTCCTGCCGGTCCCGTGCTTCGATCAGCGAGACGAACACATCTTCCAACGATGGCACGATTCGCTCCGCCCGCGACACCACAAACTTCCGCTCCGCCAGCCGGTTTGTGATCGCAGGGATCACCCCCTCAGCCCGGCGCTCAACCACGACGTGCAAGCCCTTGCCGAACAAGGCCGCTTCCTTGACTCCATCGATGTCTCCAAGCACGGCCATCGCTTCCTGGGGCTGCTCGCACAACACCTCGATGATGTCGTCCTGCATAAAGCGCATCTTCAGCTCGTCGGGCGTCCCGGCGGCGATCAGCTCGCCGCGATAGATCAACCCCAGACGGTCGCAGTACTCTGCTTCCTCCATGTAATGCGTCGTGACGAAGACCGTCACGCCGCGCCCGGCCAACTCGTAAATGAGATCCCAGAAGCTGCGGCGGCTGATCGGATCCACACCGGACGTCGGCTCATCGAGAAAGATGATCGGTGGCTCATGCAGGATGGCACAACCCAAGGCGAGCCGTTGCTTCCATCCTCCGGAGAGCACGGCAGTCCGGGAGGTCCGGTGCTGCAAGAGGCCCGCCATATGAATGACCCATTCTTTCCGCTCGGCTTTCTTCGCTTCTGGAATCCGGTAAATGCCGCTGTAGAAGTCGATGTTCTCCTCGACGGTCAGATCCTCATAGAGCGAGAACTTCTGGCTCATGTACCCAATATGGGCTTTGATCGCCTCGGCCTCCCGCACGATGTCGAACCCGGCGACCGTCCCGGTGCCGCCTGTCGGCGTCAGCAACCCACACAACATCCTGATCGTGGTGGACTTACCCGCCCCGTTCGGTCCAAGAAAGCCGAAGATCTCGCCGGCGTTGACTTGCAGGCTGATCCTGTTGACGGCAACGAACGAGCCGAACCGTCTTTCCAGGTCGCGGACGAGGACTGCATAGGGTTCATGAACAGAGCGCATCGGTCGGTTCCTGCTGAGGAACGGCCCCTTCACTCGTCAGCACCGAGACAAAGACATCTTCCAAGGAGGGCTCGATTGGCCGCAATCCCAGCAACGCAAACCCTTCGGCTTTCAGCACAGCCGGCACCGCTTGCGCGGTCTGGGCCTGGTCCATCGTCACGATATGGATGCGGTCGCCGAAGAGTCCGACCGACTCGGCCTTCACACGCTGCTTGAGCAAGGCCGCGGCCTCGCGCGGCCGATTCACGCGGACTTCCAGAATCGCGCCGCGCATGAGGGTCTTGACCCGGTCCGGGGTGTCGCAGGCCAGGAGCCGGCCCTGGTGCAGCAACGCCACCCGGTGACATCGTTCCGCCTCGTCCAGGTACGCGGTGGATACACAAATCGTGACGCCCTCTTTGAGGAGGGAATACAAGATGCGCCAGAAGTCGCGTCGCGAAACCGGGTCCACTCCGTTCGTCGGCTCGTCCAGGAACAAGACTTTCGGCGTGTGGATCAGCGCGCAGGCCAACCCCAGCTTCTGCTTCATGCCGCCGGACAAGCGTCCGGCTTGCCGTTTCCTGAACGGCGTGAGGTTGCTGAACGAGAGGAGTGTGTGGATCTTGTGTTCGCGGCCTCCCGTGGGAACCCCATAGAGATCTGCGTAGAAGTGGATGTTCTCCTCGACCGTGAGATCGGGATAGAGCCCGAATCGCTGGCTCATGTATCCGATGGCGTCTTTGACCGCCTCGGCTTCCCGGACCACGTGCTTCCCCATCACCCAGGCCTCGCCGCTGGTCGGTTCCATCACGCCGGTCAAGAGGCGCATGGTCGTGGTCTTGCCGGCACCGTCGGGACCGACCAGGCCGAAGATTTCTCCCGGCGCCACGCTGAAGTTCAGATCGTCGACCGCACGGACTGCGCCGAACGATCGCGTGAGATGAACCAGCTTAACGGCTTCCATCGGAGACCTCCACGCGGTCTGTCAGAACGATCCGAGCATCGGCCGGCATCCCGGCCTTGAGTTCCATATGAGGATTGTCGATAGTGATCTTGATGCGGTAGACCAGCTTCACCCGCTCCTTCTGGGTCTGGACGCTCTTCGGTGTGAACTCGGCCTGAGACGCAATGAAGGAGATGCGGCCTTCATAGCCCTTGCCCGGATAGGTATCAGTCGTAACCCTCGCCGCCTGCCCCACCTTGACCCGGCCCAAGTCCGTCTCATCGATGTAGGCCCGAAGCCAGACATGCTCCAGATCGCCGACGGTCACGATCGGCGTCCCCGCGGCGACGAACTCGCCCGGCTCGATGTTGTGGGACAGCACAACGCCGATCAACGGAGAGGTCACCGTGCCATAACCCAGCCGGGTCTCGGCCAGAGCCAGCGTTTCTTTGGTCTGCTGCAGCTGCGCCCGAGCCCGCTCGATCTTTTCGATTCGCGGACCTTTCTGGACGAGGCGCAGCTGTTCCTGCGCCTCGCGGAGTTTCGCCTCGGTTACCGCCACAGCGGTCTTCGCCGCATCGTAATCCTGCACCGAGACATTATCCTGCTCATACAGCCGCTTGAGCCGATTGAGGTCCGCCCGTGCCCGCACCACATCCGCCTGCGTCCGCCGGACAACGGCTTCCGCTTGAGCGATCTCCTCCGGGCGCGAACCGGTCTCCAGCTCAGCCAGCGCCGCCTCCGCGGCCCAGACCTCCGCCTTACGCAGCGCAACCTCCTGCGCCAACTCACTGGTATCCAAGCGAGCGACGGTTTGCCCTGCCTTGACCGTCTCCCCTTCCGATACCAGACGCTCCGCCACGCGGCCCGGGATCTTGAAACTGACCTCGGCATCGGTCATTTCGATATTGCCCGACACCCACAACACTCCGGGCTCCGGTGCGGGCTGCAACTGCATGTAAACAACGGTGGCGGCGGAGAGGAGCGCGACGGCAACCAGAATGACCCTGCCCCACGTCCGGGCTTTTACTCGGCGAGGCGCCCCTGCGGCCACCTGCACGGGCCCCTGGTCGTTGGGGCCGGGAGCAATCGCTTCGGGGGATACCGTCGTCGTGTCCGGGCTCATGTCCCCTCTTCCTTGGAAATCGTCAGTGGTCTCAGGCAGTGTGCACTCGTGAAGATCTATCCTCGATTGACACTGGACGCATTTCAGAACACTTTCTCCAACTCCCCCTTGGCCCGCGCGAGGTTGATGCGCGAGGCGTTGAACCGGAACAGGGCTTCGATCACATTGTCCCTGGCCCTTGCCACCGAGGTTTGCGCATTGGTGACCTCGATGTTCG
>WBZO01000438.1_pt1 | contig 90044 bp, 74 predicted proteins | sample 5204261 | NCBI WGS metagenome assembly WBZO01 (sample SAMN12412400, study PRJNA552823) | activated sludge metagenome | isolation source: activated sludge from anammox sidestream of wastewater treatment plant... | place: USA: North Carolina | collected 2017-09 | reverse complement strand
ATTCCCGTATCAGAATGCCGGCGATGGTTCTTAAGCGTTTGAGTGCCCGTCTGGCTTTTGCCCGTTTACGGACATGGCGGAAGTGGCGAATGGCTAGACGCAGTGTTTTCACTTCTTTGACAAAGGTACGCCGCTGTTGAATGCCATGCGCTTTCGCCAGTTTGTTCAGCCGATTGATGATTTTAATGACCAGTTTGCTGTCAGTGGGATAGGTGATATTTTTCTCCTGGACCGTCGTATCTACGTGAATGGTGTCTTCCTGTGCTGCTGCACCATGTAAGTTGACGCTCATCCTGAAGATTCGGTCGACGCCTTCAACACCGATGCGTTTGCGAAAGTGCACCAGTTCCGTACTGTGGCAAGGTAGTTGGCGGCAAAATTCCTGCATGCCACAAAAAGCCTGGTAGTACGGGTTGCGCTTCCATTGCACAACCAGAGCTTCATCACTCAGGTTTTCCATTTGTTTGAGAATCAACAACCCAACCATCAGCCGAATCGGTTTACTGGGAGCACCGTTCTTTTGCGTGTAATGCTTTGAGAACGCCACTTCAAACTCGTGCCAGGGAATGGCTGTGGCAAGTTGCAATAGCGGATCAGTCGGATCAAGTTGGCGTAACAGGTCCGTCTCAAATAAATTGGGTTGATGAAGCGTTCTCGTTGGTGTAAGCATTAATCAGCACCATTTCGACCAGAAAACAAACCATAACTTTAGCATCTTCGGTCGAACCAATTTGCGCTAATGACAAAATCTCTTACCAAAATCAATTGACTGAGATTTTTTCAGGAGTGACTACTTAGCAATAGTAATGCCAGGAACGCTGGTGTGGGGTAGATCGGTTACAGTCATTTGGAATAGTAGATAGAGCATTTGAAATGCATCGCGATTCCAGCGGGTGTATGGTTCCTGGTTGTTTACTGCGTAATATTTTCCATATGCATGAATTAATAAATCGGCATTCGGAGGAGGGGTATCTGATACCAGAATATCCATTGTAGTATTAGGATTTTCATTGCGTAGAATGGGCGGAGTGCGAGGATCTTTTTCTACATAATGTTCCGGTTTATCGCCCAGTGACTGGCCAAGCGCGCTAATGATTGCGTGGAAGCTACGTAGTCGGAAGATGCCTTTCATTGGCCATTTTCCTCCTGTTCCAGCAGGACGAATATCAAATACGACATCATTGGGATCCCATTCCATTGTTTCTTCGCTTAATTGTTCACGTTCATCTTCAGATAGTGTGCTGGGATCATAGTTGGTGATGAGGATCGGACCCTGTTTTTTCTGGTGGAGGATAAAGAGTGCGTTTTCGGGATCATGCCGTATGGAAAATTTACTTTCTAATGTATGGAATCCTTCAGCAGATACAGATGCAACAGGCAATGTCCAGCTATGTTCCAAGTTGAGCGGTTCTGCTTGAAGTTGATTCTGATCTTGAATAGCTGACAGGTGCAGTACTATCTTGCGAAACATTTCGTAACCCGTTTTATCAGTCGGGTCATTGCGATAAGTTGCTTGGGCTGAATGATTGTAAATACGTACTTCTTGTGCCATGAGTCGCAACAGCAAATCGATGTCAAAATGCTGGCGTAAGAGAAGCATAAATTTATTCTGCTGAAATGGCGTCAATAGCCGTCGGGTAAACTCTTCACCTTCAATAGGCACAATGCTGATGGTGGGATTTTCAGCAACGCTACCACCGAATATTGGCATTAAGGTATTACCAGATAACCCTCCCGCAGCAGGAGTGGCTCCGGCACTGAAACGAAAGTCAAAAGTGGCGGCTACATTTGAAACCGCTGTAAAGTGTATCGGTTGGTGGTGATGTGCACGTGCAATATTTGTTAGCAATTGTCTGGAAATTGCGCTAGTGGTGGCTTCATCGTAAGTGCTGACAGCATTTTTCAATGAAATGGGTGATAGACAGCCTGTCAATAGAAATAACAAACTAGAAAGCAATAACCGCTGCGAATATAAATGTATGTTTTTCATATTAGCCAGAGTATAGCTTTATTAGGATACTTGCAGAAATTGTCTTTTCAAGCACGACACGGTTGTACAGTGCTTGGCATGGATTGGTGCTAAGTTTGATTATTGGATTCAGGTTTGCTTATGGAATATTGGCGCTGGGTAAGCGCGCCAGAATAATGTTGGCTTTTTTGAGTAATCTGGGTGATTGGCGATGAGTATCGTAAAACCGGGGATTGGAGATAATGGAAGCTAGCCAGGCTGATTGTTTCGGCGTAAGGGAGGATGCTGGTATACTAAAATAGTGGTGTGCTGCGGCTTCTACGCCGAATATCCCTTCTCCCCACTCAATAATATTGAGATAGATTTCTAGAATACGCCGTTTGGTCAGGAATTTTTCCAGCATGAGCGTGATGAGAGTTTCCTGTGCTTTACGCCATACGGTCTTTTCACTTGATAAAAATAGATTTTTAGCAAGCTGTTGGCTGATAGTTGAACCACCAGCAGCTAATTTGCGCTGCTTTAAATTCTTTTTCCAAGCGATTTCAATTGCTTGGTAATCGAATCCCTGATGTTGCATAAAACGAGCATCTTCCGTAGCAATAACAGCTCGCTTGAGATGATTGGAAATTTGCTCGTAGTTTACCCAAGTATGCTGTAATTTTGCGTTAGGGTTTTGCTGGCGCATGGTTTCCAGGCGATTTTGCATGAATGCGCTGGTGGTGGGTGGATAGGTGCGCCAGTAGACAATATGTAGCAAAAACCAGGATTGATATAGTAATGCAATCGTTAAGAATAGCAGTAGCGGACGTAACAGCCAGTTACTGATCAATCGGGGTTTAGCAGGAGTGGGTGGGAAGGTTTTGGTCGATTTCACTAGGCACAGTGATGCAACTCATCTCGGAGTTGCTGGATGACAGTCTGTGTTTCGGGACGGATTCCGTGCCAAAGCAGAAAAGATTCAGCTGCTTGTTCGACTAGCATACCAGTCCCATCGGCCAATCTGGCTACCCCTTGTGAATCAGCAAACTCTAGAAATGGGGTTGGTTTGCTGCTGTACAGCATATCGTAGGCAAGGGTGGTGTGATGGAATAAGCTTGCTGGTATGGGAGGAAGCGCATTGTGCAAGCTGGCAGAGGTGGCATTGATGATGAGATCAAATGGTTGTCCGATAAAATCCTGATAATGCCCACCAACGATATTTCCATTATTTGCAAATTGTTGTTGCAATGTAATTGCCTTTTCAGCAGTACGGTTGGCAATGGCTAGTAAGTCAGGTTTTTGTTGCAGTAATGGCAGAATCACTCCGCTGGCTGCTCCACCGGCTCCCATCAGTAGAATGCGTTTATTGGTTAACGGAAAATTCAGGTTAATCGTAATATCATGCACTAAACCTATTCCATCAGTGTTGTCTCCAAGTATGTCATTTTTCTGTTCAAATTTAAAAGTGTTGACAGCGTGCGCAGCACGAGCACGCTCGGTTAATTGGGTAGCGAGTGCATAGGCTTCAAATTTGAAAGGGACGGTGATGTTCATACCTTTGCCCCCATTTTTGCGGAATGTGGCAACAGTGTGTTCAAAATCATCTAATGGTGCTAGTAAAGCGATGTAGTGAACATCTTGACCTGTTTGTTGTGCAAACTGGGTATGAATAAACGGTGATTTACTATGTGCAATGGGGTTGCCGACAACTGCGTAGGTATTCATTACGATTGAGTTGAAATGTTTTTGAAGATTTTTTGCTATTGACTTAGTAGCTTATCTGAGCGGGAGAATACCCAAGTGCGGGTAATATGCAAGATATCTGTGTCCCGGCTAATATCTGGCGGAAAGGGAGCAAATCCATTGCGTGCCGCCAAGCGGACAATTCGGACAGCAGCATCATCTAGTATTGGGATGCCAGAGGAACGATCAATCCCAATGGATTCGAGACTGCCATCTGAGCGTATACCGACGGTCAGCTGGAGGCTGCCATATAGTTTTTTTCTACGTGCTTCTTCTGGGTAGTTAAGATTACCAATGCGCTCTACCTTGAGTCGCCAATCTTCTAAGTAACGGGCAAAGCGATATTCCCGTGTGCGTGCACCGATAAATCTGCGTTTAGGGCGTTTCTGATAAGCTTCGTAATCTTTCGCGATTTGTGCTTCCAAGCGCGCAATTTCCAGGCTACGTTGCAGTAAATCATGACGGTTGTCCAAAAGGGTGGTGGCAGGTTGGTTAGGTTCAGGCTTATCCTGTTCCGGTTTTGTTTGGGGAAGGGGTTGTGTGACCTGGGGTTGGCTTTTAGCAACTGCTAATAATTTCTTGACCTTATTTTCCAGTTGTTTGGTTTTCTTGGTAATAGCTGCTAGATCCATTTGTGGTTTTACACCTGGTAAAACCGGGAGCGGTGTTTTGGCTTGCCGGTCTTCCGCTACATTACCACCGCCATCTAGATTGGCTTGTGCAAATAGCTTGGCATCAGTTGGTTTGGTTGTTGATCGGCTATTGACTAGCACCACGTCAATCGAGCGCATAATTTTGACTTGCTTTTTAGCTGGAGCATTGAGCGATAGGCTGGTGATCACAACCACGTGTAGTAGCAATGAAATCAGCAATGCTAACAAGATGCTGCGATCCGACTGTATAGAAAAATCAGGAACTACTATGTACTGCATCGATGATCAGTCTTCGCGCTTTTCAAGGAAGTTGACGGTGAGCGTACGATCCAGCAGATCAATTTGTGAAACGCTAACGGTAACGGATGTTCCAGGAGAAAGATCCGGGAGTGAAGGCACGCGAGCGATTAATGGCAGACGATCCAGCTTAACTAAATTTTCTTTTACAACGACTGCTCCAGTTATGCTGATATTTTCTTGTAATAACCAGCGCAGACACCAATAACGCTCCATACCACGCTGAAATTCCGCATAAGCAGCATAAGCCATTTCAAAATCGCGCATAGCAATCAATAAAGCGTCATCTTCTCGCGTGTAGGCTGGAGGATTGTCTGATACTAATGCAATGAGCTGACGTTGATTAATGAGATCCACATATCGTCGCATCGGGGAGCTGCTCCAGGTGTATTGAGACACGCCTAACCCTTGATGTGGTGCGGGAGACAGGCTCATTTTGACCTTGCCATTGCCTTGACTGCGATAAATGCCGGCAAATCCTGCATCAGCGAGTTGTTTACCCCATTCAGCATTAGCAAAAATCATGAGCTCAGATACTACTTTGTCGATCGGTGCCCCTCGGCGCCGTTCAAAAATAGAAACTCGATCCTGTTCAACAGCGAAACTGTAATCTACTTTTTCATTATTGATATCTTGATCTTTACCACGTAATTTTTCCATTTTATTGGAAAAATCCCAGAGTGTTTTGAGTTCGTGGGCAAAAGGGTAATGCATCTGATTTTCACGCAAGCTAGTTTCATTGAACTGTTGTTCCAGCACATCCAGGCGTAAATTGGTAGAAATCTCTATGGTTTCAAGCTGGCTGAATGTGCGGGTAACGGTGAAATCATCCATTACATCTAGATACAGTGAGAGAACTGGCCGACGGCGCGCTTCGCTCAAGGTAAAGTGCTGAATGACACTTTCCGGTAGCATGGTGATTTTGCGACCAGGCAAATAAACTGTTGATAACCGTTTGGCAGCAAATTTATCAAGCAAGGAATCCGGCGTAATTCCCAGAGCAGGCGTCGCGATATGGATACCAATGCGAAAACTGCCTAAGGTCAGGGGAGTTACGGAAAAAGCATCATCTATTTCAGTTGTGGTGGCGTCATCAATACTAAATGCTGTAACTGTAGCCAATGGAAACGCTTCCGGGTTGGTGCGATGAAAATCAGATGGAAGCGTGTCCGTGCCAATTCCTTCTGGAAAATGTTCGTACAAAAACTGGTTAAAGTGGTAATCATGCGTAGAGGGAATAGCACCACATTGTTCCAATAATCTAGGGACACTTAATTTGGTGGCTTCACAAGCAGCTTCTAATGCTTTCCATTCAATTGTATTTTTGTCTGGCTTATACAATAGCTCATCAAGCATGGGTTTGAATGAATCGGGCAATTCAAATGCAATCAGTTGTTGAACATAGCTAGCTTGCTTTTCTTCAGCGAGCCGTTTCTTTTCTCGGCTGGCCAGTGCAGTTCGTAGAATTTCGGGAGGAGCTGCTTTGTAACGGCCGGCTCCCTTTTTGTAAAAATAAATTGGATTTTGACTTAATAGGGTAATAATGGCAGCGATTTCAACGGGGTCAGGTGTATGGCCGAAATAATCGCTTGCAAGTTCTTGTCCGGTAAATTCTGTATTTTCTTCGCAGCATTCCCATAGAAAATCTATATCAATATCAGCTGCTATTTCCTGCGCTTGTTGCATGAATCCTTGTGCGGGTGGATTTTCAAAGCGTAACAATACTGATCCCGCCTTGATTTTGGAGCGTTTCCCATGGATGGATTCAATTTGCAGTGAGGTGATATTGTCAGCCAGAATATTGCCAACTTTGAGTACTCCTGCTTCTTCGTAAAAAACGTTTACCAAATTAGTCCTCAGTTTAACCCGGAAAAGCGTGCAAAAAATATTTTCTTCTCATGTTATCTGATTCAACAGGTGATGAATAATGAAGCAAATAAAATAATTTACACCTGTGAAACTGATCGCTAAAGCCAGTATGTATCAGGATGATCGATCTACCCGGAGAGACAGGAAAATACGCTGTTCATGGTAACATAATGGCATTGCTATCAAAAAACAAAGGTTGCAGGAAAATACATTAATTGTGTCTTTCTTCCTGTGATTCAACCTGAAAGAGACGTTTGGACCAGAGAAATCGATGAAGATTCCAGCTGTAGAAGCGCTCTTAAGGGTGGTTATATACAATTTCTAATTCAATCAGATGGTAAAAACACGTTTTGCTCCTAGTCCTACCGGATATTTGCATATTGGCGGTGCGCGTACCGCGCTTTTTTCCTGGGCGTTCGCCCGCAAACAGGGTGGGAAATTTATTCTGAGAATTGAAGATACGGATCTTGAGCGCTCTACTCAGCAATCGGTGCAAGCAATTCTTGATGGAATGGCCTGGTTAGGGCTGGATTATGATGAAGGACCGTATTATCAGATGCAACGTTTGAATCGCTATCAAGAGGTTGCAGAACAATTACTCAAACAGGGATTGGCCTATCGTTGTTATGCGAGTAAAGAAGAGCTAGATATATTGCGTGAGCAGCAACGCCAAGCGGGTTTAAAACCACGTTATGATGGTCGCTGGCGTGATAGTAAACAGACTCCACCGCCTGGTATCACCCCGGTGGTGCGTTTCAAAACTCCTCGGGAAGGGTATGCGGTGTTTGATGATCTGGTCAAAGGCCGGATTGCGGTAGCTAATCATGAGTTGGATGATCTAGTGTTGCTGAGAAGCGATGGTACGCCTACCTATAATTTTGGGGTGGTATTGGATGATCTCGATATGGGGGTTACGCATGTTATTCGTGGAGATGATCATGTAAATAATACGCCTCGTCAGATCAATATTCTCAAAGCACTAGGTGCTGCTATTCCTCAATATGCGCACGTGCCGATGATACTTGGTGCAGATGGCGAGCGCTTATCTAAGCGGCATGGTGCAGTATCTGTAATGCATTATCGCGATCAAGGCTATTTGCCAGAAGCTTTGGTTAATTATCTTGCTCGACTTGGATGGTCGCATGGAGATGAAGAAATTTTTAGCCGTGAACAATTGGTCGAGTGGTTTGATTTGGCGGCAATCAATCGTTCTCCAGCAAAATTTAATCCAGAGAAATTGACTTGGCTCAATCAACACTATCTGAAAATAGCTGATAACACCCGATTGGCAGAATTGACTGTACCCTTTTTACAAGAAAGAAAATACAACTTACCGGAGGAAGAGCATCTGTTTCAGATTGTTGGTTTACTGAAGGAGCGTGTCAGTACGATAGAGGAGTTGGCGGATGCTTCTACTTATTTTTTTCAGCCAATTGAACCTGCTGCCGCACTCAAGACCCAGTATTACACTGCTGAGATACGCCCAATTTTAGAGTATTTCATCGATCGTTTGATGCAAATTGAATGGAGGCGAGAGGCAATTCATCAGGAAATTAAGCAGACAGTTTCTTCTTACAAGCTGAAGTTTCCTGCCTTGGCGATGCCATTACGCGTGATGGTTACAGGCGGGACACAAACGCCAGCAATTGATGCGGTATTAGAGCTGATTGGTCGGGAAGAAACCTTACGTCGCTTACAGGATCAACTAGATGGATTTCCACGATAAACACTTTTATAGAAGTGTGTTTTGTTGACTGAGAATTTTTTTAAGATTTGTTATGACAATGCATGAGCGTGCTGATTTACTAAAGCAACTGTTATCCGAGCGTATCCTGATGTTGGATGGTGCGATGGGTACGATGATACAAAGCTATAAACTGAGTGAGTCAGATTACCGGGGGGAGCGGTTTGCAGATTTTCCGCATGATCTTAAAGGTAACAACGATCTGCTTTGTCTAACCAAACCAGAAGTGATTCGTGCTATTCATCGCGCTTATCTTGAGGCAGGGGCGGATATTATTGAAACCAATACATTCAATTCAAATGCGCCGTCTATGGCTGATTACCATATGCAGGATCTGGTATATGAGCTGAATGTAGCTGGCGCACGCCTTGCACGTGAAGAGGCGCAAGCAATGGAAGCGCAGCAACCGGATAAACCTCGTTTTGTTGCGGGGGTAATCGGGCCCACTACTAAGACAGCTTCACTGTCGCCTGATGTTAATGACCCAGGTTTTCGCGCGATTACTTTCGATGAGTTGGTGGAAAGTTATACAGAATCAGTGCGCGGATTAGTGGACGGTGGGGTCGATATCGTGCTGGTTGAAACAATCTTCGATACCCTAAATGCTAAAGCGGCACTATTTGCTATTGATCAGTATTTCGAGGCAAGTGGTCGACGTTTACCAATCATGATATCGGTTACGATTACCGATGCATCAGGTCGCAATCTTTCCGGGCAAACACCAGAGGCTTTTTGGAATTCGGTGCGACATGCTCGACCGCTATCTGTCGGAATTAACTGTGCATTGGGGGCAGAACTCATGCGCCCTTATGTGCAAGAGCTATCCAATGTTTCTGAAGTTTATACCAGCGCCCACCCCAATGCGGGATTACCTAATCCTCTGGCAGAAACCGGCTATGACGAAACACCAGAATATACCGCACGATTAATCAAGGATTTTGCGCAATCGGGATTCGTTAATATTGTGGGTGGGTGTTGTGGCACCACACCACAACATATTGCGGCTATCGCAGAAGCGGTACGCGATATTCCGCCACGCAAACTACCGGATATTCCTAAGAAGTTGAGGCTTTCCGGTCTCGAACCACTCAATATTGACGAAAACTCGCTATTCGTAAATGTGGGGGAACGTACCAATGTTACCGGTTCTAAGGCTTTTGCTCGAATGATTCTGAGTGGCAATTATGCGGAAGCGTTGGTGGTTGCTCGTAGTCAAGTGGAAAATGGTGCGCAAATTATTGATATCAATATGGATGAAGGCATGCTGGATTCACAAAAGGCTATGGTGACCTTTTTGAATTTAGTAGCATCCGAACCAGATATTAGCAAACTACCTATCATGGTTGATTCCAGTAGATGGTCAGTGATTGAAGCCGGTTTGAAATGTATTCAGGGTAAGGCAATTATCAATTCCATCAGTTTGAAGGAGGGAGAAGACGAGTTTTTGCGACATGCTCGGTTAGCGCGTCGTTATGGAGCAGCGGTAATTGTCATGGCGTTTGATGAAACTGGGCAGGCTGATACTTTACGGCGCAAGGTAGATATTTGTACGCGCAGCTACCATACTTTGGTTGAAAAAGTTGATTTTCCGCCTGAGGATATTATTTTCGATCCCAATATCTTTGCTATCGCTACAGGCATCGAAGAGCATAGCAATTATGCGGTTGATTTTATCGAGGCAACTCGCATTATTCGACAAACACTGCCTTATGCTAAGGTTAGTGGAGGTGTGTCTAATGTATCGTTTTCCTTCCGTGGTAATGAACCGATTCGTGAAGCTATCCATACTGCATTCTTGTATCACGCAGTTAAGGCTGGGATGACCATGGGGATTGTGAATGCAGGTCAACTGGGTGTTTATTCAGATATTCCGGCGGATTTGTTGGAACATGTTGAAGATGTTTTGCTTAATCGACGACCTGATGCAACCGAACGGTTGGTGGAGTTTGCAGAAAGCTTTAAAGGTCAGAAAAAGGAACAGGTAGAGGATCTTTCTTGGCGGAATGAGCCAGTACGCCAGCGTCTGATTCATGCCTTGGTTAAGGGAATTACTACTTATATCGTCGAGGATACCGAGTTGGTGCGGCAGGAAATTGATAGCCAGGGAGGCAAGCCAATCGAGGTGATTGAAGGTCCACTGATGGATGGGATGAATGTGGTGGGAGATCTGTTTGGCGCAGGCAAAATGTTTTTACCACAGGTGGTCAAGTCAGCACGGGTGATGAAACAAGCCGTTGCCTATCTGTTGCCATTTATCGAGGCAGAAAAAAAGGTTTCTGGTGACAGTAAACCAAAAGGTAAGCTGGTGATTGCCACGGTTAAAGGGGATGTCCACGATATCGGTAAGAATATTGTGTCAGTTGTGCTGCAATGCAATAACTTTGAAGTCGTTAATCTGGGGGTAATGGTTCCCAGTGCACAGATTCTGGAAACAGCACGTCGTGAGAAAGCTGACATGATCGGTGTGTCTGGCTTAATTACACCTTCATTGGAAGAAATGGCGCATGTTGCTAGGGAAATGGAGCGTGAACAATTCACCATTCCCTTATTGATAGGCGGTGCAACCACTTCGCGTGTACATACTGCAGTTAAGATTGCACCTCATTATAGTGGGGTAACTGTATGGGTACCTGATGCCAGCCGAGCAGTTGGCGTGTGCAGTAATCTAATGTCGCAGGATGTGCGTGAGGATTACATTCGGCAGGTTAAAGCGGAACAGGAGAAGAACCGGGAGCAACATAAAGGGAAAAAAGGACCTTCTAAACTACTAACTTTTGAGGAAGCTCGAGCAAACGCATTTAAAACCGATTGGAATAGTTATATTCCACCCAAGCCAAGTTTTCTTGGATTACGTACGCTGAATAACTATCCATTGGAAACGTTAGTTCCTTATATTGATTGGACGCCTTTCTTCCAAGCATGGGAATTGCATGGACGTTATCCGGCTATTTTGCAGGATAAGCTTGTCGGAGAGGCAGCGAGTAATTTATTTAGAGACGCGCAAGCTATGCTCAAGAAAATTGTTGAGCAGAAATGGCTGTCAGCTAACGCTGTGATTGGTCTGTTTCCTGCTAATACTGTCAATGGGGATGATATTGAGATTTATGCTGATCGTAGTCGTAACAAAGTGATTATGACTTGGCATTCTCTACGTCAGCAAACAGCCAAGCCTTCTGGGCATCCTAACCTAGCGCTAGCTGATTTTATTGCACCGCGGGAAAGTGGGGTAGAGGATACCATTGGTTTATTTGCTGTGAGCGCAGGTTTCGGTATTGATGAGCGTGTACGTGCTTTTGAAGCAGCCAATGACGATTACAGTGCAATTATATTAAAAGCGTTGGCTGATCGTCTGGCTGAAGCCTTTGCGGAACATATGCATGCGCGGGTGCGGCGGGAATTCTGGGGTTATGTGCAAGATGAAAAACTGGATAATGAACAGCTAATTGATGAGCAATATTTGGGAATTCGCCCAGCTCCTGGCTATCCAGCTTGCCCGGATCATACCGAGAAAGGGCCATTGTTTGCCGTACTTGAAGCGGAAAAACGTAGCGGAATTATTGTGACAGAATCCTTTGCTATGGTACCAACCGCTGCAGTATCCGGTTTTTATATTTCTCACCCTGAAGCTAAGTATTTTGCGGTAGGGAAAATTGGTAAAGATCAAGTCGAAGATTATGCAAGACGTAAAGGGTGGACGCTCGAAAAGGCAGAACATTGGCTGGCGCCCGCGCTAGCGTATGAACGCTAATTGCTGCTTGTAGCAACATATTTTTATTGCTTTAGAATTATTTTAGAAATGGCTTGCAATCTTTCCCCAAATCAGTGAAATTTTGCGATGATATCGGCGCGATAGAGAAGTAGAGTCGCTGATTTTTGTGTGTTTGCCGGGGATATTATTTACTGAGGGGAAAGAAAAATGAAATACAGCAGTATTGAGGAATTCAAGAATTATGTTGCTGAAAGGAATCCGGGACAGCCAGAATTCTTACAGGCGGTTTCGGAAGTCATTGAAAGCTTATGGCCCTTTATTCTTGATCATTCCCGTTATGCTGAACAAGGGTTGCTGGATCGGCTGATCGAGCCAGAGCGTATGGTTATATTTCGTGTCGCCTGGGTAGATGATCGCGGCGAAGTTAGAGTCAATCGTGGTTATCGCATTCAATATAATTCTGCAATTGGTCCCTACAAAGGGGGAACGCGGTTTCATCCATCTGTCAACCTTTCTATTCTGAAATTTCTCGCATTTGAACAGACTTTCAAGAACGCACTTACTACACTGCCCATGGGGGGGGGGAAAGGAGGAGCTGATTTTGATCCTAAAGGTAAAAGCCCAGGTGAAATCATGCGTTTCTGTCAGGCGTATGCTGCTGAATTGTTCAGGCATGTCGGCGCGGATACGGATGTTCCTGCCGGAGATATCGGTGTAGGTGGTAGAGAAGTGGGTTATATGGTTGGAATGGTCAAGAAGCTGACTAACCGATCGGATTGCGTATTTACTGGTAAAGGATTGAGTTTTGGTGGATCGTTATTGCGGCCAGAAGCAACTGGTTATGGTTTAGTTTATTTCACTGAGGAAATGCTAAATCATGCTGGACGTTCACTGAAAGGTATGCGGGTAGCAGTATCAGGATCAGGAAACGTAGCGCAGTTTGCCATCGATAAAGCAATGGCGTTAGGGGCAAAGGTGGTTACTGTTTCTGATTCAAGTGGTACGGTAGTGGATGAAGCTGGATTTACTCCGGAAAAATTAGCAACGTTGGCTGAAATCAAGAATCGTTTCTATGGACGGGTAAATGAATATGCTGAAAAAGTAGGTGCAAAGTTTTTGGCATGTGAGAAACCGTGGAATGTACCGGTAGATGTTGCTTTGCCTTGCGCGACACAAAACGAACTAAATGATAATGATGCCATCATGCTAGTTAAGAATGGAGTGAGTTGTGTAGCTGAGGGAGCCAATATGCCTTGTACAGCAGGAGCTATAGAACGTTTCCATTATGCGAAAGTATTGTTTGCGCCCGGTAAGGCAAGCAATGCGGGAGGAGTGGCTACTTCAGGTTTGGAGATGAGTCAACAGGCGATGCGGCTTTCCTGGACAAGTGGTGAAGTGGATATGCGCTTACATGAAATCATGGGAGCTATTCATCGTTCTTGTATCGAGTATGGCAAGAAGAGCAATGGCGTAATCAACTATGTAGATGGCGCCAATATCGCTGGGTTTGTGAAAGTGGCGGAAGCGATGCTATCGCAAGGAGTTATCTAAAAAATACTCCTGACAGTTTTTTGCAGACTGATCATGCTGCTGTATTTTGAACATCTTCTGTGACATTCGCATACAGCAGTATTTCAAGGTTGATCCTTATTGTTGGATTGTTTGGTTAGTGTAATAGATGAACGATATACCCCTTTATTAGGATATGAGAGGGTAATTTCTCCTGTAGGCTGAGTAGGTCGCAATTGGTTTGTAGGCTGACCAGCCGATTGCATAATTAGATTCAATCTTAATGACGATTTTGAGTGGATGGGTCGGTTATGAGTAAAGTGCTTGCTGGGTTGTTACTGATGTTCTGGGCACAGACGCTTATTGCAGGAGGAGATGAGGATTATTTGCAAATACGAGAAGCATTTCGGGTAGGAAATGCTGCGCGAGTTGCCGAATATGCTCATCGTATGAAGTATCACGTGCTGTCTCCTTATGCCGAATATTTTCAATTACGACTATCACTGACAACTGCTGACACAAATACAATCAAAGCCTTTCTGGCGCGTCATGATGGAAGCCTGGTAGCAGATAAGCTGCGAGCTGATTGGTTACAGATCCTTGGTAAACGTCAGCAATGGACAACCTTTGCTGAGGAATACCCAAAACTGGTCAATCGAGAAGACAGTTTGCAATGTTATGCCTTGCAGCAGCGTCTTGCTGCGAGAGATAAAACAGCAATTGCAGAGATACGCTCACTTTGGCTCACAGGGCGTGATATGCCAGCTAGCTGCGTGACTGTATTCGATTCACTATTCGAGATGGGAGCACTCTCAACAGAAGATGTCTGGGCACGAATTCGGCTGGCTTTGGAAGCAGGTAATACAGGGGTAGCCAAAGGTATTAATAAATATTTACCGCGCCAACAGGCACTTGATCTACAAAAGCTGAGTGCGGCCGCTAAAGATGCTAGACGTTATCTTGATCGCCAAGCTACGTTTAGATCCCGCTCAGATCGAGAAATCGCATTATTTGCATTATTACGTTTGCTGCGCAGCGAAACTAACTTGGCATATGTGCGTTGGCATAAGATCCGTGGACAGTTCTCTGAGACAGATCAATCTTATTTCATGGGTAATCTTGCTTATTGGGCAGCAATTAGGCAGGACTCACGTGCACTGAACTGGTTTATGGAAGCCACGCGAGGTAAACATAGTTACCCGCTCTCTGAAACTCGTCACGCGTGGAAAGCTCGGGTTGCATTGCGCGAAGGTAACTGGAAAGTTTTACTGGACAGCATTAATCAAATGCCCGCTACGATGCAGCAAGAGGATGTTTGGCGCTATTGGCGTGCACGTGCGTTAAAAGTTAGCAAGAAAAATGTAGAAGCCAATACCTTGTTGATTCCTTTAAGCCATGAACATAGTTTTTATGGACAAATGGCTAGAGAAGAACTGGGCGAAATGCTCAGCGTGCCTGCTTCCGAATATCAGGTGAAACCTCAAGCAATTTATCGTATGGAGCAAAATCCTGGCATTCGCCGAGCGCTGGCATTGTATCGGCTTAATCAGCGTGTGGAGGCCAATCGTGAATGGATCTGGACGATACAGCATTTCAATGACGAGCAGCTGCTGGCAGCAGCCAAAGTAGCACAACGTTATGGTATCTATGATCGTGCCATTAATACAGCAATTAAAACAGTTACGCATCATGATTTTAGTTTGCGCTATCTGGCGCCTTATCGCGAGCAGATGCGTCCTGTTCTCCGGCAACAGCAGTTGGATGAGGCGTTTGTGTATGGATTAATACGGCAGGAAAGCCGTTTTATCGCAGACATCAAATCTGGGGCTGGCGCGATTGGCTTAATGCAGTTGATGCCGGCTACGGCTAAGTGGGTAGCTGGTAAGCTGGGAGTGCGTAATTTTCACACAGGCTTGGTTACCGATATCAATACGAATCTTCAACTCGGTACTTATTACCTGAAGCATGTGCTGGATCAATTGGATGATCAACCATTGCTAGCTGCCGCTGCTTATAATGCAGGACCGGGTCGAGCTAAGCAGTGGAGAGATACTCGACCACTAGAAGGAGCGATTTACGCGGAAACTATTCCCTTTAATGAAACACGCGACTATGTCAAAGTGGTGTTAAGTAATTCGATGTATTACGCCAATAATTTTGAGCAACCTAACCGGCCAACCTTGAAACAGCGCTTGGGAATTGTTGCGCCCAAGCGTTGATGGGTTAAAGATGAAAATTTACCGGGTAGGGGGGGCAATACGGGATGAATTGTTGGGGTTGCCAGTCAAAGATCAGGATTATGTAGTGGTGGGGACCACGCCGGAGGAAATGGTCCAGCTAGGCTATCGTCCGGTGGGTAAAGATTTTCCAGTATTTTTACATCCTGAAACACGTGAGCAATATGCACTGGCGCGTACCGAGCGCAAGGTTGCCCGTGGCTATAAAGGATTTGAGGTTTATGCTGCGCCAGAAGTAACTTTACAGGAAGATCTAGCGCGACGCGATTTGACAATCAATGCCATAGCCAGGGATAGCGAAGGCAATATTATTGACCCGTTTGGTGGCATTGCTGATTTACAAGCGGGTATTTTGCGCCATATTGGTCCAGCATTTGTAGAAGATCCGCTAAGAGTGCTACGAGTTGCGCGCTTTGCTGCTCGCTTTGGTTTTCAGGTTGCGCCAGAAACGTTTGAATTGATGAAAGAAATCGTTCATGCGGGTGAGACAGAAGCATTAGTTGCAGAGCGGGTTTGGCAGGAGATTGCAAATGGATTAATGGAGCAGCATCCTTCGCGCATGTTTTATGTATTGCGAGAATGTGGTGCATTGGCGCGTATCTTGCCGGAAGTAAATGCATTATTTGGCGTACCACAACCTGTTCACGCACATCCGGAAATTGATACGGGTGTGCATACAATGATGGTGATCGATTACGCTGCATCTCAGCAATATCCGCTGGAGGTACGCTTTGCTGGATTAATGCATGATCTAGGGAAAGGTACCACCCCGCCTGAAGAATGGCCGCGTCATATTGGCCATGAGGCACGGGGTGTGGAACTGGTGGCAAACCTGTGCGAACGTATGCGAGTCCCGCGAGAATCGCGCGATCTTGCGCTACTGGTAGCACGCTTTCATGGCGATGTGCATCGCGCTTTGGAATTACGCCCTAGTACGATCGCAGATATCTTGCAAGCAACAGATGCGTATCGCAAACCAGCGCGTTTTGCTGCTTTCTTACAGGCTTGTGCCAGTGATTTTCATGGGCGACCTGGTTTTGCTGAGCAGCCGTATCCTCAGATGGCGTATTTAAATCGAGCATTAGAGGCAGCAAATAGCGTTGATGGTGGCGCGATTGCTAAACAGCTTAGTTTGTCGCATGTCGATAGCGCTGATTTACCAGCGCGTATCAAACATCAGGTTCATGCCGCACGTGTGAATCGAATCAAATCGTATCTTGCTGGTTTGTAACAGTTGCTACTGGTTCATCTGAGATGGCGTGTACAAGCCCTGCATCACCCAGTAACTCAGCATTACCGTTAGAAACAATAAATACCCGGCTGGCTGCATTAATCATGGCAGGTTGGTGAGAAACAGCGAGAATAGTGAATTCCTGCGCAAGATTTTGCAACGTTGTGCAAATTGTACGTTCACTTTCTGGATCAAGTGCGCTGGTAGGTTCATCCAGCAGCAACAATTTAGGTTGATGGGCGAGCGCCCGGGCAATAGCAATACGTTGCCGCTGTCCGCCAGAGAGCATGCCCCCGCGTTCGCCAACAACAGTATGGATGCCGTCAGGCAGTGATTGGACAAACTCCCATGCCCCCGCTTGCTTGAGCGCACGTTCCGCATCTTCCGCGCTAATGGTGGAATCTCCTACTAAAATATTATTCAAGATGGTGTCATGTAGCAAAGCGGTATCCTGAGAGACGTAACCAATCATGCGGCGCCAGCGGCGTAAATCAATATTATGCAGCGACACACCATCAATGAGAATCTCACCAGCTTCAGGTTCAGCGAGCCCACAGAGCAGATCCAGCAAAGTACTTTTACCGGCACCAGAAGCACCAATGAGTGCGGTAAACGATTGCACCGGAATTTCCATGTTGAGATCGGTAAAGATAGGTTTGCGTCCATAACTAAAAGCGATATGCCGCAAACTGATTCCTTGTTCCAGCGTTGGTATCAGAGTCCCGGTTGATTTTTCTGCTTCTTTGCTGGCTTCTTCAGCAGCATTACGCAATGCCCAATAAGCACTTTCCTGGGCAGCAAGCTGCTGGTAGCGGCGCTGGGTTTTATTCAGTAGCCCGAGCACGCGAGTAAGCAGAAAAACCATCACCATCACTTCCGGTAACGATAATTTCCAAACAACCAGAACAAAATAGAGACCGCTGGCAGTAAGTGCAGCCAGTAAGGGTTCCTGCAAGGCAAGCAAAGCTGCCCGGCTGGTAACTTCTTTGCGCGTTGCTTTTTCTAGTAGTCGAGTTTGTTCACGCAATATGGCATCTGCTACATTGTCGCGCGCCATAGCTTTCAGGGATTTTACCGAGCCGAGTACGTCGGAGAGATAGGACAGTAAATGCCGTAGTAGGTGAGTTTGCTTATTACCAGCACGTTTAGTTGCTCGGACTAACCGATGCAATACAACCAGCAAGATTGCGCCAATAACTAGTGAAGCCAGGGTTGCTTCCCAAGAAATGAACAAAGCCACGATGCTATATACCATTGCTTCAATCGCCAATGCCAGCACATTGACGCTATGTTCAAAACCCATAGCCGCTCGGTAGGCTTCGGTAGCGATTGAATTAGCCAATGCACCCGCAGGTTGTCGTAGATAATACTGCCAGCGGCTGGCAAGCAGCGCATTAATCAGATCCAGCCGCAGAGCAGTCGCGACATGCGCCACCGTGTGCCCCACTTGTTGATTAGTTAGCAACAAGATCGTCCCTTTCAAGAACATGCCACCTACTATTATCAGCAAAATAGTTTCTAGCGTAGGAGTCAAGCCAATGCCGTGCAATATGTCAACAACCAGCTTGCCCATTTTGGAATCAACTGCTTCCCCTACTGCAATGGATAACAGTGGAAGCAGCGCAGTCAGACTAAGCGCCTCAGCAGCACCAGCCAGCAGCAGTGCAACTATCACAAATGCACTGCGCTTGGGAAAAACCATGATGTAAGTAATCAGCGTGCGCATGAGTAATCAAAAGTGAGAAAGTAGTAAAAGCAGTAAGGATACAGATGAAAGAACAATCAGTGTGATTAACCTGAACAGATTGAGTAAGTTGAATTAGAGTTTAGTGAACTTTCTCAACCTGCAAGGTTTTAGTGATAATCAGATTGTTCATTGATGTAGTCGGCGACATCATGCTTGTTCTGGTTATCCATTAGACAGAAATAGCATCCATCATGTGCTGCTAATGAGAAGTAGCCTGCAATCTGTTTATTCCATCTCTGATGGTTATATGAGCAAGAAATGGAACACCACCAGGATTTTATGAGTCGACTACATATGCTGTATTGTTTGCAGATCACACGCGGTACAGGAAATTGGAAGGGCTGTTTTATAAAATTAAAATCAATAAGTTATAGTGTTCTTCAGTCATAGATTCGTCTCTATTACTATTTCTTTCCATCTACTCTACAACAGGACGTCGAGGATCGGCTGCAGCTAGCAGAGTTTCGCGATCCCCACTAGGCGGGTAAATTAATTCGCGGTTGATTTTTGTTTTGAGCGCTTTGGCTTCAGCACCAGACATTTTGACCTGGCGATCCCAGCCTTCTGTGTAGACTGCTCCCCAAGGACCTAAATCCAAGCAGGTCACGTATTTCGGTTGGCTGTAGGGGATGGGGTCTTCGCCAACCAGGTCAGCGACAGCATTGTGTCCGGCGGAGCGGCCTGAACTCAAAGCGTGTTGGCAAGATAGCATTGCATAATTGCCTTCGTCATCAGTTGCCGCGTGTGCGCAATCTCCAGTAGCAAAAACGGTATCCAGACCTTTGACTTTCAGATTGCGATCAACATGCAAGCGTCCAAACTGATCGCGTTCAGCTGGAATTTTGCTGGTTAACGCGCTGGCGTGCATGCCTACTGTCCAGATCACGGTATCAGCTTCGATAGTTTCTCCATTTTCCAGCGTTACGCCATTTGTGTTGACTGCAGATACACCTGAGCCGAGCTTCCAGGTAACACCCAGTTTGGTCAAAGCTTCGATGATGATAGGACGAGGGCCAGGCCCTAAATCCGGACCAATTTCTGCTGCGCGTTCCGCCAGAATGACATTGATAATCTCGTCTTCACCTAAAATGGTACGCAAACGCGCTGGCATTTCTGCAGCCAGCTCAATCCCTGTAAACCCTGCACCTGCAATGACCACTGTATTGCGCCGCGTACTTCTTGGCCGTTCAGCGAGGTTATGGAGATGCGCTTCTAATTTAACTGCGCCGGCGACCTGATCAATATTGAAGGTGTATGTGTCGAGGCCAGGAATCGGCGGATGATTAACTTGACTGCCAGCAGCGAGTACCAGACGGTCGTAATGGATTGTTTGTCGCTGCTTTGTTTCCGTGTCGATCAAGTTTACCGTTTGATCTGTGATGTTGATGTCATCAACCCAACCGGGAATAAAAGTTACCCTTGCCTTTTGAAAAATATCATTGAGTGGCGTAACCATCGCTGCGGGATTGGGTTCATATAAGCGCGGTCGCATGTGTAATTCCGGTTTCGGTGCGACCAATGCAATTTCTATTTCATCGCGCTTAAGTTGATCTAGTAGACGAGCGGCGCTCAGTGCGCTCCACATGCCGGCAAAGCCAGCGCCAATAATGAGTATGCGTTGTGTCATGGATTCAATTCCTTGTATTTATCTTTAACAGGGTCATGATAGCGCTTGCTTGATCGTATGGCATGGTTGCCAGAGTTAATTGTTTATTGTTATAGAGTAGCGGTGTAGCTTTTAATAATATTTCACAGGAGGATACAAAATGAACGGGCGTTTATTCCGGTTATTCACGATTCCATTCATCATGTCTGGCATGCTGGTGACATTGTCGCCAACTGCACCGGCTGCAGACGTGTTGGACAATATTCGAGAAGTTTTTAATAGACCGATTTCAAATATTCCCGGCAAGTCGATGATTGCAATACAGGTTGACTATGCGCCGGGGGAGAAAACGCCGCCGCACTATCATGAGAAATCGAGTTTCATTATGGCCTATGTGGTTAAGGGCGCTATTCGCAGCCAGGTTGAAGGGGAGCCTGTGCGTGTTTACCAAGCCGGCGAAACCTGGTTTGAGAATCCCGGTGCACACCATGTGATTAGTGAAAATGCCAGTGAAACAGAATCCGCCCGTTTATTAGCCGTGTTCGTGGCGGATACCGATCATGAACCGCTGACGACTTTTGGGGATTAAGTGATTTTGAGAGTCGGGTGCTTGAGCTTTAGCAATATAAAATTATTGCTTGGGATAGATACTTTTTATTGAGTCTGGCAATAAAAAACGTTGTTAGGTTTTTGGCTTTACAGCGTAATTTTCCCTTCAAACACCGTAACCGCTGGGCCGGTCATCCAGACAGGTTGTCCTTCTCCCTCCCAGCGGATTTGCAGATTACCACCATGCGTGCTGACTTGTACGCTGGAATTTAGTCGGCCGCGCATGATGCCGCAAACGACAGCAGCGCAAGCGCCAGTACCACACGCCAAGGTTTCGCCGCTACCGCGTTCAAATACCCGTAGGCGAATATGACCACGATCAATAATCTGCATAAAACCAGCGTTAACTCTGTTGGGAAATAGCGGATGAGATTCGATCAACGGGCCGTCTGTTGCGACTGGCGCTTGAACAACATCAGGCACAATTTGTACGGCGTGCGGGTTGCCCATGGAGACTGCGCAAATATCAATGGTTTTGTCGCCGATTGGTAGCGGATAAACTAGTTCACGTTGCGGTGCTTTAAAAGGAATATTTGCTGGCTCGAATTGGGGAATGCCCATGTTGACAGTCACATCGCCATTGTCCTCGATCGTGGGCGTAATGATGCCGCGTGCGGTTTCAACACGAATCGTTTTTTTGTGAGTCAAGTTGCGATCATAAACAAAGCGGGCGAAGCAGCGCGCGCCGTTACCGCATTGTTCAACTTCGCCGCCATCTGCATTGAAAATGCGGTAGCGAAAATCGCCGCCTTCCTGGGGAGATTCCACAATCAACAATTGATCAAAGCCGATGCCGAAATGGCGATCAGCCAACTGGCGGATGGTCGATTGTTTCAGAAAGATCGATTGATTGATAGCGTCAATGACAACAAAATCATTGCCGAGACCATGCATTTTTGTAAACTTTAATTGCATTTCAAAATCTGTTTATTTGCTGGTTGTATTCTGATTTATTTGGCATTCGTATTATACGAGGAGATACGATGCCCTATTGCAAGGATCTTTTAGGAGTGGTGTTTTTCAACATAATTCGGGGTAAATCAAAATCAAATTAATTACAGTTTTATCGCTGCTCTCTGCAAATGATAAACTGCTGTAATTTATTACAATTGAATGATCCACAACCTGATGATTAGATGTATTTGTCAATGATATGGCGGTGTTCAATGAAGTCGTGAAGGGCAATTGTTTACATAAGCTTTGCGATACCTAAAAAGCGATTAACTGTTAGATTGGAAAGAAATTATTAGAAACCATCACCGGGTGTTGGAAAAACCCAAATTGAAGGAAGATTAAAATATGAAACAAGTATCAAATACTGAAGAAACATGGGTTGAACCGATAAATTGTGCGTTGTCATGTCGTGGCGTTTCTCATGATGGTAAGCATTTTATGAAAATTCGCGTGAATACTGTGCGTGGATTTACCTTACTGGAATTATTGGTGGTCATGGCGATTATTGGTTTGTTAGCGGCCTATGTCGGACCTAAATATTTTTCGCAAGTGGGCAAATCTGAAGTCAAAATGGCGCAGGCGCAGATTGATTCTCTGGAAAAGGCGTTGCATCAGTATCGCTTGGATGTGGGGTCTTATCCTACAACGGAACAAGGATTGAGTGCGCTGATTACTGCACCTGGTAATACACCCAAATGGAATGGACCTTATTTAAGCAAGCGTTTGCCGGATGATCCCTGGGGGCGACCGTATCAATATAAATATCCGGGTACACAGGGTGATTTTGATTTATTTTCCTTCGGTAAGGATGGACAGCCAGGAGGAAGTGGCGAGGATGTTGATATTACAAATTGGTGATAGTTTGAAATCCTGTTGATGCGTTACACAGTTAAAGCTTTGCTGTCTGGCAAGGGAGCCGTACTGCTTGAATTAGAAGCAGCAAGTGAAGCGGAGATACGCCATCAAATTAGTGCGCAAGGTGGTGTAGTACTGAGTATTCGACGGGATTTTTCTGGTCTGTTTCCGCAGCATCGTCCGCATTTCCCTTTGACCAATTTTTCTCAGGAATTGCTTGCTTTGTTAATGGCGGGTTTAAACCTGGTGGAAGGGATAGAAACATTGGTCGAAAAGGAAGAAGACAGTTCAATACGTGAGCTGTTGCAGCAACTATTGGCGCAGCTCCATGAAGGCATGACATTTTCCCGTGCGCTGGAAGCTTATCCACAAATTTTTCCACCATTGTATGTTGCAACCGTTCGTGCAAGCGAGCAAACAGGCGATTTGGGTGAGGCATTGACGCGTTATCTGGTTTATCAATCGCAAATGGATCAGGTGCGCAAGAAATTAGTGGGCGCTTCTATTTACCCTGCTTTGTTGCTTGTGCTGGGAGGAATGGTAGCGATTTTCTTGCTGATGTTTGTCGTGCCTAAATTCAGTGCCATTTATGAAGATATTGGGGCTGATCTCCCGTGGATGTCGCTGCTATTAATTGAATGGGGGCATCTGGTACAAAAGAATGGCTGGGCGCTGGCTGGTGCGGCAATCGTTATCCTGGTGGCGGCCTTTTATACATTTTCACAACCACAAGTTCGCGCACGTTTACTGCAGGCGGTTTGGCGTATCCCGGCAATTGGTGAGCGCATGCGTATTTATCAGCTTGCTCGTTTCTATAAAACGCTGGGTATGCTGTTACGTGGAGGGATTCCAGTAACTCAGGCACTGGATATGGTGAATGACTTATTACAACCGCATTTTCGTCCACGTGTAAAGGTTGCAGCCACATTGATCCGTGAAGGAAAAGCCATTTCTAATGCCATGCAAAGTGCGGGATTAACTACTGCAGTAGGTGATCGCATGCTGCGAGTGGGGGAACGTACAGGCAGCATGGGCGATATGATGGAGCGCATTGGTAGCTTTCATGATGAAGAGATTGGGCGCTGGGTGGAATGGATGACCAAGCTGATTGAGCCGCTATTGATGGCCGTGATAGGTGTGGTGATCGGTGGCATTATTATTTTGATGTATCTACCCATTTTTGAATTGGCTGGGAGCATTAACTGATGTCGCTGGATGTGGCTTTGTCAGATAAACCGACCATTGATTCCCTTCAACTTCATCAAGCAAGAGAGCAGGCTGCGGTACGTGGTATTTCTCTGATCAGAGCGCTGGAGGAAAATTGGCCGGGTACACCAGATGCGCTGCTGATCGAATTAGGTGCCCTGTTGCATCTACCAATACTGTTTATGAATGATCTGCACGCGCTGTCACCGGTATTTGACAAGTTACCGTTTGCACAAGCAATGAGCCACGAATGCGTGTTGCTGCAAAAATCAGATCAATCGTATTTGCTTGCAGTAGGTGATCCGTTACGACCAGGATTACGTGATTGGGTAGAGGAATTTATCCCAGTGGATGCATTATGGTATCTGGTGCATCCGGCGGATTTGGCTGCCTTTTTCGTACAGCAAGAGCAGAGCATGCGTGCGATGGACAATGTGCTGTCTTTCGCTCAGGAAAATCTGACTCCCAGCGATATCGAGGAGTTATCCCTCAAAACAATTCATGAAGGGACTAGTCAAGTCGTGCGTCTCGTGCATTCTACTTTGTACGATGCGCACAAATCCCAGGCAAGCGATATCCATTTGGAAACAACATCAGGCGCTTTATCTATTAAGTATCGAATTGATGGCGTATTAACTAGCATTGGTACGATGCAAGGAGGTGATCTCGCTGAGCAGGTGATTTCTCGTATCAAGGTTATGTCAGACTTGGATATTGCTGAACGGCGTATTCCGCAGGATGGACGTTTCAAGGTGTCTATCCAGGGAAGGGAAATTGATTTCCGTGTTTCCATTATGCCTAGCATTTTTGGAGAAGATGCGGTGTTGCGGATACTAGACCGCCAGGCGCTGGCTGATCATGTTGAGGGATTAACGCTGAACCAGTTGGGATTTAATGCTACTTCCATTGCCAGCATACGTCGTCTTAGTGCTGAGCCGTATGGCATGTTGCTGGTGACCGGACCGACTGGCAGTGGTAAAACGACTTCGCTGTATGCTGCTATTTCAGAAGTGAATCATGGTCACGACAAAATCATCACGATAGAAGACCCGATTGAGTACCAGCTATCTGGAGTGCTGCAAATTCCAGTTAATGAGAGAAAAGGGCTAACGTTTGCTCGTGGGCTGCGCTCGATTTTGCGGCATGATCCGGACAAAATTATGGTGGGAGAGATCCGTGATGCCGAAACTGCTCAGATTGCCATTCAAGCTGCGTTGACTGGACATCTAGTATTCACCACAGTGCATGCTAATAATGTGTTTGATGTCATTGGACGTTTTGCCCACATGGGGGTAGACCCTTACAGTTTCGTTTCAGCATTAAATGGTATTGTGGCGCAGCGATTGGTGCGTTTGCTGTGTGTGAATTGCAAACTCGCAGAGCGACCGGATCAGCAGATGATTGAAGAATCAGGTATTGATCCTGGGGAGGTGGCGCAATTTGATTTTCATGTAGCCAGAGGATGTGGTCAGTGTCGTGGTAGTGGTTATCGGGGACGTAGTGCGATTGCAGAAATCTTGTTGCTGAATGACGAGATTCGTGAGCTGATCATAGCGCAGGCGCCAATACGTCGTATTAAAGAGGCCGCTCGACAAAGTGGGACACGTTTTCTGCGTGAAGTTGTACTGGATTTGGTAAAAAGTGGGCAAACTAGCCTGCAGGAGGCTAATCGTGTCACTATTGTGGCGTAACCGGATTCAAGTTTTCATGGCACCAGACCGGATTGAGCTAGTGGGGTTTACGCGTGGCTTCAGATCTACACAGTGTTATGCACAATCTTCTCCTTGTACCCAGACGAGCACTACGCATCAATGGAAAATTTCCCTGCAAACATTAGAAAAAAAGCTTGCGCAAGTAACTGAGGATTTCAGACGTAGCGCTGAGCTGTATGTCACATTGTCCAATCATTTTGTGCGTTATGGCATCATCGCTCCCCAGCCTGCTCTGGCAAATCCCGATGAATTGATGTCCTACGCTGGTTTTCAAATGCGTGAAATTTATGGTGAACGTATTGAGAATTGGGTATTGAGTCTAAGCAGTTGGGATCCTTATCGTGGAGCATTGTGTGCCGCTATTGCACGAGATTTGCAATCAGCACTGGAAGTATTGACACAACAATATGCGATTCGACAGATACGGATAACACCTTATTTTGCTGAAGTATTGGACTATTGGTCGAAATGGTTAGTTGGTAAACAAATATGGTTTGTTTTGGTGGAACCTGGGCGGTTTTGCCTAGTTTCACTGATCGACGGGGTATGGCGTAGTGTACGTAACCAGAAAGTAGTGATAAATCTGCAAGAAGAATTGCTATCAGCACTGATACAGGAAAGCATTATGTTGGGTGTAGCACAATCTGCTGAGCGGGTTTATGTGTATGCTCCTGGTCAAACTGGGCTGTTTACTGATAACCGTGATGCACGCTGGCAGTTTGTGCATTTATCGGATGAAAGTTGTCCGACAGTCATTCGTTTGCCGTGGCGGTACGGAATACGTGACCATGCGTAGTCTAAAGCTGTATTTTCCCTATCATGGACAGCGGCTACCGCTGATAGATTATGCTTTGCTGTTGTTAGGAGTAGTAGTGCTGCTAACCGTGGCGTATCAGTTTAAGCAGATTATGGCAGATATTGCTTATTGGGAAGCACGTGAGGCGCGCATTACTCAACAGCAGAAATATAGCCACCAATCTAGGACGCCGATGGCGCGTGCCAATAAAGCAACCCAGCAGGAAATTAAACAGGTGAATGAGGTATTACAGCAGCTTGGCTTACCTTGGGAACCACTGTTTGATTCACTGGAAATGGCGAGCAGCAAGGAAGTTGCCTTATTATCGCTACAACCCAGTGTTGCTGGAAGAACGATTCGCTTAACTGGCGAGGCACGTAATCTTGCAGCTTTAGTGGCGTATGTGCAGGCATTGGAATTAGAGTCCGTATTAAAAGACGTGCACTTAGCTAGCTATAAAACCAGGCAGGACCACCCTTATCACCCGCTTGTTTTTTCAATTATCGCAACATGGCATACCCTGTCTTAGAAAACTGGTGGATTAAGGCGCGTTGGTATGTTGCTTGTTTGGGTACTGCCGGCAAAGTAGGAGTGGGGTTGGTCGTATTGTCTTTAATCTTCTTTGTGGCAGCAATTCTGCCGCAGCGCCAGATATTGCAAGCACTGCAAGATAAGGTACAGGGTATGCAGTTGATTCGATCTAATGTGGCGGGTCGGACTGTGTTGAATGATAGTCAGACCTTGCAGGTATTTTATGATTTTCTACCAAATAGTGATTCGTCCCCTTATTGGATTAGTGAGTTGGACAGAATTGCTAAAGAAAATAGCGTTGAGCTTAATAGTAGCGATTATCGACTGATGATGGAAAAAGAAGCGAAGCTGGTGCGTTATGAAATCCAATTACCCTTGCGCGGCACTTATCCCCAAATTCGTGCTTTTATTGCTAATGCTTTGCAATCCATACCGACGTTGGTGCTGGCAGATATCAACATCAAGCGTGAAACCGTACAGATGAACCGAGTGGAAGCTCGTTTGAGCATGTTTCTTTATTTGAAGCCTGAATAGCGACGATCGATTGTTGTTGATTGCCTTAAAAATCACACCATTGACGGTTATTTGATAAATCTATTGGATATGACGAGTAGTACACCTTTCTATCGAAAGTTGATTCTCTGGAGCGCGCTAGCACTAACGGTGGCTGCTGTGCTACTGATGGAGGATGAAGCTGAATTTTCAGAGGAAGAGGTAGTACTACCTACCTCTCGCCCTGCTAATCATAAGCGTGCGGATGAGCAGCTGCGTGCAATATTACCAATTGATCAGTTAGGAAAACGGCAATTTAATGCTAAAGCAGATGATATTTTTGCCATGACATCGTGGGAGCCGAAACTGACAGCGCAAGACTCACCACCTCGCTCTTTCCTGCCTCGTCAGCCTGTGATACAGCGCCCGCCGGCTTTAGAGCCACCACCATTACCGTTTGTATATCTAGGTAAAATCAGATCAGATGAAAAAACAATAGTATTTTTAACGCAGGGAGATGAAAGCTATGTTGTCACTGCTGGTACTCGTATTGATGGGCAATATCGTATAGATCAGATACGAGAAAGCACTATTGAATTAACTTATCTTCCGTTGGGTGTCAGGCAGATATTAACAATCGAATGAGGTGGTCCTTGTTTGAAGGGATAGGATGAATATCAGGAAAAATTTTTTCATACTCCTGCTGTTTGCATTGGTTGTAGGTTGTGCGAGTCAGATCACACGTAATCCTTCCTTCCTAGAAGGGAAACAACTCATTGCTGCAGGCCGGTTAGAAGAAGGTTTGGAAAAACTAGAACAGGCCGCCCGTGAGGAACCAAAGAACCCGGAAATAGGAGCAACCTTGGCGCGGGAGCGGGATACGATAATTGGTCAGATTCTGTTCGAGGCAGATAACGCTCGGTTGGCTGGTACTTTGAAGGAAGCAGATCAGGGTTATTTGCGAGTGTTGAGCATCAGTGCTAACAATAAACGTGCCCAGGAAGGTTTAAATGCGGTAGAGCAGGAACGTCGCCATATCGGGCAGGTTAATCAGGCAAAAGAAATGCTGGCGCACGGTGATATCGATGGTGCGGAAAAGATTATCAGAATGGTGTTGGCAGATAATCCAATGCAATCGGATGCCAGGCAGTTAATCAAGGAGTTGAGTGAACGGATAGCGCGTGCCGAAACATCGGAATTATCCCTGGTTTCTGAATTCAGTAAACCGATTACCATGGAATTCCGTGATGCCCCATTAAAAACCATATTTGAGCTTATTTCCCGTACTGCAGGCATCAACTTTGTGTTTGATCACAGTGTACAACAGCAGGCAACGACATCAATTTTTGTCCGTGATAATGCTATTGAAGATGTACTCAAGCTACTGTTACTAACCAACCAACTGGCTTACAAAGTACTCAACAACAATACTTTACTGATTTATCCCGATACGCCGGCTAAGCGCATGGATTATCAAGAGCTGGTAGTACGTAGCTTTCATGTTGCCAATACCGATGTCAAGCAGATGGTGGCTATGATCCGTGGCTTGTTGAAGGCGCGCGATATTTACATCAATGAAAAACTTAATCTATTTGTAATACGGGATACGCTAGAGATGATTAGGTTAGTGGAGCGCTTGGTTGCTATTAATGATTTTCCGGATCCCGAGGTGATGTTGGATGTGGTGGTATTAGAAGTTAAGCGTGATAGTACGCTGGATCTTGGGCCGGATCTGCCTACGTCGGTTACTTTCAGCGCAGTGCCAGGGGTGGGACCACCTTCCCAAGTGGCTGCTGATTCCGTAGTTAAGTTAAGTATGATCAAGAATACGGGGTTTGAGGGGTTACGCAGCTTTACCATTGATAATCAGGCTAAGATTGATTTTGGTAAAACGTTAACGAATGCAGATGTACTGGCTAACCCACGAATTCGTGTTAAAAGTCGAGAGAAAGCCAAGATCCATATTGGTAATAAAGAGCCAGTATTTACTGTAACGAATACTGCTAATGTGGGTTCGGCAGCTTCAGCAACCTATATTGATGTTGGGTTGAAATTTGAGGTGGAACCGGTGGTCAAATCAACTAATGAAGTGGTACTGAAAGCACTGCTGGAAGTGAGTAATAATCTGGGGGAAAAACGTTCGGGTAGTGGTGAAAATGCAGCTACTGCGATTGTTATCGGTACACGTACAGCTGAGACTGTATTGGAATTGCGTGATGGTGAAACCCAAGTATTAGCTGGGTTGATTCAGGATGATTTGAGCCGAGTTAAATCAGGAATTGCCGGTCTGACAGAAATTCCAGTGTTGGGAGATATTTTTTCTAAGCAAGTTAAAAAACATAATAAGACTGAAATAATCTTACTAATTACGCCACATATTGTTCGTAATGTTACCCAGCCTAATCATTTTGAAAGCGAATTTTATTCTGGAACAGCAAGTGCCGCTGGTAGAGTGCCTGTTACTATCCGAAAGACAACTGCGCAATCGTTGGCGATAGAGCCTTCTGGTGGTTCAGGAAGGTATGTTGCGCCCAGCCAATTAACACGTGGTGGATTACTGGATCCAGGATCAGATCCATTTGGAGAAATGCTGGCTGGCGCAGGTGGAGATTCTCCATCACTACTATTACGAGCGCCAGAGAATGTTGGAATGGGACGAGAGTTTACGGCGACTATTAGACTCGTTACACAAAATTCTGCTCTATCGGGAGAGCTGAATCTGGTGTATGACCCAGAAACGTTGGAGGTAATGGATGATGGAGAAAAATCTGGAATGCGTAGCCTGAAACTAGGACGGAGCCAACCAACGGGTATGACGGCAGTGATGCGCTTCAAGGTAATTAGTCCTAATCCAGGGATGACTGAAATTTCATTGCAAAATCCACAAATACAAGATGAGGCAGGGCAGACAATTGAGGTGGATGTTCCGCCAGCAACGACGATTACCGTTCAATAATCCTATCTTGCTGTTATTGGATTGAATAGAGACTGCAAATGAAATTTTGCCGTGGATTTACGCTAGTTGAGCTGATGATTGTGGTGGCAATTATGGGGATTCTGGCTTCTGCAGCAATGCCATTAGGAGAAATGGTTGCTAAACGGGAAAAGGAGCAGGCGTTACGCATTGCGTTACGACAAATTCGTACTGCAATTGATGCTTACAAGCAGGCAGCGGATGAAGGACGAATAGAAAAAAAAGCTGATGAAACTGGCTATCCACATGAATTGGAAGACCTGGAATTGGGAGTAGAAGATATTAAGGATCCAGATAGTAAGAAAATATTTTTTATACGTCGCTTACCACGTGATCCGTTATTTCCTGATCCGGAGGTATCTGCAGCTGAAACTTGGGGTAAACGCAGCTATGCCAGCCCACCGGATGATCCTGAAGAAGGCAGGGATGTTTACGATGTTTACTCATTATCCGATAAGGTAGGGTTAAATGGGATTCCTTACAGTCAATGGTAAGCCTGGCAGATGAGATTATGTACTTTCGTCGGGTGGAAGATCTCAGAGTCAATCAGTGTGAACAAGGTTTCACGCTAATAGAGTTGTTGGTAGTGATGGTTATTATTGCTATTTTGCTCACGATCGTCTCACCGCGTTATTTTACATCTGTCGATCGAGCGAAGGAGGTAGTACTCAAGCAGAATTTGAGTATTTTGCGTGATGCGATTGATAAATATTATGCGGATACTGGTAAATACCCGAGTGATTTAAACCAATTAGTTGAAGATCGCTATATTCGAGCAGTACCCGTTGATCCGATTACTGAAGAAAACGTTTGGGTAGAATTGCCGCCACCAGATCCAGAAATGGGAGGGGTATTTGATATTCATACTACTTCTGATAAACAAGCCCTTGATGGAACGTTTTATGAAAAATGGTGATGGAGCGGGCAGGAAAAGAAAGCGGTTATATTTATATTTGGATGCTATTTGCTGTTATGCTGGCGGGCGTAATGCTAGCTGCAACTGGGTTGATCTGGCAAACAGAGATCAGGCGGGAAAAAGAGCAGGAATTGCTGTTTGTGGGAGATCAATTTAGACGAGCAATCGAATCCTATTACAATGTTTCTCAAGCAACAACAGAGGGTGGAGGGCGCTATCCGGAATCGCTGGAACAATTACTGAAAGATGAGCGGCTTCCGGGTATCAAGCGGCATCTTAGAAAAATTTACAATGATCCGCTGACTAATAGTCGTAATTGGGGGTTGGTTCGACAGGAGAATGGCGGAATTGTGGGTGTTTATAGCCTTTCAACAGATAGACCAATCAAGCGAACCAATTTCCCAATAGAATATGCAGCTTTTGAAAATGCCGAAAGTTATCAGAGTTGGAAATTTGCCCTGGCTGCTAGTGGTGTCGGAGAGCAGGAGGGACAACCGATAAACAATCAGGAAAATAGACGTGGTGGTAGTACCTCAGTGCCGGTATCTCCGAATACTTTTCCCGATCCATTTTCACAGGATTGATCAATCCACGATGCCAATATTAACCAGTATCTGAGTTTTTAGAAGTTATTGAGTAAATGATATTGAAATTGGCTGAGTGTGCCGTAATTGTATGAACTGGAAATCTTACTTAAGATCTTAAATAGATAAATGATTGCCGAAGGCTGATACAAGATGAATGTAATTTTAACGATATTGTTAGCGGTGTTTTTGGGAATGGGGGGATGTACTCAGCTTCCTAAAATGGGAGATAAGGTTGTAAATAATACTGAAACGCCTGTAACCCCACCTGTTACTGAACTGACTGCAGATCTTCTTTTTGATTTTCTGCAAGGAGAAATAGCTTTACAGCGAGATCAGCCAAGCGTTGCTGCAGAAAGCTTTATCCGAATGGCAAAAGAAACACGTGATCCACGAATTGCAGAACATGCAACAGATATTGCGCTACGGGCACGCCGTTTTGACGAAGCTCAGGAAGCGATTGATTTATGGGCAACACTAGAGCCTGATTCCATTCAGGCACATCAAGCAGCAGTGGCATTATTTGTGGCGACAGATCAACTGGATAAAGTGCGCTTTCATATTGAACGGCTACTTGTGTTGGAACCAGAAAATGTTGATAAGGCTTTTATGCAACTCAACAAACTTTTGTCCCACCATGCGGATAAAGGAGCTGTACTGAAGCTTATTCGACAGCTTGCTGATTCCTATCCTGAATTGCCAGAAGCACATTTCGCGGTTTCACAAGCAGCATGGACTGCTGATCGCTATAAATTAGCGTCTAAAGCCATGGGTCAGGCACTAAAGCTGCGGCCAGATTGGGAAGTCGCTGCTGTACACCAAGGGCAGATTCTGCAAAAAGTTGATCAAAACAAAGCGTTGTCTTTTTATGACCAGTATCTTGACCGATTCCCAAGAGCTAATGATATGCGGATTGCTTATATCCGTATGTTGATGGAAGAAAAGAAATTTGATCAGGGACGAGAGCAGTTTCAAAAACTGGAGCAGATTAATCCATCCAACCCAGATATTGCATTGGCTATAGGCTTGTTATCAGCGGAGTTGGATGATTTAGTCAATGCCGAGAAATATTTTAAGCGTGCGCTACAACTTGGATTCGAGGATACCAGTACGGTTTATTTCAATCTAGGACGTGTATATGAACTTTCGCAGCAAGATGCGAAAGCGATGGATGCTTATCGTAATGTGACTAATGGGGATCGCCATTTTTTTGCACAAATACGCTATGCTTTTCTACTTGCAAAGCGAGACGGGGTAGCGGCTGCTAGGCACTATCTAAAGGAAATTCAGGTTTCAGATGAGCAACAGCGAACGCAGTTATTGATCTCCGAAGCGCAATTGTTGCGGGATAACAATGATTTTCGTGGAGCGTACGATCTGCTGGATGCTTACCTTCGCAAATATCCGGAGCAGGTAGAGCTACTTTATGATCGAGCACTAATGGCAGATAAAATCGGTAAACCAGATGTGCTGGAACGCGATTTACGTAAATTGATTCAGCTAAGACCTGATAATGCACATGCCTACAATGCATTGGGTTACAGCTTGGCCGAGCGTGGAGAGCAGCTTCCCGAGGCATTGGCTCTCATTCAAAAAGCAATCAAACTTTCTCCGCATGATCCCTTTATCTTGGATAGCCTTGGCTGGGTGTATTACCGGATGGGGAATCCGAGAAAGGGAATTAAATATATCAAACTTGCTTTCGATACTCGTTCTGATCCAGAAATTGCCGCGCATTACGGGGAATTACTCTGGGTATCTGGTGCGAAACAGGATGCACAGAGGATTTGGCAAACTGCTCTAGAAAAACATCCAGAGAACGAACTGCTGCTGGATACAGTTAAAAGATTCCAGAAATGAATAAGAGATGATGATTGGGGAAATAGAGTATACAGCCAATTGGGTGTAGTCAGTTTTCGCTTTGAATTGAATGTGATAGCTGTGGTAATTTGATAATCAGCTAGTCAGTTGCCGATAAAGTGCCGGAATGATTTCAATCAATTTTTCCGGTCGATTGATGATGGCATACCTGCCACGACCAAATAGATAGGGAAAATAATCTTTCGCATCACGATCAATCGTGATGCCAAATGGGCTTAGTCCTAATCGTCGCGCCTCAATCACAGCTTGACGGGTATCTTCAATACCGTAGCGCCCTTCGTAGTGATCGAGATCATTTGGTTTGCCATCACTCAGTAATAAAAGTAGACGATGACGTTCTGGTCGTTGCGCGAGTAGCTGGCTGACATGGCGCAAGGCTGCACCTATCCGAGTGTAGTATCCCGGCTGTAAAGCTGCGATTCGCCGCAAAGTACGGCTGCTGAAGGGAGAATCAAAATCTTTGATAGTAGTCAATTTGATGAAATGCCGCTTGCGGGAAGTAAATGCATGAATCGCAAATTTATCCTGGCAAGCAGCAATACCCATGGCGAGTGCGATCAATGTTTCTTTTTCAATATCCAGTATGCGCCGATTATTGATCCAGCTATCGGTGGATAAGGAAATATCTACCAGAATCATGACTGCCAGATCGCGTGTCTGCTGTCGTGCAGCAAGATATAGACGATCAGAGCTCTGGCCGCTGGCAATTTGATCAGCGTGGGCGCGTACTAACGCATCCAGATCTAGTTCTGCGCCATCAAGTTGTCGGGGTAGTATTTGCTTGCTAGGGCGTAACGCCTCAAATTGTCGCCGAATCTTGCGAAATTGCCGCTGAGCATGGTGATCAGGCTCCCATTGTTCTCCTATTTCACTGGCAAGCTGACACCATACGCGGCAATGAGCTGCATGATACCTCCGACGTCGGTAATCCCATTCCGGATAAGTTAGCTCTGCCAGTAAACTGGTAGGATCAGTATCTGCTGGTGCTAAGTCAAGGTCAAATTTCAATACAGTTGCAGCATGCCGTTGATGGGAGGTAATAGTTAATTCTTCCATTGAGTCGGCTGTTTGGCATGCCTCTGCTGCGTTGTCATCTTCTATCGGCCGGTTAACATTTATCATTTCTGACCAGGTCAGTAGTTTTTCAAAGCGATTCAACAGTAATGGATCATCTCGCTCACTTTGGTCAAATTTTTTACGGGATGCTTTGCGGCTACGTTGATCTTGCAAGTTGGCGGTGTGATCAGGTCGCTCTTCATTAGTTGGTAATGTCTGAGTTGTGTTTGCTGGTGCATTAATTTCTACTGTTCCCCATAGTGGTACTGGTAAAAATGAGTGATAGCCTTTACTTGCATGCAGATCGCTGAAATCTGGTTTGAGTTGCTTGATGCGCGCCAGCAGATTGATTGTTGTCGGGTCACAGTCTATCTGTGTTGGCTGTTGCCCAAGAAAGTTAAGAATAATTGTTTCCACCATACGTTCCTGTACTGGTAGCGAACGGGACGGGCGTATTTGCAATATTTGTGCGCATAGCGTCTGGTAGATTTTGTTTAACCCTGGATAGGATTGACAGATGGTTTGGCTGGTTTGCCAGGCGTGATGCAGAAAGTAAAGATCAGCCTGGAGTGGATCGTCATTTGTGATAACCGATTGATCTATAGCTGCGAAAAAAGTAGCTAGCCAGAAATAGAGTTGTTGATTGAGCGATGATTCTGGAAACAAGCTAATCGTAGCCGGCAGTAACAGCCGTTCTGCACTCAGTGCGGCGAGCGGTAATTTTTCTTGATGATGACCTAAACGTTGTTTCCAACTTAGCCGATGGCGTACAGTTTGTGGTGTTGTGGCAATCAATAATAAACCGTGATCACCCCCCATACCATGAAAGAATACACGTAGTGCTGCGTGAATAGATTCTAGAGTAACTGCAGCAGGTGGATAGTGTGGATAACTGTTTTCAGCTCGACCGATCAGCCGATGCCAGAGACGACCAATTTGTTCTTCCAGTTCCAGCCATTGCCACATCTTGTTTAACCAAATGTGGCGCGGATCAATTCAAATAATCCCTGTTGTACTTCCGGTTCATCACTGAGAGGTTCAATCAATGCAGCTTGTGCTGCTTGCAGCGGTTCAAGTCCAGCTGCCATCAGAGTGGCACAATATACCAGTAACCTGGTAGAAACGCTTTCTTCCAGATCAATATCCTTTAATCGTCGCAGTTGTGTGGCGAGGTTGATCAATGCAGTACAACGTTCTCTGGCAAGACCACTTTCGCGGGTGAGGATATCCAACTCGATTTCCGGCGGGGGAAAATTAAATGATAGTGCAATAAAGCGTTGCCGCGTGCTGGGTTTGAGTGATTTCAGAATATTCTGGTAACCGGGATTATAAGAAATAACTAGCATAAAATTGTCGGGAGCTTGCAGAAGCTCGTTGGTTCGCTCTAGGGGTAATATGCGCCGATCATCTGTCAAAGGATGCAATACTACTGTTACATCTTTGCGTGCTTCTACGATTTCATCCAGATAACAAATTCCGCCTTCACGGACAGCACGAGTGAGTGGACCATCTACCCATACTGTTTCTCCACCTTTGATTAGATAACGCCCGGTTAAATCAGCGGCGGTCAAATCATCGTGACAGGAAACAGTAAATAGTGGCCGTTGCAGTTGGGCCGCCATGTGGGTGACGAAACGGGTTTTACCACAACCGGTTGGTCCTTTTAATAAGAGCGGTAATTGACGTTGATAAGCAGTCGTAAATAGCACACACTCGTCACCAACTGGGACATAGAACGGGAGCGCTGTCATGCTGGCAAATATATTCTTCAGGTAATGAAAAGTGTTTTATTTACCTGCCAGCTGTGGATTCAATGAAGAGGATACCTGGTTTCTGACAGGCCCCAGTGCAGCATAAATATACAAAAATACCCCCGCAACAAAGACAATACCGGATAGTAGCCGCATCCAATAAAACAAATCTAATTGCTGCTGAATTTCCATGTAACCCATTCCAACCACCCGTTGTAGATGAGTTTGCAGCACACCGGCAAAAGTGAGTGTAAAAGTCATGAAGGCCATTGAGGCAGTCATTACCCAGAAACTCCACATATTCAAAATTTGGTTATACGGTTGCACACTGCGTAGTTGTGGTAAGGCATAAGTAAAGAAAGCCAGATTGAGCATGACATAGGCGCCATAAAACGCCATGTGCCCATGAGCAGCTGTAATTTGCGTGCCGTGGCTATAAAAATTTACAAATGAGAAACTGTGCATCAATCCCCATACGCCTGCACCAAAGAAAGCCATTACTGGGCAACCTAGGCTCCAGAGCATAGCCGCTTTGTTAGGGTGAGCGCGTCCACTGCGATAGACCATGTGGAAGCACCATAGTACCATAGCAAAAAAAGGTAGCACTTCCAGAATCGAGAATACGCTGCCAATCCATTGCCAGTAGCCGGGTGTGCCGATCCAGTAATAGTGGTGACCCGTGCCTAGTAATCCACTAAACAATGCCAGACCAACGATAATGTATAGCCATTTTTCGATCACTTCGCGATCGACACCGGTCATTTTAATGAGTAAGAAAGCAAGCATTGATGCCATGATTAACTCCCATACGCCTTCTACCCAGATGTGAACTACATACCACCAGTACATTTTGTCTAACGCGAGATTATCTGGATTATAGAAAGCAAATAGAAATAATAGTGCAGCTCCCCACATACCGAGTAGCAGAATTGTAGTCACAACAGTTTTACGTCCCTGGAGAACCGTCATGGAAGCGTTATACAAGAACAACAAAAACGCTATGACTAGTAATACTTTGATCCAGAAGGGTTGTTCTAGAAATTCTCTACCTTCATGTATACCCATCAGATAGCTCGCCACGGCAGCCAGTGCTGCGAAGACAAAGATGAGTAATTGTAACCAGGCGATTTTAGAGCTGTGGATCTCACGCTCACTTTCTTCAGGGATTAGAAAATAGGCTGCACCAAAGTAGCCTAACAACAACCAAACTAATAATGCATTGGTATGGATCATACGAATAATATGGAACGGCAAGCTGTCTGCTAAAAAATTAGGCAGGGTGTAGACAGTACCGGCAAGTGCGCCAGCTAATACCTGAACTGCAAATAATGCTAATGCGGCAACAAAATATGGATAAGCAAGTTTCTGTGAAGTGTATTTCATGAATGGCTCCCTTTAATGTAATGGTCAAGTGAATTAGCCTGCGGTATTGGGAGGCCATCCTTGAGTATCGATACGGCTAGTCCATTCAAGAAAATCGATCAAATCATCCAACTCTTGTTCAGTTAAATTAAATTGTGGCATCTGGCGGCGACCTGGTACGCCAGTTGGTTGAATACGCATCCAAGCTTTTAGACCCATTCTGGCTCCTTCAGGATGTTCACGCCCACCAAAACGTACCCAGACATTACCTAGCTCTGGTGCGAAATAAGCACCTTCTCCCAGCAGGGAGTGACAGTTAATACAGGCATTGCGTTCCCATACCTGTTTACCTCTTGCAACAGAGGGTGTGAGCGTTGTCCGATCAGTCGAGTGATTGACGATATACAAATGAGTGTTGATAGAAAGGGCAATGAAAAGCAGTAGAAAAAAGGCTGTTCCACCGTAAAAAATATTGCGGGCGGCTGATTTAGTAAGCTTCTCGCTCATTGCTATTTTCCTTGTTTAAATATTTCAAGCGCTTGTAGTTATAACCTAGCTATTAGGTATTTTTAGGGCTGGGAAGTATAGCTGACTTATATAAAATTTGTCTGATGGTTCAATTTGTTTGGCTGTGTCAGTGTACAGGGCGTACAGGGTTTATGACATTGTAATTGGCAAACGGATGAACAAAGGCTTATTTATGCTGTCTACGGAGAAAAGGCCAAGGCGTATATTTTTTATAATTATGCCGTCTTCATTGTGAGAAGATCTGTGTAGATTGAATATCTTTGTTTTATTAAAAATAACGGTGGCTTTGTAAATTATGAATTTAGTAAAAAAAGCAGTATTTCCGATTGCGGGTTTGGGTACTCGCTTTCTGCCTGCAACCAAGGCTTCTGCCAAAGAAATGTTGCCGGTTGTGGACAAACCATTAATTCAGTATGCAGTGGAAGAGGCGTATGCCGCTGGAATTCGGCATATGATTTTTGTAACAGGGCGTACCAAGCGTAGTGTCGAAGATCATTTTGATACAGCTTATGAATTAGAAAATGAGTTAGAGCTGGCAGGTAAAACTGAATTATTAAAAGTTGCACAAAATATTGCACCTAATGACATGGTGTGTACTTACGTACGTCAATCGCGTGCGATGGGGTTGGGGCATGCGGTATTGTGTGCGAAGGAACTGGTTGGTAATGAACCGTTTGCAGTGTTGCTTGCTGATGATCTGATGATCGGAAAACCCTCGGTAACAGCGCAGATGGTGGAACGATTTACTGAGAAACGTGCGTGTATCTTGGCTGTGCAAGATGTTCCTCGTGCGCATACCCAGCGCTATGGAATTGTGAGTGGTCAGAGTGTAGTATCAGATCTTATGGATGTTAGTGGGATAGTTGAAAAACCCACGCCGGAGACCGCACCAACAACGCTTGCTGTTGCTGGCCGTTATATTCTGACGCCAGGTATTTTTAGAGAACTAGAAAATATGCCTCGTGGAATTGGAGGTGAAATCCAGCTAACTGATGGTATTGCGCGGCTTATGCAATATGAAAAGGTTTTCGCTTATCGTTATGCAGGTGTTCGGTATGATTGTGGCAGTAAACTAGGGTTTCTACAAGCAACAGTAGATTTGGGTGAGTGTCACGCTGAAGTAGGGGATGAATTTTCAGCATGGTTGCAGCAACGTGGGATGCATTCAACAACTAATAATTAATCATTTAGATGATATTTTTTAAGTGAAATCTACTGTTGGATAAATGCTGATGTTTCTGTTTCAGCTAAGGATTCTCGGCAAAATATTGGTAAGATGATTAGTTCAAAGTAAAAATCGATGAAAAGTAGAGTTTGTATAAGCTAAACATTTCGAATCGATCTGCAATGCGACAAAACAACGCAAGTAGGTTACGGGGTTCTTTAGATATTTGCGTGGTAGGCTTTATAGTGTTACATACTATGGCATGATGTTTTCTGAGATTGATTCCAAACAGTAAAGGAGTGCTATGAACTTGAAATCTCTTTTGAAACAACTTGGGCAGCATAAAGATGAACTGGCTATTAGTATCTTGTTGCCTACTCATCGGACTTTCCCAGATAACAAACAGGATGCTATCGCGCTGAAAAATTTGGTTAAGGAAGCTGAGGATCGGCTGAATACCCGATCTGATAAACGCGAAACTGAGGTAATTATTGATGCAATCAACAAGAAAATCGATGCCCTAAACCACAATTATAATCTTGATAGCTTGGGTATTTTTGCCAACCGTCATGATGTAATAGTGGCTCGTTTTCCATTCACGGCGCAAGCACGCGTGATTATTGATGATACTTTTGCAGTGCGTGATCTTGTGCGGGAAATTAATGATGCTGTTCATTACCATGTGCTGATTATTTCGCGGACGTCCGCACGCTTAATCGAGGCATTTAACGATCGGCCAATTCGTGAATTTGATTCACAGACTACTTTGCAAGCAGGTGGTTTTCCAGCAGAAAATCCGTTTTTGTTTGCTGCGAAAGGATTAGATCGTGCGCAGATTCCTAATGAAGCAGCTAATCTCAAGGAATTCTTTAATCGCGTAGATAAAAGTTTGCAGGAAATTCAAAATAATCTCGGAAACGATCGCTTACCAGTGATTATTGTAGGCGATACACGTAATGTTTCATTTTTTAAAGAAGTCTGTGACCAGCCAAGTGACATTATTGGTACAGTAACTAGTGTTTCCGATTTGAAGGTGGCTGCTGAGAAAATTATTCCGGAAGTATTGCCTGTATTGGCTGAATATCGTCTTAATCGTGCCCAAGCTGCATTGCAACATCTTGCGCAAGCTCGAAATGCACATCAGCTCCTGACGGATTATTCCACTATTTTTCGAGCGATAGCTGAAGGTAATGCTGCACGTTTATTTATACGTCAAGGTTTTATTCAGCCAGGTATTATTGATTTTGATAAAAAGATCGTGGTTGTTCATGAAGATGCCACATCATCGGTCGTGACAGATGATATTGTGGATACATTTATTGAGTTGGTGATGCAGCAAGGAGGAGAAATTTGCTTTTTGTCTGCCGAACAACTAGGAGAAGAAAAGCCACTGAGTTTGCAGACGAGATATTGATTCCTTGCGGTGATCCTGACAACTAATCCAGCAACCGGAAAAATAATACATACTTATACGCAACATTCCGAAAAAATGATCTTTGATACTTTGGAATGTGCGCAGGCAACACACCTTGCTTGGCGAAAGACTCATCTGACTGAACGAATGAGGCTGTTATCAGCGTTAGCAAGAGTGTTGCGTGGGAAGTCAGCACAATATGCCCGGTTGATGTCGGAAGAAATGGGCAAAACTATTCGTGCGGCACAAGCAGAGATAGAAAAATGTGCTTGGACTTGTGAGGTATATGCAGCTAATGCTGCAAACTGGCTGGCGGAAGAAGAAGTCGTAGCGGATGGTCAAAAACATTGCATTATTGTTGAACCGCTAGGGGTTATTCTGGCGGTTATGCCTTGGAATTTTCCATTTTGGCAGGTCATTCGTTTTCTAGTTCCGGCATTATTAACAGGAAATGCAGCCTTGTTGAAACATGCTGCTAACGTTACAGGTTCTGCCTTAAATATTCAGGAAGCAATAAATGAGGCTGGTTTCCCAGAAGGGCTGTTTGCCACTATTCTTGCTTCTCATGAACAGATCGAGCAAGTTATCGCTCATCCGCTATGTCGAGGCGTATCCCTGACAGGCAGTACAGAGGCGGGCAAAGCTATTGCAGCTACCGCTGGCAAATATTTGAAAAAAGTAGTGCTTGAATTAGGAGGATCTGATCCCCTGATTGTATTAGCGGATGCGGATATTACCGCAGCGGCAAAAGCAGCAGTAGTTGGACGATTTCAAAATAATGGGCAAAGCTGTATTGCCGCTAAGCGCATCATTGTTCAGCAAGAAGTACAAGAGGCATTTATAGCTGCATTACTGGTTGAAGTAGGGAAATTAGTGGTAGGAGACCCACTGGATGAAAGTACCGATATTGGCCCATTGGTGAATGAACAGGCAGCTGAGAAAATGGAGCTGTTTGTAGCGGATGCGCTTGCGAAGGGTGCGATCGTACTAACGGGTGGTAGCCGTCACGGCGCATATTTTTCGCCAACAGTATTGACTAATGTAACGACAATTATGGATGTGATGACCAAGGAAGTATTTGGTCCGATTATGCCGGTTATCGTTGCTCAAACTGAAGATGAAGCTGTTACGCTAGCCAATGATACTTGTTTTGGTTTAGGGGCAAGTGTATGGAGTCGTGATTTAGCACATGGTGAACAGGTCGCACGAAAATTGGAGGCGGGTGCTGTGTTTGTTAATAGCATTACCAAATCAGATCCGCGTATGCCGTTTGGTGGTATTAAAGCGAGCGGGTTTGGGCGCGAACTTTCCAGATGGGGATTGAGAGAATTTGCCAACATCAAGACAATCAATCTTTACAATAGCTAAAAATAAAAATCATTGAAGAGAATTTATTATGAGATCTATATTGGTTGGTTGTATTTTGGTGGCTGCTGGGTTTTCCTCCAGTGCGTTTGCGCATACTGGTCATGGGAGTAGTGAGATACCTGTGATATATGATGGAAATTCTACGCCAGTAGCAGATGAATCATTGGCGGATGAACGCCAGGCTTCAGTATTGTTGAAGCTTGGTCCTCATGTTTTTCCTGTTAGTACAAAAAATAAACTGGCACAGCAATTTATCAATCAGGGTCTCAATCTTGCCTATGGTTTTAATCATGCTGAGGCAGGTCGTGCATTTAAGGAAGCAGCTCGCCTAGATCCTACGCTAGCAATGGCTTATTGGGGACAGGCATTGGTGCTGGGCCCTAACATTAATGCGCCTATGGATGCTGGTGAAGAACCATTGGCGGTGAAGCTGATTAATCAGGCTAAATCGTTGATGAAGACCGCTTCGCCAAAGGAACAGGCGTTGATATTGGCGCTAGAAAAACGCTACTCGGGTATGGCCGAAGCGCGCAAGGTAAATGATAAGGCGTATGCGGACGCCATGCGCCAGGTTCATCATAATTTTCCGGGTGATCCCGATATTGCCATGCTATACGTAGAATCTACTATGAACCTACGCCCTTGGGGCTATTGGATGCGCGATGGTTATCCTTTTGAAGGTACAGCGGAAATTGTTGCATTGACCGAGGATGTCTTGCGCCGCTTCCCTGATCATCCAGGCGCATTGCACATGTATATTCATCTAATGGAACCAACCGCTAACCCGGAGCGCGCCGAGAAGGCGGCAGATACGCTGCTAACGTTAATGCCGCAAGCAGGACACATGATCCACATGGCTTCTCATATCTATCAGCGTGTGGGACGTTATGCGGATGCTGTGAAAAGTAATCAGATGGCAATCCAAGCTGATGAAGCATATATTGCGCAGTTTGAAGCAGAAGGGCTGTATCCGCTGGCATATTATCCGCATAATATCCACTTTCTTTGGTTTGCCGCATCAACCAGTGGACAATATGCGTTAGCACTGAAAAGTGCTCGTGATGCGGCTAGTAAGGTGAATGATGCATTACTGAAACAGATGCCTTTTACAGCCATCTTTCGCGTATTGCCGTACTGGACGCTTGCTCGTTTTGGTCAATGGCAGAGCGTGCTTAATGAACCTGCTCCACCAGCAAATAATGCCTTCCTCACGGGAAGCTGGCACTATGTACGTGGTTTGGCTTATGTAGCAACTGGGCAATTACGGCGAGCGAGCGCAGAATTAGCACAATTACGTAAAGTCATAAAAGATCCTTCACTAAATAGTCCATTACTTTCCAGAAACACTGCTTATGACGTCTTGAGAATTGCGCCAGAAGTGTTAGCAGGCGAGCTTGCAGCGGCACATAGAAAATTTGATACGGCAATTGCCCATCTAGAACGTGCTGTGCGCCTGGAAGATGGGCTTGTCTATACAGAACCAGCTGAATGGCACTACCCACCACGGTTAGCTCTCGGTGCAGTTTTATTAGAAGCAGGCTATCCAGAGGAAGCAGAAACTGTATATTGGGAAGATTTACGCCGTAATCGTAACAATGGTTGGGCATTATTTGGCTTACAGCAGGCGCTACGTGCACAAAACAAAGCTGCAGAAGCAAATATCATTGAGGTACGCTTTAAAAAAGCATGGGAGCATGCAGATATCACGCTTTCTGCCTCACGCATGGGGCGATAAAACGGATTGAGAGTGACATAGATCGGTAGGCAGCGGGTTTTATCTATGTAATTTGCGAGATCAGTGTTTATTTGCCTTCTTTTCATTTTGTCCCGTTTTTACCGCGATCATCATACAAGTGGCGTTATAATCAGCTATTTTTGAAGAAGGACGTAGTACTGTCCTGAGTAGCTTATGCCTGTTAAACCTGAGTTATTTCAAAGAACTCCTCTGTTAAATGGTGAAGATATAGCAGCTAAACGCGAGGAGTTACGTGCTTATTTTCATACAACGTTAGATCGCTACGAGCAATTATTTGAGACTTTACGTAGCGACGAAGCGTATTATAAAAAACCGATTTCTTTACGCCATCCTCTCATTTTTTATCTAGGTCATACTGCCACATTTTTTATCAATAAACTCGTTCTGGCAGGTGTATTGACGGAACGCATTAATCCTCGGCTGGAATCTATCTTTGCGGTAGGGGTAGATGAAATGAGTTGGGATGATCTGGATGAAGCTAATTATGATTGGCCAACTGTTGAGGAAGCGATGACATATCGTCGCACTATGCGTGCAAAAGTAGATGAGCTGATTAGTTCATTACCTCTTACACTACCTATTACCTGGGAAAGTCCATGGTGGGCAATTGTGATGGGCGTAGAACATGAGCGCATTCATCTGGAAACTTCTTCTGTGCTGATTCGTCAGCATCAACTTAAATATGTACAGCCTCATCCCGCGTGGCAACCTTGTCGCGAATATGGAAAGGCGCCGGAGAATGAGATGGTCAATGTTCCAGCAGGCAAGGTTCAGTTAGGTAAGGACAAGGCTGATCCGGTTTATGGTTGGGATAATGAATATGGTCATCATGAAGCTGAATTATCTGCTTTTCAGGCAAGCCGTTATTTGGTTAGCAATCAAGAATTCTTAAGTTTTATAGAAGCAGAAGGCTATGAAATGGATAGCTACTGGGAGGAGGAGGGGCTGGCTTGGCGCAAATTTAGTCAAGTCAAACATCCTACTTTCTGGGTGAAACAGGGGGAGCAATGGTATTTGCGGCTTATGACGGAAGAGGTACCGATGCCATGGAATTGGCCGGTTGAAGTCAATTACCATGAAGCTAAAGCATTCTGTAACTGGAAGGCAAAAACAACTGGCCAGCCAGTACGGTTACCGACAGAAGATGAATGGTATCGTTTATACGATGTAGCTGGATTGCATGAAGTGCCGCGCACTGAACGGGCACAAGGTAATATTCATCTGGATTATTATGCTTCCAGCTGTCCAGTGGATGAATTTCAACAAGGAGAATTTTTTGATGTGGTAGGGAATGTCTGGCAATGGACTGAAACACCGATGCATCCATTTCCTGGCTTTGAAGTCCATCCACTGTACGATGATTTCACTACCCCCACTTTTGATGATCAACATAACCTCATCAAAGGTGGTTCCTGGATCGCGTGTGGCAATGAATCTATTCGTGCATCACGGTATGCATTTCGCAGGCATTTCTTTCAGCACGCTGGTTTTCGTTACGTGATTTCCACAGCATCTGCTGAACATCACAGTTCGCACTATGAAACGGATGAATTGTTGTCACAATATGCAGAATTTCATTATGGGAATACTTATTTTGATGTGCCTAACTTCCCCGCCACTCTAGCAAAATTGGCAATTAATGCTATGGGAGATCGCCCCGCGCGTACAGCGCTTGATTTAGGGTGTGCTTCTGGGCGCGCAACATTTGAGCTAGCGAAGCATTTTGAGCATGTTACAGGAGTGGATTTTTCTGCGCGTTTTATTAATCAGGGGGTGATGCTGGCAAAGCACGGCATCCTGCGTTATACCTTGATGGATGAAGGAGAGCTGGTTTCTTACCGAGAATGCACGCTTGCTGGATTAGGTTTAAAGGATGTCAAACATAAAGTAGAGTTTTTTCAAGGAGACGCTTGCAACCTTAAACCAATATTGACTGGTTATGATCTGATTCTGGCAGCTAATTTGATTGATCGTTTGTACGAACCAGCTAAGTTCTTGAACATGGTACATGAACGGTTGAATCACGGTGGGATATTGTTGATCGCCTCACCTTATACTTGGCTAGAAGAGCATACCAGACGCGCACATTGGATTGGTGGTTTTAAACGAGATGGTGAAAATTTCACTACCCTGGATGGCCTGAAAGAAATACTCGGTGACCATTTCCGTTTGCTTGGTGAGCCACAGCAAGTGCCATTTGTTATTCGTGAAACTCGTCGTAAGTTCCAGCATACACTGTCAGAAGTTACCTTGTGGGAGAAAATTGCTTGAGCAATGATTTTGATCAGGCTATTGATCGTGCGGGAACATTTAGTGTTAAGTACGATGGTCGAATGTCCATGTTCGGCCATCCTGATGTTATGCCGTTGTGGGTGGCAGATATGGATTTTGCTGCTCCAGCCGCGGTTACTGAGGCATTGATCAAGCGTGCTGCACACCCGATTTATGGCTACACACAATTTCCAGATGGTTTGTATGAAGCTTTAATCGACTGGCTAAAATCACGTCATGGTTGGCAAATAGCGCGTGAGTGGATCGTTTTTTGCCCCGGCGTGGTGCCATCTTTGAGTACTGCAATTCTTGCGTTGAGTCAACCAGGCGAGGCGATCATCGTTCAACCGCCGGTGTATTACCCGTTTTTCTCGGTAGTTAAAAAGAGTGGTAGAGAACTACTGAACAACGCTTTGCAACAGGGGCACGGGGGCTACCGCATAGATTTTACCGATTTGGCACAACAAGCAGCTGATGCGCGTATGCTGTTATTTTGCTCTCCACACAACCCTGTAGGGCGAGTATGGCATAAGTCAGAGCTAGAAAAGCTGCTGGAGATCGCCAAACAACATAATCTTGTGATTGTTTCAGATGAAATCCATGCAGATCTGATTTATCCAGGTCATCAACATCATAATCTTGCCAGTCTGACTGATACGCCAGAATTAGTTATTACCGCCATTGCGCCGAGTAAAACTTTCAATATTCCTGGCCTTAATTTATCCACCTTGATTATTCCCCACCCCGAGCAGCGGCTAGCTATTCAGACGCAGCTAGATATTATGCATGTTAGTGCTGCTAACCCGTTCAGTATCGTTGCATTTGAAGCAGCTTACCGAGAGGGACGGGTATGGTTAGATGTTTTGATGGCTTACCTTGCAGGCACACAAGAGATGGTGCAGCAGTATCTAGCCGCATATCTACCACAAATTAAATTGATTCCTTCGCAGGGGACTTATCTGCTATGGCTGGATTGCCGCGCGCTAGGCATGCATGATGATGCGCTCAAACAGTTTTTTATTTCTGAAGCGGGAATCGGCTTAAATCCTGGTATTGCTTATGGTAAAGAGGGCAGCGGCTTTATGCGTATGAATATCGCTGCTCCTCGCCGTCACATTAAACAAGCGTTGGATAATATTCGCAGCGCACTGGAACGCAGCAACATTTCCTGAAGAAAACTGGATTTTATTCAGCATCGGAAAGAACTGGAAGTTTTACTGGAAATAATGTTGAATTCGTATTTTGATTTTTCCATTCTGGAATTTTGATTATGTCGCGCACTCCCCATCAGGAATCATTATTCGAGTTCATTGATAATAGTGAACTTACCGCCACCGATATTCTGGCGCGTACTAAGCCACAAACCAGGCAGCAGGCAGCTTTCCAGCGCCTGGTTCGGCAAATTGACGAGCAGCGCGCTCAGGTTGCTGAATGGCGTACTTATAGCGAGCATTACCATCAACGAGTAGGGAATGAATTAATCCCCTTGTTTGCACGCCTGCGTGAAAAACGTATCGCTATGCTGCATTTGTTTGATATGCAGTTTCATCAGCGTAATGCCATTCGTGGTAAGCATCAGCGTGCCAAATTATGCGACATTATTCTCAATCTGGCGCATGAGCTGTTGCTGGAGCAACGCGATGAGGCAATTGTGGCGCTCCATGATAAGTATAGCGATCTTAGCTATGACGATCAGGCTGAGCTTGACAAAGCAATCTCACAGGACATGATTGAAAACCTGTTTGGCGTGCATCTGGATGATGACGATGTAGGTGATAGTATCGAAGAAATGTTTGCCAAGGCGATGCACCAGCAGCAAGAAGAAGCTAAAAATAAGGCTGAATCAGCCTCACGTCGGCGCAAATCAGCTAAACAGGCTGCTGCTGAAGAGAAGCGTGCTGCAGAAAAAAAAGAAATAAGCCAGTCAGTACGTGAAATTTATCGCAAACTAGCCAGTAGCCTGCACCCCGATCGTGCAAGTATTGATCTAACTGTAGATGAAAAAACCACCCTGATGCAACGTGTCAATCAGGCATATGACAAGGGTGATTTGCTTGAGCTACTGAATATTCAGCTTGAAATTGAACAGATTGATGCTGATCATCTCATCAACCTGCCTACTGAGCGTGTTGAACATTACATCCAAGTATTGCGTGAGCAACTGGCAGAACTCAAGACTGAACTTGCCTCACTGTTGATACCTTACCGTTCGCTGGTGCCCCACATATTTAAGATCAAGCCAATTCACGTTGATAAGGCGATGGATGCTGAAATCACACGCTTGGAAATGAGTTTGCAGCAAGCCGATATTGATCTACAAGCCTTTCAGGATGCAAAACAGCTCGCTGCCTTTATCAAGAGTTATCAGATAAATAGTGAATTTGATGAATTTGGGGAGTTTGATGATTTGTTGAGTAATTTTCCTGCGCCTCCACCCCATCGTCGTAAGCGCTGAATATCCAGCCGAGCGAACGCAACAACTAGACGTCAGCACTCAAAAGATTGGTTATGTGCTGCGGCGTGTGAACATTAGCTATAAAAAGCCATTGCAGCATTCTCGGGCGAGTGCAAGCGAACGGCGCATTTTCCAGGAGACAATCCGGAGAGCATAAAGCGCACTGTACTATCGTCTATTGATGAAAGAGGCTTCCACCTACGATATGCCCGAACGCATAGATATGCACCCATTGGCAAGCTGCTACCGAGCGCGTAACTGGTATGCTAGAAGCTGTGCTAGTGTGATCCGTGGCTGTCATGTATTACGCATCTCGTCATGGTTGTTGCGAGGAGGGCGCAGGCCGACGTGGCAATCCAGGTAATCGTAGCGGTGCGGGAGAAAGATGGCGTTGTATGTTTTGTGTTAATGCAATTGCTGGATTGCTTCGACCCCGTGGGTCTCGCAAAGACTGGGGTGGAGTTTCGTGCAGTAGTTTGTAGGGGCGAGGAGGAGGTTTTTATGCTGGTGGTATTCGCTTTGTTTGTGGCACGTGTCACAGCGAGAACGTGTACCGCCATAGGTATACGCATCTCGTCATGGTCGTTGCGAGGAGGGCGCAGACCGACGTGGCAATCCAGGTAATCGTAACGGTGCAGGAGGAAGATGACGTTGTACGTTTTGTGTTAATGCAATTGCTGGATTGCTTCGATCCTGCGGGTCTCGCAAAGACTGGGGAGGAGAGCATACAACCGTATTCGCAAGGGCGGAGGGGGCTTCATACTGGTGGTATTTGCTTTGTTTGTGGCATGTATCAGCGAGTGAGAACGTGTACCGTCACGGATGCACTGCGCGTCTCATCATGGTCGTTGCGAGGAGGGCGCAGACCGACGTGGCAATCCAGGTAATCGTAACGGTGCAGGAGGAAGATGGCGTTGTATGTTTTGTGTTAATGCAATTGCTGGATTGCTTCGACCCCGTGGGTCTCGCAAAGACTGGGGCTTGTAAAATTAAGAGTGAGTGTGATGTAAGGCGAGGAGGTGCGTGCATTCAGGAAGGGCTGCAAAAGAAAAGCGCCGAGCAACCGGCGCTTGAGTGTATGGATAGTTGTTTGTTTTTGTAATTGCTCAAGCCAGTTTGAAACGGCGGCTAAAGCTTAATCCCAGTAAACCAGCGCCGAACAGCAGCAGGCTGACGGGTTCAGGTATATCATGTCCCCCCGGACCTGTTGTGCCAGTGTCGTAAAAAGTGAGGTGTGACAATCCATACAATTTATTATTATTATTGGGATTGGTTGGTGTGGACCAGCTGTCGCTAAAGAGATTGCCTGTATTACTGAATAAATTAAAAGAAGGTCCACCTTTGGCTACAAAGTAGTTAATGGCGGGATCACCGACGCCAGGATTATATGTCCATGTTCCCGTAGAACTATTTGAACCAAACGTAAAACTGAATTCAGTGCCATCAATTGTGGAAAAAAGGGGATTAATTGCAGGAGTATTCCATTTCTTACTTTCTGAATTCCATTCAAATTTGATGATGACAGGAGATTGGTTTGGATCAACTTCTTTTGGAATTTTGCAGTTCTCAAATCCTTGCCCGAACACTCCTGAGCAATCATTTCCTGAGTATGTCTTGATAAAATCTGCGTTTGCGATCGTAGAAAAAGTGGCTAACCCTCCTCCGAATAAACTGATCAACACAAGTCTATTTAATTTTTTTATTAATTCTGTATTCATGGCCCTTCCTTATGTTTAAAGATAACTACATTTGTTTAAAGATAACTACATTTCTATATAAGCACAGATTGTGCCAAATTCAATAAGATATTGTTTTAACTAATATTTATAATTGTTTTGTTTTGTTTTGTTTTGTTTTGTTTTGTTTTGTTTTGTTTTGTTTTGTTTTGTTTTGTGGAGAAAGTGTAAATTTCTTCGACAAAAAGATGCCCTGCGGGTGCAGGGCATTAAGGGGGCAATGAAAAGGGAGCGTGGGTTAGTTTCTGACTGTAATGGTTGTGCTGGCAGCATTTCCTGTGGCGCTGATTGCTTCGGCGGTAACAGTAATGTGGCTGCCGCGCGGTGCACTGCTCCAGGTATCCCAGCGGTAATTCAATGACTTGCCGTTAACCGTGGCAATTGTATTCCCGTTGATTTTCAGGTTGATTTTACGGGCATTGTTATCGGCTTTTATTTTGACATTTTCAAAATGACTAACTTTCTGGCCATCTTTGAGGCTGAACGAAGTGATTTGTGGGAGTGGCCCGGTAGCAGTGTCGGTATTTTTTACAGTAACGGTAACCGGGGAGGAGGTGCCCTGGTTGCCAGCAGCATCGAAGGCATGCGCCACCAGCGTATAACTACCCTCTGTTAGCGTGGTGGTATTCCAGGTAAAACTGGTAGCTGATCCAGAATTTTCTGCTACTTTACTGCCGTTAACATGTAACTCAGTACGGACGACACCAACATTGTCGGAAAAATTTACACTAACCGGTACGTTGCCGGAGACAGTTCCGCCAGTGGGAGCTATGATATTGATTACAGGGGGTGTGGTATCGGTTTCCGTATTTTTTACGGTAACCTTAGCCGGAGCAGAAGTTCCCTGGTTACCAGCGGCATCAAAGGCATATGCTACCAATGTGTAGCTGCCGTCTGCCAGCGTGCTGGTATCCCAAGCAAAGGCAAACGGCGGTTGGGTATCTTCGATAACTTTACTCCCGTTGACGTATAGCGCTACACGCACGACACCTTTGTTATCTGAATAACTGACATCAACCAGCACATCACCTGATACGGTGCCGCCAGCAGGGGAAACAATGCTAATGGCTGGAGCAATGGTATCGATATCCAGTTTTGTATAGGCGGCGTTGACTGCGCTGGCTGCATCCACGCGTCCGTGACCGTAGTACACATCGTAACCAGGATCACCGAGATCGACGGAGGTAGTTTTAAATATCTGATCAATGTCCTCCGGGGCAAGATTGGGATTGGCGGAGAGCATCAATGCTGCTGTGGCTGCAACAACCGGGCTGGAGAAGGAGGTACCGGAAGCATAGCCATAGCCTCCTCCATTTGTGGTGGTGTAAATACTGACCCCAGGCGCAGCGATATCAACATAAGGGCCGTAACTGGACCAGCTGGCGCGGGCATCGCTACTGCCTGTAGCTGCAGCGACAATAATAGCATCACTCGGTGGGTAATTATTGAGCGCGCCTTCATTACCAGCGGACATGACAACGACTCCTCCCTTGCTGCGCATGTAGTTGGCGGCAGATTGCACGGTGAGGCTTTCTGCGCCGCCGTAACTAATGTTAGCAATTCTAGCGCCATTGTCAGCGGCCCAGCGAATACCCTGTGCTATATGGCTTAAGTATGCACGACCATCCGGCATGGAGATTCGGACGGGGAGGATATGTGCATTCCAGGCAACTCCAGAGCTACCGATGCCGTTGTTGGCAGCGGCTGCAGCAGTACCAGCTACTTTCGTGCCATGACCGTAGACATCGCTAATGTCGCTATTATTGTCATATATATTCCAGCCAGGCAGCATGTTAGCTGCCAGATCCGGATGATTGCTATCTACGCCGGTATCAAGGATGGCAATGGTTATGCCATCTCCGGTGGCGGTATCCCAGGCGGCGGGTGCTTGAATTTTAGGAAGCGCCCAGCTGTTATTGAAGGCAGGATCAGTAACGGTTTGTTCCGGCTCAACCAATCTATCCAGTTCCACTGCCTTGAAACGGCGATCTTTTTTGAGTTTATCCAGCACCTTGACTTCATCCACGCCATCGGGCAGTTCATAGATGTGCGCATTCAATTTGGTGAGTTTACGCTTAGATTTTATGCCATGTGGTTTGAGGGCTTTATCAAATTCCTTTGTGGTTAACCCTGCGCGTGGAATAACTAATAGACGACCTTTTGCCCAACGAGACGAGGTGGTAATAGTAGTTGATTTAGATTGAGTAGTTGCCTGAGTGTTTTGACCTGCATTAGCGTGACCATAGCTGGAAAAGAAGGTTAGTAAAAACAGAAAAATTGCAAAGCAGAAAAAGTAATGCCATTTGGCAAAAAATAATAAATAAATTGGCTTTCTGTTGGACATGCGTAACTCCTTGAAATATAAGGTATGGCATAACCGACCTGACAGTACGCATATCTGTATGAAAAAAGGAGTAAATGCGAACTTCGGTAACTCCGCTTTCCTGAAATAATCAGGATCGGAAGCTTTGCGCCCCTGCCTTACGACAGGTTAGCCTTTATCGGTCTCAGGGAAAGTAACGGCAACTTTGGCCTGATCTTGATAGGCAAGATAGTGCGACGAGTGACTTGCTGTTACCCAAAAAATAGTGTGGAATATGCCCTATGAAAAATGACCAAAAATACTGCATTGAGGTGGAGGTACGCACTGCTTATCTGCCAGAACAATCTGATCCGGTAGCGGAACAGTACGTGTTTGCTTATACGATTACGCTTAATAATACTGGCAGCGTGGCTTCGCAGTTGGTGAGTCGTCATTGGATTATTACTAATAGTGATGGCGAAACCAAGGAGGTACGCGGATTGGGTGTGGTGGGAGAGCAGCCGTTACTCAAACCTGGCGAGAGTTTTGAATATACTAGTGGCACGGTGATTTCTTCGATCGCTGGTTCTATGAAAGGCGCTTATCAGATGGTGGCCGAGGATGGTTTCCATTTTTCGGTAGAAATCCCTGAATTTATCCTCAGCGTACCGCGTGTGCTGCATTAATTGATAAGAATCAGCACCTATGGACGTGAAGTCTTACGGTACGCTTTATCTAATTCCTACTCCGTTGGGAGTAGGAGATCCTGCCTGGGTATTACCTGTCGGTGTACTGCAGCAAATTAGTCGGTTAAACCGATTTGTCGTCGAACATCCTAAAACGGCTCGTCATTTTCTTAAGCAGCTGAACCTGCGGCAGGCAATCCAGACATTTAAACTGGAAGTGCTGGATGAGCATACACCTGTAACAGAGCTAGAAGTATTATTATCACCATTACTTGCCGGAGAAGATATTGGTTTGTTATCTGAAGCCGGTTGTCCAGCCATTGCTGATCCTGGTGGTGTGCTTGTTCGCTTGGCGCATCGCAGACGGATTCGGGTAGTGCCGCTGGTGGGACCTTCTGCAATTTTATTGGCGCTGATGGCTTCCGGATTGAATGGCCAGCGTTTCCGTTTTCATGGCTATTTGCCAGTTGCTCCAGATGCACGCTGTAAAAAGATTCTCCAGTTGGAGAAAGCATCCGCTATGGCAGATGAAACTCAGATTTTTATCGAAACCCCTTATCGTAATCAGAAATTACTGGAAGCGCTGGTGCAGCAATGCCGCGCAGAAACGGATTTGTGTGTAGCCTGTAATCTCACTCAGTCTGATGAACTTGTACTGACGCAGACAGTTAACGAATGGCGCCGGGGTAATTGGCCGGATTTACATAAGAAACCAGCCGTGTTTCTATTACTTGGACGAAAATAGAAAAATCCTGAGGGTTGTTGCAAATTATAAGCATCACATTATGGATGATCAGCAAAATACCTTGGCTACTGGTTGTGTTATAGCATGGGCTGAATAATTTTTTCGATTTGCTGTTTCTTGATTCGTCCTAGATGAGTATCGATAATCGTGCCATTACGATCAATTGTAACGGTAAAAGGTAAGGCGCCTTGTGGATTGCCCATTGCTTCGGCCAATGTAAAGGCATCAAATTCCCCGGCAACTACCGGGTAGTTGATATTGAATTCTTTGCTGAATGCCGCGACTTTTTCTGCATTATCTATAGCAATACCAACAATAATCAGATCTTTCTGCTTGTAGGTTGTATAAGTATCAATCAACTCTGGAATTTCATCACGACAAGGTAGGCACCAGGTTGCCCAAAAATTAACAACAATAATTTTTCCCTGCCATTGCGACATGGTGAGAGGCTTTCCTTCAGGGGTGAGGAGTGTCGTATTGAAAAATGTTTTTGCAGCAGCTTGTTTAACGTGATCTGGTAGAGAGGTGGTGATACCCATTTCTCTGGATTTATAAGCAATACCAGCGGCTAGTGAAAGAATTGCGACAATAACATAAAACGAAAATTTGTTGGTCTTGTTGGACATAAGTATTTCTGGAAAGAATTAAATATTTGTGTGTCGTAGCAGATATCAAAGATTGGTTCAATATCTGCTGCGACACATTTAGGAAACAGCGTATCTATTGTCACATTTATGTGATAGAGCGACTGTGGATACTTACTGACAGGTGATTAAAGTAATATTGCATCCAGTACAGTAACGAAATCTTTTTTATCGAGATAACCAATAATCTTGATATCTGGAATTTCAACACCTTGCTTATCAAAAAATAATATTCCTGGAGGACCAAAGAGCTTAAAACGCTTGAGTAATGCGGAGTCATCCGGGGTTCCTTCGGTTACGTTGATTCGTACCAATTCAACATTTTCTAAGCGCTTTCTAACCTGAGGATCAGTAAAAGTAAAACGTTCCATTTCCTTGCAGGAAATACACCAGTCAGCATAAAAATCGATCATGACGTAACGTCCTCGTGACTGCTGAATAAACTCATCTAACTCTGCGGTAGTTTTTATTTGCCTAAATGGGAGAGCTTTTTCTGCGTTTATAGCTGTTTCAGTGAGTTGAGTAGAAGAAGCAGGCGCGGTAATACTGAATTTAGCTAAAGGCTGCAAAATATCTCGACTACCGGAAAGTACACCAATAAGTAATGCAACACCGGTCAACAGTGCGATAACGCCTATTCCTTTAAGAAACTTACTGAAACCAGAAGCGTTATTAGGTAGCGGGTCTAGCGCATGTAGATAGATTGCCGAGATAATTAGCAAAGCTGCCCAAAGCAGCATGTGTACAACTTCTGTAATGACTGGTGAAATCAACCAAATGGCTACAGCTAGTAATAGAACGCCAAAAAATTGTTGAATAGATTTCATCCATGCACCAGCTTTGGGCAATAACGCTCCGGCAGAGACGCCTAATAGCAATAAAGGCACACCCATACCCAGCGCCATAACAAATAAAGCCGAACCACCTAGAATAACATCACGAGTTTGGCTGATATAAAGGAGAGCTCCTGCCAGCGGTGCGGCTACGCAAGGACTGACAATGAGCGCGGATAGCGCACCCATTCCAAATACACCAGCTAGCTGGCCACCTTTAAAATGACTGGTTTCTTCTACTAGTTTGTTTTGGATGAAAGCAGGCATTTGTAGCTCATAGAAACCGAACATGGAAAACGCCAACGCGGTAAAAATCAACGCGAATGATCCTAATACCCAGGCGTTTTGTAATGCAGCGGATAGCATGGCACCGGATAAGCCGGCTGCTGCACCGGCAGTTGCATAAGTAATAGCCATTCCCAATACATAAGCCAGCGAGAGAGTGAAGCCACGCATTTTTGACATTTGCTGTCCTTTGCTGGCAATAATACCGGACAGTATTGGAAGCATAGGAAAAACGCAAGGTGTAAATGCGAGCAATACACCGATACCAAAAAAACCACTCAAAATCAACCAAAAATTACCACTGGCGAACAAACGTTCTATTTTGTAGGATTCTGTTTCAAATAACGGAGCGCTGTTGCTTGGCGTTGAGAATAAGTCGGCTGTTGAATCTGTATAAGCAGCGTTAGCATCTCCGCTCATAGTATCTGCAACCGCATTAATGGCAGCTTTGACAGCAGGTAGCAAAATTTCATTCGTTTTATTAATTGGTGCGTAGCATACACCGATTGGTTCGTTACAACCTTGATAGGTAGCAGAGAGAGAAAGTGGTTGTGGTGTGGGTGCTTCTCGGCGTAGCGTAATCACTGCTTCTAGCGGTTGATAATACACTTCAGTTTGACCAAAAAGCTGATCATTCTTCATTTTTCCAGTTGGTAGTGCTACTTGCTCAATGTGAATACCTTCGCTTTTTGATTCAAAGCTGATCTTGTCGCGATATAGATAATAATCTTTTGCTGGAGACAAATGAGCAATCAGCGTGTGATCGTCTCGTACTTCAAGGGATAATTTAAACGCCTCATCTGGAGGTAATAACTCCTGTTCAGACTGATTAGTATTCATTCCCAGACGTTGCAGAATATTTATCAATCCTCCAGATTGATTTTCAGCAGCTATGGTGTGGGGGCTAACTAGACATAGTGATAGCAAAATTAAAATGAATTTTATCCAGCGCATTGGTCTGTTCCGATTAAATATTGGTTTCAGTAGTTTCATGGATAACCCATTGTAGATAGGTAGATAACCCGCTATCGAGAGGGACAGCAATAACTTCGGGGAGTTCGTAAGGATGCTGTGATTTGATCACCTGTTCTACAGCTTGGTATCGTTGTCGGGTAGTTTTAATCAAAACAGGTATTTCATCAGCTGTTTCAATTTTTTCTTGCCAACGATAAATTGAAGTGCAAGGCTGCAGGATATTGACACATGCTGCCAGCCGTTGCTCAACCAGTATTTCTGCCAATTTCTTAGCACTTGTTTCATCTGGAAAGCTAGTCAGAATGAGTAAAATACAGGAGGATGCTGTCATTTTATGTGGCTTTAAGAGTTACTACCTTGACATAATGGTTTGAACTTCTGTGTTATTCTACTTTAGTTTAAGCATAGTTTCTCGTGACAACGAATCAGTAGTTTTAGTATGAGGCAGGACAATGAAGAATTTGTTTTTGTTACTCCAGTCCTTAATGATCATTTTTCCAATAGGTGTTTTCTTTACTTATATCATTATGGATGAGGGAGATCAGTTTACTTTTGAACATTATTTTGTAACGACACTGAGCGCACTTCCTTTTTTTCTGGTTTTATTAATTAAGTATTTCATATCAGGGTTTGACGACGATAAATAACGCTGGCGCTGTTAAGTTAGGGCGTGATAGTTGTGATAATCGGCTGTCTTTTTAAAACACACTACTGCAAGTGAAATGAGCAGGCTTACTTATTTTTTAATTATTTTTACTGTTTTTTCATGTGTATTTCCGTTGATGGTACGAGCTGAAAAAGGTTATGCCAGTGATCAGGTGGAAGTGTTGGTGCGGACAGGACCTACTCAAAAGCATGCAATTGTAAAGATGCTCAAAAGTGGTGCTGAATTGGAGATCTTGGAACGTGATCACAATAGTGGCTATACCAGGGTTAGGACAGCAGGAGGTACTGAAGGGTGGGTACTGACACGACATGTGATGAGTGAGCCAGCAGCACGGGTACTACTTGGAGAATTGAGTAGCGAGTTGCTGGATTCTGATGATCAACCGAATAACCCGCGTACTCAGGCTAATCGTATTCGGCAGCAATATGAAGCACAGAGACAACAAGTAGCGACGCTTGAAAAACAGAATAACCAGCTAGAAACCGAACTATCCAAACTAAAGCAATTAACTGCCAATGCAGTGCAGCTGGACAATCAGAACCAAGAAATGCGACAACAGGTCAATACGCTGACAGCAAAACTTAATGAGCTTGAGCAAGAAAACCAAACATTAGGGAAGCAAGTTGAACGTGAATGGTTTTACGCTGGGGCGCTGGTGTTGTTTGCTGGTTTGTTTCTTGGGTTGATTATTCCGCGGATTCAATGGCGTAGACGATCACGCTATAGCGATTTTGCATAAAAATACTGTTGCAAAAGATCTCTGGTGGATCTCTAGTATAAAATTAGCGCGCTTGGATGCTGAATGCGTATTGAAAAGCGATTTTTTTTGCGAGATACCCAGCCACGTACTTCCAGCGGTTTATTTAGGTAAGTTTCCAGGGGAGGAAATAAAGCTAAATCATGGTTGGCAATGGAGAGATCCATGTTTTTACCAATAATCAGGCGACTGAATCGGCGATTACGCTTCAATGCGGTAGCCCTTACCCGATAGCGTTGCCAACCAAATGGTTTTTCAGTTAATTTAGCTAGCTGACGTGGTTGATATTGTTTCATCGACCAAATACCAAGCTTCTTTGCTTCTGCTTGCTGTTGCGCCTTAATCAAAATGTCAGCATGTAACAGATTTGGAGGTATCAGCGTAACAGCAGCTAGTCCATTCCTGGCTAGCGAGAGATTGATATGCTCACCATCTGGGAGGTACACGTGGGCAAGTATTCTTTTATAGTGATCTCGTGTTTGTTGATCATATTCTAAGTAAACGGTACGCCCTTGCAGTTTTCCTTGTAGCCATTTTTTTGCTTCATTTCCACCCGGTTCTGCTGGTCGAGAGCGGTTTTCAATTTCAGGCGCATTCACGCCCAACAGCCTGACTCGTTTATTATTTTCGAGAACAATGGTATCGCCATCAATAACTTTGATAACCCGATATTTACTTCGAGTGGGTGGGGTGGCAAGTTGTAGTGGTTTGGTCGTTGGGGTGGGGAGATCGGAATAGAGTGTTCTGCCATGTGGATCAATAGAACGGTAGATTGTATCCGCCAGACTGGGATATATACCTAGAAAGACCAGAATGGCTGCAAAGAAGCTATATTTTAGAAAAGAGAATGACGAATTGAGTTGTGTTCGAAGGGCTCTGGTAAAATGCATAAATTAGGTTAGAACAGAGGAATATTGGGGTTGGAATAGCAATATAGCTTATGCTGGATACAAACCTAAAAATGTTACGCATGTCTTTGAAATTTTGAAAGCTAAAAGATAGGAACTGATGGTTGCCAATCCATTGATTGAATTCAAAAACGTTAACTTTGCTTATGGTACTCGACCCATTCTCAAAGGGGTTGATATGAGCATACCGCAGGGGCAAGTGGTCGCCATTATGGGAGGGAGTGGATCAGGAAAAACGACATTATTACGTCTGATTGGCGGAGAAGTGATTCCTTCGGTTGGGTCTGTGAGCGTAGCGGGACAGGTTGTACACAAACTGAGTCGGAATGAATTGTTCAAGCTACGGCGTAAAATGGGCATGTTGTTTCAATTTGGCGCATTATTTACGGATCTTTCGGTATTCGATAATGTTGCTTTCCAGATGCGTGAGCATACGAATCTACCTGAACCGATGATTCGGGATCTGGTGTTGATGAAACTGCATGCGGTAGGTTTGCGTGGTGCACAACACCTCATGCCAGCGCAGCTTTCCGGTGGAATGGCGCGACGTGTAGCGCTAGCGCGTTCGATTGCGTTGGATCCCATGTTGATGATGTTTGATGAGCCGTTCACTGGTTTGGATCCAATTTCATTGAGTGTAATTGGTAGTTTGATTCGCCGCCTGTCAGATACGCTTGGTATGACTTCTATTCTGGTAACTCATGATATTCAGGAATCATTGCGGATTGTCGATTATGTTTATTTTCTAGCAGATGGTGTAATTACTGCGCATGGAACACCAGACGAAGTACGTGAATCAAAAGTACCATTTGTACACCAATTTGTTCATGGTGAAATAGATGGGCCGGTACCTTTTCATTATCAGGCACCCATTTATTCACAAGATTTGGGAATAAGTGCGAATAGTGATGTTTAGTCGGATGTTATCAGCATGAATATAAGGAGTAATCGATTTGACTAGACGCATTAGAGCTGTTATCGAATCACTTGGACATGGCGTAGTTGACAGCATTTGGCGACTCGGAAGCGCAACTCATTTTATGTTGTTGGTATTGCTGAAGTCGATTCCCTGCTTTTTACGGTTTCGTTTAATTACACGCGAAATTTATTTTGCTGGAGTGATGTCGCTGATCATTATTCTGGTATCAGGGTTATTTGTCGGCATGGTACTGGGGCTGCAAGGTTATGAAACATTACAGAAATTTGGTTCTGAATCAGCGGTAGGAACTTTAGTGGCATTATCTCTGGTGCGTGAATTAGGACCGGTAATGGCTGCATTATTATTTGCTAGTCGAGCTGGTTCAGCCATGACTGCGGAAATTGGTTTAATGAAAGCGACCGAGCAGCTGGCTGCGATGGGAATGATGGCTGTTGATCCAATCGCACGTATTGTTGCCCCCCGATTCTGGGGGGGGGTTTTTTCGATGCCGTTACTTGCCGCGATGTTCTCTGTAATGGGTGTATTCGGTGGTTATCTAGTAACCGTGGTTTTTATTGGTGTCGATGAAGGCTCTTTCTGGTCCCAGATGCAAAGCTCGGTTGATTTTCGGTATGACATTGTGAATGGAGTCATTAAAAGTTGTTTTTTTGGCGTAATTGTCACTGCAATCGCTGTGTTTGAAGGTTTTGATGCACCACCAACAGCAGAAGGGGTATCGAGCGCAACGACTCGTACCGTCGTCACTTCTTCATTGGCAATTCTTGGGATGGATTTTGTTTTAACTGCATTTATGTTTAGAGGAGTAAGTTGATGCAACGCACCATGATGGATTTTTGGGTAGGTTTGTTCGTCATGGCAGGAATCGGCGCGCTATTGATCTTAGGATTAAAAGTAGGGAATCTTACGGATTTTCAATCAGAAAAAAGTTATGTGTTGATAGGCAACTTTGAGAATATCGGCGGTTTAAAGGTGCGTGCCCCAGTAAAAAGCGCGGGTGTGGTAGTGGGACGTGTTACCGATATTCAGTTTAGCGTGAAAACCTATGATGCTGTAGTTACTATGAAAGTGGATGCGCGTTATCAATTTCCCAAGGATACTTTTGCCAGTATCCTGACATCAGGATTATTAGGAGAGCAATATGTTGGGTTGTTACCAGGTGGGGATGAAGAAATGCTGACAGATGGTGAAAAGATTATGAAAACCAACTCGGCAATTGTGCTGGAGGAGATGATCGGGCGTTTCTTATTCGATAAAGCTTCAGAAAAAAAGGATTCAGATTCAGAAATTTGAAACAGGTGATAAAACATGAAACTGCTATTAAACAAGATTATATTTTTAGTTTTACTGGTCGTGACGTTTTCTGCTGCAGCGCAGGATATTTCACCTGATAAGTTGATCAGAGATACAGTTGATGAAGTCATTGCTGTACTCAAGCAAGATAATGGCATCCGCGAAGGTAATCAGGAAAAAGTATTGAATCTAATTCGAGAAAAAATACTACCTCATTTTAATTTTACGCGTATGACCCAGCTGGCAATGGGTAAAAACTGGGCGCTCGCAGATCCGGAACAGAAAAAATCCTTGGTCAAGGAGTTCCGTACATTGCTGGTACGAACCTATTCCAATTCACTGACCAGCTATCGTGATGAAGTTATCAAGATTTCCCCAACCAGTGTTAGTCCACAAGATACCAGAGCAACGGTCAAAACGCAGGTTATTCAGGGAGGAGGCAAGCAGCCGGTACCAATTGACTATTCTATGGAAAAGAAGGGAGATAGCTGGAAAGTATACGATGTAACCGTTGCTGGTGTCAGTCTGGTAACCAATTATCGCGGTTCTTTTAATAATCAGATTAAAAGTGGTGGTGTGGATGCCCTGATTACGGCTCTTGTAGAAAAAAATACTACTAATGCAAAGTAAATAAAGAAGCATGATGGGAGGGACCGGCATTCGTGAAAAAGAAGACCATATTTTTGTTTATGGTTCGATAACCTATGACAATGTTGTTGAAGTGATGCGTGCGGGTGTGGCTGCAATTAAGGCGGGTAGCAAAGTGATTGATCTGACTGAGGTCGTTCAGGTCGATTCGTCAGCTGTCAGTATGTTACTTGAATGGGTACGTACTACCCGATTGTGTAATCGGGAAATCGAATTTATCAATTTGCCAGCAAGCCTGACAGGACTTATTGAGTTATACGATGTAGGTAACTTAATTCCATCCAGCTATAAGTAGATGATTCTAGCCGGATAGCGTTATTGTTCTTTTACTGCTCAATAAATTCTGACTTGTTTTTGTTATAAGATGACTCCAGCTATTGAGGTACAGCAGTTAGGTAAACACTATGGTACGCTGGTTGCGCTGGATAATGTTGACCTGGTTATTCAGCCAGGGGAGTTTTTTGCATTACTTGGCCCTAATGGGGCTGGTAAAACCACATTAATTAGTATTTTGGCAGGCTTGACTCGTGCAACGCATGGGGTTGCTCGTGTGATGGGGTACGATGTTCTCTCTGCTTATCGTGAAGCACGAAAAAGGCTGGGTGTCGTGCCGCAAGAGTTAGTATACGATCCGTTTTTCACGGTACGTGAGACGTTAGTTATTCAATCAGGGTATTTCGGTTTGAGACGAAATGATGCCTGGATTGATGAGATTTTGCATCATCTTGATCTGATGGAAAAAGCGCATGTTAACGTGCGCGCACTATCAGGCGGTATGAAACGGCGCTTATTGATTGCGCAAGCGCTGGTGCATAAGCCTCCTGTTATTATTCTTGATGAACCCACAGCGGGTGTCGATGTGGATTTACGCCAAAGCTTATGGCAGTTTATCCAGCAGCTCAATTTCCAGGGGCATACGATTGTTTTAACTACACATTATCTGGAAGAAGCCGAAGCTTTATGTAATCGGGTAGCAGTACTCAAGCAGGGGAAGATTGTTGCGCTTGATAGCATGCATAATCTTGTACATAGCACGCGCGGTTATACCCTGCAATTACGCTTGTCTTCAGATAATTTACCGCCTGAACTACAGAAGTGGCCGTGTAAACAGGAAGGATGTTTGTACAGCCTAAAAATTAAAGACGGTACCGAAATTGAAACAATATTATTAGTTATACGAAAATCCAGAATACAAGTTTTCGATATTCAACTGCTGCAACCTGATCTGGAGTCAGTATTCATGAAGCTGATGGAAGTTGATCCGGCAAATATCGTATGACTGGTTTTTACACACTACTCTATAAAGAGTTGCTGCGTTTCTGGAAAGTGAGCTTGCAAACCATATTGGCACCTATCTTATCCAGTTTGCTTTATTTGTTGATTTTTTCTCATGTACTTTCAAACCGGGTGCAGGTTTATGAGGGGATTACCTATGCGGTATTTTTGATTCCTGGATTGGTCATGATGACAGTTTTGCAAAATGCCTTTGCTAATTCATCTTCCAGCTTAATTCAATCAAAAATCACTGGGAATCTAGTTTTTATCCTGTTATCCCCTCTCTCATACCTGGAGATTTTTCTGGCTTATGTCAGTGCATCTACATTGCGTGGGTTGATTGTTGGTATAGGGGTATATAGCGTTGCGCTTCTATTTTATTCGTTGCCGCTACAATCGTTATTCTGGGTGGTATTGTTTGCATTGCTGGGCAGTGCTTTATTGGGAGTATTAGGCGTTATTGCCGGGATTATGTCCGATAAATTTGATCAGTTAGCGGCTTTCCAGAATTTTATTGTGCTTCCTTTAACGTTTCTTTCAGGCGTATTTTATTCCATTCATTCGCTACCACCTGTGTGGCAGTTTCTGTCACATCTCAATCCATTTTTTTACATGATTGATGGTTTTCGCTATGGCTTTTTTGGAACCTCGGATATTTCGCCTTATATCAGCATGAGTGTGGTAGCGGGTTGTCTCATCCTAATTTCAGCATGGGCACTGTGGTTACTGAAAATAGGCTACAAAATTCGCTCATAGATGAAGTGGAATAATTTCTATATTTTGTACTACTAAAGGAGTGGTTGTGGTTACAGCAGAATCAATCGAGCAATCGATTAAAACTTCATTACCTTGTACTTGGGTCAAGGTAATGAGTGAGGATGGTTATCATTTTAGTGCGGTGATTGTTAGTGACCTATTTCAGGGAAAAAATGTGGTCAAGCAGCACCAATTAGTCTATCAGGCACTCGGTGATCGAATGCGCGAGGAAATTCATGCTTTATCAATGAAAACCTATACACCTGAACAATGGGATCAAGTCAAAAAGTAAGTTAGTTGATTATCTGACCTTCTTGCTTGAGGCAATCCGGTCAGAATGCGCAACAGGATATTGTTAATCGTCAAACAATGGACTGGCTGGATACTCTAGCGCTTCTTTCATGGCCACGAGTGATAATACTGCTTCGCGCCCATCAATGATACGATGATCATAAGAAAGTGCGAGATAGTTAATTGGACGAATTACTATCTGGCCATTTTCAACAACAGGACGCTGTTTAGTGGCATGAATACCCAAGATAGCGCTTTGTGGTGGATTGATAATGGGAGTGGAAAGCATTGAGCCAAATACGCCACCATTGGTAATGGAGAAAGTTCCGCCGGTTAGTTCTTCTATAGTGAGTTTTCCATCCTGTGCACGTTTAGCAAGATCAGCAATTTGTTTTTCAATTTCAGCCAAGCTGAGCTTATCGGCATCGCGAATAATTGGTACAACTAATCCACGTGGACTGGCTACAGCAATACCGATATCGTAATATTCATGATAGATAATGTCATTACCATCCATCGATGCGTTAATGATGGGGAATTTCTTGAGTGCGGCAACGGCAGCCTTGACGAAGAATGAGGTAAAGCCAAGCTTGACTCCGTGCGTTTGCTCAAAACTATTCTTATAACGAGCGCGTAAGTCGAGGATAGCCTGCATGTTGACTTCGTTGAATGTTGTCAGAATTGCAGCCGTGGATTGAGATTGTACTAGCCGTTCTGCAATACGCATACGTAGGCGAGTCATTGGTACACGTTTTTCTTGTCGTACTGATTGTTCTGCTGCTGGTGATGGTTGAATATCAACAGAAGCGGTATCTGCTTGAATACTTCGGATAGGTTGATCAGATGGTATATCTGGTTGTTGGCTAACGGCAGCGTGCTTTTGGTTTTTGATATGATTGAGCACGTCTTCCTTAGTAATTCGTCCATCACGCCCAGTGCCGGTTATGGTGGCTATTTCTGCAGCGGTTAATCCGTTTTCATCCGCAACTCTTTTAGCCGCTGGCATAAGTGGATGATCCGGCTGAGGTGATACTTTGACTTTATCAGTTGCTGGTTGCTGAGGGGGTATTTTTGAGCTTTTGGCCGTGGAATCGATACGAGCGATAATTTCACCGCTGGTAACGACAGTACCATCATTTTTGATAATTTCAGCGAGAATACCGGATTGCGGGGCGGGGAGCTCCAGCACAACTTTGTCTGTCTCAATATCAATTAGATTTTCACCACGCTCGACATACTCTCCTTGTTTTTTAAGCCAGTTGATCAGCGTACCTTCTGTTACCGATTCTGAAAATACGGGAACTTTAACTTCGATCAGCATAATGATTTCTCCATAACCGTGTCAGATAGTGTCGCGGAATGCCGCTTCGATTAATTCTCTTTGCCTAAATCTGTCCAGAGAGAGATAACCAACTGAAGGCGAAGCGGATGAGGGGCGAAGTGCATATCCTAGTTTTTGATTTGATCGCATATGACGCAGTAAATAGTGTTGAATGCGATGCCAAGCTCCCTGGTTGCCTGGCTCTTCCTGACACCAGATTACTTCCTGAGTGTGCGCGTAGCGATCGATTTCAGCCTGGAAATCTTCGTGTGGAAATGGGTAAAGCTGCTCCAATCGAATGATGGCCATATTAGTGATAGCATGCTCACGCCGGTAGGCAATCAATTCATAGTATATTTTTCCGCTGCAAACAATTAGACGTTTTATTTTTTCAATTTCAAATACTTCTGTTTCAGGAATAATAGGACGAAATTGGTCATTTGCTAGTTCTGCTAGTGATGAAATGGCTTCCTTGTGACGCAACATACTTTTGGGCGTGATGACAATCAGTGGCTTGCGTATGGGTCTGATCATTTGCCTGCGGAGTAAATGGAAGATTTGTGCTGGTGTGGAAGGAATACATACTTGGATATTGTATTCAGCACATAATTGCAGGAATCGTTCTAAGCGTGCAGATGAGTGCTCTGGCCCTTGTCCTTCGTAACCATGTGGTAGAAATAGAACTAAACCGCACAAACGTCCCCATTTTGCTTCGCCTGAAGCGATGAACTGATCAATAACAACCTGGGCACCATTGGCAAAATCACCAAATTGTGCTTCCCAGATAACTAGTTCATCTGGTCGTGCAGTAGCATAACCGTATTCGAAGCCTAAGACTGCTTCTTCCGAAAGGATGGAATCGATCACGGCAAAGTCAGCTTGTGTGGGGGTAATGTAGCGTAAAGGGATGTATATGCCATCTTCCCATCGATCCTGTTCACGGCTTTGATCATGCAGTACTGCATGGCGGTGAAAGAATGTACCACGCCCACTGTCTTGTCCGGAAATACGAACCGGATAACCCTCTTTTAGTAAGGCAGCATAAGCTAAGCTTTCAGCCATTCCCCAGTCAAGCGGTAGGCTACCTTCACCCATTTTGCGCCGATCCTCTATGATTTTTTCAACCCGAGGATGGAGCTGAAATGTAGCGGGGATAGTGGTAAGGCGCTCTGATAAATATTTCAATTCTTCAATAGATACGCCAGTTTTTACTGGTTGATTCCATTTTCCAGGCGATACGAAAGGCGCCCAATTGGCTGTATTGGGTGATTTGTAGTCATAGCAAATGGTTGTGTTAGGGTTACGACCTTCGTCCATGGCATCCTGATAGGACTGCACCATGGCTTCTGCTTCGGCTTCTTTAATAATGTCTTGCTGGACGAGTTGGTCAGCATAGAGTTTACGGATACCGGGGTGTTGATGAATAACGCGATACATGGAAGGTTGCGTTACCATAGGCTCGTCTTGTTCATTGTGTCCCAGTTTACGGAAACAGACTAAATCGATCACAACATCTTTGCGGAACTGCATGCGAAAATCGAGCGCGATCTCAGTGACTAGAATAACTGCATCCGGATCATCTCCATTAACGTGTAAAACCGGCGCATCAATCATTTTGACAACATCCGTACAATACAAGGTGGAGCGGCTATCGCGCGGGTCTGAAGTGGTAAAGCCAATCTGGTTATTGATAACGATGTGAATCGTTCCACCCGTGCCATATCCCCGGGTTTGTGACAGATTCAATGTTTCCATGACCACCCCTTGTCCAGCAAAAGAGGCATCGCCATGAATGAGTACGGGAACAATTAAATCACCATTTTTATCGCCTATGCGATGTTGGCGTGCGCGTGCTGACCCTTCGACTACTGGATTGACAATCTCAAGATGCGATGGATTAAAAGCAAGCGCTACGCGCATAATGCCACCTGGCGTCATGACTGCAGATGAAAATCCTTGGTGATATTTGACATCACCAGAAGTAAGCTCTTGTGGCTGTTTTCCTTCAAATTCTAGAAACAACTCACTAGGCATTTTTCCTAGCGTGTTGACTAATACGTTGAGACGCCCACGGTGAGCCATTCCCATCACAATTTCCTGTACGCCTGCTGTGCCTGCATGTTGCAATAATTTGTCTAGCATTGGAATCAGGCTTTCGTTGCCTTCACCAGAAAAACGTTTTTGGCCTACGTAACGAGTATGTAGATATTTTTCTAAGCCTTCAGCAGCGGTCAGTCGTTCAAGGATATGTCGCTTATATTCAGGAGTGAAGCTGGGTTGAGAACAGATAGATTCAAGCCGGTTTTGTAGCCAGCGTTTTTGTTTCACATCTGTGATGTACATATATTCCACGCCAATGCTGCCACAATAGGTTTGCTGTAGCCTATGCAAAATTTCCCGCAAGGTAGCGTGTTCTGGGCCAACTAAAGAACCGGTATGGAATGTCTTATCTACATCCGCATCGGTTAATCCGTGAAATTCCGGATCAAGCTCAGGCACATCTTGTTTCTGCTGTAAATTAAGTGGATCAAGATTTGCTCTACGTACGCCCAGAAACCGGTAAGTATTGATTAGCTGTAAAACAGCAATTTGTTTACGTTCTTGTACTTCAAAATCAGCTATTTGTTGTTCTGTTTGCTTGGGAAAGGCATCAGGCAGTTTAGGTTGATGCTGTACAGCAGATTGAATGAGAGATTCAATAATCGGAGTGTGAGAAATGTCACGAATGGAAATGGTTTCTGTAGGTTGCAGCGAATCAAAATACTGACGCCACTGATCCGAAATACTGGCTCGATCTTCCAGATATTGATCATAAAGCATTTCGATGAATGCTGCGTTGGCACCAAACAGTTTTGAATCTTCTAAAATTTGTTTTATCACGATAGCCACCTGAAACTTGTGAAATTACCGCAACACACCTCTTTGGAACAGAAAAAGGCAAGATATAGATAATCTGCCTTTTTTCACCCTTGACTGTAGCTGCCAGGTTTGTAAATTTTGGGGTCAGTTATAATGTGACTATTATGGTACATCCCTGCGAGGTGTGCCGACATATAATTGACGAGGTCTACCTATTTTTTGTTCTGGATCAGAAATCATTTCATTCCACTGTGCGACCCAACCGACTGTACGTGCAGTAGCAAAAATAGCGGTAAACATAGAAGTGGGGATACCTAACGCTCGTTGCACTATTCCTGAATAGAAATCAACGTTAGGATACAGTTTCTTGGCAATGAAATAGTCATCCTCTAGCGCAATTTTTTCTAGCTCCAGCGCGAGTTTAAATAATCGGTCGTTATGCAAACCCAGTTCATCCAATACTTCGTGACAAGTTTCGCGCATTAAGGTGGCGCGTGGATCAAAGTTTTTGTAGACTCGGTGACCAAAGCCCATCAAACGGAAAGGATCATTTTTATCTTTGGCGCGCGCAATATATTCATTGATACGTGAAACATCACCGATTTCTTCCAACATATTGAGGCAGGCTTCATTCGCTCCGCCATGTGCCGGACCCCACAAACAGGTAATGCCGGCTGAGATACAAGCGAATGGATTGGCGCCGCTTGAACCGGCTAGACGAACTGTTGAAGTGGAAGCATTTTGTTCATGGTCCGCATGCAAAATCAAAATACGATCTAGTGCTCTGACTATAACCGGGTTCGGAACATATTTTTCTGCTGGTGTTGCAAACATCATGTGCAGGAAATTTTCCGTAAAATCTAGATCATTACGTGGATAGACAAAGGGTTGCCCAATATTATATTTGTAAGCGATCGCTGTAATGGTTGGTAACTTGGCAATTAACCGGAATATGGATTGCTCGCGGTGTGGAGCATCAGAAACATCCATAGCATCATGATAAAAAGCAGATAATGCGCCTACCACACCTACCATCACTGCCATGGGATGCGCATCACGACGGAATCCACTGAGAAATTTAATCATTTGCTCATGCAACATCGTATGGTTTTTGATGTTGTTGACAAATTGCGTTTTCTGCTCAGCTGTGGGTAATTCTCCATTCAGTAGAAGATAACTGACTTCCATGAAATCACAGCGCATGGCTAGTTGTTCAATAGGGTAACCGCGATACAGCAAGATTCCTTGATCACCATCGATGAATGTAATAGCTGATTTACAGCTAGCAGTGGATACAAATCCCGGGTCATAGGTAAACATGCCACTCTGAGCATACAGTGAGCGAATATCAATTACGTCAGAACCTTCGTTACCTGACAGAATAGGTAGCTCAATTGTTTTTCCGTTTTCACCTAATAATAAAGTGGCAACGTTTTGTGAGGACATAGTTTTCTCCATTTATCCTGTAAATTCAAACCTTCCTGACAAATAACCCGAATTCTGGTTAATTTTCCTGTAAAAGCTTCAATATGGGTTGAAATACTTTGTCAGGTGCTTCCATCTTATGAGTGATTATGTTCCAAAGATCATGATCAGAGTACGTTAGCAATGCTTCAAACAGCTCACGCTCATATTCATCTAATTGAGCGTAATGACTATCCATGAAGCGTAACAGCACAATATCTAGCTCCAGCATACCACGGCGGCAGCGCCAACGTATGCGAGCCTGCTGATTCATACTGTTTTATTCAACATCATGGTTTTTATGCTTTCGATCGCAGCAGTTGGGTTTAGTCCTTTGGGACAAGCATCGACGCAATTCATGATGGAATGGCAACGAAATAAACGATAAGGGTCTTCTAGATCATCTAATCGTTCGGAGGTTGCTTGATCTCGACTATCAGCTAGAAAACGGTAGGCCTGCAGCAACCCAGCTGGACCAACAAACTTATCGGGATTCCACCAGTATGAAGGACAAGCGGAAGTACAGCAGGCACATAGAATGCATTCGTAAAGACCATTTAACTGAGATCGTTCTGCTTGTGATTGTAATCGTTCAGTTTCCGGAGGGGGGTCATTATTGATCAGATAGGGTTTGACTAAGTGATATTGTTTGAAAAACTGACTCATATCAACAATTAGGTCGCGGATAATTGGAAATCCTGGTAGAGGGCGGATTTCTACTGGTTCGCGAAGCCCTGCAAGAGGAGTGATACAAGCGAGGTTATTACGACCATTGATGTTCATGGCATCAGAGCCACATACGCCCTCGCGGCAAGAACGTCGTAAACTGAGACTGTCATCAATAGTCTTAATGCGGATTAATGCATCCAACAGCATTTTATCTGTCGGTGCGAGCTCGATATCATAATCCTGCATATATGGCTTTTCATCCTTGTCCGGATCGTAACGACTAATTGAAAACAGCATAGTGCACTCCTTTCTTTGTTTATTTTAGCTTAATCAAAGAACATCTTATCTCAAAAGGATACAGCTAATTTTATGACAGCGTCTGGAGGATTATTACAACAGATGTTAAGAGCGAGTCTAATTTTATTGTCTGAGTTTCTAGCCAGATAGCTCAATTTGATTGGCAATGAACTGTTTGACTTGCACTGCATCTACTGCCATACGCTCAAAATACTGGGGTAATTCTTCCAGGTTATCGTAACCACTCGGTCTTTCCGGCACAAAACCTACTGCTTCCTGAATACTGTCCGCAAACTTGGCTGGTAGTGCTGTTTCCAAACAAATGAGCGGAATATCCGGTTCGCGTAACGCCATCCCTACTTTGAACCCATCTGCTGTATGAGTATCGATTAAGATATTGTATTTCTGATATATTTCTCGAATGGTCGCGATACGTGCGGCATGATTACTTGTTCCAGAAATAATGCCGAAGTCTTTGATTTTTTTCCATAGGTCAGTACCAGACAGATCAAATGATCCTCCTTGATCAACCCGTTGCCAGAGTGTTTTAACACGTGCCGCATCCCGGTCAGTTAAATCAAAAATGAAACGCTCGAAGTTCGATGCTTTGGAAATATCCATCGATGGACTACTAGTTTGTTTGGTTTCAGCTGTTGTACGCGGTCGATATAAGCCGGTACGAAAAAATTCATCCAGTACATCGTTTTCATTAGTTGCCAGAATTAGCTGTTTAATGGGGAGCCCCATCATACGTGCGACATGGCCAGCAAAAATATTTCCAAAATTACCAGAGGGAACTGAAAAAGAAACTTTTTCGCTACAAGATCGAGTAACAGCAAAGTAAGCTTTGAAATAATAGATTATTTGAGCTGCAATACGAGCCCAATTGATTGAGTTGACAGCACCGATGTGATATTTCTGCTTAAATGCCTGGTCATTATTAACAGTTTTGACAATATCCTGACAGTCGTCAAATACACCTTCGATAGCAATATTGAAGATATTTTTATCCTGCAACGAGAACATTTGGGCTGTTTGAAAGGCACTCATCTTTCCGTAGGGAGATAGCATAAACACACGAATACCTCGTTTGCTTCGCATGGCATATTCCGCGCTGGAACCCGTATCACCAGAGGTTGCTCCCAAAATATTCAGCTCTTTATTCTGCTTAGTAAGCACATATTCAAACAGGTTGCCGAGAAATTGCATGGCCATATCCTTAAATGCCAAGGTAGGACCATTAGATAGATGTAGTAAATATAATCCAGGTTCTAGTGTCTGGACAGGTGTAATTTCTTGACTACCAAAAATCTTTGCAGTGTAAGTGCGGTCAATCAAGGAGCGCAGGTCGTCGGCAGGAATATCATCCATGAAACGCGATAGAATCTCGAAAGCAAGCGATGGATAATCAAGTAATCGCCAGGATTCAAGCTCGGTCAGACTAATTTTAGGATAGGACTCTGGTATAGCCAATCCGCCATCTGGAGCCAGACCGCCTAACAAGATATCGGTAAATGTTTTGGGCGACATACCGCCTCGAGTTGAAAGATAGCGCATATTAGTTTGTGGTAAGCGAGGAATGAAACAATCAACAGCTTTACGTCGAAAGCAACTCAACCCTGAAAGAAATCAGGGATCGTTTGAATATGAATAACGCAGAACCTAAGAAGCAATCACATTAACTACCAAGTTCTTCCAACCGAATTCGAATAATTTTATCAGTCATAGCTGGTAGGTTCTGGATTTTTTCAATAGCTGTATTGATATTCCTTTCTTGAGTTTTATGTAATAGCATGATGATGTTCACTTTATCTTCACTATCAGCATGCTCCTTTTGAATCATTGCGCTAATGGAAATGTTGTTATCCGCCAGAATACGTGCAATATCAGCTAGTACCCCGGGCTTGTCTATCACTTGAAGTCTCAGATAGTAAGCGGTTTCCACGGCTTCCATTGATACAATAGGTGTATCAGACAGTAGCTCTGGGAGGAATGCAAGTACAGGAACCCGATGTTCTGGGCTAGAAGTCAATAAACGCGTAACATCTACTAAATCAGCAATGACAGCACTAGCAGTGGGTTCCGCGCCGGCTCCTGCGCCGTAATACAAAGTAGGACCGACTGCATCTCCTTTTACGATAATCGCATTCATTACGCCTTCAACGTTGGCTATTAATCGTTTGATTGGAATCAACGCTGGGTGGACACGTAACTCAATTCCGTTAGTAGTGCGTTTAGTAATGCCCAGTAGTTTGATGCGATAACCGAGTTCCTCGGCGTACCGGATATCATTATTGGCTAGCTTGGTGATTCCTTCAATATAGGTTTGATCAAATCGAACAGGGATACCAAAAGCCAGGGCAGCCATGATAGTGATTTTGTGGGCAGCATCAATACCTTCTATATCAAAGGTTGGATCGGCTTCTGCATATCCTAGCTGCTGTGCGTTGGCCAGGACAGTGGCAAAATCCAGTCCTTTGGTGCGCATCTCTGACAAGATAAAGTTACTGGTCCCGTTGATAATGCCAGCAATCCACTCAATGCGATTAGCTGCTAACCCTTCACGTAGGGCTTTGATGATAGGGATACCTCCCGCTACGGCTGCTTCGAATGCAACGATGACATTGCGTTGTTGGGCTGCCGCGAAGATTTCATTACCATGATTGGCTAACAGTGCCTTATTGGCGGTGATGACATGTTTACCGTGAGCGATGGCTTCAAGAATCGCTTGTTTGGCGATGGTTTGTCCTCCGATCAGTTCAACGACGATATCAATATCGGGATGCCGAGCAATTTCAAGCACGTCGGAAGTGATGACAACATCGTCACCAGCAGTTAAATGACGCACCTTCTCCTGATCCAGATCAGCAATCATGCGGATAATAATGCTGCGACCGGTCCGACGAGTGATTTCCTGTTGGTTACGTTTCAGAACAGTATAAGTACCGCCGCCAACGGTGCCAACACCGAGCAGCCCTACATGAATTGGCTTCATAACGAAATCTATTTATACATCAATAAAGACAAACCGTGAATTATATACGGAATAAGATGACGTAAGTTAGGGAACCTCTGCAAAACTATCTGCTTTGCCATTTCAGTATTAAAATCAGCGTCAGTACAAAATATTTATTATTTTATAAGCTTCACTTTTTACTGATTTTTGCCTGGAACCACTAACTCGCTGATATTTTGCAGAGGCGTTTTAGTTATTCATGCAGCAATTCATGTTTGCTGGTGGTGCGGTATTAGCGACTATGACGAGTGTGATAACGATTTAAAAACTGGGCGATACGACCGATAGCTTCGGTTAGATCGTCACTATTGGGCAAAAATACAATCCGAAAATGATCGGGTTGTGACCAGTTAAATCCAGTTCCCTGAACGATCAACACTTTTTCTTCTAGTAATAAGTCCAGAGCGAATTGTTCATCATCTGCTATTGGATAATAATCTGGGTCTAGTCGAGGGAATAGATATAGTGCACTTTGAGGTTTAACACAGGTTACGCCAGGAATATCAGTCAGTAATTTCCAAGCTAGATCACGCTGTCGTTTCAATCGACCGGTGGGCATAGTGAGGTCGTGAATGCTTTGATAGCCGCCAAGTGCAGTCTGAATGCCAAATTGAGCGGGAACATTAGCACACAACCGCATTGATGCCAGCATGTTAAGCCCGCTGATGTAATCTCGTGCGCGTGTTTTGTCACCAGAAACAACGGCCCAACCAGAACGAAAACCAGCTGCTCGATAATTTTTGGATAAGCCGTTAAATGTTACAAATGGAACATCGGTAGCCAATGAGGCAATTGAGGTATGGTGAGCAGAGTCATACAAAATTTTGTCATAAATTTCATCGGCAAAAATGATCAGGTCGTTTTGCCGGGCAATCTCAATAATATCGCGCAATAAATCGTCTGGATATAGGGCACCAGTGGGATTGTTAGGGTTAATAATAACAATTGCTCGTGTTTTACTGCTGATCTTGGATTTTATGTTTTCTGTATCTGGTAACCAGTTGGATTGTTCATCACATACATAGTGTCGTGCGATTCCACCAGCGAGTGAAACAGCTGCTGTCCATAATGGGTAATCTGGTGACGGAACCAAGACTTCATCATCATTTTCCAAGAGCGCTTGTGTTGCTAGCATGATGAGCTCAGATACGCCATTCCCGACGTAGATGTCATCTAGCTGCACATTGGCAATATTTTTTTCTTGTGTATAGTGCATGATTGCCTTGCGAGCAGCAAACAATCCCTTGGAATCACAGTAACCAGATGCAGCAGAAAGATTCTGGATAACATCCTGCAAAATTTCTTCTGGCGCTTCAAACCCGAAGGAAGCAGGGTTGCCAATATTAAGCTTGATGATACGTTGGCCTTCTTCTTCCATTTGTCTCGCACGATCGAGTACCGGTCCTCGTATGTCGTAGCAGACATGGTTGAGTTTGCTGGATTTTTTGATAGGTTGCATGGGTGAGAGAAAATTCTATTTAATACGAAAAAAGTATACCATGTTACGCTGATTTTGATTAAAGAGAAGCATGCATTTGAAGGTTATTTTTTAGATAAATTGCAGCCCAGTATTTACTACATTGAGGCTGCCTGCTAAACACTTTTTATATTGCGTTCTGCAAACCCTTAATTTTTAGGAACACTCTGAACCGAAAGTAAAAATAGCTAGTCTGATTTACTACTTGGTTTAGCGTAGAGCTTTGTTACGAAAGGATTCTCATGAAATTACATCTTTCTAATCATTCCGGTTTGAACATTTTTTCCGGTTATGGAGAGGGTTATGTTGCTGTTAATCAAGTGCGGTATACCAACAGCATGATTGTGTTGCCGGAGCAAATTGTTGAGCGTTGGCCTGTAAGTAGTGTTGCCCAATTGGGAATGGAACATTTTGATCCCTTGTTAGCTGTACAACCGGAAATCATTTTGCTTGGTACAGGTGCAACTCTACAGTTTCCAGATTCAGCGTTGATAAAGAAAATATTGGCTCGTGGGATTGGGATTGAAGTGATGGATACACAGGCAGCATGTAGAACCTACAATATTCTTTCGGTAGAAGAACGGCATGTGGCTGCCGCGATATTTGTTCAGTCGGTAAACGATTAGTAATTTGAGTATTTCAATTTATTTGTGTTGCGCTTAGCGCTAGTGAGCGTAGGAATCATTACATCGATTCTATTTTTTTGATGGAGGCAAGGTAAGGTTATGGCTGATCATCCTGACTATATTTTATGGCTGGATCAGGTAGGTATGAGTGATGTGGCAAGTGTGGGCGGGAAAAATGCTTCACTAGGAGAGATGATAAGCAATCTTTCTCGTGCCGGAGTGAAAGTTCCTGGTGGATTCGCTACAACAACCTATGCTTATCGTGAATTTCTTAGGGTGAATGGCTTAAATGATCGCATTCGTCAATTATTAGCACCATTGGATGTGGATAATGTGAAAGCTTTAGCAGCTGCAGGTCAACAGATTCGCTCTTGGTTGCTGACCGCTACCTTGCCAGACGCGCTGGTACAAGCCGTAACGCTGGCTTATCAGAAATTTACTGCTGATATAGGTGAAGATGTATCTTTTGCCGTGCGTTCATCAGCAACTGCGGAAGATCTGGCGGATGCTTCTTTTGCTGGTCAACAGGAAACATTGTTAAACGTTCAGGGACTGGACAATCTGCTAGCTGCACTTAAGCGAGTATTTGCTTCACTTTATACAGATAGAGCGATCTCCTATCGCACTCATCATGGATTTCACCATGATCAGGTGTTTTTATCTGCGGGTGTACAAAGAATGGTGCGCAGCGATAAAGGAGCCAGTGGTGTGATTTTTACGTTGGATACTGAATCTGGTTTTCGTGATGTGGTGTTTATTACATCTGCCTATGGTTTAGGAGAAACTGTTGTGCAGGGAATCGTTAATCCGGACGAATTCATTGTCTATAAGCGCAACCTCGAATTGGGGTTGCCGGCAGTAGTTTCCCGTCGATTGGGCACTAAAGCTATTGAAATGGTCTATGGAGATGAGCAAGCCGGACAGGCGACGGTAGTGCGACCGGTATCGATAGAGCGCAGTCAGCGTTTCAGCTTGTCTGATGAGCAAGTTGAATCACTAGCTCGGCAGTCAGTGGTCATTGAGCAGTATTACAAACGGCCAATGGATATTGAGTGGGTGCTGGATGGTGTAGATAAGCAGCTTTATATTGTTCAGGCGCGCCCTGAAACAGTAAAAAGTCGTACCGGGCAGTCAATGGAACATTTTTCCTTGAGTGAACGCGGCCCAGTATTGGTACGAGGACGTGCCATTGGGCAGAAGATCGGACAAGGCGTAGCGCGAATCATTATGAATACCGAGCAGATAGCTAAAATTCAATCAGGCGATGTGCTGGTGACGGATATGACCGATCCAGATTGGGAGCCGATCATGAAACGTGCTGCGGCGATTGTCACTAATCGTGGTGGTCGTACCTGTCATGCAGCGATTGTGGCGCGGGAGCTTGGTATTCCAGCTGTAGTAGGAAGTGAACTGGCTACCAAAAAAATCAGTGATGGACAGCTCGTTACTGTTTCCTGTGCAGAAGGGGATACTGGTTTTGTTTACGAAGGCTTGCTTCCTTTTCAGCATACTTGTTCGGAGATTAGCAAATTACCTGAATTGCCGGTCAAGATTATGTTGAATATCGGCAATCCAGCACAAGCATTCGCCTTTTCACAATTGCCAAACCAGGGAATAGGATTGGCGCGTCTAGAATTTATTGTGGCTAACAATATTGGCATTCACCCGAAAGCTGCGCTTGAATTTGATCAATTACCAGAAGATCTAAAGACATCTGTCAGTAAGCAGGCGGCTGGTTATCCTGACCCATTATCCTTTTATGTTGAAAAACTAGTGGAAGGGATTGCTACGCTAGCGGCTGCTTTTCATCAATATCCGGTAATTGTGCGTCTTTCTGATTTTAAATCCAATGAATATGCTAACCTGATTGCAGGAGATCGTTTTGAACCACATGAAGAAAATCCGATGATTGGCTTTCGTGGTACTTCACGTTACCTCGCTGATTCTTTCCGTGCCTGCTTTGAGCTGGAGTGCCAAGCTTTGCGTAAAGTACGTGATGAAATGGGTTTCACCAATGTAGAAGTGATGGTTCCTTTTTGCCGAACGCTGGGGGAGGCGCAGCAGATTACTGAATTGCTGTCAGCTAATGGTTTGGAGCGTGGAAAAAATGGGCTACGTTTAATCATGATGTGTGAGATTCCTTCCAATGCTGTATTGGCTGAAGAGTTTCTTGAATACTTTGATGGGTTTTCAATCGGCTCAAATGATATGACTCAGCTGACCTTGGGGTTAGATCGTGATTCGGCGCTGGTTGCGCATCTATTTGATGAGCGTAATCCAGCTGTGAAGCGGTTACTGAAAATGGCAATTGATGCCTGCCGTAAACAGGGAAAATATATCGGCATCTGTGGACAGGCACCTTCTGATTACCCAGATTTTGCGCATTGGTTGGTTAAACAGGGTGTCAGCAGCTTATCTCTTAATCAGGATACAATCGTGCGTACCTGGTTACATCTGTCTGAACAGGAGCTATAAGAAAATGTCACAACGTAGCGTTTTTTTCTTGTCTGACCGTACAGGTATTACAGCGGAAACGTTGGGACACAGTCTATTGACCCAATTCGATGGGATAGAATGGAAAAAACATTATGCTTCTTTTCTAGATAGTACTGCCAAGGTGGAGGAAGTCATTCACCGTATCAATACAGCTGCAGAGCTAGAGGGTCGGCCTCCATTAGTGTTTAGTACATTACTAGATCCTGCTATTCTTGTTTCCATTCGCCAAGCGAATTGTTACCTGCTTGATTTTTTCGAATCTTGCTTGGGTGTACTGGAAACAGCTTTGCAGCAACCGCCTGTACGCATACCTGGGCGTTCTCATATTCTCGATCAGGATGCTTCCTATTTCCGACGGATAGCAGCGATTCAATACGCGTTGAATAGTGATGATGGTAATAATTCCAAGTCACTCGCGGATGCTGATGTAATTTTGGTGGGCGTATCGCGCTCAGGAAAAACACCAACATGCGTGTATCTAGCTTTGCAGTATGGTGTACTTGCCGCCAATTACCCATTTATTCCAGAGGATATGGGGGCAATACGACTTCCTCCATTGTTGCAACCATTGCGTGAAAAACTATTTGGGTTGACATTGAGTGCATCGCGACTGCAGGCGATACGTGCGGAACGTTATCCTGGAAGTCATTACGCTTCATTTGTAGAATGTAAACGTGAGCTCCAATGGCAGGATGAGCTATACCGGCAGCTTAATATTCCTTCTATTGATACAACAGGCATATCAATAGAAGAAATCAGCGCATCGATTATCGATCGTATGCAGCTAGAACGGCGATTGTATGGAACCTGAAAAATATGCCTATGCGGTTATTAATAGGTGGCTATATGTTATATCCGGATAGATTTCCAGTATCGCGCCTTCCAGTAGGTATTATCCAGACTTGAAATAGTAACACCCTGACTAGATGACGCATGCATAAACTTTTTGCCTTCCAGATAAATGCCCACGTGCCAAGAGTGTCTACCCGTTCTGAAGAATACTAAGTCGCCCGGCATAAGTTCATTTCGGCTGATTTTTTCGCCAAATTCTGCTTGAGAAAGCGCTGTTCGAGGGAGTGTATAGCCAAATTCCTTCTCAAAAATAACTCTGACGAGTGCCGAGCAATCTATCCCGTTATGATCAGTGCCACCTAACCGATAACGCGTGCCACGCCATTGTTGATACTGACTGTATAGACGATTGCGTACAAAATAAGGATCGTTTTCTAATATTCCTCTAGGTACGGCGAATCCGGATTGATGTGAATAGTACGAAGTTTCTTTGTGTGCTGAATTTTTTGGAACTGAGCTGCATCCAGCTATCATGCCTGCGCCGAGCAACAGAATGACAATGTGTTTTAAGGACATGTTTCAATTCATGTTGTTGGAATAAGTATTAAGTATAACAAGAAAATAATCTGATTGTGGAAAAAGAAAGGGCCTTTTTCGGTCTATTTTTTAATAAGCTGCTGTTATATATATGTAATTTACGTAATTTTCATCCAGAAATAGTGTCAGTTATCATAATCATTATCGGTAAGAATTTCTTGTATATGATATTTTCGTTGGGTAAGAGACTGATTTTATTTATGAAGATGTTGCTAAAATTTTGTCACATCTTTTAGTCAAATCTTAAATAAAGTGGCTGTTAGGATCGTTATGAGGTACTTTGTTATAAAACTGACGTTTGTAAGCTGATGTTGTATTAACTCCTACGCCCAATGAATTCATCAGATGAATTGGGGAACTTCTGAGCAGCGTTGTTCAGGGGTTCCTTAGCATAATTCAGATTAAAAATTCGCTAGTTACGTTCTAACTTGTCCATAGTTTTTATCCAGGTATTGCGCAATGAGGCGATCCGGTTAAATACCGGGTTGTTTGGCTTGGTATCCACTAGATCGGCCACGAAATAGCCGTGGCGCTCAAATTGGAAACGTTGTTCTGCCTGTGCTTCAAGCAAAGCTGGTTCGATATAGCCGGTAATAATTTTTCTGGAATCCGGGTTTAAAGAGATTTTAAAGTCTTTCCCTTCCGTGTCGGGATAGGGGTCGCTGAACAGGCGATCATATAGTCTGATTTCAACAGCTTTAGCAAAGGTGGTTGACAGCCAATGGATATTGCCACGAACTTTCCGTGTTTCAGATCCAGCGGTACCGCTTTTGGTAGCAGAGTCGTAAGTGCAATGAATTTCTATAATTTTTCCTTGGTCATCTTTGACAACATGCGTACATTTTACGATGTATGCATAACGTAATCGTACCTCTGCACCAGGTGTCAGGCGGAAGAAACCTTTATCTGGTACTTCCATAAAATCTTCACGATCAATGTACAATCGTTTTGTCAGTGGTAGTTCGCGTGTGCCTAGCTCAGATTGCTTGGGATGATTAGGTGCATAGCAGGTTTCTTCTTGATCTTCTGCAAAGTTGTCTATGATGAGCAATACAGGATCAAGAATGGCAATGCGACGCTGAGCGTGTTCATTGAGGTCTTCGCGCAAACAATCTTCTAATATCGTCATATCAATCCAGGAATCTGCTTTGCTGATACCGATTCGCTCTGCAAATAACCGGATTGATTGCGGGGTGTAGCCACGACGGCGTAACCCTGCCAGCGTGTTCATGCGTGGATCATCCCAGCCATCCACCAGCTTGTTTTCCACCAGTTCAATCAGCTTACGCTTACTCATTACACTGTAAGTCAGGTTTAGCCGCGCAAATTCAATTTGCTGTGGATGGCAAGGAACTTTTTCACTGAGTTGGTCTAGTATCCAGTCGTATAGCGGGCGATGATCTTCAAACTCTAAGGTACAGAGAGAATGCGTGATGCGTTCTAATGCATCAGAAATACAATGTGTGTAATCGTACATCGGATAAATGCACCATTTATCACCGGTACGTTGATGATGAATATGCCGAATTCGGTAGATAACTGGGTCACGCAAATTGATATTGGGTGAAGTCATGTCAATTTTGGCGCGTAGTACATGCGTACCATCTGGAAATTCTCCTGCACGCATGCGCCGGAATAAATCGAGATTTTCTTCTATAGAACGATCTCGATAAGGGCTGTTGGTACCTGCTTCAGTCAAGGTTCCGCGCAATCTACGGATTTCATCTGCTGACAGGCTATCCACGTATGCTTTGCCCTGTGTGATTAGATATTCAGCAAACTCATATAGCTGATCAAAGTAATCAGAGGCGTAATAAAGGTGTTCTTTCCAGTCGAAGCCTAGCCAACGAACGGATTCAATAATGGCGTCAACGTATTCCTGTGCTTCTTTTTCTGGGTTGGTATCATCGAATCGTAGATGGCAGACACCGTTGTATTCGAGCGCTAGTCCGAAATTTAAACAAATACTTTTTGCATGACCGATATGCAGATAACCGTTCGGTTCGGGAGGAAAGCGTGTTTCTACACGGCCATTCCATTTGCCGGTACGGTTATCTTCTTCAATGATATTGCGAATGAAATGGGTGGGAGTGGAAGGCGTATTCACAGATATTTTTTAATTAAATTCAATGAAGGGTTAATTGTTGTGATAGATAAAGACAATACATGAAGTCCTGTATGTTGCGTATTCAATAAGTAACGTGATGATCTGTAAACTTTTTGTCAGATAGTTTTCGTAAACCTGCCAGAATGGGGCAGGCAAAGTGCCTATATAATACACTACACGCTGATTACTCGTACGGCAGCGGGTGTGAGGAGAAGATTGTTGTTTGGTACGATGTAACAGAAAGATTTTATACCGATAAAAATTATAGAAAATTTGGAATAAATATGATCCAGGAAGACACATCCGGTATTTCCCAGGATGAAAACAGCCTTATTGCAGAACGTCGTTCAAAATTAGCTGCATTGCGTCAGGCTGGCAATGCTTTTCCGAACGATTACCGAAGAGAAAATCTAGCACATGATTTGCATGAAAAATATGATAGCCGTTCAAGAGAGGAATTAGAGAGCGAGCAAATCAAGGTAAAAGTCGCAGGACGCATGTTGTTCAAACGTGTGATGGGAAAAGCGAGCTTTGCTACGATCCAAGACATGAGCGGAAGGATACAGCTCTATATTTCCAATGATCATACTGGTGAGATAGCGCATGAAGCATTCAGGCATTATGATTTAGGGGATATCCTCGGGGCGGAAGGCGTTTTATTTAAGACTAAAACGAATGAATTATCCGTGCGTGTGACTCAGCTTCGTCTTCTGACTAAATCTTTGCGCCCATTGCCGGAAAAGTTTCATGGTCTGACTGATCAAGAGCTGAAATACCGGCGTCGCTACCTTGATCTGATTACGAATGAAGAAACGCGTAAGGTATTTTTAATTCGTTCAAAGGTTATCCAGGCAGTTCGCGAATTTCTTGTTAATCGAGGTTATCTTGAAGTTGAGACACCTATGATGCACCCTATTCCTGGTGGTGCCACTGCCCGTCCCTTTGTGACGCATCATAATACGCTAGATATGTCGCTGTTTCTGCGTATTGCACCAGAGCTTTATCTCAAACGGCTGGTGGTGGGGGGGATGGAAAAGGTTTTTGAGATTAATCGTAATTTCAGAAATGAAGGTATATCTACTCGGCATAACCCAGAATTCACTATGCTGGAGTTTTATGAAGCTTACCAAGATCATCGTTATTTAATGGATTTGACGGAATCTATGTTGCGTGAAGTTGCTCAGACAGTACTCGGAACAACTCGCATTGTTTATCAGCAACGTGAAATCGATTTGGCGCTACCTTTCCCTCGACTAACGATTGTGCAGGCTATGCTGAAATATCATCCCGAGTACACTGAGGCGCAGCTTAGTGATAAAAATTTTCTGGCTCAAGCCTTACAAGCTAAGGGAATTACATTTGACCCTAGTATTGGATTAGGTGGATTACAACTGGCTTTTTTCGATGAAACCACTGAACATTTATTATTTGATCCCGTATTTATAGTGGATTATCCAGCTGAGGTTTCACCGTTAGCTCGCCGGAATGATGCTAATCCAGAGATCACGGATCGTTTTGAACTTTATATTGCTGGACGAGAAATAGCTAATGGTTTTTCTGAGCTAAATGATCCTGAAGACCAAGCTAGCCGTTTTCTGGAGCAGGTTAAGGCTAAGGAAGCAGGTGACATGGAAGCCATGCACTATGATGCTGACTATATTCAAGCGCTGGAGTATGGATTGCCGCCAACGGCGGGTGAGGGAATTGGTATTGATCGGTTAGTGATGTTACTAACGGATTCTCCTAGTATTCGGGATGTAATTTTATTTCCGCAGTTGCGTAAGGAAGATTGATTCAGCTGGAGAGATTCAAGGTTTTCTCCATTGATTATTACTGCATAATTTTTGTGGTTGTAAATGTGACAGAGCAAATAGCGAGATTACTGAAACTTATCCAAAAGAGATGGATTTGATACTTTTTTAAATGTCGATTGTGGTTTGCCGATGGCGTAGGTTTGGAATCTGGAGAATGGTGATGCTTAACTACTCAATCGGTACTAGCCGCAGATTATTGATGCTCATGTTATTAGTTACTTGTGACATGTTAGTTGAAATAACTTGGGCTTCAGACGTGAATCAGTCCAGAACTGAGCGTAGTTGGAGTAGTACGGATACACACAACCGTTCTGATCCCCATAAAAGATGGAGATCAGCTGTGACAGCTTCTTCTATTGACGTAAGTGAACAAATAAATCAGTCAAAGCACTCATCTTTTCGTAGTATTCGTAGTACGGATATTTCTCAGGCGACGATTTTTCCTCCACAACTTTCTGTAAATCGTTGTGGAATGGTGGAACGTATTGAGCCAGTTGTGCTAAATCCTACTAGTAGCAACTACATGGGCGCCGCTATTGCTGGAACGGTTAGGCTACCTACTGGTCAATATGGAGCAAAATTTTTTACGGAAATCGTTGTTCCAGGTGAAAGTGGCTATATGCCGCCGGAAAGAAATATTGCTGAACCTGTTTATTATCAAATTAGCTTGATAGCTGATGATGGTAATCATTATGTAATTATCCAGCAAACAGCTCCTCAATTTGAGCCAGGAGAAACTGTACGACTTAATAGTAATGGTTTTCTGGAGAAAAGTGATTGTGTGATGCGTGAATTTAGACGGATTAATCCGGATAAATAAACCATACTTTTTAAGGCTGATTCCGGGTGGATCCTGATTGTGTGATATGGGTACGGTGTAGTTGTAAACAAAAGTTAACTCATCTTGGGTGAATAAGGGTAAATATTCTTAGTTACCTTACGTTTGTCAGGATTAAGCCTGAATTACTTTTCTGTTTGTTTGTAATCGTACGGATTAGGTAATCGTTAGCTTGCAACTTGTTTTGATTGCTTGAGGGTTTGTTCTAGCCAGATTTCAAGCCCTTGTGCATTGAGCTTAATATCAGTTTGTAATAACGAGAGAATTGTTTCTCGAGCCAGAGGGCATCGATGGGCAGCAAGTTGTTCCAGGAGCAAATCTTGTAGCGCTTTTATAATGACAGGTTGTCGATCCTGAATTGCCGTAACTTGTAGCGCAATGCTAACGAAAGCATCGATGAGCGTATGCATTTGTAAAGCGTGGTGTGGAAGGTTGCTTATGCGCCCATAATGCGTGAGGAATGCCTGTTTGGGGTGTAGCGCCATGAGCCGGTTTATAGAGGCATGTGCGGCTTCGGGATCGAACTGTACTGGCGAAGTAGTTGGAAAAACAAATTCCAACCCGTCGACATCAAACTCACGGTATGACACTCCGAAGGTATCACCAGTAAAGATAGAAGCGCTATGGGAGTCATAAATACAATAATGGTGGCGAGCATGTCCTGGTGTGTCCAATAGTTGTAGCGGCCGCCCATTTAGTTCGATAAGCGTATTATCGGGTGCTTCGATGATACGTTTGATCGAGATAGGTTGAATTTCGCCGTAGATACGCCGGAATTCAGATTCACCATACACCGCCATAACGCCAGCAATTAGCTTAACAGGGTTGGCCATATGCGATGCACCACGTGGGTGTACTACCAGTTTGGCGTTGGGTAGTTGCTGCATAAACTCACTTGCTCCACCAGCGTGATCAAGATGGATATGCGTGAGAAAAATATATTCAACTTGTTCGGGGGAAATGTGTTTGTGTGCGAGTGCTGCTATGACACCGGGAACCGAGAAGCGGGTACCAGTATCTACTAGAGCAGCTTTATCTCCCTCGGTAATTAGGTGGATGGCTGCGCGGCCTGGACGATGGTAACGAGCATCAATAACACTGATGCCATTTGGATAATCGGTGATGGCAGGAAGTTGTTCCATAGATTGCTGGGATAACTATACTATTTGCTTAAGTTGTTCGAGAATAGCAGGATTTTCGAGTGTTGAAGTATCTTGGGTGATTGTTTCACCTCGTGCTAGAGTGCGTAGAAGTCGTCGCATGATTTTACCAGAGCGTGTTTTGGGTAAATTCTCACCAAATCGGATTTCCTCTGGCCGGGCGATTGCACCAATTTCACTAGAAACCCATTCACGTAAAAGAGTGGCAATTTCAGCAGCTCGCTGGGTATTGGGTAGTTTTTCTCTGAGTACAATAAATGCCGTGATTGCTTCTCCTTTGATTTCATGTGGTTTTCCAACCACTGCTGCTTCTGCAACCAGAGGATGAGCAACTAGCGCAGATTCAATTTCCATGGTGCCCAGTCGATGTCCTGAAACATTCAAGACATCATCAACTCGACCCATGATCCAAAAATAACCATCCTGGTCACAGTGAGCTGAATCACCAGCGAGATAATAACGACCATTGGCAATATCCGTTGGGAAATAGGTTTTTTGGAATCGCTCTGGATCATTCCATAATGTGCGTAGCATGGATGGAAAGGGGCGTTTGATAACTAAAAATCCACCTTTTCCTTCTTTTACTGGTTGTCCTGTTTCGTCCACTGCGGCTGCGATGATGCCTGGTAAGGGAAGTGTGCAGGAACCTGGTTTGGTTGGTAGTACGCCAGGGATGGGGGCGATCATGTGGCTACCCGTTTCAGTTTGCCACCAGGTATCGACGACCGGACAGCGTGATTGGCCGACAACAGTGTGATACCACATCCATGCTTCTGGGTTGATAGGTTCACCAACTGATCCAAGCAGACGCAATGAGGAAAGATCATATTTTTCAGGTAAATCAGGACCTAGTTTGATTAAAGTACGAATAGCGGTAGGAGCGGTATAAAAAGTTGTAACCTTGTGTTTTTGAATAATTTCCCAAAATCGCCCTGCATCTGGGTATGTTGGAATGCCTTCAAAAATTACCTGAGTCGCTCCAATTGCTAGAGGACCATAAGTAACGTAGCTGTGTCCAGTTACCCAACCTACATCGGCAGTACACCAAAATACATCTTCCGGATGATAATCAAATACCCACTGCATACTGGTTATTGCTCCAAGTAGATAGCCTGCAGAGGAATGCTGTACCCCTTTTGGTTTACCGGTTGAGCCTGAAGTATAAAGCGTAAACAACGGATGTTCAGCGTTGACCCAGGTGGGTTCACATTCATCAGATTGGTCGGTGGTAAGATCGTGCCACCAATGGTCTCGTCCTGGCTGCCAGGAGATATCAATACCAGTATGCTGAAAAACAATGACGCTCTGTATAGAAGTCGTGTCGCCCATTGTCAGTGCTTCATCGACAGTTGCTTTTAACGAATGACGTTTGCCTCCACGAGTTTGTTCGTCTGCAGTAATAATGGCGGAAGCGCCCGCATCAATAATACGCTCATGTACGCTTTTGGCTGAAAAGCCACCAAACACTACCGAATGAATTGCGCCAATACGAGCGCATGCTTGCATAGCAACAACTGCTTCAATGCGCATGGGCATATAGATGACAACGCGATCACCCGATCGAATACCCAGGGATTTCAATCCATTGGCAAGACGGCATACGCTTTGGTGTAGTTCGCGATAGCTGCAATATGTTGTTTCTCCTGTATCTGATTCAAAAATGATGGCGGTTTTATCAGCTTGGGTTGAAAGATGGCGGTCTAGACAATTCCAGGAGATGTTCAATTCACCGTCATCAAACCATTTGTAAAAGGGAGGATTTGTATCATCGAGAATACGGGTAAAAGGTTTATGCCAAGTTATGTATTGTTTTGCGAGTCTTGCCCAGAAACCGGTGTAATCACGTTCGGCCTCTTCGTGCAACGCTTCATAGGTTTTCATCCCTATATTAGCGTGGCTGATAAATTCGTTAGCAGGAGGGAATATCCGGTCTTCGCGCAAAATCGATTCGATTGTGGCCATATTGTTCCTTGTTCGTTGAACTAGTGCTCCAGTAAATATGGGAAACATATAATTGTATCATTCTCATTTTTTATCCGTATATCTTGCAAAATGGCAGTGAAGATCGGATTAAATTGATAGGATCTGTATTTAATATGCTAATGCTTGTTTAGATTTAGTTTGTGTTTTGGTAGTATTTTTAAGGAGCCGGTCTTTGCAATAGGTAAGAAATGAAAGTAAAATCGCGCGGTTAAAAGTATTAATTAGTTAAGCAGTATTAAAAATTTAACAAGGAACTGAAAAATATATGGCAAATACGGCACAAGCTAAGAAGCGAGTGAGGCAAAATGATAAGCGGCGTGAGCGAAATTCTGGATTACGTTCTAAGTTGCGCACGGCTATTAAAAGTGTTAGAAAAGCAATCGCAGCAGGTGACAAAAGTTTAGCAGAGGCTGTGTTTAGAAAATCAGTCAGTGTGATTGATTCAATTGCAAATAAAGGGATAATCCACAAAAATAAGGCATCAAGACACAAAAGTCGTCTTTCCGGTGCAATCAAGGCAATGGGCTAATTGCTGAGGTCTGTGTATCAAAAAATCCAAGAAAAATAGGAGTATAAAATGTTGATAAAGCAGCTACAAAGGAGAGAGAGATGAGATTAGGGGAGTACTTGAAGGGGGTATTGCTGTGTGCGGGCCTGCTGGTGATGGGGTCGGTGCATGCGGACATATCGACGGTACCGGACGAGACGTACGAAGCGTTGAAGCTGGATCGTAGTAAGGCCACGCCTAAGGAGACTTATGAGGCGCTAGTGAAGCGTTATAAGGATCCAGCACATGGAGCAGGCAAAGGAACAAAGGGAGATTACTGGGAGCCGATAGCGATCAGCTCCTACCTAGATCCCAATACTTTTTACAAACCACCGGTTTCTCCGAAAGAAGTAGCGGAACGCAAAGATTGCGTAGAATGCCACTCGGATGAAACACCAGTATGGGTCAGAGCCTGGAAGCGCAGCACCCACGCTAATTTAGATAACATTCGCAACCTCAAACCAGAAGACCCACTGTATTACAAAAAAGGTAAGCTGGAAGAAGTAGAAGCCAACTTACGCTCCATGGGTAAACTGGGAGAAAAGGAAAACCTAAAAGAAGTAGGTTGTATTGACTGCCACGTTGACATCAACAAAAAAGGCAAAGCCACGCATGCTAAAGATGTTCGTATGCCGACAGCGGATGTCTGTGGTACCTGTCACTTAAGAGAATTTGCCGAACGCGAATCGGAACGTGACACCATGATTTGGCCAAATGGTCAATGGCCAGATGGACGCCCATCACACGCACTGGACTACACCGCTAACATTGAAACCACTGTTTGGGCAGCTATGCCACAACGTGAAGTAGCGGAAGGATGTACCATGTGTCATACCAACCAAAACAAATGTGATAACTGCCACACTCGCCATGAGTTTTCCGCAGCCGAATCACGCAAGCCAGAAGCCTGTGCTACCTGTCATAGCGGCGTGGACCATAACAACTACGAAGCATACGTAATGTCCAAGCACGGTAAAGTGACAGAAATGAACCGGGATAAATGGAACTGGAATGTTCGCCTGAAAGATGCTTTCTCCAAAGGTGGCCAAAATGCACCGACCTGTGCAGCTTGCCACATGGAATACGAAGGAGAATATACCCACAACATTACGCGTAAAACCCGCTGGGCAAACTATCCATTTGTACCAGGTATTGCTGAAAACATCACCAGCGACTGGGCAGAAGCGCGACTGGACTCCTGGGTAGTAACCTGTACCCAATGTCACTCAGAACGGTTTGCGCGTTCCTACCTGGATCTCATGGACAAAGGTACCCTGGAAGGCTTAGCTAAATACCAAGAAGCCAATGCAGTCG